>Ga0137409_10003005_pt1 | contig 17924 bp, 15 predicted proteins | sample CZODoug1_16funga_FD_122059 | JGI IMG/M metagenome (GOLD analysis project Ga0137409, IMG submission 122059) | Vadose zone soil fungal communities from Angelo Coast Range Reserve, California, USA - CZODoug1_16fungal (Hybrid Assembly) | ecosystem: Environmental > Terrestrial > Soil > Vadose zone... | reverse complement strand
AGTTTGATGTAGCGAAAAACGTCCTGGGGCGAATCCTCGATGTCAACGGTAAGTCGCTCGGCCCAGTAGAGCAGCCCGCGCGCCAGTTCCATGTTGTAGCGGGCAATCAGCGCCACAGGCTCGCGCGGCGCCGTCACGCGAATCAATCGCCGCCGTTCAGGGAGATCGGCGTAAAGCTTCTCTTCAAGTTGAGCCAGGGGAAGACCGAACTCGGCGCCGACCGCTTCAAGAACAGAGTGACGATCGGTTTCCGTCGGCGCGGCATTGTGGCGAACCACCGGCCAGCCTTCAGCGGCTCGCTCAAAAACGGCGCTGCGGAGCTTTGCCGAGTCCGCCGTTGACGCGTCGAACTCGGCAAAGCTCGTGATCACGTGGGCCAGTCCGCGAACGATCCGATAGTCAGTTCGGCCCGCTGCGTATTTCTCTACCGCTTCCTCCAACTCGCCCTGCATATTACCGACTTGTTTATCAAACGCCGCGATCAGATCGCTTACCACACGAATGTAGCGCGGCGAAGCGGTGTCGAGGAAGGCCGGGCGGATTTGCCCGGATTCGATGCGGTAGCGAAGAAGTTCCTTGGGCAACATATCGTCCTCGGCGTTGTCCGTTTTGTGATGCCGGCGCAAGCGCCGGCATCACAAAACGGACAGCGCCAGCGTCATTTTTCGATATCACAACTCGATTAAACGAGGCTTTGTCCATTCTGAGATCGGCGCCACGCGCCGATCTCAGAATGGACAAAGCCGAGTCGTCATAGTTGAGAGAATTTTCGGGCGCGTCCGGCGTAAGCTTCGGTCTGGCGCCGCCGCCGGCTGATGGCGGTCTCCATCGTCCCACGCGCCGTGATCTCGTAAAGGACGGCCTGCTTGTTCGCTCGTTGGCGGAGAATGCGACCGAGCCGCTGAGTGTGTTCGCGCGACGAACCGCTGCCGCCCAGAACGATCGCCACCGCCGCCTCCGGCATATCAACGCCTTCGTTGAGTACCTTCGACGTGACGACGGCTTTGTATTGTCCGCTTTCAAATCGCTGAAGAATGTTTTTACGTTCGTTTGCGTTCGTTCGGTGCGTGATCGCCGGAACGAGGAATAGTTGTGAAATCCTGTAGGCCGTCTCGTTCGTGGCCGTAAAGACAACCGTCCGGTCGGAGGCGTGACGACGGAACAACTCTTCGAGCAGATCGAGCTTGGCCTCGGCGCCGGCTATGATGCGGCGCATCCGATACCACGCCTCGATTGCGCGCCTGGCGCCGGCGTCTCGCGCCTGCTCTCTCAACAGAATCTCCAGCCGGTTGTCAAATTTCTTCTCAGGCTTGTTCTCAGAAGACTGAGCGTCAGGTCGCCCCCGCCAATACTCAAGCCAATACTCCTGATAGATTGTTTCCTCGCGCTCATACACGCGGCGTTCATCGGGCGAGAGGTCAACGCTCAACCGGATGACTTCGTAATGAGCAAGCCGCGTCCCGCTCAATTCGCGCACCGGTTTCCAGTAGGCGAGCGGCCCGACCAGTTCGTTCAAGACCTCGGACTCGCGCGGATCGTAAGTGGCGGTCAGTCCCAAACGGAATGGCGCAATGGCCAACCGCCCGATCTCCGTCCACTCAGGCGCGGTCAAATGATGAACCTCGTCGAAAACCAATAGCCCGAAGCGCCCGCCGATCTCTCCCATCCGGCGATAGGCGCTGTGGTAAGTGATAACCGTCACCTCACGAAGATCACACACGCCCTGGCCGATAAGTCCGACCTCGATGTCGAAGGCATCGATCAGTCGCTTATGCCATTGGCTGAGCAGATCGAGCGTCGGCGCGACGATGAGTGCCGGACGCGATGCCGCTCTGATGGCTTCGAGCGCGATGATCGTCTTCCCGGCGCCAGTGGGCAAGACCACTATGCCGCGCTGATCCATGCGCCGCCAGGCCGCGACGGCTTGCTCCTGATAATCGTAGAGTTGAATTTCAGTTCGTGGCTGAAGATGAAACTCCCGCGGGTCGTAATGACGGGCGCGGTCAGCAAAAGGAATTTTCCGCCCTCGCAACCAGAGGACGGTGTCGCGGTAACGATAAGCTTCCGACCGCCAAGCTCCGACCCGCTCATCCATAATGAAACCTGGGATGAAATCTGGCGGCGACGCCTGAGCCGTTTGGCCAACAGGCTGGTCGAGTCCGTTCAGGAGCAGCGTGCCCTGATCGAACGAGAGAGTTATCATCTCACTCCTCTTTTAACCCAAGGCCTTCTCCATGCCCCAAGTTCGTAACAGCGCGCCAGCCAGGCATCATACAGGTAAAGCCCGAAAGGAATCCACCAAATCAGATCGTTCGTGACGCATAAGACCACGGTTGTAACAGGCCACCGACCGCGCAAGACAAGAATCAGCCATCCAATCGGGCCTAGCGTCTTGCCCAAAAGCCCGACCGCCGCCAGTAGACAGCCCCGTTCGGGAACTCGGGCGATCTCCAGATAGAGGACGCCGTATAGGCCGACGACCATTCCAAGGCAGGCGAAGATCTCAGGGTAATTCTGCAGGGGCATGCCTGTGAAGCGGAACAACCACTGAGGATCGAGGACCGAGAACGCGCCCCAGCCAAGGTTGTAAATGCCCGCGATAAGGAAGACCGCCCGATGAAATTTCCGCCGCGCAATCATGATCGTCCCTCCACTTTCTCCGCGCTCCAGGGCCATCCTCCAAGCGGCAAGCCAAGCGCCGCATAGAGATCGCGCAGGCCGGAAATGCCGTCGTAGGCGATCAAACGCCCCAGCAACGGGAAGTTCGCTTCCACGGCGACATGGATCTGATTCATGTCGCCAACAGCCCTCTCCCAGGCCGTGATATGCGGACTGAGCCAATAGGGAAGCGGGATGCGCAAAAAACCGAGGCGCAAAGCAGCGCTCGCCGTCTGATAGTTGAGCGCTCCGCCTGCAACTTCCAGCCGAAGCCGTATTTCCATGATTCCCATGCGCTCCACCAACAGCCCGGCGCCTCGATCAGACTGCATGCTCACTAGAAGACTTCCTGCGAACGTCCGGCTCCACTCCTCGCCTTCTTCCTGCGCAGTAACCTGTAGCCGGACGTCCACGGCATTGCCCGCAGCCGGCAGTCGCGCAAGTCGAGCCAGCGTCCGCGCCAACCCGCTGGCGCCGTGACGCACCTGGAACACTCCGACAGCATGAACAGTCCTGCCCGAATCATGAAGACGCCGTATTGCGACATCCAGGTCGGGCCAGGAGGCTCCAAGTAACTTCGGGTATAGTCTTGAAGGAGAGCGAAGAATAGTGTCCATGTCGTTAGCGGATCACCGCCTTGGCTTGGGAATTTCGAAAGGGCTCTGGGCGACGACGACAGTCTCCGTATCTTCAGGCAGCCAATCCAACAGTCGCTCCCAACAGAGCGGAGCTATCTGGCCGGCGCGGGACTCATCTCTAGCCACGCCCAGGGATGCTAACAGGGTAAATAGCAGGAGTGACAGCACAAAATGGCGGGTAAACATGGTTAGCGCTCCTTTCCATAGTCAGTATGGCCGATTTTGCGCCTACTTGGTTTTGGTCTGCTCCATCTCGTACTTGACTTTGAGATAGAGGGTAAATTGCACCACAGGCTCTATAACTACAGGGTTTACCACCTGATCAAAACCGTCCGCATCCAAAGCATTGAAGAAGAAAGTTCTGCTCTTTCGCGCGCGCCTGGACGGCGTATTTCTGTTTGTCGTTATGCCGAGCATTTTTGATCGGTTGTGAACCGGATCAGAGTATTCGAAATAATGGCGGGCGAATTGTAATGATGCGGAAAAGACAGCGCAATTGGGTACCCGAGCTGATGTCGGGACGTATTTACCGTGGAAGGAGGGAATTGGGAGTGGGGAGTAGGAAGTGGGACAAGAGGAAGGGGAGACAAGGAGAAGGAAATTTCTTATCTCCTTGTCTCCTTGTCTCCTTGTCTTATTTCTTCTTGGCCGACCAGTCGCCGGAGAATCCGCCTGCCGCCCATTTGCCGCCCATCTCATTGCCTATGCGCTTGCCCGGCAACTGAAACGGATTGCCCTGGAACGTCGCCGAGAGCGTGATTGCGTCGCCCTCTTTGACCTCTATGCCGACTATGTTCAGGTCGCCCCCGTTGGGAACTTCGGTGACCAGTTTATCGCCGTTGCGCTTGATCACCAGCGTGAAGCTCAGGTCGCCCTGGCCATCGGCGGTGACTTTGGCGTCGTAGGTTCCTTCGACTGCGGCCAGAGTTTCAGCGCTGGCGGGCGGAGCGGCTGGCTTCGCCGCGGCTGCCGCGTCGCCTGTTTTCGCTGCCTTCCACGTGCCTTTGACGTCGCCCGCCGACCAATCGCCGGCGATCTCGCCCTTGTCGAATTTGCCGCTGATCGTCACGGGCGTGCCGCCCGCGTCGGCGGTGATGGTTATTTTGTTGGTGTCGTCAACTGTGGCGTTGGTGACGGTGAGAGGCGTCGGGGAGTCTTTTATCTCAACCTTCAATTTGCCGCCGTCAAATTTCAGGATCATCACGAAATTGACTGTGCCGAGTTCGGAACTGGTCGCCGTCACATTGTACGTTCCTTCAACGGGCTTGGCTCCGCTCTGCGCCAGAGAGGCTTGGGCCAGGGCCACCATGCAGACCAGCGATAGGCCAATCATTTTCAACGCGCGCATATTCATCGTTACTATCTCCTTACTTGGTGATGATTGTTTTGTTAAATCGAGGATTAGCGTAGGCCGATATGGGCGTATCCGCCGCTACAACCGCCACGAAGTCTACTTCCCGAACGAGTGGAAAACAAGGCGGGCTTGCGGGACGCCATCGAATGGCGCTTCGCGTGGTCGGCGACGAGGCGCGCGTGTGTTTAATCGATTTCTATCCTTTTTCTATCAGCTTTGACACTCTCGACCGCCTTTCGACTTGAAAAGATTTTATGGCGTGTGCTAGCTTAGCCGACTGTGGAAGCCTTTAGTCCTATTCCACGATGGCTTTTACTTGCTCCAGAGGAAAGGCGCCTGTCACTTTAAAAGAGGATCAGCTCGCCTCCGGCCTTGGTTGTTGAATCAGCAGTTCCACTGTTTCCCCCACTGTTCCCTGTAAATAAGGGGACGACCTTTATGGATAAGGGACGACAAGGGGGCGACTCCCGCCGGGCCACTACATGTATCGCCGCTATTGATTAAGCCATCGTTGAAAAGCAAATTTCATTGCGGCTTTTCGGTCTGATTTTTCCCAATCACTTCATTTAGCGTTATTTTTGCGATATGCTGCGAAGGCAGCGAGCGGCGAGAGATCAAACACGCGAATACAACGCAATGTTGGGTGTCTATAAGGCGCAGCTTGTGGCTGGTTGAGCTGTCAGTCTATGCACAGGTCTATATTCTATACCAACGGGGCGCCCGAGGGTGTGTAAATCGTTGCGAACGCGCCGCCCGATAAACTGCAACGAGGATTTTCCGCAGGGAGTGAGGACCGAATCCGGAGAGGTTTCAGGTCAGTTTCGATGAATCTACGTTCAATATTTAGTCTGTTTTCCAGTGATTTAGCAATTGACCTCGGCACGGCGAACACGCTCGTATTCGCCCGCGGCCGGGGCATAGTTGTTTCTGAGCCTTCGATTGTCGCAATCAACAAGGTCACCCACAAGGTCGAAGCCGTCGGCAACAAAGCCAAGGAGATGCTCGGTCGCACCCCGGGCAACATCGTGGCGATCCGCCCGATGAAGGACGGCGTGATCGCCGACTTTGAAGTGACCGAGAAGATGCTTCAATACTTCATCCAGCAGGCCCACGGCGGCAAACAATGGGTCAGCCCGCGGATCGTCATCGGCATCCCCTCGGAGATCACGCAGGTAGAGCGGCGCGCGGTGGAAGACAGCGCCTATCGCGCCAAAGCTTCCGAGGTCTATCTGGTCGAGGAGGCGATGGCCGCCGCGATCGGGGCCGGGCTTCCCATCACGGAGCCGCACGGCAACATGATCGTCGACATCGGGGGCGGAACCACCGACATTGCGGTAATCTCGCTGTCCGGCATCGTCTACTCGAAAAGTGTGCGCGTCGCCGGCAACGAGATGGACGAGTCCATCATTCAATACATCAAGCGCAAATATAATCTTCTGATCGGTGAGCGCACGGCTGAGCAGATCAAGATGGAAATCGGGTCGGCCGCGCCGCTCGATGAGCCGAAGAGTATGGAGATCAAGGGGCGCAACCTGATCGAGGGCATCCCGAAGACCATCGTCGTCACCGACGAAGAGATCCGCGAGGCTCTGGCCGATTCGGTCGCGACCATCGTCAACGCCGTGCGCGTCGCGCTCGAACGCACGCCGCCCGAACTTTCGGCCGACATCGTCGATCGTGGAATCGTGCTGACCGGGGGCGGCTCCTTGCTCAAGAAGCTCGACATGCGGTTGATGCAGGAGACGGGGCTGCCGGTCTCGATGGCCGAAGACCCGCTCTCGTCGGTCGTGCTCGGCGCCGGCATGATGTTGTCCGATTTCGATCTGCTGCGTCGCGTCCGCTGGGACGGCACGACGCTGCCATCGTAAGACTGGTGGTTGGTGGTTGGTGGTTGGTGGTTGGTAAGAGCCAAGTCAAGCTATAGCGAGCCACCAACCACCAACCACCAACCACCAACCACTGCTACCATGACACTGACTGACAGGGCCAAAGACAGAGCCAAAAAGAATCCGAGGCTGTTGCTCGTAGTTCTGGTGATTCTTCACCTGATTCTGATCTCGCTCAATCGCGTTCCGGGGCAGCCGAACATACGATATCTGCAGATCGTAATGATGGCGGGAATTACTCCGTTGCAGTGGTTGGCGTCGCATGGCGTTTCGTCAGTCAAGTCGGTGTGGGCGGGCTATTTCGATTTGCGCGGCGCAAAACGCGAAAACGAATGGTTGAAGTCCCGCAATTCGCAACTCGAATCCCAGATCATAGAGTTGCGCGAGAAAGCAAAGCTCTTTGAACAGCTCGAAACCTTGAACCGATCCCCGGCCTTATCGTCTTACCAGCGGGTGAACGCGCTGGTCATCGGCCGGGACTCCGACAACTGGTTTAAAACGGTGCTCATCGATCGCGGCTCGATCGCGGGGGTCGAGAAAGATCAGCCGGTTGTGTCGGCTGAAGGGCTGGTGGGCCGCGTGGTCAGCGTCTCGCCGATTTCGTCCCGCGTGTTGCTCATCACCGACGAGCGGCACGGCGCCGGCGCGGTGGTCGCCCAGACCACCGAGAACCGCCTGGTGGGAATCTTGAAAGGCAAAAACCAGGCGCTCTGTGCATTGAAACTCCTCTCTGAGGGGGGCAAGCTGGAGAACGGCGAGCAGGTCATCACTTCCGGACAAGACCAACTCTACCCCAGAGGATTGTTGATCGGAAGAATCAAGAATCTGACCGCTCCGGAAGCGACCTCCGCGCTGATCGACGTCGAACCTGCGGCCGCGCTGCAAAAACTCGAAACAGTCGCCGTGCTGCTGATTCCGCGCGAGGAGATTCGCCGCCAGTATGAGGAATTGGTCAGGGGCGAGAAGGAAAAAGAGAAGGAAAGACAGGACAAAGCGCCTGATCGCAATAGGCGCTGAGTTAAAACTGAGAGTTTGAACTTTACGGCGCCGCGCGCGGCGCTGTACTAAATGGTAGAAGGGCGTTGGAGAAAGTATCCCGCGGTTCGACGCTGAAAATTACGGTCTGCCTGTTTGCAGCCGCTTACTTGCAAACCACACTCGCGCAACAAGTCTCGGCGCCGGTGGGGCGATGGTTGGGGCACATCAGTTGGCTTTTGCTGGTGGTCGTCTACATCGCTTTGCAGCGTGACCCTGTCAAATCCCTGATGACTGCCGCCGCCGCCGGAATCATCCACGACGCTTTTTCGATGGGGAGTGGAGTCGGCGTCAGTGGAGTCGGCGTCAACGGCCTGGCCATGGTGATCGCGGCGTATGTCACCGATCGAATCGCATCCGTGATCATGGTCGATAACCTGATCTTCAGGTTCCTGGCGGTCACGGCGGGGAGCGTCATCAACACCCTGATTCGCCTCGCCTTCTACGGCCTGCTCAAGCTCGAACTCCCAGTCCTGGCCAACGGCCGCAGAGTAGCGGAGACCGTCGTCTTCGACCTCTTCGCCAATCTCTTTGCGTCAGTCCTCCTTTACATCGCGCTGGATCGCGTCTTTAATAAAGGAATAGACCAAAGGCGGCGTCGCATGGAGGCGCGCCGTTTGAGGCCAAGGTTATAAAAACGTTATGGCTTCTGACAGAAATCAATCATTCGATCCGACCGAAGACCTGCGGCAGGCCGGGAAGCGGTTGCAGATCATCCACTATCTGGCGATCGCGGTATTCGGGGCTTTGATCGCGCGGTTGTGGTATCTGCAGGTGATGAATAGTCAGGACTTCGCCGAGCGCGCCGAGGCCAACCGCATACGCGTCATCCCGATTCCGGCGCAGCGCGGCACCATCTTCGACCGCAAAAAGAATGTCCTGGTCACCAGTAAATTCTCCTTTAACATTGTTCTAAGCCGTGCGGATATTAAAGACTCTGAACTCCCTCAGATAGCCGATCTGCTATCCGAATACCTGGCGATCGATCGCCAATGGCTGGCGAAGCGCTTCGAGGACGCCAGGTTCGGGGCGCAATACGAATCGATCGTGGTCAAAGAGTTAGCGTCTCCGAATGACATCGCCTGGGTCAGGGCGCATGAGTATGATTATCCGATGATCCGCGTCGAAGAGGCGCCGCAGCGCGTTTACCGTTACGGCCAGTTGGCCGCTCACGCGCTCGGTTACGTCGGCGAGGTCAGCCCTGAAGAACTGAAGAAATCCAACGGCCCGTTCAGCAAAGAGAGGGGATACAAGCTGGGGGACATCATCGGCAAATTCGGCATCGAGCGCACCTACAACGACATTCTGATGGGTAAGGACGGCGAGCGTCGAGTGCTTGTAGACAGCCGTGGCCGCATTAAGTCTGACGTTGATATCGAACGCATCGAGCCGGTTCCGGGGCGCGATCTTTACACGACGCTCGACCTGGACATTCAGAAAGTGGCCGAAGCGCAGGCCGACACGATGCCGGCGGGCCGCGGCGCGATCGGGGTGATGGATCCGAACAACGGCGAAATACTGGCGATGGTCAGCCATCCCGCGTTCGATCCTAATATCTTCTCGCAACGCGCCAAGACGCCGGAGGGCAAGGAGGAGATTCGTGAGTTGTACGAAGACCCCGACAAGCCGCTCTACAATCGCTTCATTCAGGGCGCGTTCCCGCCAGGTTCGACCTGGAAGCTGCTGACAACGGTCGCCGCGCTGAATGAGGGCACAATCACTCCTGAACAATCGCGCATTCAGGACGGCGATCTCCAGGTCGGTAACTATTTGATGCACTCGCTGTCGCATCTCGGCCAACCTACGATTCACGACGCCATCGTGCATTCGTCGGACGGTTATTTCTACCGCCTCGGCATCAAGATGGGAATCGAGAAGTTCGAAGATTGGGTCAAGCATTTCCACTTCGGTGAGCGGACGGGCATCGATCTGCCTAACGAACGCAAGGGCATCCCGCCCATTCGTCAGACGAAGCTCCAGGAATATGACTCGCAGATCAAAAAGGTCGAGAAGCAATTGGAAGAGGCCACGGATAAGACGTTCAGGGCGCAGCTCGAGTTCAGGATCAAGCAATTACAGCATGAGGCGCAATGGACCGATTACGACATGGCCGCTTCGGCCTTCGGTCAGGGCCGCAACGGCTCGACGCCGATCCAACTCTTGCGGTATGTCGGCTCCCTAGCCAACGGCGGGCATCTGCATACGCCGCATCTCTTGCTGAGGGCGGTTGCCGGAATTGATCGCAGCGGCGTCGAACACGCCGAGGTCCGCTACGAGGATAAGAACGCGTTCGACGTGCCAATGAGCGACGCGATTCATAAAGTCGTCAAAGACGGCATGTATGGCGCGGTCAATGAAGGCGGCACGGGCGGCGGCGCGCGCGTCGAGGGCTTCGACGTTTGCGGCAAGACGGGCACGGCGCAGGTGGCGTCGAATGACAAGGCCGGGGAGAAGAACAAAGATCATGCCTGGTTCATCAGTTTCGCGCCGCGAGATAAACCCGAAATCTGCGCGGTGGTTCTGACAGAGAACGCCGGTAGGGGCGGCACGTTCTCCGCGCCGCGCGCGCAGGCGATTTACGAAGATTTCTACCACCGCACTCGCGGGCTACCCCAGAAGCCCGAAGAGACGAAGGCTGAAAATGGCGGATCGGCGCCTGGGCCTCGAAGTCCGGAAGCGAAAACCGGACAGCGGGACTCCAATCCCCAGGGTCCAGATTGAGTTTTTATGTTCAACGTCAACCGCAGATATATCGCCGATTTCGACTGGGGGCTGCTCAGCCTCGCTCTGGGCGTGGCGGCTTTCGGGGTGCTCGAAATTTGGAGTGTCCAGCCGTCGCCCGGATTGTGGCGCAGACAGTTGGTCGGAATCGGCATAGGTCTGGTGGTGATGTTTCTGACGACGCTCCATGATTACCGCCGCATCATCAACGCAGCGCCTTATCTGTACGGGATCGGGGTCATACTTCTGTTGTTGACGCTGACGCCGCTTGGCAAAGAGGTGAACGGCAATAAGAGCTGGCTCTATCTCGGCTCTTTCGGCTTTCAGCCGTCGGAGATGGCCAAAATATTCACGCTCATGTTTCTCGCGTATTATCTGGCCGGAGTGAGGAAACGCCCGCTCGATCTGCAGACGGTTGCAGTCACGGTGGGGATCTGGGCCTTGCCGACCGTGCTCGTTTTCCTGGAAAACGACACGGGGAGCGCGCTCAGTTTCACTTCGTTTCTGGCCGCCATGCTGTTTCTGGCCGGCGTGCGTTGGAGTTGGGTGGCGGCGGCGCTCGTCGCGGTCGTGATTGTGGTGATTGTCGCCGCCCCTCGCATCAAGAATTGCGAGAGTTACAAGTGCGAGCGTGTCAAGTCCGTTTACTGGCCCGATCTGGCCAAGAAGCGATTCCGCTATCAAAACGATCAGGCGGAGATCGCGGTCGGCTCCGGGGCGGTTCTCGGAAAAGGCCCGCGTGGCAGCACGCAGGGCTCGCTAGGATTTTTACCAGAGGTTCACAACGATTTTATTTTTGCCGTCGCCAGCGAGGAGTGGGGATTCATCGGCAGTTCCCTTTCGTTGGCCATCTACCTGACGATTATTGCGCGGCTGATTCAGATCGCGCGCCGTTCGCGCGAAAGGACTGGGCTGCTGCTAGTCGCGGGTTTAGCGGCTCTGCTGCTTTATCACGTGACAGTCAACGTGGGGATGGTCATTCGACTTTTGCCGATTATGGGAATCCCGTTGCCCCTGATGAGCTTCGGTTCGACGTCGGTCGTGGCCACATGTTTCGGGCTGGGACTGGCGATCAGCGTGCGTCTGCGGCGTTTTGTGAATTAACGTCGTTTGGCGCTCGCGAAACAGGTTTCCCGTGACAATAAATTCAACGCCGCCGCCGGCAGCGCGCCCAGTGAACAGCGCGCCGCGCGGCGCCGCCGGAGACGTCGCGTCTTCGGCTCACGACGCCAAAGTGTAGCCGGAGGCGGACGCCGTCTTACGAGCGGCGAATAAGAGCTCGGCGCGAGGCTGCAGCGGTCGCGGCGCTGCGGCGGTGAATTTTTCGAACGGATTTACAAGATGGTTTCGGCGATGTCGAGCGCGGTTGTTTTTTAACGCGCTTCTCGCCGCTCCCCATCAGACAGGAGATTTTTAAATGTCAAAAGAGATGATAATCAGCGTCAATGGACGCGAAAAGAAGATCGCTATAGTCGAAGACGACGTGGTGACTGAATTCTACGTCGAGAGAGGCGATGAGAACCAGGGCATCGTCGGCAATATTTACAAAGGCCGCGTGATGAAAGTGTTGCCCGGTATGCAGTCGGCTTTCGTCGATATCGGACTCGAACGCGATTCATTCCTTTACGTTTCTGACTTCTTTGACGAAGAGGAAGAAGAGGAGATCGAGGAGAAGAGGGAGACTCAGCGCCAGGTCCCGAAACAACCCCGCGCGCATCGCGAAGGTTTGCGCATTGCGACGCCGGTGGAGCAAGAGCCGGAAGAAGATAAGGATCTCGAATTGCGGATGGCCGCGCTGCGCCACATCGAGGAGATTTCAGAGGAGCCGGCGATCGAGCCGCCTCCCGAGGATGAGGAAGCCGGAGTGGCCGAAGCGGCGGACGACGCCCAGACTGCGTTAAGCCCGCGCCAGCGCCGCCAGCGCAGGTTGCGTTATGCGGATAAGGAGGCGAAGGCGGAAAAAGCCCCGGCCGCCGCCGAGATTCGGCCCGAGATTCGTGAGGTCGAGGCCGCATCCGAAGCTGCATCTGGGGCGGAAACTGAAGAGGATTATTCAGGTCGGCGCCGTCGCCGCCCGCGCCGCCGCCGAGGGGCCGAGGCGGCCGAAGCGGCGCCGGGAGCGACGAAAGGCGACGATGAGCTTCCGCCTTACGTCATCGTTCATCACGAGCCGCTGGAACGCATCATGGATGACGACACGGCCGTGGTCGAAGGCGAAATGCTCAAAGACGCGATGCTGCAGGAGCGCATTACCGAGCGCATCCACGAAGAGGAGCGCCGCGCCTCGCTGATCGAAGTCGAGCCTACGCCGGAAGTCCTCGTCGGCAGTTTGCGCCGCTCGATTGCGAGCGAGTTGGGATTCGAGCGCGTCAGCGACGATTCCGAGACGCGCCACTATGTCGAGCCAAATTCCGAATTGGACATCGAAGCCGGAAAGATCGAGCCGATCTCCGAATGGGCCCCGACCGTTTATGAAACGCTCGTCGAGGCGCCAGACGGCGCCCGCCCTGATTTTGAGCAATCGGAGCAATCAGAGCTGTTGGAAATTGATGAAGACATTCGGGCGATTCGTTCGGACGCGACGAACAATGGAGACTCAATCGAGTCGCCGCTCGAAGCCGCCGCAGAAGCGCCGGAAGAGGACGGCGCCGAAAAGACGGATACTATTGATGAGTTGAAAGACGCGGGCGCCAAAATTCGCCAGCGTCCACGCCGAGGTGAAATGGCCACGCGCCGTGGCGGGCGGGGTCGCCGGAGAGGTACCCCCTCCACCTACCGCACCACGCGCGCGGCGACAGCCACAGAGCCTTCCGTGGGCGTCGAAGAGCGGCGCGATGAAGAGGCTTATGAGCCTGAAGAGCCGGCGCCGGCGCCGGCGCCGCTGCCGCGTCCGGCGTTGGCCCGCTCGGGCGACCGCTTCGCGCGCCCGGTGATTACCGACCTTCTGCGCGAAGGGCAGGAGATCATCGTCCAGATCGCCAAAGAGCCTATCGGCCAGAAAGGCGCCCGCATCACTTCGCACGTGGCGCTGCCGGGCCGTTATATCGTCTACATGCCGACGGTCGAACACATCGGCGTTTCGCGAAAGATCGGCACCGACGAAGAGCGCCAGCGCCTGAAGCGCACGCTTCACCAACTGCGCGGCGAATCGGGCGCCGCCGGAGGCTTCATCGTCCGCACCGCCGCCAACGGCTGCTCGATCGATGAGCTGCGCGAAGACATGCAGTACCTGATCCGCACCTGGACTGACATCCGCCGCCGTTCGGATCGCGTCAAGGCGCCGGCCATCGCCCACCGCGACCTCGACCTGGTGCAGCGAATTCTGCGCGATCAGCTCTCGTCCGATTTCACCGCCATCCGCGTGGACAGCGAATTCGAGTACGAGCGCATAGTCGATTTCGTCAACCGATTCGCGCCCAAGCTGGTCAACCGCGTCAAGCTCTACACCAAGGACACGCCGATCCTCGAGCATTACGGCGTCCAGTCCGAGATCGATAAAGCGGTCAAACCGCGCGTCTGGCTGAAGTCCGGCGGGTACATCGTCATCAACCAGACCGAAGCCCTGGTTGCGATCGACGTCAACACCGGCAAATTCGTCGGCAAATCGAACCGCCTCGAGGACACCATCGTCAAGACCAACCTCGAAGCGGCCAAAGAGATCGTCCGCCAGATCCGGTTGCGCGACCTCGGCGGCATCATCGTGCTCGACTTCATCGACATGGAAGAGCGCAAAAACCGCCAGAAGGTGATGGGGGCGCTCGAGCAGGAGCTGCGCAGCGACCGCTCGCCGTCGAAGATTCTTCAGTTCAACGACTTCGGCCTGGTGGCCATCACGCGCAAACGCGTCAAACAGTCGCTCGAACGCACGCTCTGCACGCCCTGCCCCTATTGCGGCGGAGGCGGCATGGTCAAAAGCCCGCAGACGGTCAGCTATGAAATCCTGGCCGAGTCGCGCCGCATCTCGAAAGACGTCGATCACCACAACGAGGTCATCCTCCGCGTCAACCCCGAAGTAGCCAAAGCGCTGCGCGGCCCCGAACGCGACGTGCTCGCGGAGATCGAGTCTTATCTGGGCGGCCTGGTCACGATCAAGAGCGATCCGACTGTGCATCAGGAACAGTTCGACATCGCGCTGGCTTGAGGATTACGGAAAAAGATCAACACAAAGGGTCAAAGGATCAAAGATGTCTTTGGCCCTTTGACCCTTTGTGTTGATCTATCTACTGATTGACAATCCGGTCTAAGCCGCGCTACCGCTTATCACTCGTCGAAGTGGGCATCGGCGCCGGCGTCTTCAGATACTTGTCATACCACGCCAGATACCGCTCGAACCGGTCGCGGATGTAACTGGGGCGACTGATGCCGTGATTCTGATTTGGATAGATCATAAGTTGCGTCTCTAGGCCGAGGCTGCGCAGCGCCTGATACATCTGCTCGCTTCCGGCCAGCGGCACGTTGAAATCGCGCTCGCCGCCCAGAAAGAGCGTCGGAGTTTTGATACGGTCGGCATGGAGGAACGGGTATGAAAGCTTCTGGTAGGTCTCCCAGGCCTTCGGGTCCCACGGCGGGCCAATCTCGTTGTCGTATTGGATGATGTATTGATCGGTTCCGTAAAACGAGACCGTGAAAGCCGTGCCCGCGCCGCTGGTCGCCGCCTTGAAGCGATTGTCGCTGGCGATCATGTAATCGGTCAGGATGCCGCCGTAACTCCAGCCGCCGACGCCCAAACGATCGGGGTCGGCCACGCCAATCTTGATGACGTGATCAACGCCCGCTTGCAGGTCTTCGACTTCGTAATGGCCCCAGTCGGCGAAGATCGCGCGCGAAAACTTCTGGCCTCGGCCGGCGCTGCCGCGATAATTCACGGCCAGGACCGCGTACCCGTTCGCCGCGAAGAATTGCCGCTCCAGACTGAACGAATGTTGATCCTGCCCGTTCGGCCCGCCGTGAATGCGCAGCAGCAACGGAACCTTCGTTCCTTTCACGTAACCGAGCGGGTAGGTCAACAGGCCGTGGACTTCAGTTCCATCCTTGCTCTTGAAACTGACTTCTTCCGTAGGCGCGATCTCCAACTCGGCGAAGAGCGCGTCGTTCTGACGCGTGAGTTGGCGCAGCGCGCCGTTTTCAAAGGCGTAGATTTCAGCATATTTCGCGTCGCCGCCCGAAATGACTACGGAGCGATTCCTCGCCGATTCCCAACTCGAGATCACAATCGGCGGCGCCAGCAGCCGCTCCATCTTGCCTCCCGCCAGGAGCGCCTGCGCCGGATAGACGGATCGGTCGTCGGCGACAAGGAAGCGAATGGATTTACCATCGGCGCTGAAGCTGGGCGAGGATGCGCTGCGGTCGAGAGCTTCGACAGATTCTATTCGTCTCGGCGCGCCGCTCCCGTCAGAAGCCACAATCGCCAGATGGGTCATGCTGTAAGCGCCGTATTTCTTCTCGTCGCCTTCGAGGAACACGATCCATTTTCCGTCCGGACTCCATTCGGGGCGCGAACGCCCGCCGCGTCTGCTTGCCTCAGTCAACGCTTTTTCGGTAGCGCCCGGCTTGGCCTCGGCGACAAAGAGCTGAGCTGACTGATCGCGATCAGGGTCCGCGGCGTGACTGCTCATAAAAGCGACGCGCGTTCCATCGGGCGACCACGAAGGCGCGGCTTCATCCCAGTTGCCGGTTGTCAGCCGCTCCAGCTTCTTCGTCTCAACATCGAAAAGATAGATATAACTGTTACGGCCCGAGAGCAGATAGCCTTGCCCGTCCTGTTTGAATTTGTAGCGATCGATCAGGATCGGCTTCGGCGCTTTCGGCTTTCCGCCGCTTTCTTTCGCGGCCTCGGCGGCTTCGGCTTCGGGGTCAGGATCGCCGATGACCAGCGCCAGCCGCTTCGAATCCGGCGACCATTCGTAGCCTTGCAAGCGTCCTTTCAAGTCGGTCAATTGAAACGCCTCGCCGCCGTCGCGGTCGAGCATCCATACCTGATTGCCCTTGGCCGGGCCGGGCCGCGACGAAGTGAACGAGAGGTGTTTTCCGTCCGGACTCCAGCGCGGCGACGATTCACTCTCCTGGCTCGACGTCATCTGGCGTTCGGTCTTGCCGTCGAAGTTGATCATCCAGATGTGCGAGTTGGCCTTGTCCTCTTTGACATCGACGGTCGAGACGACGTAAGCCACCCACTGGCCGTCGGGCGAGATTTGCGGATCGCGCACTTCGCGCAATCGGGGTATGTCGTCGAGTTTGAGCGGCCGGCGCGCGGGCTGCGCCATCAAGACGGTCGCCGAAGCCAGAATGAGTGACAGAATGTGGAATAATCTTCGGATAAACATAGGGTATGATTGACCTCCTGAGATATGGAACGCTGTCTGCATAAAGTCTCCCTTTCCGTCCTAGAGAAGTTGTTTTAGAATGCTTTTTGATAGGAGTGAAAAGCAATGAGTCTCATCATTGAAGCCGTTTATGAATCCGGCGTGTTCAAACCGCTCGCGCCATTGCCTGATCTTAAGGAACATGAGCGGGTGCGGTTGACGCTCGAACCAGTTAACGGAGCGGAACCCGCCACCCTGCTGATCGAGCGACAACGACAAAATCGCATCCAGATCGAATTGCGCCTCGCCCACGAAATCGGCGACAGTCACGAGTACGATCTTCTGGGGAGTTGAGCGAAGCTGTCATGTTAAAAGACATTCCTGATGGAGTCGTGTGCTTCATTGATGCCACGATTTTCTATTACCATCTCGTCAACACGCCACCCCTCTCTGACGACTGCTCGGACTTTCTCGCGCGTGTTGGAGCCGGTTCGATCAATGGTGTGACTTCCACCGTTGCGTTGGCCGAAGCCACTCACAAGGTGATGCTGGTGGAGATTATCCGGCGACACAGCGTCACTGCACAGGGCTTGACTACCCGAATTAAAAAGCATCCTGAATTGCTGGATGGCCTAATGGAACACAAACAAGTGGCGGCTCTTTCCCAAGCCCTGAAACTTACTATTGAACCGATCACGATCGATCTCCTAAAACGCGGATCGGATCTTTCTCCGCAACGTCGCCTGTTGACGAATGATGCGCTTATGCTGGCCGTCATAGAAAAACTGGGGGTGAGTTATCTCGCCACCAATGACGATGATTTCGATTCCATCGCCGGACTCAGTGTCTTCAATCCAGCCAGATCATAGCCCGCCCTGACGCATTAGCTCTTCACCTGATCCCACTATCGCCCCACATTCTCCAAAATCCAAATGCCTCCCGAAACCTCCATGATCGGCAGGACGATGCGGTCGGCGGCGAGCGCCATCTCCATAGTGGCGACATCGGGCAAGATCATGCGGGCAGGGCTTTCATAGTTCGTCACGCGAAATGGTTCTCCGCTGGGTACCCCCGTGGCCGGATCGAAGCCGATGCCCCAGACGTTGAAAAATCCGGTTCGATTGGAGACGAAGTAGAGCCGCCTGCCGTCGGGCGACCAGCGTGGTTTGTCATCGAAATATTTATCTTCGGTGATGCGCCTCCATTCGCCGCCGGAAGCTGGAACGACGTAGATGGTCGAGATTCCGGCCTCGATCGCTGAGGCGGCGATGAAGCTGATCCACTGCTGATTGGGAGAGAATCGAGCCTGGTAGAGATTCTTTTCAGGATG
>Ga0137409_10003004_pt1 | contig 17934 bp, 16 predicted proteins | sample CZODoug1_16funga_FD_122059 | JGI IMG/M metagenome (GOLD analysis project Ga0137409, IMG submission 122059) | Vadose zone soil fungal communities from Angelo Coast Range Reserve, California, USA - CZODoug1_16fungal (Hybrid Assembly) | ecosystem: Environmental > Terrestrial > Soil > Vadose zone... | reverse complement strand
GAGGTGATGCAGCACGCCACCACCGCGCAGATGATCCACCGCATCCCGCGGCTGATCCACTACATCTCGACCTTCACTCCGCTCGAGCCGGGCGACGTGATCGTCACCGGCACCCCGGGCGGCGTCGGCGCGCGGCGCAATCCCCCGGTGTGGATGAAGCCCGGCGACACCGTCGAAGTCGAGATCAGCAAGGTCGGCGTGCTGGTGAATACGATCAAGGCCGGCTGACGGGTGCTGCAAGAGTCCCGCGCGACTGGCTATCTTGCCGCGCTGTTGTGGGCGATCGCGCCGCCCGCCCCTGCCGCGGTGCTTCTCGCCGGCTACGGCCAGGGCGATTCCGCCGAGGCGGCGCGAGCCGAAGCGCGGCACGACCTCGCCTACCGCCTCGGGCGCCTCGCCGCTTCGCATTTCGACGGCAAGTCCGGCAGCGCGATCGCCTACCGCGCCATCGCCGGTGGGCGAGAGCTGCCGCTGATCGGAATCGAGCTCGTCGCTACGGGCGGCTCTCGCATCGAAGCCCGTCTGACCGACGCCAGCCTTGCGGCGTACCGGAGCGAGGCGGCGAAGTTGGGCCAATCGCTGCGGGCGCTCCAGCGCAGCGGCCTGCAACCGTCCGCGGGCGCCGCTGCGCAGCTCACCCGTCTCCTGGCGCAGCTCGACCAGTACCGGCGGATCGATGCGGTGATGGAACTCTTCCGCTCCCCGCTTTCGCCGCAGACCGGACCCGAGGACGCGACTCTTCGGCGCTGGGCCTTGCAGCACCTTCCCGCTCTCGACGACGCGGCGCAGGTCGCGCGCCGCGTCAAATCCGAATTGGAGCGGGCGAAAGTCGGCGGCGTCCGCGTCATCGCCCCGGTTCGCGCGGACTCGGCCGAAATAACCGGACTGTCGGGCTCGATCGGCGACGCCCTGCGCGCGGAGCTCGGCGCGCCGACACCGGACCGGTCCATGCGTTACACGCTGGACGGCAGTTACGAGCGGGTCGACAAGAAGATACTGCTGACCCTCTATCTCATGAACTCGTCGTTCAGCACCGAGCGCGCATTCGCCTACGTGCTGCCCGGCGACCTGGAGAAAGCCTTTCGCTCCCCGCCTCCGGCGGCCGGGTTCTCGGGGACGCTCAGCCGCGGCCTGGTGCGCATCCAGTCGCTGGATGAAAGCGCGACTCCGGCGGCGCGCCCCCCGCAGGCGCGCGACGGGGGCCTGGTCGTGGAGGTCCAGACGGGCCGCGGCAACCGCGGCCTCTACTACCGGCCCGGGGACCGGGACCAACTGCTGGTGCGGCTGGACCGGCAGGGCTACTACTACGTCGTCGGACACATCGAAAAGGAAAACACGCACCTCAGCTACCTCATGGAGATCGGCCAGGGAACCGGCAACCGCTTTGTTCGCCGGGTCGGCGCCGGCGAGGCCAATCGCTGGCAGACCGTCGGCGAGTTTGTCGTTGAGCCGCCTCTAGGCGTCGAAGCCGTGCAGGTATTCGCCACCAGCGAGCCGCCCGATCGGATGCTGCCGGCCGCGAAATTCGACCCGGCACGGCAGCTGTACGTGATCGGAAACAATCCCGTCGACGCGATCGCGCGCACGCGCGGCCTGGTGCGAATCGAAATGGGGGCGGCCGCAGTCCCGGCGGTCGGGGAAGCCGTACTGCAATTCACGACCCTGCAATGACACGAGAGGGGAAACGATGAGACACATCGTAGCGGGGGTCAGTCTGCTCCTGGCGAGCATGGCGATTGCGGCGGGATGCGCGGCACTCGCGCCGATGGCGGTCAAGTGGGGAGCGGACCTGATCTCGGCGGCCTCGCAAAACTATTCACAGCAGTATTCGCAGCAGCTGGAACACCTGCTGGTCGCCGCTTACACCGAGCGGGTGAACAAGTTGCAGCGCCCCGACGCAATCCAGCCGGCCGGCGCCTACCCGCAGGGTTCCACCCCTCCGCAGACCCCGTACCCGAGCGATCCCAACACCAGTCCCTACGGATCGGCCTCGCCTTACGGCAGCGCGGCGCCCTATGGCACGGCCCCGGCGATCGTTCTCGACGCGAGCATCCTCGCGCAGCGTGCGAGTGAGCGCGCCGCGCGGCGCACCGACCCCGTGCCGATCCAGGACGGCGAAGTGCTGCGCGACGGCGGCAGCGACCCGCGCAAAGGCGACGTGGTGAAAGTCTCCTTCCGCGCCAACTGCGACTGTTACGTCTACGTCATCGGCGTCGACGCGACCGGTTACGTGGCGCGCATATTCCCGGACGCAGCCTCACGCCAGGGCAATCCGGTCCGGGCGAACGAGCAGGTCCTCGTGCCGGAAGGCACCGCATGGTACGGACTCGACCAGTACAAGGGCACCGAGCAGGTCTTGTTCATCGCGTCGCGCCAGCCGCGGCCGGACATCGAGGGCTCGCTCACCCAGCTCGCCCAGACGTCCCGCGCCAGCCTTTCCCGCGAGTTCCGTCCGGTACGCGAAGCCGCGCTGCCGGATCCGGCGTCGCGCGGGCTGGTGAGAGTGCAGATGAGCGCGCCGACCTTCGTGCGCAGCGAAACGGGTCAGCAATACTCGTTCACTCCGCAGGCGTTTGCGACGCCGGCGGGCGCGGACGACATCACGGTGACGAGGTGGTTCAAGCACGAGTAGCGCAGTGTCAAACCACCACCGGCCCTCCCCTCCGGCGCGGCCGCGATCAGTTGCGCGTCTGCGCCACGAAAATGCTGCACGGGGCCAGGTCGAGCAGCGTCTTTCCCACCGACCCGCGCCACCAGCGCGTGGCGAACGAGGCCCTCTGCTGGTGCCCGACGACGATGACGTCGCACTTCAGTTCCGCCGCGAGCCGGCAGATTTCCTCGACCGGCTCGCCCACCGCCAGGTGGCCCTTCACGGTGAAGCCTTTCTGCTTGAGCTGGGCGATGCCCTCGTTGAGTATTTCCTGGGCGCGCTTTTTCTCCTCGTCGAGCAGCTCCTCCGGGAGGAAACCTTCGGTGAGGAACATGCTCGAAGGCATGCCGGCCACCGCGAGCAGGTGGGTTTCCGACTTGGCGAAGGACGCGATCTCGGCGCAGGCCAAGAGCGCCGACTTGCCCTCGCGCGATCCGTTGTACGCCAGCAATATCTTGTTGAACATGACCTCCTCCTTCGGTTTTGAGTTCTATTTGGCGAGCAGTCCCAGCCGCTCGATCAGCGCCCGCTCCCTCTGGAAGGTCTCGCGGGCGTACTTCGTGTAGTCTTCGCTCGACTGGTACCACAGCTCCTGGTCGAGCTGGTCGAGCACTTTCTGGTGTTCGGGATCGTCGAGCGCCTTCTTGAATCCGTCGTGCAGGATTTTCACGATTTTCGGCTCCATCCCGCGCGGGCCGACGATGCCGTACGGCGAGTTGTAGACCATGTTGAGTCCCAGGTCGTTGGCGGTCGGGACGCTCGGCCAGCGCTTGGTGCGCTGGGTGCCGAACGTGACCAGCAGCCTGAACTGGCCGGCGTCGACGAAGCGCCCCCAGCCGCTCGAATCCGACTGCGCCATGACGTGGCCGCCGAGGAGCCCCTGCGTCGAATCGGCGTTGCCCTTGTAGGGCACGTGCAGGAACTCGGCGCCGGTCTTCATCGTCACCTCCTCCATGAGGAGATGGGGCGAGGTGCCGGTGCCGGTCGAGCCGTAGGACATCTTGCCCGGGTTGGCTTTGGCGTAGTCGAGCAGGTCCTGGAACGACTTAAACGTCGAGTCGCTTCTCACCACCACGCCGAAGGTGTAGCCGGAGACGCCGATGATATAGGTGAGGTCGCGCACCGGGTCCCAGGCGAGCTTCTGCATGTGCGCGATACGAAAAGGGCCGATGTGCCCCTGCGACAGGGTGTAGCCGTCGGGCTTGGCGTTCTGCGCGACCATGCCCATTCCGACGGTGCCGCCGGCGCCGGGCTTGTTCTCGACCACGATCGTCTGGCCGAGCGTGCGGGTGGCGATTTCGGCGAAGCGCCGCAGGTGGGTGTCGGTCGAGCCCCCCGGTGGCCAGGGGCAGATCAGCGTGATCGGCCGCGAGGGGAAATCCTGCGCCGCGGCCGGCAGAGCCAGGGCCAGCGCGAGCAGTGCGAGCGTGCGAGCGACCGAATGCATGCGGCTCTTCTCCGGGTAGACGAACCTGCGCGCTGCCCGAAGCTTGCCGAAATCGCGACTGAACGTCAACGCGAGCGAGCAACGCCTTCGAAGCGCGCTAGAATCGGCTCTTTTTCACGCTTCCCGATGCCCCTAGTCCTGTCCCGGCCCGATTTGAGCCTTGCCGTGATCGGCACCGGCGTCATGGGGCGGGGCATCGCCCAGATCGCCGCCCAGGCCGGCGTCCGCGTGCTGCTCCACGACAGCCGCCCGGGCGCGGCGCAAGAGGCGAAGGACGCCGTCTGCGCCCAGCTCGCGAAACTCGCCGAAAAGGGCCGGCTCGGCCGGGAGGCGGCAGCGCGGGCGCAGGCCCATCTCCTCGTCGCCGACTCGCTGTCCGCGCTCGCCGCCTGCCCGATCGTCATCGAGGCCGTGGTCGAGGACCTGAAGGCCAAGCGCGAACTCGTCGCCGCGCTCGAGGCGGTCGTCGCCGCGGATTGCCTGATCGCGTCCAACACCTCCTCGCTCTCGATCACGGCGATCGCCGCGGCGTGCAAGCGGCCCGAGCGCGTTGCGGGATTTCATTTCTTCAATCCGGTTCCCCTCATGAAAGTGGTCGAGGTGGTGGACGGCCTCCTGACCGCCCCCTGGGTCGGCGAGGCGCTCACCGCGCTCGCGCGACGCGTTGGCCACCGGCCGGTGCGCGCAAAAGATACGCCTGGCTTCATCGTCAACCATGCCGGGCGCGGCTACGGCACCGAGGCGCTGCGGATTCTGGGAGAAGGCATCGCCGAGTTCCACGAGATCGACCGCATCCTGCGCGACGTCGCCGGATTCCGCCTCGGGCCGTTCGAGCTGTTCGACCTCACCGGGCTCGACGTCTCGCACCCGGTGATGGAGTCGATCTACAGGCAATACTACGACGAGCCGCGCTACCGCCCTTCGCCGCTCACCGGCCAGCGCGTCAACGCGGGGCTGTTCGGCCGCAAGTCGGGGCGCGGATTCTACGGCCATGCCGGCGGAAAGCAGGAAGAGATCCCCGAGCCGCCCGCGCCCGGCGCGCGGCTCGCGAGCGTCTGGGTCAGCCACGAGGACCTCGGAGCGAAGCTGACCGAGCTGCTCAGACCGCTCGGCGCGCACATCGACCGCGGCGCGCGTCCCGCGGCGCAGTCCCTGTGTCTGGTGGCGCCGCTCGGGCACGATGCGACCACCGCCGCGATCGAGGAAGAGCTCGATCCGGCGCGCACGCTCGCGGTCGACTGCCTCCTCGCGTGGGACAAGCGCCGCACCCTCATGACCACGCCCCTCACGACCGGCGCGATGCGCGCCGCCGCGCACGGCCTGCTCGCGAGCGACGGCGTCCCGGTCACGGTGATCCACGACTCCCCGGGATTCGTCTCCCAGCGCGTCATCGCCCAGGTCGTGAACATCGCCTGCGACATCGCGCAGCAGCGGATCGCCACGCCCGCGGACATCGACGCGGCGGTGACGCTCGGCCTGGGCTACCCGCAGGGCCCGCTCGCCTGGGGCGACGCGGTCGGGCCGGAGAAAATCCTGCGGATTCTCGAGCGCCTGCTCGATTTCTACGGCGATCCGCGCTACCGCGCCAGCCCCTGGCTCAAGCGCCGCGCCCGCCTGGGCGTATCATTGCTTACCCCCGAAGCCTGACGGAACGACCGCCATGAATGCGCCGCTGAAGAACCAGCCCAGAAAGGCCGAATTCTCCTGGCAGGATCCCCTGCTGCTCGATGCGCAGTTGAGCGAGCAGGAACGTATGGTGCGCGACGCCGCGCGCGACTACGCCCAGGGCAAGCTCGCGCCGCGCGTGCTCGAGGCGTTCCGCAACGAGAAACCCGACCTCGCGATCTTCCGCGAGATGGGCTCGCTCGGCTTCTTCGGATCGACGCTGCCCGCCGAGTACGGCTGCGCGGGCGCGAACTACGTGAGCTACGGGCTGATCGCGCGCGAGCTCGAGCGCGTCGACTCGGGCTACCGCTCGACCATGAGCGTGCAGAGCTCGCTGGTCATGACGCCGATCCACGAATTCGGCTCCGAGGACCATAGGAAGAAGTACCTGCCTAGGCTCGCGAAGGGCGAGCTGATCGGCTGCTTCGGCCTGACCGAGCCCAACCACGGCTCCGACCCGGCCAGCATGCAGACCCGGGCGAAGAAAGTCGCGGGCGGCTACAGCCTCACGGGCTCCAAGACCTGGATCAGCAACGCCCCGATCGCCGACCTGTTCGTCATCTGGGCGAAGACCGAGGACGGCCGCATCCGCGGCTTCCTCCTGGAAAAAGGCGCGAAGGGACTGACCGTCCCCGCGATCCACGGCAAGCTCGGGCTGCGCACCTCGATCACCGGAGAAGTGGTGATGGACGGGGCGTTCGTGCCCGAGGAGAACCTGCTGCCCGGCGTCGAAGGCCTGAAGGGCCCGTTCACCTGCCTGAACGCGGCGCGCTACGGCATCTCCTGGGGCGCGCTCGGCGCGGCCGAGGACTGCTGGCACCGCGCGCGGACGTACGTGCTCGAGCGCAAGCAGTTCGGCCGCCCGCTCGCCGCCAACCAGCTCATCCAGAAGAAGCTCGCCGACATGCAGACCGAGATCTGTCTCGCGCTCCAGGGCGTGCTGCGCTTCGGGCGCATGAAGGACGAAGGCACCGATACGCCCGAGATCACCTCGATCATGAAGCGCAATTCCAGCGGCAAGGCGCTCGACATCGCGCGCACGGCGCGCGACATGCTGGGCGGGAACGGCATCTCCGATGAGTTCGGCGTCGCCCGCCACATGGTGAACCTCGAGGTGGTCAACACCTACGAAGGGACTCACGACATCCACGCCTTGATACTTGGGCGTGCACAAACCGGAATCCAGGCGTTTTCGGCCTAGTCGGTCCGGCTTAGCGCCGCGACGGCCCGATCGACCGCCTCGAGCAGCGCTCCAGGGCCGCTGTCTTCATCCAAGGCGGTGAGGCTGAGGCGAAGCGCGTTCTCCGCAGCCGGCTCGCCGATCAGGGGTTCGGTCACGCGCCAGAATTTCGCGGCGACCTGGAACTCGTCGAAGGGACGCTCCGGATCCCCGGGAACGTGGAGGACCAGCCGCCCCCGCCCGCCCCGCGGGGTCTCGGCCAACAACAGCGCCGGCCAGGACTGCGGGAAGTGCCGGAGCAGGTCCTCGTCGGGCACGACCGAGATTTTCGCCATGAACTGCGCGATCTCGCGCGGCAGGTCGTCGCGCACCTGCCTCACGTCGATGCTGGCGTCCGGTTCGAAAGCGGCCAGCGCCATCTGATACGACACGCTGGTCAGGTACGACGTGCGCTCGCCCGGAGCGACCCCGTGGTCGATCATCCTCTGATAGGGATGCGGCACGGCGACGACCAAGCTCGACATCTCCGCGGGCGAAGCGCCTTCCTCGATGATCTCCCTGAGCGCCTGGGTCGCCGCCATCGTCTGCATCGCCGCGCACCACGGCTTGAAGCTGGTCTCGCTCAGGGCGGAGCGCTCGTCGAGGAGCGCCGCCGAATCGGGAGAAACACCGTAAACCGAAGGGAAGAACTCCCCCTCGAAAATCTGCGGGTCCCCCGTGAATCCCGACCGCGCGGCGAGCGCGGCAGTCAAGCCGCTGCGCGCCGCGTTGCCGATCGCGAGCCAGCGCGACATGCTCGCGCCGCTGTGGCGGCCGACCCCGGGCGAAGACAGCGCCAGGGCGACGGCGAGCGCGTGCGCCGCCTGCTTTTCGGTGAGACCCAGGAGCCGCGAGGCGACCGCGGCCACCGTGAACGGCGCGGCGAGGTAGGTCGGCCAGATGCCGCGGGTGAGGATCGCGGGCCCGTTCAGCGCCGCTCCGAGCCGCGTCATGAGATCGTAGCCGACCGCGATCGCCTCAGCCACCGCTGCGCTGCCGGCCCCGAGCTCTCCTGCCAGGGTGAGCGCGGCCGGAATCACGATCGCACCGGGGGTCGTTCCCGACGCAAGATGGATGTCGTCGACCTCGGAGAGGCGCGCGAGCGCGCAGTGGAGCGCCACGCGGGCCGGAAGCCTTCCCGGGTCCCGCGACTCGAAGCGAAGCAGCGCGCGTCCCTCGGGAGTCGCTCCCGCCGCGATCCATGCGCCCGCCGTGTCCACGACATGCAGGCGCGCTGCCTCGTGCAGGGGACCGGGAAGGCCTTCCCTGTAGCCGCCGACGGCGTAGGCGCCGAGCCGTTCGAGAAGCGTCACTTCAGGCTTTGACGTAGCGAGCGCGTGGCGCCTTCGTCGACGGAGAGGTCATCCCCGAGCACCACGCCGTACTGCTCGCGCGCGGCTTCCTTCGACACGAACTCCTCCAGCACGTCCCAGCGCACGCGCTCGGGATCGCGCTCGAGCGGATCGCCCCATCCGCCGCCGCCGCCGGTGCGCACGATGACTTCCGCGTCCTTGGCCACGGGCTTGTGGCTGCCGTGCATCATCCGGTAGTCGACCTGGCCGGGATCACGCAGGTAGTACCCGCCGCTCTCACCCGCGCCGCCGCCCCACAGTCCCCACGCCGGACATCCCCTGCGGTTGGCGCGCTCGAAATTCCACTTGCCGGGGACGAAATTGCGCAACTCGAAGTCGATCCCCAGCCCGCCGCGAAATTTTCCCGCGCCGGCGGAGTCGCGCCGCAGGGCACGGTTCTTCACCAGCACCGGGCATTTCATCTCGATGCCCTCGATCGAACCGTTGCGCACGTCGCCCTGGCAGACCGAAACCGTGGCGGACTCGCCGTCCTCGACCGGGCGGCCGCCCCAGCCGCCGCCCTCGATGCTCTGCACCACGAAGCGCCGCTTCGATTCCGGGTGCACGCCGAAGAACACCACCGATCCCCCGAGCAAGCCGTGATGCGCGGCGGGAATGCTCTCCGGCATCGCCGAGGCGAGCGAGCTGATGATGGTTTCGACGACCGTCGGAACGAAGATGCTCCAGCCCGCCATGGGCGCGGGGTAGCGCGCCATCATGATATTGCCCTCGGGGATGATCACCTCGAGCGCGCGGAACGAGCCTTCGTTGACCGGGTCGAGCGGTCCGGTAAGCGCCTTGTAGGCGACGCGCGCCGCCGCGAGCGTGCGCGAGTTCACCGCCGCCTTGCGCTCCGCGGAGCATCCGGAAAGATCGATGATCATCTTTCCCGATCTCACCGTGACTTTCGCGTGGATGCGCACGCGCTCGTCGGGTGTGACGCCGTCGTCGTCGAAGAAGGATTCGGCCTGGTAGACGCCGTCCGCGAGGCGGGCGACCACCTTGCGGCACTTCCTCTCGGTTTCGTCGAAGATCCGCGCGACGGCGGCGAGCACCGTGGCCCGGCCGTATTTCCGGAACAGCTCGTCGAAGCGCCGCGCGCCGAGCTTGCACGCCGCGATCTGCGAATTCAGGTCGCCGAGCGAGGACTCGGGAAAGCGGATGTTGTCGCGGATGACGCGATGCAGCTTTTCGTCCAGCTTCCCGGCTTCGTAGATCTTCAGCTGGTCGAGCTGCAAGCCTTCCTGCCAGGGGTCGGGCACCTCCGGACCGGCGCCGAATCCGGTGCTGGTGCCGCCGACGTCGATCCAGTGCGCGCGCACCATCGAAAAAGCGAGCAGCTCTCCCTTGAAGAAGCACGGAACGTAGACGACCACGTTGTTCAGGTGCTGGCCGGCGACGGCCTGATGGTTGGTGATAAGGACGTCGCCCGGCTGAAATCCCTTCCTGCCGTAGCGCTTCATCGCATCGGCGATGATGACGCCGAGGTCCGCGACGAAATGCGAAACGCCGCCGACGTTCTGGCTGATGAGCGCGCCGTCGACGCCGACCAGCGCGGTGCAGAAGTCGCGAACTTCGTAGATCATCATGTTGTAGGAGGTGCGCTGCAGGTCCGCCGCCATCTCGTTGGCGATCGCGGGCAGCGCGTTGCGGATCACTTCCAGCGTCACCGGATCCAGCCTGGTCTTCATGCCTCACCTCTCACCGAGATCACCAGCTCGCCGGTCCTCGCGACGGCGCAGCGGTCGCCCTTGAAGAGCACGGTGGTCGTGCCGTGCTCGCGCACCAGCGCGGGCCCGGCGATGCGCGCGCCCGCGCCCAGTTCCCCGCGCCGGTATACGGGACAGGATACCGGACGGGCTGCATCGCCGAGATACGCCCTCGCCACGCCGGAGGACTTCGCCCGGCCCTTCGCGGAAAGGCGGGGGCGCTTCATCGGCGCGCGTTTGCCGACCGCGGCGAGCCGGATATTGACGATCTCGACCGGCTCGCCGGGCGAATGGTGAGCGTAGCGCTGATCGTAGAGCCGATCGAACGCCGACCGGATCCCTTTGCGGTCGCCCGACTTGACCTGCCTTGCGGTGACCGGGACCGAAAGCGTGAACTCCTGGCCGACGTAGCGCAGGTCGAGGTGGATCCGGTGCTCGGCGTCCTTCGCGTTCCTCAGCGCGGCGGCGGATTCCGCAACCATCTCCGCGAGCGTCCGCTCGAGCTCGCCGAAATCGACCGCGCCCAGATCGGCGTAGAAAGTGCGGATGAAATCGTGGCGCTCGTCGGCCGAGAGCATGCCGAGGGCGGAGAAATGCGCCGGGAAGAGCGGCACGATCACCTTCGGGATGTGCAGCTCCCGCGCGATCGCCAGCACGTGCAGCGGGCCGGCCCCGCCCGATGCGACCAGCGCGAAGTCCCGCGGATCGTAGCCCTTCGCCACCGAGACCTCGCGCACCGCGAGCGACATCTTGGAGACTGCGATGTCGACGATCGCCTGCGCCGCCGCGGTGACGCTCATCTTCAGCGGATCGCCGATCTTGTGTTTGATGCCCGCCGCCGCCGCCGTTGCCTCGAGGAGCATTTCCCCGCCCAGGAAGTCGTCCGGGTCGAGCCGCCCGAGCACCAGATTCGCGTCGGTGATGGTGGGGTCCGAACCGCCGCCGCGGTAGCAGATCGGCCCGGGCTCCGCACCCGCGCTGTGCGGGCCGACCTTGAGCGCGCCGACTTCGTCGATCCAGGCGATGCTGCCGCCGCCCGCCCCCACTTCGACCACGTCGATCACCGGCACCATCACCGGGTGGCCGCTCGCGTAGCCGCCGACGTAGTATCCGGGCGCCATGGTGGGCTCGCCCCGGCGTATCAGGCTCGCCTTCGCCGTCGTGCCGCCCATGTCGAAGGAGATCACGTCGGGACATTTCAGCGCGCGGCCGACCCTTGCCGAGGCGATGATCCCGCCGACCGGCCCCGACTCCATCATCGCCACCGGGCGCCCGGTCGCGGCCTCGGGCGTCATCACGCCGCCGTTCGACTGCATGATGGTCAGCTCGCCGCCGACGCCGATCTCGGCGAGGCTCGCCTTCAGGCTGCGCACGTAGCCGCCGACCGTCGGGCCTATATAGGCGTTGACCACGGTGGTGGAGGTCCGCTCGAATTCGCGGTACTCGCGCAGGATTTCGTGGGAAAGCGACAGGTACGCGTGCGGCAGAATCCGGCGCACGATCTCGCCCGCGGCGCGCTCGTGCTCCGGATTGGCGTAGGAATGCAGGAAGCAGACCGCGACCGCCTCGACGCCTTCGTCGGCGAGCTTGCGGCAGGCCTCCTCGACGCTCGCGCGCTGCAAAGGCTGGAGAACCTCGCCCGAGCTCAGCATGCGCTCGTCGATCTCGCGGGTCAGGTGACGCGGAACCAGCGGCCGGTGCCGGTGGAAGAAAAGGTTGTAGGACTCGGGGCGGTTGCCGCGCCCGATGAAGTAGACGTCGCGCGTGCCACGCGTGACGATCAGGCCGGTCTTCGCGCCCTTGCGCTCGATCAGGGTGTTGATCGCGGTGGTCGAGCCGTGGATCAGCTCGGTGATCGCGGCGCAGTCCACGCCGCTCTTGCGCAGGCAATCGACGATCCCCTGAACCAGCCGCGCCGGAGTGGTCAGGCTTTTCGCCTGCGAGAAGCGCCCCGTGGCCTCGTCGAACGCCATCAGGTCGGTGAAGGTTCCCCCGATATCGATCGCGACGACAATCATCCCGCCCGCATCATAGCAAGCTCCTCGGCTTCCAGCGTGACCGCGACTGCGTGCACCACCGCGGCGATCCGCACCGCCGCCTGGACCTGCTCGGCGGTGAGGCCGCTCGCGCGCAGCACCCGCTCGTGCGCGATGAGACACTTGCCGCAGCCGTTCACCGCCGATACCGCGAGCGACCACAACTCGAAGTTCTCTTTCGAGGTCCCCGGATTGGCCATGACGTTCATGCGCAGCTTGGCGGGCAGCTTCGCGTATTCCTCGCTCTCGACCAGGTGCACGAAGCGGTAATAGACGTTGTTCATCGCCATCACCGCCGCCGCGGCCTGCGCGGCCTTGAGGTCGGCCGGATCGAGCCGCGGGGCGAACTCCTCGAGCACGGCGCGGACGACCTCGCCGTTGCGGGAGGCTATGGCCGATGCGATGAACGTGCCGGCCTTCTTCGCCTCGTCCAGAACGGTCTCGGACGCGAGCGAGGAGAGATTGAGCCTCAGATCCTTGGCGTGCTCGGGAAGCCGGTTCTTGAGCGTCTCCATCAGGCCGCCTTGAGGAATTCCTCGCCCTTCTGCCAGTTGCAGGGGCAGAGCTCGTCCGTCTGCAAGGCATCCAGGGTGCGCAGCACCTCGTCGACGTTGCGGCCCACGTTGAGGTCGTTCACGCTGACGAAGCGGATGACGCCCTGCGGATCCACGATGAAGGTCGCGCGCAGCGCCACGCCCTCCTTCCTGTCGAGCACGCCGAAGGCCCCGGAGATCTCGCGCTTGACATCGGCGAGCATCGGAAAGGGGATGTCCCTCAGGTCCGGGTGCGAGCGCCGCCACGCCAGGTGCACGAACTCGCTGTCGGTCGAAACGCCGTAGATCACGGCATCGCGATCGTTGAAGTCGCGGTTCAGCTTGCCGAAGGCCGCGATCTCGGTCGGACACACGAAAGTGAAGTCCTTCGGCCAGAAGAAGATCACCTTCCACTTGCCCGCGTCCGATTTCTCGGTCGCCCGGGCGAACGCCTTGTCCATGTCGTTGGACACCACCGCCGGCACGTCGAAGGCCGGGATCCTGTCGCCAATCGTCAGCACGATCTGTCTCCTGTGTAATGAGTTGAACCAGCGCACGCAGTCTGAGGGTTCCCCACTGATCGATCCAACGAGTAATTTTTGTTATACTTATCGAATGCTTCGATCAGTGCACCCGCCCTCACCCGGCGCCCTTCCCTCGCTGCGCCAGCTGCGTTATCTCGTGGTGCTGGCCCAGCGGCTGAACTTCCGCGCCGCCGCCGAGGCCTGCTTCGTCACGCAGTCGACGCTGTCGGCGGGAATCAAGGAGCTCGAGCGGCAGCTCGACGCTCACCTGGTCGAGCGCGACAAGCGCAGCGTCAGGCTCACGCGCCTGGGCGAACAGGTGGTCGAGCGCGCGCGCCGACTCATCGCCGAAGCAGGCGATCTCGTCGCGGCAGCCCGCGCAGGGCGCGAGCCGCTGAGCGGCCCGTTCCGCCTCGGCGTCATTCCCACCATCGCACCCTTCCTCCTGCCCGCGGCGCTGCCGCCGCTGCGCGAGCGCTTTCCCAAGCTCGAGCTCTATCTCCGGGAAGATCTCACCGCGAGGCTGCTCGAGCAGCTGCGCGCGGGACGGATCGAGGCGGCGCTGATCGCCCTGCCGTACGACACGGGCGAGCTCGAGATCCACGAGCTGTTCCGCGACGAGTTCTGGTTCGTCGCGCGTGAGGACGATCCCCTGGCGAAGCTGAAGGCCGTTGCGATGGAGCGGCTCGACGTCAACGACGTGATCCTCCTTGAGGAAGGCCATTGCCTGCGCGAGCACGCCATCACGGCGTGCGGAGCGGCACGCGAGCCCTCGTCCCGCGGCATCGAAGCGACCAGCCTGCCGACGCTGCTGCAGATGGTCGAAGGGGGATTGGGCGTGACGCTGTTGCCGGAAATCGCGATCAAGGCGGGAGTCCTCAACGGCACGAACCTGATCGCGCGGCCGTTCTCGACGCGCGTCCCCGCGCGCACGCTGGCGCTCGCCGCGCGACCCTCGAGCGCCCGGGGAAAGGACCTGGGGCTGCTCGCCGAATTCCTCTCCCAGCGGCGTCAGCGGCCGGGCATACCCGCCCTGCGCCGCCGCAAGTCCGCATGAGCGCCGCGACGTCCCGCTGCCCCTGGTGCCTGGGAAGCGATCTCTACCGCCGCTATCACGACGAGGAATGGGGCGTCCCGGTCCACGACGACCGGCGGCTGTTCGAGTTCCTGATTCTCGAAGGCGCGCAGGCGGGCCTGTCCTGGTCGACCATCCTCAACAAGCGCGAGAACTACCGCCGAGCCTTCGCGCGCTTCGACCCGAACAAGGTCGCGCGCTTCGGAGCGCGCGACGTGAAGCGGCTGCTCGCGGACGCCGGTATCGTGCGTAACCGGCTGAAGATCAAATCTACGATCGGCAATGCACGCGCCTTTCTCGAGGTGCAGCGAGAATTCGGCTCCTTCGATGCTTATCTCTGGGCCTTCGTCGGCGGGCGTCCTTTGCAGGATCTCAGGCGTCGCATGAAGCAGGTGCCTGCGCGAACGCCGGTATCCGATGCCCTCAGCAAGGATCTCAAGCGGCGCGGCTTCCGCTTCGTCGGATCGACCATCGTCTACGCCTTCATGCAGGCTGTCGGCATGGTCAACGACCACCTGACGATTTGCTTTCGCCGCACCCAGCTTGCGGGTCTCCCAAGGGCGGCGTCTTCGGCTACACTCCGGAGAAAGTGACGAGCGAGAGGATGTCGATGCGCGGTTTCGCCGTTTTCATGATGTTCGGCCTGGCTTGCATGCCGTTGACGAGGGCCCGGGCCCAAGAGGCCGATCCGGCCGGTGCGATCATGCTCGTCGCGGCGCCGCGCCTGGTCGACCCCGACTACCGCGCGACCGTTCTTCTCGCGGTTCCGATCGAGAACAGCCGGCACGTCGGCGTCATCATCAACCGGCCCACCGCCCGCTCGCTGGGAAGCCTGTTTCCCGAGCACGCCCCGTCCAAGCTCGTTCGCGATCCGGTCTATTTCGGCGGCCCGATGCTGCGCCAGGCCGTTTTCGCGGTGGTCCACACGGACCATACTCCAGGCCCCGGATCGATCCAGATGATGAAGGAGCTGTTTCTCGCGACCCAGGGTACGGTGGTCGATCACATCATCGAAGCAACGCCCAACGAAGCGCGCTACTACGTCGGTTACGTCGCGTGGCGGCCCGGCGAGCTTCGCGTGGAGGTGGATCGCGGCCTGTGGTATGTGCTCGACGCCGACCCCGACCTGGTATTCCGCAAGGATCCCGGCGGGCTCTGGGAGGAGTTGCTCAGGCGAGCCAGGGCGGTGACCGCCGGCTCGCCTGAACGCGCTGCCTTGCTCACGGCGTTCGGTCTCGACTAGGCGACCGCCCGATGAAGGCGTCTTTCCGCGCCGCCTTCTTCGCATTCCTGGTGTTCGCCACGGCAGCGCAGGCGCAGGGCCCGTCCAAGTCGCTCTTCCTGATCGCGAGGCCCGGCCTGCCCGATCCGAATTTCCGCGAGTCGGTGGTGCTGGTGATCCACTCCGAAAGCGCGGAGGCGACCGGCGTCATCATCAACCGCCCGACGGACCGCTCGCTCGCGAATCTGCTTCCGGGAGAGCGCTTCGAGTCCTTCACGGACCCGATCTTCTTCGGAGGCCCGGTGACTCCGCAGGGACTGTTCGCGCTGTTCCAGTCCGACAAGTATTCGGGCCCCGCCGTGCCGATGCTTCCCGGCGTGTACCTCGCGGTGCTTCCGGATTCGGTCGACGCCCTGCTCAGCAAGCCGCCGGCGAGAATCCGCTTCTTCTCGGGCTACTCGGGGTGGTCGCCGGGACAATTGCAGGGGGAGCTCGACCGGGGAGACTGGCTGGTGGTCGACGCCGATGCGAAAACGGTATTCCTGAGAGACACCTCCCGGCTCTGGGAGGACATGCTGAGACGTGCGCGCGCGCTGCGCGCCGACGCCGCGGCGTCGAAATTGGCTATTTTTTCAGGCCGATGAGCTGCATGATGCGCGCCAGCTCGACGTCTTCCTTCGCGATCAGATCGCCGAACTCCGCCGCAGGCATGAAGGCGGGCCGCACGCCGAGCCTTTCGCTCGCCTGAGCGAAATCGGGACTTTCCGCGGTCTTCCGGATCGCCGCCTCGAGCATCGCGATCACGAGCTTGGGGGTACCTTTCGGCGCGGCGATGCCGCGCCAGGCCTCGAGCGAGACGTCGAACCCCTGCTCGCGTGCCGTAGGCACGTCGGCGAGCGCCGGGTCGCGGGCCGAGGTGAGCGCGGCGAGCAGGCGCACCTGCCCCGACTTCACGTAGCCCGACAGGGCCGCGGGGAGCTGCACCACCGCGTCAACCTGCGCTCCGAGCAGGCTCGGCACGACCTGCGCCGCACCGAAAGGCACGTCCACGACATCGGCTCCCGCGGCCTTGAACAGCGCCACCGAGGAGATGTGCGTGTGGCTCCCGACCCCGGAGTTTCCGACGGTGACGGCCTTGGGCCGCGATTTCGCCTCGGCAACGAACTCGCCCAGGGTTTTCCATTTCGCATCGCCGCGCACCGCGACCACCGGAGACTCCACCAGGACCCGCGCGACCGCGTCGAAGGCGTGATAGTCGAACGGCAGCATTCCGGAATGGAAGGTCGTCGAGATCGAGTTGGAATTCCAGACGAGCGAGTATCCGTCGGGTTTCTGCGAGGCGACGTGCTTGTAGCCGATCGCGCCCCCGGCTCCCGGCCGGTTGACCACGAGCACCTTGACGCCGCCGAGCTGCTTCGACATGCCGTCCGCAAGCAGGCGCGCGGTGACATCGGCCGATGAGCCGGCCGGAAAGAGCACCGTGATCTCTAGCGGAGCCTTCTGGGGGAACGGCTGCTCCTGCGCCTGGACCGCAGTTGCGAAGGGCACGGCAAGGAACGCAACCGCGAGGATCAAACCTGGTTTCATGGCCTCCTCCTGACCTCAATCCTTCGACACTATCTCCGCGACCTCGACCCGGCGTCCCTCGCGTGCCGAGACGATGCCGGCGCGGATCACGGCAAGCGATGCCGTCGCCCCCTCGCCGCCCATCTCCGGCCTGCCGTCGCCGCGGACCGCGCTCGCAAACTCCTCGAGCTCCTCGACGAAGGTGTCGTTCTTCGCGCAGGGGACCGCGCTCGGGCCGCCGCCCCCGCGCTGGAGCACCCGCAGGCCCTGGTGCATATCGTAGTACGCGCTCGCCTCTTTGCCGTAGATGTTCATCAGGTAATACTCGGACGCCGAGGCGTAGCTTGCGTTGAGGGTCGAGAGCGCGCCGTTTTCGTGCTCGAGGACCATGCTCGCGACGTCGGGATTGTCGCCGGGCAGCACCAGCTGCGCGAACCGGCCATTGACCGCCTTCACCGGCCCGAGAAGATATTCGAGCACGTCGGCGTAGTGAATGCCGATCTGCAGCATCACCCCACCGGGCATTCCCGCGGCCGTGTAGCGCCAGGAGTTGAGGTCGATCTGGCCGAGCCGGTCGCGGCTGATGTTGGCCTCGGCGTTGACGAGCTTGCCGAAAGCGCCGGCGTCGATTCTCTCGCGAATCCAGCGGAAGTGGCTCTCGCGGCGCCGCTGGTAGCCGAGCGCGAGCACCACTTTCGCCTTGCGGCAGGCCTCGGTGATCGCCCTTCCTTCGGAGACGGAATTGGCGATCGGCTTGTCGAGGAACACGTGCTTGCCCGCGGCAGCAGCCGCTCGCGTCGTCTCGAGATGCGCGTCGTTCGGCGTGGTGTTGACGATCGCTTCGATCGAGCGGTCCTTGAGGATCGCCTCGTAGCTGGTGGCGGGAGCGCAGCCGTACTTGGCGCCGAAAGCCTTGCGCTTGTCTTCGGACCGCGT
>Ga0137409_10003003_pt1 | contig 17934 bp, 13 predicted proteins | sample CZODoug1_16funga_FD_122059 | JGI IMG/M metagenome (GOLD analysis project Ga0137409, IMG submission 122059) | Vadose zone soil fungal communities from Angelo Coast Range Reserve, California, USA - CZODoug1_16fungal (Hybrid Assembly) | ecosystem: Environmental > Terrestrial > Soil > Vadose zone... | reverse complement strand
TCGAGCTCGCGCGAAGCCAGCTCTGCTATGGTGAGTGGCTGCGCCGCGTGAACCGCCGTTCGGATGCACGCGAGCCGCTGCGCGCCGCGCACGAAAGTTTCTGCCGAATGGGTGCCGACGCGTTCGCCGAGCGTGCCCGCCGCGAGCTCCTCGCTACCGGCGAAACGGTCCGCAAGCGTACCGGGAACACCGTGGAGGCGCTGACGCCCCAGGAAATCCACGTCGCGATGATGGCTCGCGACGGGCACAGCAATCCCGAGATCGGCGCCCGGTTGTTCATCAGCCCGCGCACGGTCGAGTACCACCTTCACAAAGTGTTTCGGAAACTCGGTGTCGCCGGCCGACGGGCTCTTCGTGATGCGCTCGTAGAACGTGGGAATCAGGCCGGCCTGGGCCTCAACTAGCGAGGCACATGTGATGAATACGTTCGATGCGGCAGAGCTCACCAACCGCTGTCAGCGCTTACGGTCCCTGCACCAACCCGGCAAGCCGCTCCTGCTCCCAAATGTCTGGGACGTGGCCACGGCGCGAGCTGTGGTCAAAGCCGGATTCCCCGTGATCGCGACCACGAGCTGGGGCGTCGCCGCCACGCTCGGCTACGAGGACCACGAAGGGGCTCCTGCCGCGGAGATGCTCGCGGCCGCCGCGCGGATCGCCAGGGGTGTCGACGTCCCCGTGACGGTCGACGCCGAGGCCGGCTATGGGATGGAGCCGGGGGCGCTGGTGGCTGCGCTTCGAGCCGCTGGGGCCGCGGGATGCAATCTCGAGGACACCGAATACTGGCCCGGCATCCCCCACGATCACGCGGCCGGAACCCTCCGCGATCCAACCCGCCACGCGGAATGGCTCCGATCCGTCCGCCAGGCCGCCGAGGAGAGCGACTACCCGATCGTGATCAACGCCCGTGTCGACTGCTTTCTCAGTCCTTTCATCGCGGGTGCCCAGGCAGGGACTCAACGGAAACTTGTCCCGGAAGCCTTGGAACGCGCGCGCGCGTACCTCGAAGCCGGTGCCGACTGCGTCTACCCGATCGTCCTTTGGGAGCCGGACGCCCTCAGTCGCTTCATGTCCGATGTGCGCGGCCCGGTGAACGTCACCCGCGTCCCGCAGGTCTCGCTCACCGATCTGACATCGCACGGCGTGTCGCGGGTGAGCTGGGCCCTTTACCTGTACTTCGCGTCGATGGCCCACTTCGAGGACCAGCTGCGCTCGCTTCAGGAATGAAAACTGGTTGCTGCGGAGGTGAATCATGATCCGGTCCCTCGATGACATCCTTCGCCATGCCCCGCTTTACGCGCGGCTCGCGCTGGGCGTCACGTTCCTTAGCGCCGTCAGCGATCGTTTCGGAGTGTGGGGGCCGCCCGGGACGAGGAACGTTGCCTGGGGGGACTTCGACCACTTCCTCGCCTACGCGGCGGTTCTCAACCCTTACCTCCCCGCCGGCGTCATTCCAGCGCTTGGGTGGGTGGTCACCGCGGCCGAGACGGTCCTTGGGGTTGCTCTGATCGTCGGCTTTCGCACGCGGCTTGTGGCCCTGTCGAGCGGCCTCCTGTTGCTCGCCTTCGCGCTTGGCATGACGATCGGCGTCGGGATCAAGTCGCCCCTCGACTACTCGGTGTTCTCGGCCTCGGCGGCTGCCTTCGTCCTTGCCTTGCTGCACCCGCGCCTAGGCGGGCGACCCCCAGAGGACCAGCTCCGCTCACTTAAGGACTGACCGCTACGAGCGGCTCGGATGCGGATCTGCAACCGCTGAGCGACCGAGCCAGTCGTCGAACCGGATCTCGCCGAGTTCTGCTTCGTCGCCAGGTACGAGTGAGGATTCGTTGAGCGCGGCGCCGAAAAACCGCGCGTGCGGGTCGGCAATCACCTCGCGCGTATCGTGCCGTGCGCCAAGGACCCGCTGCAAGAGTGCAGCCATATAGAACGGTTCGGGCCCGGCGATTTCAACCGTGCCGTTCAAGGGAGTACCCGTCGAAAACGCGGCGACTGCACGCGCGACATCGTCAGCAGCGATCGGTTGGATGCGCGCGGCCGGTACGCGAACGGCGCTCCCATGCGTAGCGGCATCGGCGATGGTCGTCAGGAACTCGAAGAACTGCGTGGCCCGGACGATGGAATAGGGAATCGACGAGTCCCTGATGAGCTTTTCCTGCGCCAATTTCGCGCGGTAGTAGCCGGAGTCTGGCACACGGTCGATGCCCACGATCGACAACAGCACGTGATGGCCGACACCCGCGGCGGCCGCGTCGGCGAGCAGGTTGCGCGTTGAGGTCGTGAAGAAGCTCATCACCGCGGCGTCTTCGAACGCGGGGGAATCCGAAACATCGACAACCACTGAGGCACCTCTCAGGGCTGCCGCCACACCCTCGCCGGTCACGGCGTCGATCCCAGACCGCCGTGACGCGGCCAGTACGTCATGGCCGCCGCGGGTGAGCAACGTGACGAGCCGAGCCCCGATGCGCCCGCGGCCACCAACCACGACGATTTTCAAGCGGCGGCGGTCCGAGAGGCTTTGCCGCTGCCCGTGACCCGCTGCACCCAGGCGAGCGCGTAGTCCGCCACTTCCTCCCATCCCTTGCCGCCGATGATCGAGTAGTGTCCGCGACCCGGAAACTCCTTGAACTCGACGAGGGAGGACGATTTCCCCTTGTACCGCTCGTAGTTAGTACGGTTGAGCGAAGCCGGCATGAGGTGATCCTTCTCGCCGGCGATGAAGAGGAGCGGCGCGTGCGGTCGCTTGAAGTCGACCTTCGCGACCGGAAAGAGGCCGCCGCGGGCGAGCGGCCGCGACTCCGGCACGATATCGAGGTCGTACCCGGCACGCTGCTCGGCGAGTGTCTGGTCGTTGGCGAACGCGTACTGGTAGTGCTTGAAGGACATGTAGTAGGGCCGGGACCCGGCGAACGGGTTGAGCACTGGCCACGTGCCCTTAAAGAAGGACCATTTCAGCGAGAGCACACCGGGGGGCGCCACCGAGTCGATAGCGACGGCCGCCACGGCCAGGTCGCGTTGGACCATCAGCTGCGTGATCAACCCGCCAAACGAGTGCCCGATGATGATTGGCTTCTCGTCGAGAGCCCGGATTTCCTGAACGTGGTGCTCGATCGTCGTCTTGAGGTCGAGCGTGCGCAGGAACGGGTCCCTCGGATTTGCCTTAAGACTCTCGACCGACTTGTCCCGTCCCGGATAGGCGATCGAGACGACGTTGTAGCCGCGCGCCGAGTAGCGCGCCAGCCACGGTTCCCATGAGCGCCGCGTGACGAAGTTCCCGTGGATAAACGCGATGGTGTTGGTCATGGTCAGCTCAGCCGCTTCTTCAGCGCTGCACCCACCTGCAGCAGCGACGCGCGGACGCCGGGCAGCTGGCTGATCGGATTCAGCAAGCCCCAGTCGTGGATCAAGCCGTCGTAGCGCACGTGCGTCAGCTCAACTCCCGCCGCATCCAGTTTCCGTGCGTACGCTTCTCCTTCGTCGCGCAGCACGTCGTTCTCGGCGACCTGGATCAACGTCGGGGGCAGGCCTCTTAGCTGCTCGATCGTGGCCTGCAGCGGTGACGCGTAGATCTCCCGCCGCTGCCGCACATCGGGCGCGTAGTTGTCCCAGAACCACTTCATCATGTTGCGGGTCAGGAAGTGACCCTCGGCAAGGTCGTGATAGGAGCCGGTGTCGAAGTTCGCATCGGTCACCGGCCACATCATCGCCGTAAAGCGGATGACGGGCCCGCCTTTGTCTTTGGCCATCAGGCTGATGGCGCCGGCCGCGTTGCCGCCGACGCTGTTCCCCACCACCGCGAGGCGTTTGCCGTCGACCTGAATCTCGGCGCCGTGCTCGGCAACCCACTTGGTCGCGCCATACATCTGGTTGATCGCGGTGGGATACTTCGCCTCGGGCGAGCGCGTGTAATTCGGGAAAACCGCAACCGCGCCCGACGCCGCCACCAGGTCGCGGACGAAGCGTTCATGGGTCGGGAAGTCGCCCAGGACCCAGCCGCCGCCGTGGAAAAACATGAAGACGGGAAGAGTGCCCTTCACGCCAGCCGGCCGGACAATCGTGAGCGTGAGAGGCTTCCCGTCGACGGTGATCGTCTTGTCGGAGATGTCGGCTGGTTGCAGCGGAACGGTGACGCTTTTCTGCAAGCCGACCAGCGCGGCACGCGCTTCCTCCGGGGTCAGCTGCTCCATTGGCTTGCCGCCGCTGGAGTTCAACGTGTCGAGGAACTCGGCGATGCGCCGGTCGACGTTGGGGCTAACGATGCTCGTCGCGGTTGCGGTCATGGCTTGCTCCTTGGGCTCTGAATGTGGCAGGGCAAGCGCGGCGTGCGCTCGCCATGGCCAAGGATGGGTGGAGTGGCCACTCGCGACAATTGAACGAAGGTCTGTTGTACGAAGGTATCGATTGAGCCCTATTTCGGCGCAGCCTCGAACGTTGCGGTCATCACGGCAAACAGGAACCCGTTCCCGGCGTCAGGACTCGTGAACACGAAATAGAGGTCATGGACACCTGCCGTCGGCTGCAGCGCCACACGCCGCGAAATCGGCGCCTCATCGCTCGTGGGCAGAATCGGCTCGCTCTCACCCAGCAACGTTCCGGTCGGACCATCGAGATACACGGCGATCTTCCCGCCCTTCGCTTGATATGCCGCCGGCGCCGCCGCCTGGAGCGTCACCGCCCCGATCCCTGTCAGGTCGATCTGCCGTAGCGCGACCGATGAGCCCGATCGGTTCGCGAGCGCGAACGGTATCGGGACGCGGTCGTCCGTCTGCTTCGACACGCCGTCCGACATTGTGCCGCTGGCCACGATGACCGTCGGCGACCGCAGCTGGAGCGTTTGTTCGGTCGTGATCGCCGGCATGCGATTCGCCCCGCGGTCGGTGTACGCGGCGCGCAGCTGCACCACGCCATTCGGAGCGTCACCGGAGCCCGCGGGAGGCGTATAAGTCCCGCGCACGGGCAGGGACGGGGCGGCCGCCGCGCCCGAGTCGGCGAGACTCATGATGTACGCCACCATCGCGGCGGCCTGCGCGTCGCTGAGCGCTGGATGCGCCGGCATCGCCACCGGCCCCCACACGCCCGATCCGCCTTCGCGAATCTTCTTGCTGAGCCGCGCCATCGCCGTCGTATCGGTCTGGTACTTGCGCGCGACGTCCCTGTAGGTGGGTCCGAGCGATTTGCGATTCAGCTGATGGCACGAGAGGCAGTCCCCGGCTTCGATCAGCTGCCGCCCCTGCTCGACCGGACTCGCCGCGGGTCCTGCCCCATCCTTGAGATATTGCGCGCTCACCGCCACGCGCCGCGCCGGGATCCTGCCGCTGCGCAAGGTGCCGTCTTCGCGATCGGTCACGCGCACCGCGTAGCGCACCGGCACATTGGGGAAGAAGAACGTCGTATTGGCGCCGACGAGGTCGATGCCCACGGTCGGCGGCTGATTGCCCGCGACGATCTCGATCGGAGGACTACTGGTGGACGCGCCATGGGTGTCGGTCACGGTCAGCGCCGCCGCGTAGGTCCCCGGTGTCCTGATCGTGATGCCGGGGTGCGGCGTCGGCGCCCGCGCTATCACTTTACCGCGCTGCGTAATTGTCCACTCGTAGCGGAGCGAGTCCTCATCGAGATCCACCGTGCCCGCTGAAGACAGCGTGACGCGCAGCGGCAGCGCGCCTTTGGGGTGATCCACGCTCGCCTGGACGATCGGCTTGCGATTGCCGCCATTGTATTCGATGCGCACCAGACTGGCATCCTCATTGCCCTGAAACCACAGCGTGCCGTACTCGAGCATGTACAGGTCGCCATTCGGCCCGAATTCCATCTCGATTGGCGCGGCGAACTTTCCACTCGGCATGAACTGCTCGATGGACGCGAGGTCGCCATGCTGGTCCATGGTGACCGCCATGATCCAATGCCGTATGAATTCGTAGATGAACAGCTTGCCGTTGTAGTACGGCGGAAAGGCCCGAGCCGCGTTCTTGAAATCGTCGCGATAAAACACGGGACCGGCCTCGGCGGTGCGTCCACCGGTGCCGACGATCGGGAACTCGGGCGACGGAGCGTACGCGTACCAGATGAACGCGCCGCGCGCCGGTGGCAGGGCGTTGAGACCGGTGTTATTCGGAGAGTTGTTGACCGGGCGCGTCGCATCGAATGGGGGACCGGTCTCCGTGGTGACCGAATCCAGGAATCGCGTGTGGTTATAGGCCTGGTTGTTCCCGGCGAAGTCCGGCCAACCGTAATTCCCCGGACTGCGCGCCTGATTGATCTCGTCGTAGCCCCGTGGCCCCTGTCCGGCCGAGTCCCCGTCTGCGTCCGGACCAACTTCGCCCCAGTAGACGAAACCGGTGTGCTTGTCCACCGAGATCCGATACGGGTTGCGATGGCCCATCGTGTAGATCTCGGGCCTCGTTTTGGCCGTGCCTTTCGCAAACAGATTCCCGTCGGGAATCGTGTACGTGCCGTCCGGCTCTGGGTGAATGCGAATGATCTTGCCGCGCAGATCGTTCGTGTTCGCGGACGACTTCTGCGCGTCCCACGGGTCGCGGCCGGGGCGTTCGTCGAGCGGGGCGTACTTGGTCGCGAACGGATTGGAGTTGTCGCCGGTGGACAGGTAGAGATTGCCGCTCGAGTCGAACGCGATCGAGCCGCCGGTATGGCAGCAGGCGCGCCGTTGCGTCGGGATCTCGAGCAGCACCTTCTGCGAGGCGAGATCGAGCGAGTCGCCCCGCAGCGTGAAGCGCGCGAGGACGTTCTTCGCATCCGGGCCCGCCGGCGAGTAGTACATGTAGACCCAGCCGTTCGCCACGAAGTTCGGGTCGGCGGCGAGGCCGAGCAGTCCGTCCTCCGCGTTGCTGCTATCGGTGTACTTGGTGCTGACCGGAATCGTCGCGATGCGGCGCGTACGAGCATCGGACGGCGTGTACAGGTTGACGTAGCCGTGGCGCTCGATGAACAGCACGCGCTCGTCCGGCAGCACCGCGAGCTCGATGGGCTCATCGAGCTTCTCGGCGAGCACGACGCGCGTGAAGCGATTCTCTTCCGGTCGCGCGCGATTGAAATTCACGGTCCCGGTGCCCCCCCCGATCGCGTAGCGCAGTCCGCCGAGCAGGTGTTGCAGGAAGAGCGGCTCGGTGTACGTCGCTTCCGTGTGCCCCATGTTCGTGTACCACGCGCGGCCGCCGTCGAAATCGTGGTACCAGCTCATCGGGTGGTGCGCGCCGTTCGTTCCTCCCTCGTAACTCGTCTCATCGATCTCGACGAGCACATGGATGGTCGGGTCGATCGACTTGAAGTTGTAGAACTCGTCGTCGCGCTCGAAGCTCGCCGGCATGCCTTTCGTCGAGACGTGCGTGGTGTCGAGCACGCGGTAGCGGCCGTGGCGGACGTTGGGGTTCCCCGGATGGCCGTTGAAGTACGCGCCGGCCAGTCTGCCGTACCACGGCCAGTCGTACTCGGTGTCGGTGGCCGAATGCACGCCGACGTATCCGCCGCCGGCCTGGATGTAGCGCTCGAAGACATCCTGCTGCATTGCATTCAGGACGTCACCCGTCGTGCTCAGGAAGACCACCGCGCTGTAGCGCGCCAGATTCTTCTGGGTAAAGGCGCCGGCGTCCTCGGTCGTGTCCACCGCGAACCCATTCTCGCCTCCGAGCTTCCGGATCGCGGCGATGCCGTTCGGGATGGAGCTGTGACGGAATTTCACGGTTTTGGAGAAGACGAGCACGCGGGGTTGCTGCGCGCGTGCCGCAAGGACGGAGACCGAGGCGAGGAGCGCGAGGGAAACGAGGAGTCGGTGCATGGAGAGAATCTGCAGCGCGCTGCTCGCGCTGGCGACTCAGCCTCGATCAGCCATTTCCCGCCAGCGTTGCTCGTCCACGCCGCGCACCAGCAGCCAGCCGCTCGTCAACAGCAGCCCGAGCATCGCGACGATGATCAGCGGATAGAAGAGGGCTGATCCGAGCGCGGGATATGCCCACGTCAGCCAACCGAGACCACTGACGATCGCGATGATGCCGAGGAATCGCGGCAGGAAGGTGGATTTTACGATCAGGTAGCCCTGGAAGAACGTGCTGATGCCAAAGAACACCAGCGCGATCCCGGCAATCTGATTGTTGATCTTGATCAGCAGCAACGACAACGCCTGCAGCTGGCCAGTGTCGAACACGCTCAAGTAGCTCGCGCCGCCGAGCACCAGCAGCGGCGCATAGTAGAATGCGCGCGCCAGGGTCTTGATCGTACATCCCACCAAGCCAAAGGCGAGCGAAAGCAGCGCAGCCGTCCGGCTCGCCGGTTTGAGCAGCAGGTAGAACAGCGTCGTCATCGCGGTCTGCGCCGCCATTTCGACGAGAAAAATCGTGAATCCCAGCGCCCAGAGTTTCGGCTGCGCCAGAATATTGGTGGCGGTGGCGGCGGCATCGCGGGGCACGACCAGCCCGTTGGCGATGACCCCTTGTGCCACGATTCCGCCGAACAACACGAGCAGGGAGAGGGCGCCCGTCACCCTCGCGAGAGTCTTCGGTGACATGGGGTCCCCTTGAAGAAGCGTCATGGTGCGACGCTTGGTCGAGCCCTTCAGGGCTGATGAATGCGGAACGATCCCTCGGTGAGATGCACGACCCCCGTTCCCATCGTTGCCGCAGCCGAGAACTCGAACGTCCCCACGATCGTGCGACGCGTCGTATCAACGGCGATGATCCGGACTGAGCCGGTGTACGGCCCCATCGTTTGGAAACTCTGAGTCGGGACGGGGGGCTGGCCCGCCCAGACTTCGTAAAAAGCGTCGCTGACCGGGCCGGGAGTGGTGTTTTGCTCGAGGACATACGTTCCGGGACCGCGATAGTCCCCGATTTGAAATCCTATCACCCGATTATCGGCGGGCAGCAGCGTTCCTGGCAACGCCTGCACCAGAAGCGTGGGTCCGTTCACCCCCCACAGAAACGAGTCCTGTTCGCCCCACGAGACGGGACTGCCATCAACCCGCACGCGCATGAACGACGGACCCTGAAGGCTGATGCCCGTCGAGTCCGAGCACGCCAGGCAGAGCGCAGATAATGCGGCCAAAGGTAGAGCACGCATCGGACACCCCCGAAGGAAGTTGGACAATAGCTACTTATGCTCGTGGATCACCCGCCGCAAGCCAAAGCGCACGAAAGGTCATAATCGACCGCGGGAAGGTCTCAACACCTGCTTTTGTAGCGCGCGCAGCGCTCACTGCCCGTGTGCCACAGCCGGCCGCAGCGTCGCCAGCAGTCGCTCATAACGTGGATTACCATGCAGCGCGTCGAACTCCGGCCGACGTAGCCCGGCCCAGAGGTAGGGCACGGGGGACGCGCGCTCCAAGCGGTCCAACGCCGCCGCGGTATCGCCCACCGCCACGAGCGCCGCCATGATGAGCCAATGCTCGTTCCGCCCCGGCCAGCGCGCCATCAACGCCCGCGCGCGGGCGCTGTCTCCCGCGTGGGCGAGGACCGTGGCGAGGACGCTTTCGATCACGATGTCCCCAGGCTGCAGACGGTTGGCGAGCTCAGCGTCCTCCTGCGCTCCTCGCACGTCGCCCGCCCAGAGACGGGCCAAGGCCCGCCAGCGGCGCGAGAATGCCGAGGCGGGGTCGAGCGCCACGGCGCTGTCCATCAGCGCAACCGCCAGCGCGGTGTCGCGGACGTGCGACCACGCGGCCAGGTCGCTGAAGGAGATGGCGCGCCCTGGATCGAGCGCGAGCGCCAGGTGCAGCTCGCGGTCGGCCTCCGCGTTCCGGCCGAGCCAGGCGAGGATCGCGCCGTACTGATGATGCGCCTCGGCGTTCTTGGGATCGAGCTCGATGGAACGCTGGAACGCCTGCACCGCGCCGTCCATGGTGTGGGGTCGGGCGAAAGCGAGGAGGTAGCCGCGCGCCATCCAGGCGTCGGAGGAGGTCGAATCGCGGCGCAGCGCGCGGTTGGCAATGGCGAGCCCGCGTACTGCCAGGCTCTCGATTGGGGCGTCAGGTAACCGATAGTAGTTGCCGCGCGCGATCGCGTGGGCGTAGGCCGCTCGCCCGATCGCCGCGGCAAACCCGGAGTCGAGCCGCTCGGCCTCCCGGTATTCGGCCACCGCCCGCGCAGTCTGATCCGGCGATCGTCGGGCCAGAAAGAAGTTGCCCCGCAGATAATGGTCGTAGGCAGCGGAGCTGTGCGTCCGCGTCGCGGCGAGCGCAGCTGTTTCCGAGGATGGGGCCGGTTCTCCGACGTGCTGCACCACCGCCCGCGCGATCTCCGACGGCAACGCGAGCAACTCGTCGGGGCTCCGATCGAACACGTCGCCCCACTCCGCGACCGCCGTCGCCGCGGTCAGCAGCCGGATCGACACCCGGACGCGTGCGCCGACGCGCCGCACGTTGCCCTCCAGCAGGTAGCGCACACCGAGGGTACGGGCAATCGCCGGCGCATCGCCCGGAGACGCTCGGTCCGCGCGCCGTACCACGCCGGGCTCCTTCACCTGCACCCTCGCCACGCTGCCAAGAAGGCTTGCGACGTCTTCGGTCAGGCCGTCGGCGAGATAGGCGTCGGCGCTGTCACGCGCCGAAAACAGCACGGCGACGCCGTTCGCGGCGTGACGGCTCCAGGGACGCCACAGGCCGCCAATGACTGCGAGGGTCACCGCACTCGCGATCATAGTGGCGACCATGGCTCCCACTCCCGCGCGGCGGCGAGGAGCCGCCGGCGCGATCCCGCTGTCGACCGCCGCGATCAGGCGGTAACCCCGACGCGGCAGCGTCTCGATCAGTCGCGGGTTCTCGGCGGAGTCGCCTAAGGCGCCGCGGAGCCTGTGAATCGCCGCGTCGAGACCGACATCGAATTCCACGAACGTGCCGGCGGGCCAAATCGCCTGGCGCAACTCCTCCCGCGTCACCATTTCGCCCGGGCGCTCCAGGAGCAGCGCCAGGATGCGAAATGGCTGCTGCTGAATCCTGATCTTGACCCCCTGCTTGAAGAGCTCGCCCGCGCGCAGGTCGACTTCGAACACCCCGAACCGGATGACTGCTCGAGTGGGACGCTCGGGAACTACCATGCAATCTCCAGGTCAGGCTCCGCCGTAATGAGTTGTCCTCCAAGCATTTCGCGGGTTAGCCGGCGCTTTGCTACAAGTCAGGCGCGCACCATCGACTCCAATGAGCGGCCGCGCAAACCTGGAGCTACGGCGAAACAAATTCCCACGCAAGGAGGCAAAACATGTCAGTCTCACGCAAGAGAGCCACGCTCGCGACGCTGGTGGGCGCGCTCACGTTCACGATCCTCTATACCGGTTGTGAACGGGCCGCCACCGAGGCTCCTCCTCAGCTCGGCGCTCCCCAGTTCACTGTGTCAACAGGTAGCCAGTCGACGTTGCTCGGCCGCGCGACGTTCGGTGATCCGTCCGACGAAACGTTCAAGGTCAAGCGCGTTTCCGGCGACTGGCACGCGGAGGTCAAGGCTACGCCCAATCTGGACATTGCGGTGCAGCGCATTGTCTTTCAGCCGGGTGGTCAGAGCGGCTGGCATCGGCACCCCGGCCCCGTATTCATTGAAGTTGTGTCTGGGACGATGACGTTCTACATGTCCGACGATCCGGCCTGCGCACCGATGGTTCGCACCGCGGGGCAGGGGTACCTCGACGTCGGCGAGCATCCCCACATCGCGCGCAACGAGAGCGGAGCACCTGCCGAGAACATCGTCGTCTACTTAGCGCCGCAGGGCGCCGCACTCAGGATCGACGCGCCGGATCCGGGGACGTGTCCGTTCTAAGCTCCGCCGGCGCTTCAGCGCACGGATAATCGACCGAGCACTGAGAACGGAAAAGATCTCGGGCTTTGGGCTGGCGTCAGCGAATTTGCAGCGCAGTTTGGAGGTGTGCGTTCGCTCGCGCTCGCTGTCATTGCCGCGGTCCTGGCCTGCCGTCCTCGAGCCGATCAATCGAGTCAGGACTCCACGCGCTTTCGCGTGGTGCCGGGCCAGCAATTCGGTGCCCTCACTCCCGCGACCAAACACTCGGACCTCGTTCGCGTGTTTGGGGCCGCCAACGTCCACCAATCTCGCGTGTACTGCGCCGAGGGTTCATGCGACGTCCCGGGCACCACCGTCGTGGTTCCGGGATGCCCCGATACGCTGGAAGTGTTCTGGGAGGACACCGTTACGCTGAGCCGGCCATCAGTCGTCACCGCGGCCGTCAGCCTCGGGCAGTACGGGGACTCCGTGCGCGGATGTTGGAGGACGGAGCAGGGACTTGGCATCGGGACCACGTTGCGGGAGCTGGAAGGCTTCAACGCTACGCCCTTCCAGGTCGCGCCCCTGGGTGAGTGGGACTACGCCGGTTACGCCGGGCCGTGGCTCGGCGGCCGCCTCGACACCCTGCTCGACCCTGCGTCCGCTCCGCGCATCGGACTCCGCGTAGACTTTATCACGCAGGGAGACCTGACGCGGGGGCAGTACGACAGTCTCTCGAAGCCCAGCCGAGACTCGCTGCGTTCCGACGAGCCGCTCCTGAGGCGCCTCAATCCCAGAGTCGTGGAGTTCTTCATGAGTTTTGCGGCTCCGGCGCAGCGGGCCGCCGCTGATACGATGCCAGGGGCGCAGCTCGTGACGATCAGCGGCCCAACACTCATCGTCGCTGTCCCGCGCCCCGCTCCGGACGTGTCACAAGAAGCGTCGGAAGCCGCCGATGATAGGGGACTCTACTTCGCACGCGCCGCTGCATTTCTCGAGCCGCGAGGTGTCCGCGCACTCGGCATCACCACGGACACGCTGCGGCTGAGACAAGAGGGCAAGGATTCGATCACGACCGTCGTCCTGAGCCGGCCCCGCTACTTCTTTGTCGTTCCGGGCAAGCCGCCGCGTACGTTGAGTGACTTTGCAACCGATGACGAGCTGATCGCGATGGCGACGGACTACTTCTGGGGTGGCGTGGTGCCCCGCCGCCCGGGAGACACGCTCACGACGCAAACTGCAGCGGCCGACTTCGTGATCACGCGGCCCACCGTGATCGCCGTCTTCTCACGTCGGCGGCTGAACTTCGATCGCAATCCGCCGGCGTTCTACGCCGATTCGGCAAAACTGGCCCAGCAAGTCCTCGCGCTGCGAGACACGCTTGATCGCATGGGCGTTACGATCGAGCTGACGTTCAAGGAGCCGTTTACCGTGCTCGCGCGGGGTGCAGTCGATACGGTTCGGCTGAGCGGCACCGTGATCGGTTACTACGCGGTGAGTCCCACCGATTGGCACCCCCAGATCATGGCCAATTTTTGGCCGGATGCGCTGCTGTTAAGCCACATCCCCCAGTTTTTGCAACAGGGCGGAAACGCCCGCTGACCTGCTTTTAATCGGCCGCCTGCTGCTGCTGCTCGTCCTCCAACAAGCGGAACGATTTCACGGCGCCAGTGAGCCGGTCGGCTGCTTCGGCGAGTTGATTGGCCGACGACGCGATCTCCTCCGTGGAGGCGCTCTGCTCCTCGCCCGACGCCGCCAACTCTTCGGCCGAGGCGAGTAGCGTGTCCGTCTGGCCCGCCACCGTTCCCAGCCGGTTGGCGATTTCTTCCACGAGCGAGCGGAGCTCTCCCGCCGACTGCGCGATCTCGCGGCTCCAGGTGTCGTTGGCGTCGGCTTCGCCGGCAACCGTCGCCAGACCCTGAGCCGCCGTCTGCGACGCTTCACGGACCGCAGCCCCGCCCTCGGCCAGGCGCACCAGGCGGTCGCGGGTTGCCTGTACGCGCGCGAGCACACCACGGACGGTATCGGCCGTTTCGCCAGCCGCCGCGGCGGCGACCGATGCCAACTTCCGGACCTCGTCGGCGACGACCGCAAAGCCGCGTCCCTGCGGGCCGGCGCGTGCCGCCTCGATCGCGGCGTTCAAGGCCAGCATGTTGGTCTGCGTCGCCACCGCTTTCGTCTGCGCGACGAATATCTGAATCCTCGCCGCAGCCTGCGCCAGCGCCTCGGCCTCCTGAGCGCCTTTCGCCACTTCATCGGCGAGCTTTGCGAGGCGCACCGTGCTCTGATCCAGGCCGTCCTTGTGCCGCCGAGCCAGCGCCGCGAGGTCCGCGTTGCGGCGGGCCGCTTCGTCGGCCCCCTGGGCGAGCTTCGCCGCAATCTGAAGAATTCGCGCGGCATCGTCCGCCGCCGCGCGCACCAGCTGGGCTTGCTCACCGGCGCGGCGCGACAGGTCCTGCGACGTCGAGGCCATTTCTTCGGTAGACGCGCTCATCTCTTCCGTCGAGGCCGAGATCTCCGTGGCCATCGCCGCCGACTCGTCGGCGGCGGCGCGAATCGCGCCGACCAGCCGGCGCAACGCCACCACCATCGAGTGGACCGACGAGAGCAGCGCAGCCACTTCGGTCGCTTCGGCCCGGTGGGTCGACACGGTCACCGAGAGATCTCCGCCGGCGATCCGGCTGGCGATCGCGCCGGCAGCCAGTACCGGCTCCGTCACCAGATGTCCGAGCCGCCGCGCGAGCCAGAACATCGCGCCGATCGCCACAGCCGCCACGAGAAACGCACCGACCCAGATCGTGAGCTGCATCGTACGCGCCGCCGCAAACGCCGTCGTCGCGGGCTCCCGGTACAGCACCCACCATTCTCCCTGGTTCGCCGGCACCGATACGACCAGCTCGCGATCGCCAACGGTCGTCGTGATATGCGCGGCAGCGGGCTGCGCGTCGAACGGAATGCGGTCTTTGTCGGGAAGCGGTTGCAGCAGCACGGTGGCGTCCCGCGACACCAGCACGGTTTTGTCCGCCGCCACAACCTGCAGATAGGCTCGTCCGGCGAGCTCCTCGCTGCCGAGCAGTTTTGAGAGCCGTTCGAGACTGAACAGGGCTCGCAGCACCCCTACCGGTCGCGTCTGATGCGGCGCCATGATGGCGACATCGAATTCGAGCGCCGTCTCCGTGCCGGTGGTGTCGGACTGCGGCTCGCCTTCGTACGATCCGTCTTCCATGGACCGCTGCCACCAGACTTCATCGCGTTGCACGAAATCGGGTGATTCACGCGAGACCAGCACGTTGAGGCCATGGCTCTCCGACACGCTCAGCTCGGAGAAGTCGGACAGCACGGTGTAGGCGCGGAGGTAGTCGCCCAGGACCGGGTCGCCCCCCAGCTGCCGCGAGGCGTCGAACCGTGCCTCCAGTGTGGCGATAGGGAGACGGTCCAGACCGCGGACCACGACGTCGGCACTGGCACGGCGCACGACCGCGATGACCTGAGGCATGCTCGCCAACGAAGCGACTTCGCGATGCCGTTCCTTCAGGTACTGCGTGACGATCGCGGAGACCCGCATGCCGACATCGCGCCCGCGCACATCGGCTTGCTGCTCGAGGACCTGACCGACACGGCTGCTGGTGAGCCAGGCGACGAAGACGACAAGGAGGACGGCGGCGCCGGCCCCCGAAATGAGGAAACTCTGCCGCAGTTGCTGTGACTTGATGGCCATTCGGGTTTAGTTTTACCACCGTATGCGGGACATCCCAAGCTACGATCCGGCTGCACTCGAAGCAAAGTGGCAGGCCCGTTGGGTCGAGCGCCATACCAACGAGCCCGACCTCGATCGCGCCGCGCGGCCGTTTTACAACCTGATGATGTTCCCCTATCCGTCGGCCGAAGGGCTACACGTCGGCAACATGTTCGCGTTCACGGGGGCGGATATCTACGGCCGCTTCAAGCGGCTCCAGGGGTTCGACGTGTTCGAGCCGATGGGGTTCGATGCGTTCGGAATCCACTCGGAAAACTACGCCCTCAACATCGGCACCAATCCCGCCAAGCTGATCCCGCAGAACATCGCGACGTTCCGGCGCCAGCTGCGGCGCTTCGGCGGGATGTTCGACTGGCGGCACGAGCTCTCCACCACCGATCCCGCCTACTACAAGTGGACGCAGTGGATCTTCCTCCAGCTCTTCAAGGCGGGCCTCGCATACAAGAAGCGTGCGGCGGTCAACTGGTGTCCCAAAGACAAGACCGTGCTCGCCAACGAGCAGGTCATCGACGGGCACTGCGAGCGCTGTGACACGCTGGTGGAGCAGCGCTTCCTCGACCAATGGTTCTTCCGCATCACGCAGTACGCCGAGCGCCTGCTCGAGAATCTGTCCAAGATCGATTGGTCTCCCTCCACCGTCCTCCTACAGAAGAACTGGATCGGCCGCAGCGAAGGCGCGGAGCTGATCTTCGAGACACCGAGCGGCCGCAAGATCACCGTCTTCACCACCCGGCCCGACACTGTGTTCGGCGCGACATACCTGGTGCTCGCTCCGGAGCACCCGTTGGTCGACGAGCTGACGGCGGTCGAGCGGAAGAGCGCGGTCAAGGCGTATCAACGGGAGGTTCAGTCCAGGGACGTGGTGTCGCGCCGCGTCGGCGAGAAGACCAAGACGGGCGCGTTCATCGGCTCCTATGCCAGGAATCCCGCGACGGGCGAGGCGATTCCCATCTGGATCGCCGACTACGTGCTCATGGAGTACGGGACCGGCGCGATCATGGCGGTTCCCGCCCACGACAAGCGCGACTTCGAGTTCGCCACGCAATTCAAGCTTCCCATTCGGCAGGTCGTTGCGGTGGAAGGCGAGTCGTTGCCGATCGTGTCGGAAGACGGCGTGCTGATGAATTCGGCAGCGTTTGACGGCATGCCTGCTCGTGAGGGGGCGCGGAAGATCGTCACCTGGCTCGCCGAGCGCGGCTTGGCGACGGCGCGCGTGCAGTACCGGCTGCACGACTGGTGCATCTCGCGCCAGCGCTACTGGGGCCCGCCGATCCCGATCATCTACTGCGAAAAGTGCGGCGTCGTCCCCGTGCCCGAGCAAGACCTGCCCGTCGAGCTCCCGCTCATCGATGACTTCCGGCCCGATGACACGGGCGTGAGCCCGCTCGCCCGGCACGAGGAATGGTATTTCGTGAAATGCCCGCAGTGCGGTGGCCGGGCGCGGCGGGAAACCGACGTCTCGGACACGTTCCTCGATTCAGCGTGGTATCACTTGCGTTATCCGTCTACCGAGTTCTCCGACCGGCCGTTCGACCCGGCCCGCACGAAGACGTGGCTGCCGGTCTCGAGCTACATCGGCGGAAACGAGCACGCGGTGCTTCATCTATTGTATGCGCGCTTCATCTGTATGGTGTTGTACGACCTGAAGCTGCTGCACTTCGACACCCCGTATCCGCGGTTCCGCGCCCACGGCCTGATCGTGAAGGACGGCGCCAAGATGTCGAAGTCGCGGGGCAATGTCGTGGTGCCCGACGCCTACATCCAGCAGTGGGGTGCCGACACGTTCCGCATGTACCTCATGTTCCTCGGCCCGTTCCAGGAAGGCGGCGACTTCCGGGACTCCGGAATCGTCGGACAGCGCCGGTTCCTCGAGAAGGTGTGGGTGCTGGTCCATGAAGCGGCGGCAAAGGGCGGCAAAGGGACGGCGGAGGCCGTGCAGAAACTGCACCGCACGATTCGTAAAGTGAGCGCCGATACGGAAGCGCTGCAGTACAACACTGCGATCGCCGCGATGATGGAATATTTGAACGAGCTCAAGCACGGTGAGGTCAACCGGGAGCTGATCGAGCCGCTCGTGATCATGCTCGCGCCTTACGCCCCGCATATCGCCGAAGAGATGTGGGAGATCCTCGGTCACGAGGGCACGGTCTTCCAGGCGTCCTGGCCCGCCTACGACGAGCGGCTGGCGTCAGCCGGCGACGTCGAGATCGCCGTCCAGGTGAACGGCAAGCTGCGCTCCCGGCTCACCGTGCCGCGCGGCATGGCCGAGAAGGATGTGCTCGCGCGCGTGCTGGCCGATGAAGCGGTGAAGAAGTTTGTCGACGGGCAGAAAGTGAAGAAAGTGATCTACGTGCAGGACCGGCTGGTCAATCTCGTCGTTTAAAGCACCTTCGCAATCAGGCCGCCGACGAAGTAACCCACCACGGCGATCCCGACCCCGATGACGAACATGTCGATGCCGCTGCGGATCAC
>Ga0137409_10003002_pt1 | contig 17937 bp, 16 predicted proteins | sample CZODoug1_16funga_FD_122059 | JGI IMG/M metagenome (GOLD analysis project Ga0137409, IMG submission 122059) | Vadose zone soil fungal communities from Angelo Coast Range Reserve, California, USA - CZODoug1_16fungal (Hybrid Assembly) | ecosystem: Environmental > Terrestrial > Soil > Vadose zone... | reverse complement strand
GTACCCGTCGGCGCTGGTCTGGGCCGATGCCGACGGCACCATGGCTGCAGTGACAACGGTCACAACAGCGGCTACCCCGGCTGCCCATTGGCTGTACGAAATGCATGGATGCCCGATCGGCGAATTGCGAATGAAACGTATGTTGCGAATGAAACGCATGGGACTGTTCTCCCGGTCCTTAGTTGATGGGCACGTAGAGGCGATCGTCGTAAGGTGAGCCAAGCAGCGGCCCGACGACATCGCGGAATTGCCGCGCATAGGCTGAGTCCTCGTAGGCATCGAACGCCTTTCGGCTCTGCCAGGCTGCGATCAGGGTCATGTGGCTGAGCGGCGGCTTGACCGACTTGACGATGTCGTAACGCAGATTGCCTTCACCTTGGCGCGCTGCCTCCGCCACCACTTTTGCGGCCGCCACAGTCGGATCGATGCCGGGCGGGAAAACGTCGAGATGGAGCTGCATGTAGATGACATCGCCGGCTGCCGTCGGCCGCGCCGGTCCGACCGAAATGACCTGATAGTCACGCCGGTCAAAGGGCGCGGCACTCATGGCCTTGAGCTTACCGGCCAGTTCTCCGCTCGGCGCGGCCTTCTCGTTGGCGTCGAAGGCGGCCTGGTCTCGCCAAGCCTCGTAAACAATGAACCGGTTGGGCCAATCGAACTCCTGCAGCAGCGTCACACCCATATTTCCGGGCTGCTTGAGGGCCCCTTCACGGTATTGCCTGAGCAGCGCAACGCCCTGATTTGCGGCACCTGGCGCGACATCGAGTGCCATCACGCCATAGATGGTGCCGCTGTCGGGTTGAGCTTGCGCGGCGGATTTGGCGTTGATCGCGAGCAGAACAGCCAAACCCAAGAGGTATCGAACGAATTGTAGCCGCACCGACCGATGATTGCGTGTGAAAGTCATGTTCACCTCCCCAACAAGCCCCTTTCTGGGCTGCCCCTTACTCAAAAATTCTATGTATTCCGCGCCTACAACGACCATGAATAAAATACGCAACTTCAATGCGTTACGGTGAATACGGGGATTATCTCATTTTTTCAGCGATCTGGCCATATGTGCGCGAAGGCCCAGGCTGTCGCCAAATTATGCAATTGCAAATTATTTGCATGTAGCATATGGTCCAGAGATCAGTGTAGTTCTCCCGGGTCAATGGCCATTCTCTCCCAGCACGAATCGACGACGGCAAACGGCGGTTGGAGGCGGGTCCGCACCAATCGATCGTTGTCGGAAGTGTTCGGCACCATTGCCGTCCGCCCGCAAGGGTCGATCGGCAAGAAGCTCCTGGCCTTTCTGGGCCCCGGCTATCTGGTCGCCGTCGGCTACATGGATCCCGGCAACTGGGCGACCTCGCTCGCCGGCGGATCGAAGTTCGGCTATTCGCTGCTGACGATCGCGCTTCTGTCCAACATGATGGCGATCCTGCTGCAAGCGCTTTGCGCGCGGCTCGGCATCGGCGCCGGGCGTGATCTGGCGCAGGCCTGCCGCGATGCGTTTCCGCGCGCAGTGTCGTGGCCGTTATGGGTGCTCACCGAGATTGCGATTTGCGCCACTGACCTTGCCGAGGTGATCGGCACGGCGATCGGGCTCAATCTTCTGTTCGGGATTCCGCTCGAGATCGGGGTGATCATTACCGCCCTCGACGTGTTCCTGATCCTATGGATGCAAAATCTGGGCTTCCGGTGGGTGGAGGCTTTCGTTGTCACGTTGCTGGGGGTTATCGCGCTGTGTTTCGCCATCCAGATCGCGATGGCCGATCCAGATTGGGGCGCGGTGATCCGCGGCTTTGCGCCGACCACCGAGATTGTGCGCAATCCCGATATGCTCTATCTCGCCATCGGTATCATCGGCGCCACGGTGATGCCGCACAATCTTTACCTGCACTCGGGCGTGGTGCAGACCCGCCGCTTCGGCGACAGCGTCCCGGAGAAGCGCGAGGCGATCAAGCTCGCCACCATCGATTCCACCATCGCTTTGATGTTCGCGCTCATCATCAATGCCGCGATTCTGGTTCTGGCGGCGGCGACCTTCAACAAGATCGGTCAGACCGAGGTCTCCGAACTGGGCGAAGTCCACAAGTTGATCGCCCCGCTGCTCGGCTCCGGCATGGCGCCGACCCTGTTCGCGATCGCGCTGTTGTGTTGCGGAATGAACTCGACGGTGACGGCGACGCTGGCGGGTCAGATCGTGATGGAGGGCTTTATCGACATCCGGCTGCCGCCGTGGGCGCGGCGGCTGATGACGCGGGCGATCGCCATTGTCCCGGCTGCCATCGTGACGATCTGGTACGGCGAGGCTGGAACGGCGAAGCTCCTGATTCTCAGCCAGGTGGTGTTGGGCCTGGCGCTGCCGTTCTCCATCGTGCCTCTGGTCATGTTCACCGCCGACCGTCGCAAGATGGGCGAGCTTGTCGCGGCCCGCTGGGTGACCGCGCTCGCGGCGCTGACCGGCGCGATCCTCATCGTGCTCAACGTGAAGCTTCTGATCGATCTCGTGACGGGTTAGTCGACCCGCCGCCAGCCCTCGGCGGTGAGCCGCTCCTGCGGCCGGAAGCGGCCCTTGTAGTCCATCTTGCGCGAGCCCGCGACCCAATAGCCGAGATAGACGTAAGGAAGCCCCATGCGTCGCGCGCGCGCGATGTGGTCGAGGATCATGAAGGTACCGGGCGAGCGATCCGCCTGATCGGACTCAAAGAACGAGTAAACCATCGACAGGCCATCCGCGAGCACGTCGGTGAGCGCGACCGCCAGCAGCTCGCCAGTGCCGCGGCCGTTGATGGTGCTGTCAGGTCCGCGCCGGCGATACTCGATCATGCGAGTCTCGACATGGCTGTCCTCGACCATCATGGCGTAGTCGAGCACGGTCATGTCGGCCATGCCGCCGTCACGATGGCGGCTGTCGAGATAGGAGCGGAACACGGAATACTGCTCGGAGGTCGGTACCGCCGCCCGCATGTCGCCAACCAGGTCACTATTACGCTCGGCGATCCGACGCATGCTGCGCGTCGGCCGGAAATCTTCGACGATCACCCGCACCGAGACGCAGGCCCGGCAGTGCTCGCAGGCTGGCCGGTAGGCGATCGACTGGCTGCGCCGGAAACCGCCCTGCGTGAGGAGATCGTTCAGCTCGGCCGCCCGCTCGCCGACCAGATGCGTGAACACCTTGCGCTCCTCGTGGCCAGCCAGATAGGGGCACGGCGACGGGGCGGTGAGGTAGAACTGCGGCGTGTTGCGGGAATGTTGGGTCACGGGGCGGTTCTTACCGATGCTGTCACAATAACATCGCCTGCCGGGCGCTGGCAGTCAAATCCCCGGCAGCCTAGCAGCAACTTATTGATCTGGTGTGGCTTTGGTTCAGGAATCCGCATCCGGGTGCGGGGGCAAAAACGAGGCGGACTTTAGAACCGCCACACCTTGAAGGCTGCGTCAGGGGTGCGCGGTGTACGGGCCCCGCAGGGCCTGGGCCCGGGTCGGGTTGTTGATAACCACCGTTCCGATCAGGATGTCGTGCAGCAACCGGTGCCGCTCGTTGAAGAAACCGACCAGGAGAATCAGGGGCGTGAGGAACGAGACCGAGATCCAGAAGACGATCGCGTGCACGGCGCCGAGCACGAAATAGGCGGGCGAGCCGTACCAGGTCCGCATCTCGAGGTCCATGACCCGCATCCCGATGGTGGCCGAGGCCGGGGCTCCGAGCGTCACGCCGTAGTAGACCAGCGCCCAGATCACCGCCGCCGGCGACAACAGCACGTACAGCGCCCAGCCCAATCCGAGCGTGAGCAGTCCGAAGATGAAGATGAAAATGCCCGCGAGCAGCACCGGAATGCTGATGATGATGAGGTCGATCAGGAACGCGACCACGCGCCGCGACAGCACGCCGTCGAACAGCTCGGGGTTGCTGAAGGGATCGTAGGCGTGCGGCTTGAGCTCGATCGACACGCCGATGCGTCGTGGCCCGCTGTCGCTCATCGCTTCCCTCTGCTCGAATCCACCGGCAAATGGAGAGTAGACTGGCTGCACGCAAGAGGCACGGGCCATTTGCGGGGCTGTGACTACAGCTGCGGGCTGGTGCAGGAGGAGGGTTGAGGCATGGCGATTACGCTAGCGGACGTCGAGGCAGCCCGCCGAACGATTGCGGGCCGGGTGCTGCGCACGCCCATGCTGCCCGCACCGAAGCTCTCCGCGCTGACGGGGGCGTCTGTCCAGGTCAAGTACGAGAACCTGCAGGTCACCAACTCGTTCAAGGAGCGCGGCGCGCTCAACAAGCTCGCATCGCTGAGCGCCGTTGAGCGCGAGCGTGGCGTGATCGCGATGTCGGCCGGCAATCACGCCCAGGCGGTGGCGTATCATGCGGCGCGGCTAGGAATTCCCGCGACCATCGTGATGCCGGTGACGACTCCGTTCGTGAAGGTCCACGCCACCAAGGCCTGTGGTGCTGAGGTCGTGCTGCACGGCGAGACCATCGCGGATGCGCAGCTGCGTGCCGAGACGCTCGAGCACGAACGGGGGCTCACCTTCGTCCACCCGTATGACGATGCCAAGGTGATTGCCGGGCAGGGCACCATTGCGCTCGAGATGCTGGAGGACGCCCCCGATCTCGATCTGATCGTGATCCCGATTGGAGGTGGCGGGCTCATTGCCGGCAATGCGTTGGCGGCGCGCGCCGTGAAGCCCAGTATCGAGATCGTCGGAGCTGAGGCGGCGCTCTACCCGTCGTTCTGGAATACGTTGCGCGGCGAGGCGCGCCCGCTCGGCGGCGCCACGCTCGCCGAAGGCATCGCGGTGAAGAATGTCGGCGCGCTGACGCTGCCAATCGTGCGCGATCTCGTTGCAGAGATCGTGCTGGTGGACGAACAGTCGCTCGAGCGCGCGGTCAACGCTTATCTCACGCTGCAGAAGACCATGGCGGAAGGCGCGGGCGCGGCCGGGCTTGCCGCCATGTTGGCGAAGCCCGAACGCTTCCGCGGCCGCAACGTCGGGCTCGTTCTCTGTGGCGGCAATATCGATCCGCGCATCCTCGCCTCCATCATGGTGCGTGAGCTTGAGCGGGACGAGCGGATGGTCTCGGTCCGCCTGACCATACCCGATCGTCCGGGCGTGCTGGGCCAGATCGCGACCAGGCTCGGAGAGCTCAGCGCCAACATCCTGGAGGTCGATCACCACCGGCTGTTCCTGGATGTGCCGGCCAAGGGCGCCAAGGTCGATGTCACGGTCGAGACCCGAGACCGTGCCCATGTCCAGGAAATCCTGGCCGCGCTCGAGGCGGAAGGCTTCCAGCCGCAGCGAATCGAGGCGGCTGTCGCCATGGAATGACGCGTTTTTTGTGTTTCGGTCCCGCCCGTCTCCCGCCATGATCCGACAGGCAAGCGAATCACCAGGCCGGCCGGGAGGGTGAAGCTTTGCGCGAGAAGGAACTACGCATTGCGCTCGTCTGCTTTGGCGGCGTCTCGCTCGCCGTCTACATGCATGGGATCAGCTACGAGATCCTGAAGCTCGTGCGCGCGTCCAGTGCGCTGCATCGCATTGCCGATCGTGCTCGCCGCGCTCAGGCCAGCTTCTTCGATCAGGCCGAGCGCGATGATCCTGAGTTCGACACCGAAGAAACCTATTTTGAGCTCCTGCGCGAGATTGGCCATAGCACGGAGCTGCGGGTGGTCGTCGACATCATCGCGGGCGCATCCGCGGGTGGCATCAACGGCACCATGCTGGCGCGCGCGCTCAGCCACGACCTGCCGATGCTGCCGATCCGCGACCTCTGGCTCAACAATGCCGACGTCACCGTGCTGCTGTCGCCCGAGACCCGCGCGGGCGCCTGGAGCAAGTGGTTTCTCAAGCCGATGCTGTGGGGTGCGGCGGCGACCGGCATGCTGGGCGCAATTCGCGATCTCGAGGTCCGTCAGAAACTCTCGCTGTTCGTGCGTTCACGCTGGTTCCAGCCGCCGCTCGGCGGGCGGATCATGTCGGGCCTGATGTACGACGCCATCACGGCGATGGGGCGGCCAAAGAGTCCGACTGCTTCGCTGCTGCCCTCCGACCACACCCTCGATCTGTTCGTGACGCTCACCGACTATTATGGCTACCATCAGCTGGTGCAGATCCACGATCCGCCGCTCATCCACGAGCTCGACCATCATCACGTCCTGCAATTCACCTATCGGCGGCGGCCCAATGGCGAGGTCGAGAGCGATTTTGATCTCGACAACGCCCCTGGGCTTGCGTTTGCGGCGCGTGCTACCTCGTCATTCCCGGGCGTGTTTCCCCCGGCCCAGATCGCGGAGATGGACCAGGTGGTGGCGCAGCGCGGCGAGACCTGGCCGCGGCGCGAGATGTTTGTGGCCAAGTCTTTCCAGCATCACCAGGACACGGGCGTCGATCCCGCAGCGGTCTCGTTCATCGACGGCGCCGTGCTCAACAACCGGCCATTCCAGCTTGCGATCTCGGCGATCCACGGCCGGCCAGCCTATCGCCAGGTGGACCGGCGGCTCGTCTATATCGAGCCGCATCCGGCTCCGCCCGCGATGCTGACGCGGCCGCGGCCGCCGGGCTTCTTCGCGACCGTGCGCGGCGCGATGTCGGACATTCCAGCCTCGCAGCCGGTGACCGATGAGCTTGGCTGGGTGGTCGATTTCAACGACCGTGTGCGGCGGCTGCGGGCGATCATCGACAGCGCGCGGCCGCAGATCAGTCAGCTTGTCGGCAAGCTGGTGCCCGAGCGCATCGACGCCTCCATCAGCGAGGACGAGCTGCGCGGCTGGCGCGAGCAGGTGAACGATCAGGTTGCAGTCGATGCGGGCTTTGCCTATCAGGCCTATGTGCGGCTCAAGCTTGCATCGGTGCGCGCATTCGGTGCGCAGCTGATTGTCAAGCTGCGCGGCATTCCGGCGCCGTCGCCGCTCTCGCGCGTGGTTGCCGACATCATTGACGCCTGGGCGTTGCGCAAGGGCATCGTGTACGAGCGCGCCGACAGCGAGGCGCTCGAGTTCACGACCAAGGGTCCCGATCATCTTCCTCCCTGGGTCGGCTATCTCCTTGCCTTCGACGTCAAATATCGCGAGCGGCGGCTGCATTTTCTGATCGAGGGACAGAATCGACTCTACGACAAGCTCGGTGAGGCCCGGCTTGCTGGCCTCGACCCGGCCGTGGTCGATCACCTCAAGCGCGAGTTCTACGGCCGGCTTGATGCGTTGCGCCGCCGCGACAATGCATCGTTCTACAGCGAGGACACGCGGCAGCTGGTCGAGGAGATCTTTCCGACCGAGCCTTCGCCCGGCGAGATGCGCAACCTGCATGCCTATGCGCAGTCGTTCGCCGACCGCCATTTCAGCAGGCTCGATCGCCTGATCGAGCACCTTGCGGCCGAGATTGATCTCAAGTCCTCGACCCGCGACCTCGATGTACTGTTGGCGGGGCTCGATCCTGCGCAGTGGCATCCGGAAGCGCGTCGGGACGTGCTGGTCAACTATCTCGGCTTTCCGTTCTGGGACGTGCTGACGTTTCCGATGATCAGCGCGCACGAGATGGGCGAGCTCAACGAAATCCTCGTCGACCGCATCAGCCCACAGGACGCACGCGCGCTCAAAGGCTTCGAGGGCATCGGCAGCCTCAAGGGCATCGGCTTTGCCCACTTTGCGGCGTTCCTCTCGCGCGCCTATCGCGAGAACGACTATCTGCTTGGCCGCCTGCACGCCGTTGATCGCCTGATCGATATCGTGTGCGACTCGGCAGGGGCCGACTGTGTCGCTAAGATCGATGTCGCGGCCCTTAAGCGCCGCGCTTTCACGCAGGTTCTCGACGCAGAGGAGAAGCACCTCGGCGAGAGCGAGGAGCTGATTGCGGCACTGCGCCGGTGCGTGGGGGAGCTTGCTTCGTAGGGTGGGTTAGCCTGGCCTCGGAGCTGCGGTGGTGTCGGGCAGTTCGATCCACGCGTAACCCACCATCATGCTCAAGGCGTCATTTGCCCGCTCCAATACGCGATGGCGATGGTGGGTTACGCGTGGATCAGAGGCCGATCAAGCAGGAGGGCGCGGGCCATGCTAACCTGTCCTACGGACCTCGTTCGTTATCGCACTTTCGTAGCAAGGCGTTCGGAGCGGATGTGTCCCTTTTCATCGACTGACCAGAACATGATCTGAGCCCGCCCGATGAGGTTCTCCGCAGGTACGTACCCCACCGCGTTTTCGACGCGGCTGTCGCTGGAATTGTCCCGATTGTCACCCATCATGAAATAGTGGCCGGCAGGAACGCGATATTCCTTCGTGTTGTCCAAAAAGCTGTTGTCGATTATATCGAGCGTCGGATGGCTCACCCCGTTGGGCAAGGTCTCGCGCCATTGCTTGGTGCGGACTTGGTGGCCATTTTCCTCGGTCTCGACAAAATCCTCGATCCGCTCGCGCTTCACCGGCGTGCCATTGATGTGCAGAAGACCGCTTGTCATTTGGATGCGATCGCCCGGCATCCCGATCACCCGTTTGACATAGTCGGTCGATGGGTCTTTCGGCAGCCGAAATACGACGATATCACCGCGCTCCGGCTCCGATGCGAATACGCGACGGGAAATGAGCGCCAGCGGCGGTGAGAACGGAAAGGAATAGCGGTTGTAGCCATAGCTGTATTTGGAGACGAACATGTAGTCGCCGACGAGCAAAGTCGGCTTCATCGAACCAGCCGGGATATTGAAGGGTTGGAACAGGAATGTGCGGATCAGCAACGGGCTGAGCAGCACGGCGATCGTCAGGGGAACAAGGACGATGACCAAAAGCAAGGTCCCAAGTACGCTGCGTTGGCGCACTGCCGGAGCTTCAGCCGATGTCATGGTCAACCTCTTGTACAGCTTCTTAGGTTAGCCGCGCGATACGAGGTGTGGTGGATACGCAGACGGAAGCAATAGCTTGGATCGAAGCATGCCACGCGGTAATGCCGGGCGCTCGAGTGAATATTCTAAACTGTGGCTTTCAGCTTTTCCGCCACCCGCGGCGCGAAATAGCTAAGCACGCCGGCGGCGCCGGCGCGCTTGAAAGCGTACAGGCTTTCCATCATGGCCCGCTCGCCGTCGAGCCAGCCGTTCTGCGCAGCCGCCATGATCATCGCGTATTCGCCCGAGACCTGATAGGCAAAAGTTGGCATTCCGAAAGTCTCGCTGACGCGCTGTAAAATGTCGAGATAAGGCATGCCGGGCTTCACCATCACCATGTCGGCGCCTTCGGCGATATCGAGCTCGACCTCGCGCAGCGCCTCGTTGGTGTTGGCGGGATCCATCTGGTAGGTGCGCTTGTCGCCCGTCAAAGTCTTGGAGGAGCCGACGGCGTCGCGGAACGGACCATAGAAAGCGGACGCATATTTCGCCGCATAGGCCATGATCGACACGTCGGTGAAGTTGGCCGCATCGAGCGCTGTGCGGATTGCGCCCACCCGGCCGTCCATCATGTCGGAGGGTGCGATGATGTCGGCGCCGGCTTCGGCCTCGATCTGCGCCTGGCGCGTCAGCACGGCGACGGTCTCGTCGTTGAGAATGACGCCCTCGCGCAGGAGCCCGTCATGGCCATGGCTGGTGTAGGGGTCGAGCGCGACGTCGCAGAGGATGCCTACCTCCGGCACCGCCTTCTTGATGGCGCGGATGGCGCGGCAGACGAGATTGTCCGGGTTAAGTGCCTCGGTGCCATCTTCGTTGCGCAAATTCGGATCGGTGTAGGGGAACAGCGCAAGGCAGGGAATGCGAAGCTTGGCTGCGCGCTCGGCCTCGCGCACCGCCTCGTCGACCGAGAGCCGCTCGACCCCCGGCATCGACGGCACCACCGCGCGCGTCTTCGATCCGTCGACCAGGAACAACGGCCAGATCAGGTCGTCGACGGTGAGCATAGTCTCGGCCACCAGCCGGCGCGTCCAGTCGGCCTTGCGATTGCGCCGCGGACGTACGGAGATGTCTAGCCGGGCGGCCTTCGCCTCCACGGGGGCGAGGCGGGCTTCGATCGGGCGTCCATACTTGATCGCCATGGCGGCACTCCTCTCAGCTGGGCCTATTTGTAGCGGCTCCAGGGAAAGGCTGCCAGCGCCGCGCGACGGCTTAGTCCATCACCCTGGGAACCTCGGATTGGCGGCGGGTGCGCGGGCATGCCACTATGGCGTTGCGCGGCGAATGTCATTGAGAGGCCAGATATGACCACAACAGGACCTGACACGACACCCCAGCCGATTGTGCCGAGCACGGACATCGCGCTCATCATCTATATTCTGTATTTCCTCGGCTACTTTACCGGAATTACCGCGATCATCGGCGTCATCATGGCGCACATCCAGCTCGACACCGCCGACCCGATGCTGGCCACGCACTACCGCTTTCAGATTCGGACCTTCTGGATTGGGCTCCTTTACCTGGTCGTCGGAACGGTCCTGTCGCTGATAATCATCGGTTGGGCTGTGCTCGCCTGGTGGTTCATCTGGTCGCTGATACGCAGCATCAAGGGTGTGCTCGCGCTCAACGAGCGCCGGCCGATTGCGGATCCCGGCTCATGGTTGTTCGGATGATACAGTGCCGATCCAGGATGGTACGCTCGCGGATCGACGCGGACTCGCGTGCGTCCCGGCCGGCGCAGGCGTGAGGTCGTTTGAATTCGTCTCCCGACATTCTGTTCGAGCGCCGCGGCACGGCTGGCATCGTCATTCTCAACCGCCCGCACGCGCTCAATGCGGTGACGCACATCATGGTACGCGCACTGGCGCAGCAGCTTGTCACCTGGGCGAACGATGCTGCGGTCACGCGCGTGATCGTGATGGCAGCGGGAACGCGAGCGTTCTCCGCCGGCGGCGATCTCAAGGCGATCTATGAGCTTGGACGCAGCGGACGCTACGACGACGCGCTGACGTTCTGGTGGGATGAATACCGGCTCAACGCGTTGATCAAGCGCTACCGCAAGCCCTATGTGGCCCTTATCGATGGCGTGGTGATGGGAGGTGGCGCCGGGATATCCATCAACGGCTCACACCGGGTGGCCGGCGATGCTTTCCGGTTTGCCATGCCCGAGGTTGGGATTGGGTTCTTCCCCGACGTGGGGGCGACATGGTTCCTACCGCGCCTGCCGGGCGAACTTGGTACGTATTGCGCTTTCACGGGCGATCGCCTCGAGGCCGCTGACGGGCTTGGCTGTGGCATTGCGACTCATCGTGTGCGTTCGGCGCGGTTCATCGAGCTCATCGAGGGCCTTTGCGGCGCGGTTCCGGTTGATGCCGTGCTGGCGGCATTCAGGGAGCCGACGGACGCCGGAGCCCTCATGCGCCAGCGGCCGGCGATCGACCGCTGGTTCAAAGCGAATCGTGTGGAAGATCTTCTGGCCAACCTCGAGATGGACGCCGCCGAGCCTGGCGATGACTGCGACCTTGCCCGCAGGCTCGCGGCTACGATCAGGGCCAAATCGCCGCTCAGCCTCAAACTTGCTCTCGCCTTGCAGCGGCGCGGCCGAACGCTTGCTTTCGACGAGTGCATGCGCACCGAATACCGGGTAGTTTCCCGCGTGGTGCGGGGGCACGACTTCTATGAGGGAATCAGGGCGGTGATCATCGACAAGGACCAGGCGCCGAATTGGCAGCCGCCCGCACTTGCGGCCGTTAGTGAGGCCGAGGTCGAGCGTCACTTTGCCCCTGTCACGCGTGAGCTCGACCTGCCAGAGCTTGACCTGCCAGAGCTTGACCTGCCATGAGCGACCCGCGCGCGATCAGGCAGCAGCAGGCGCTCGAGCCGGTTCAGCCGGTGAGCGCCGAGACGGAGGTCGGGGGTCACCTCGACCGCTGGGCACGGCGCCTTGTCATGTTTCTGCGCGCCATGGCGGGCCTGTCGATGATCAAGGGACTCTATCACTGGGTCGTGGTGTGCGGCATCAGTGCCCCGACGCCGGGAGGCTTTGCTGACTACTCGACGCCCTATCAATCGGCGACGGTCTTCTTTGCGGTGATCGATCTTGTCGCCGCCGTCGGACTCTGGCTCGCGGCCCCCTGGGGTGCCGTCGTCTGGCTCACGTCGATTATTTCGATGATTGCAGTCGAGATGCTGTTTCCGCAGATCTATGGTGGGCGTATCTGGCTGGCAATCATCGAATTCGTATTGCTCGGGACTTATCTGTGGCTGGCGCTGAAGGCCGCACGCGAGCAGCCTGTCTGAGGGCTCTTTTCTTGATGTTCCGGAGACTGATGTGATCGTTGACTTCCAACAGCACTACACGCCCCCTGAGCTCTTCAAGAGCGATCGCAACCAGTTGTCAGCGCGGCTCGATGAGCACGGCAACCCGAACTATCTGCTCAATCCATTGCTCGCCGATCTCGCCGCGCACGTACGCATGATGGACCGCGCCGGAATTGACGCCGGTGTGCTTTCTTGCGGCGCCGGTTTCGATCAGCCGGATCTCGCGATCTGTCGGCTCATCAACGACCGCATGCGTCAGGCGGTGACCGATTATCCGGGGCGCTTCGTCGGGCTTGCCCATGTACCTGCGCTCAAAGCTGCTGAGGCTGCGGCCGAGCTCAAGCGCTGCGCGGTCGAGCTCGGCTTTCCCGGCGTGGTCATCGGCTCGGAGTTGCAGGGCCAGCCGCTCGACGCCGAGGCGCTGCGCCCGTTCTGGCGCGCGGTCGCCGACCTCGGGCTATACGTGTTCATCCATCCGCTCCCGCAGGTGATCGCCTGGCCCCAGCTCTATGCCGACGATCTCGGCCGCATGCTGGGTTGGGAGTTCTCGCTGATGGTTGCGACCATCCGCATCATCAACAGCGGGCTTCTCGACGAGCTGCCTACGCTGAAGATCCAATTCTCCCATTTCTCCGGCGGCATCGGCCGCTATCTCGGTCGCATCCGCGGGTTCCAGCAGCGCAACAAGTGGGGCACGGCCGCTGTTCCGCGGCATGGCCGTCAACCGCAGCGGCCGTTCGACTATTACCTTGAGCAGCGCCTGTTCTACGACTGTGCCGGCTGGGCCGGTCCTGATCATTGCGCGGAGTGGGGTGCCGAGTGGGTGCGCTTCGGGCTGCAGGAGGTGGCGCTGTCACAGACCGTGTTCGCCACAGATTATCCGCAAGCCGTGCGCGATGCGGACCAAGTAGCCGGCTATGTGGCGGCCGTGCGCGTGCTCGGGCCCGATGCGCGCGCGATGGTTGATGGCGCAAGCGCCGAGCGGCTGCTACCCGATCTCAAGCAGCGGATCGGCGCGCGCGCATCGGGTCGGCGCCCGCACCTAGTGCCGCCGATTTGAAGTTCCTCAGCCGCCGCGGCAAACTCAGTTGGGAACTTCAAATCGAAAAGCGGCACTAGAATCCTAGAGTTGCGTGCCCCTTGTGCTTCCGAAGTTCGTGTCAGGGGGTGCTGCGATGGATTACGAACTTCGGAAGCGGGGCACGCAGGAGGGCGGAACATGACCCAGATCGGCTTCATCGGGCTTGGCCGCATGGGCTTCCCAATGGCGCAGAACCTGATCAAGGCCGGCCATGCGGTGACCGGCTTTGACGTCGACAGCGCGGCGGCCGAACGCCTGAGCGCAGTCTCTGGCACGGTGGCGACCGCGATCGATGTCGCCTGCGGGGGCGCCGAGCTCGTGATCACGATGCTGCCGTCGGGCAAGGAGGTGCGGGAAGTCTACCTTGGCTCGGGGGGCGTGCTTGCTTCGGCGCCTGACGGCGCGCTGCTGATCGATTGCTCGACCATCGATGTCGAATCCGCGCGCGCGGTTGCGGCGGCCGCCCAGGTCAACGAGCTGCGGATGGTCGATGCGCCAGTGTCCGGTGGCGTTGCAGGCGCCGAGGCGGCAACGCTGACGTTCATGGTCGGCGGCAGCGATATCGCCTTCGAGAAGGCGAAGCCGATCCTCGCCGCGATGGGCCAGACCATCGTGCATGCCGGCGGCGCTGGCGCCGGGCAAGCCGCCAAGATCTGCAACAACATGATGCTCGGCGTGTCGATGATCGCGGTCTGCGAGGCTTTCAGTCTGGCGAGTAAGCTTGGTCTCGATGCGCAGAAGCTTTTCGACATTGCATCGCAATCATCCGGACAATGCTGGGCAATGACCAAATACTGTCCGGTGCCGGGGCCGGTGCCTTCGTCGCCGGCCAATCGCGGCTACCAGCCCGGCTTTACCGCCGCCATGATGCTCAAGGATCTCTTACTCGCGCAGGCCGCGGCCAAGACTTCGGGCGCCAAGGCTCCGCTGGCTGCGGGGGCGGCGGCGCTTTACGATCTGTTCGTGGATCAGGGAAATGCGGGGATGGACTTCTCCGGCATCATCAAGCTCCTTGACCACGAGTAAGGGCCCGGACGAACGCGGAACGCGCGGATTGGCGGGGCTTTGCAGCGTCAACAGACCGTTACGACAATTGCTTGGATTCGATGATCAATTGGCGATTTACCGTGACAAATAAACCCGATCTTTATCGTATTGCTTAAGCCGAATTTAGACCATGGGCGTTAATGTGGCGCCGTTAAGACGAGGAAACAGGGCCTCGTCAGTTACAACGACAACAGTGAGGCGTCATCATGAAAGCCGTTGCCAAGACGGTTGAGCCGGCTGGTGATCGAGAGGCGCGGCTTGATAATGTCAGGCCGCTCTATCTCGAGGCCTTGACACTCGTGGAGCGGCTGCACCGCCGTTTGCTCGACGTGATCAAGGACGAGTTCGATCGCCGCAGCCGCGCTGACATCAACTCAGTGCAAGCGCTGCTGCTCTACAACATCGGCGACAAAGAGCTCACCGCGGGCGAGTTGCGCACGCGCGGCTACTATCTCGGCTCCAACGTGTCCTACAATCTCAAGAAGCTGGTCGAGATGGGTTTCCTTGACCATCAGCGCTCGCGCGTCGATCGCCGCTCGGTGCGTATCCGGCTGACCGACAAGGGCCGTGAAATCCGCGACACCGTCGAGGGGCTTTACCAGAAGCACGTTCGTACGGTCGAGCAGGTCGGCGGTATCAATGCCGAGGAGTTCTCGACCCTGAACAAGTCGCTGCACCGGCTCGAACGGTTCTGGACCGACCAGATCCTCTACCGGCTGTAATCTGAAAACGTACTGGGATTGCATCGCGCCCCGGCTCCGGCCGGGGCGCTTTGCATTAAGGGCGCAGCGCACCTACGCCATCGCGATCACCATCCGCGTCCCGCTGTTTCCCTTCTCGACCGTCTCGTGCACCTGTGCAATCTGGTCGAGGCTGAACTCACGCACCGGCAAGTGCTTAAGCTTTCCGGCGCCCTGCAGGCGCTCGAAATCTGCGACGGAGCGCAGATAGGCCTGGGCCGGCAGCTCGTACATGTAGATGAACTTGATGGTCGGCTGATTCTGGATGCCCCAGCCTGCAGAAATCGCACCCTCTGTGCCGCCTGCGCCGTAGACGATCACGGTGCCCTTCTTGGCGAGCATCTTTGGAAAGAGTGGCGCGTTTTTCGCGAAGTGCGGCTCGAGCAGGCGGTCCGCACCCATGTCATTCGTCAACTCCGCAATCCGGGCGCCGACGTCCTCCGCGCGAAAGTCGATCACCTCATCCGCCCCCGCCTCACGCGCGATGCGGCCTTTCTCGGCACTTCCCACGGTAGCGATGACACGCGCGCCCTCGTGCTTGGCGATCTGCACCGCGTAGTAGCCGACCGCGCCTGTTCCGCCCGCGACCAGCACTGTGCGGCCGGCGACCGGACCGTCACACAAGACGGCGTAGTGAGCTGTGAGCCACGGCACGCCGAGGCAAGCGCCTTCGTTGAAGCTGCAATTGTCGGGCAGCTTCGCCGCGCGACCAGACGGCAGTAGGCAGAATTCGGCTGCGGTTCCAAGCGCGCGTTGCCACTGTGCCATGAACAACCAGACCCGCTCGCCGATGCGCTGCTTGGGGACACCATCGCCGACCGCAACGATCACGCCCGCACCGTCCTGATGCGGCACGATGCGCGGGAATGGCATGCCGCGCCGGCGAACGCCGCTGCGGGTGTAAGTATCGGTCGGGTTGGCGCCGGAGGCACGGATCGCAACCTTTACGTCGCCGGGCCCAGTTTCCTGGTCCGGCAGCTCGCCGACTTTGAAAACCTTGGCTGGCTCGCCCTGTTCGTCGTACCAGGCCGCCTTCATCCGCGCCTCCGCTCCGGGTCTGCGGCCGGCATACCGATGTCCGCTCCCAGCCAGCGCCGCAATAAGCCGCTCACCAACCATACACCGGCAACGAGGATCAGCACGGCCAACAGTCCGCGCATCGCGCTCGCCATGAAGGCCGCATCGAGGCTGGGCAGCGGGAACTTCGCCAGCTCGCCGCCGCGCTCGATCATCCAGTGCCAGGCTGTGTGCGCGATGAGCACCGACAGAATGATGATGCCGAGCTTTTCCGGCACAACGCGACGGAACAGGAGCCCGAGTGCCGGGATCAGCATGAGGAGCACGACCAGCTGGCCGATCTCGACCCCGACATTGAATGCAAGCAGCGAGGTGAGGAGGTGATCGCCGGCGAACTGCAGCGTCTCGCGCAGCGCGAACGAGAAGCCGAAGCCATGCACCAGGCCGAACGCGAAGGCGACGACCCAACGACTTGAGACCGCGGCGCTCTTGCCGAGCGACGCATAGACGATGTTTTCGAGCGCCATGGTGACGATGGTGATGGCGATCAGCGTTTCGATCAGCGGAGGGAACCATAGCCCGTCGGGCGCGAACCCGAAGGCCGAGGCGATCAGCGTGATCGAATGGGCGACGGTGAATGAGGTCACGATCACGACCAGCGGACGCAGTCTGCGAAATGGAATCACCAGGCAGGCCAGGAACAGGAGATGGTCGGTGCCCTCGAGGATGTGCCAGAAGCCGGACACGACGAAGCTCAGCGCGGCCTGATGCCAGCGCGGGTCGAGATGCACGCGGCCGACATCGCCGTGAAACTCGAATGCCCGGGTGTTGCCGTCGGGCGGCATAAAGCGGAGCGCCGTCGTCACCTTGCGGCCGAGCCGGTCGACGCGGAATTCAATCGCGAATTCGGAGCGGTCTGATTGGATCGGATATTCGATGAGCACGTCGAGCAGCTGTTGGGTCCAGTAGAGCTCCAGGGCAGCATCAAGCATCGGCCCTTCCAGATGCGCCAGCGCCTCTTCGTAGGAGGCGAACGACTTGTCCGATGGCAGCGATATGCGCGTCTGCACGATACGCGGCGCCGGGAGCGGCGTGTCATTCTCGGTGATGGTGATGTTGTCGGTCAGGTAGAGCTTGGTGGCGCCACGCAGTGCTTCGTGGGCGCGGGCGAGATCGATATAGCCGGGGCCGCGCGTCGGAACCTCCGCTTCATTCATGGCGGCGAGCGGCGCGCGGACCAAGAGCAGCAGACGGTTGCCGGCTGGCTTGAAGAAGACGTTGAGCTTCACATCGCTGGGAATCTCATGCGCAACCGCGCCAGACCCAATCGCAGCCGTGAGCAAAATGGCGGCCATCACCCGCCAGAGCGCGATAAGCCCCTGGACGTGCACGGGTAGTCTCCCCTGAGGAGGCAAGCTTAGGGGGCTTTCAAGTGCCCTTACAAGTCCTCCGGATTGGCGTATAATCCACGTAAAGGGGAAGCATGCGCGACCGGCCAATGCGCCGGCGGCAAGCTTCCGGGCGGCGCTGCCGCTCATATCAGGGGAGGACGTGATGAACTTCAGCCAGAAGCGGAAGGTTATGTCCGGCGTCGCGCTCGCCGCCGGCATCGTTACTTTGGGCATTGGGCAGGCGGTGCTGCAGCAGCACGCCGATGCGCAAGGCTCGAGCGTAACGGCCCCGTTGTATGAGGTCGATCCGCTCTGGCCCAAGCCGCTTCCCAACAATTGGCTGCTTGGCTGGACGATCGGCACATGGGTGGACGAGCAGGATCACGTCTGGGTGATCCATCGCGGTGCTGGCGGCCTGCACAACAACGAGCGCGGCGCCGAGCTCAATCCGCCGATCGCCGAATGCTGCCGCACCGCCCCGCCCATCCTGGT
>Ga0137409_10003001_pt1 | contig 17938 bp, 13 predicted proteins | sample CZODoug1_16funga_FD_122059 | JGI IMG/M metagenome (GOLD analysis project Ga0137409, IMG submission 122059) | Vadose zone soil fungal communities from Angelo Coast Range Reserve, California, USA - CZODoug1_16fungal (Hybrid Assembly) | ecosystem: Environmental > Terrestrial > Soil > Vadose zone... | reverse complement strand
GTTCCTGCCATTCAGAGGCAGGTCATTGATAATCTCGTTCTGAAGAGTTCCACCCAATTCCGCATTAGTAGTTTCCACCAGCGGCAGCGCCTCGGTCACGGTGATCGTTTGGGCTTGCTCGCCTGGTTGAAGTGTCAGGTCGACGCGAATTTCCTGACCGACTTCCAGGATAATGTTCTGACGCTCAGTAATCTTAAAACCTTTAAATTCCGCGCGAACTTTATAGGCGCCGGGAATCAGGTTGGGAGCATTGTAAGAACCGGAGTCGTCCGTGGTCAGTGTTCTGGTGGTTCCTCTTTGCACATCCAGGACGGTTACCGTCGCGCCACCGATGGCGCCCCCGGTTTGGTCTGAAATGGTTCCCACGATACGGCCCGCACTGCCTTGCGAAAACGCAGGAAGGCTCAGCAGCAACAGCAAAGATGTTCCACACAACACGCGCAGAATGTTTTTGACATCCAGACACACAACATTTCCCTGACGGCTCACGCGAATCGATGCATGCGCTCCCATTTTCCCTCCTGTTGCGCGCCGGCAATGCCAGCGCTCTTGAGACAATGGATGACCTGGTTGAACAATCCTGGCCTACGTGCGTTCGACTGAGCTTCAGTCCATGTTTAGGCGGGCGCCCGTCGCCGACGCGCCGAAAGCAGCGCTATGGCGACCGCACCTAGAGCCCGCATTCGTTCGCGATTGTTTACACGGATTTTTATGCGCGCACCCGTGTAATACAAAGCGCGAAACGAACGAATGGACCTTCGCTCGTGCCCTCAGAAAAGTTTTCCACTTACTGTTTGGACTTGGGACGGATTGCTGGGGCGAAAGTATGCCGTTAAACCTTAAGAGAACATTAAGAAAAGATAAATATGGACGATATGCCGAACAACGACTTGGAAGTGCAACGTTTCGCTTGACGTATTCAGATTTCCAATGGTATTACCAATCCAACATGAGGTGAAAAGCCCAGTTTATAACCTGCGAGCCTAGTTCACAGCCGTACGTTGAATCCAGGTCGGACAGGAGCGCAGGCAGTTGGATTTGGGCAGCCGGGGTCATTTTCCAGTTCGATCATTCGATGAGATAAATTCTCGGACGAACGGCATTTTGGGTGTTCCAGGTTAACTTCAAAATCCTTGATCGGAGGCACGTATGCGAATCATTACGTGGGTGGGTGTAAAGAAGTGGATTCAGTTGTGGGGTGTCTGTACCGCTGTATTGCTGGTCAGTTTATCCGCGTTTTCTCAAGCCAATAGCGGTCGTATTCTGGGAAGCATCAGCGACCAAACCGGCGGTGCCATTGCCGGCGCGACCGTAAGCGTCAGAGATGTGGAAAGAGGCACGACGCGAACTTTGACGACCGATGAGGCTGGAGCGTACAACGCTCCGAACCTGGTTCCCGGCTCCTACACTGTTAAAGTCGAGTTCCAGGGATTCAGGACAGTCGAGCGCCAGAATATTGTGTTGGAAGTCGGCAAGGAAGTTCGTGTCGACCTTTCGCTCCAACCTGGCGATCAGGCACAAACGATCACGGTAACGGAAGCTGTCCCGTTGGTGGAGACCACGAACGCCACCCTCGGCGGCACACTCAGCAACGCGGCCATCGAGGACATGCCTCTGAATGGCCGGAATTTCATGAATTTACTTCAGCTGCGCCCTGGTGTGACGATTTATCCGGGTGGCGGCGCTTGGACACAGAGCACCAACGGTATGCGTCCCGAGCATAACGTCTACATCCTTGACGGCATCACCGCGATGGAACCGTTCAGCGCGCAGAGCACTGTGAACGGAGTTGGCCTGTCCGGCGACGTCGCAACGCTTCTACCCATCGACGCCATTCAGGAATTCCAAACGCAGCAAAATCCCAAGGCGGAATATGGCTTTAAGCCCGGGTCGATCACCAATATCGGCTTGAAGTCCGGAACCAACAGCCTTCACGGAACGGCCAACGCTTTTGGCCGCACCGATGTTCTCGATGCGAAGAATCCCTTTCTTCCTGACGGCCAAAAGCAAAGCGTCAACTTGAAGCAATTCGGGGCCTCGTTGGGCGGGCCGATCCGCAAGGACAAGATGTTCTTCTATGCGGGATATGAGGGCCAGCGCTACGAGATCGGAAATCCGGCGGCGGGCATAACGTATCCAACTTTGAGCAATGCCGCCAGCGTGGGAAAAGTGTCCAATGGAAACGTCGCCAGTCTGGTGCAGGCATGCCTTAACGACACAGCACTGGCCAAAACGTTGAGCCCTACCAGCCTGACCATCGCGGGCCTCAATTCGAGCTGTGTCCCAACCGGCCCAACAATTTTTCAAAATACCGACAGCGCCACCTTGTTTGTGAACCTCGTGACTCAACTACAAGTGGACAATGGCCTGGCAAAAATCGACTATCACATCAATGAAAAAAACATTTTGCACGGCATGTATTATGCCGGACAGAATACGGGGTTCCCCGTAAACAGCACCAGCATCACTCAGCCGTATTGGCGGCCGACGCAACGCACTCGGTCTCAGATCATCGGAACGACCTGGAACTACGTTCCGAATTCCTCCATCGTCAACGAGGCGAGGTTCGGGTTCAGCCGTTATACGCAGGCCTTCGCGCCGGGCGACTGTCCCGGGTCGGGAGCCGGTCAGCCGGACGCACTGTTCGCCCAGGTAAATCAAGGCACGATCAATTGTGGATTCATGAATATCACGCTGACCGGTTTCCAGGGCGCTATCGGATGCTGCGGCAGCTTTCCGAAGTTCCAGGGGCCGGACATGTCCGCTGAATTTATCGACAATGTTTCATGGTTGCACGGCAACCACTCGTTCAAGTTCGGCGGCGAGTACATGAAGACCATCTACAATGGCGGCACGTTCAGCAACGGACGCGGCCGGGTCACGTTCGCCAGTCTGGAAGATTTTCTGGACGCGAACTTCGGAAGCCCTCTTCGGGTGTTGGTCGGAAGCCCGCGCCGGCATGTAACCCAAAACATATGGTCAGGATTCTTCCAGGATGATTGGCGAATAAAACCAAGACTCGTCCTTAATCTGGGTCTGCGCTACGAATACGTGACACCGATCAAGGAAGCTAACGACCAACTAGCGAACTTCGATCGGACGCAGGGTATCGTGCAGGTTGGGAAGCAAATCGGCGAGCCCTATCACGCCGATCCTAACAATTTCGCGCCGCGCATCGGTTTTGCCTGGGACATACAAGGTAACGGAAAGACCGTGCTCCGCGGCGGCGGCGGCGTCATCTATGTTCTCGAGGGCTTCAACATTTTCCTCTCGCAGCAGAATGGCACCAACACAACGACTGGGATGAATACGAACCCCTCGGGCTTCCAGCTTTGCACGGGCAAAGCAGCGGCTGGCCCCTGTGTGGCAGGATCGGGGGACATCAAGGCCGGTGCTCTCCAGCTTTCGCCAGGGCAGGTCAATTGGAACCAGTCTGCTGGGGCCAATGGGGGAGCGATCTTTCCTAGCGGTTCTGACACCAGCACACTAAAGTGCGCCACCGATCGGTTATGTGGCATTCAAGCCGTCAGCCCTAATATCCGCGACGCTTATGTGACGAACTGGTCGTTGGATATTCAGCGAGCGATTACGAATAACATTTCCCTGGATGTCGGCTACGTGGGAAACCACGCGACAAAGCTATGGGGAATTAATGAGGAAAATAACGTACCCGTCGGCACCGGGTGGACAGGCACGACCAGCACATTGGGCACGCTTGCCACTTGCTTCAGTTCTTTCGGCACGGCCAAAATTAGCTGCTTGCCCAGTACGGCGAAGATACAAGGGGCACGTCCTTTCAATCCGGCGTTCCCCTATCTCTCGAATATCTATCTCCTTTCCAATTATTACGAATCGAATTACAACGGCCTGCAGATGACGCTGACCCAGCGTCCAACGCATGGCCTCTCCTACACAATCGGATTCTCATTTGCCCATGCCCTCGACGATGCCACGAACGATTGGTCCGGGCAGCCGTCGGGGCAGGATCCGTCGAACCCCCAACTTGAGTACTCCAACAGCGGATTCGACATTCGCAAACGCCTCACGGCGACGATCACATATGCTCTTCCGGGAAGAAAGGGCTTCGCACAGACTTTCGAAGGCTGGAAGGTCACATCGATCGTAGGTATTTCGAGCGCGCTGCCGTGGGGAGTCATTCAACCCCAAACGGCGGAAAACGCCAGCGGAACTTCCCAGTTCCTGGATCGCTGGAACTTTTACGGGAACCCCGATGACTTCAGCGGTATGAAAGCCGCTTCCGTTCCGTTTTTCCCGGGCACTGTCAAGGTAGCTGGTACCGCGGGAACTTGCGGGGTTGGCAAACAGTGCTTTGTTCCAAACCCAGCCTTGCCAGCAGCCTGTACATCAGCTGCGGCGGCATTGGACCAGCCAGGAAATCAAATCGGAACGGCCTCGCTCTACAATTGGGGCTGTTTCGTGAATGGAAGCACCGTAATGATTCCGCCGGCGCTTGGAACTTACGGCAACATGACGCGAAATACGTTCCGTGGCAACGGCTTGCACATTTGGGATTTCTCGGTGATCAAGGAATACAAGATCACCGAGCGGTTCGGGGCTGAATTCCGGTTTGAAGTATTCAACCTTCTCAACCAAACCCAATATGCGAACCCGCAATTTAATGGGCCGGGAGGCAATGATCCATGGACTTCTCCAGGCCAGTTCGGCACGGCCCTTGCAACGCCGGACGTATCGAACAATAACCCGTCGATCGGCAGCGGTGCTGCCCGTACGGTTCAAGTCGGTATGAAGTTGAGTTTCTAGTCGATATTCGGCAGGGACTCGATCAGGCTGGAAAAGAGAAGGGCCGGTTCCGTTGAGGAGCCGGCCCTTTTGTCGTGCGACTAGCAGGAAATTAATTCGCCTGGTGGAATATTCGCTCCTCGGCGTTTTACTTACTTCTCAAAATCCTCGAACGCGGCGTTGTCGGTGCAGGCGAGTTCCATGATGTCCCAGTCAGGCTTCAGTTGAAAATGTAGCTGCGTAACCCAGGGTTTCGCGAGGGCCTTCGGGTCTTGCATGGTGATATCGACCTGCATATTGTCACGATCAACGCGATTGAAACGCTCGATCACGTGCAATTCACCGCTGTGTTGATGGCCGTCCCGATCGAGCCAGGTTTTCTCGTTGAAGCCGGTCGTATCGACGACGAGCGTATCGCCTTCCCACTTTCCGATCGAATGACCCATGTATGTGGGAGTGATATCCGCGGGATGCGGGCGGCCGTCCATAAAGATTTGCCGCACCGTATGATCGTATTCGTAAAGAATAATTATTTCCTTGGGAGTCTGCACAAATTGCAGAGGAAATGGCTGCAGATAGATTCTGGGCGTGCCGGGAGGCAGGCACGTTCTGAGGACCGGGTCATCCGTGACCTTCAAGGCATTGGTGCGGGGTCCATTCGAAGGCTTGGCGTTGTCATACTTCTCTTTTCCCCAAGGAGTCATGTCAGGCCCTTCCGCTGTATAGGTGCTTCCGATGTATTTCCGCTGGGCAGGGGTGGACCGCATGTTCCAGACGCCCGACAGGTCATGGACTGGAGCGGGTGCAGACGCTTGTGGCGCCTTTTGCTCTCCCGCTTTCTGACCCATCTGGGCGCGCACACCCGAAGAAAACGCCAGGACTGCGACGCCTGCAATAACGATTCCTTTAAGGTAATGCCGCATGCTGACAGCCTCCATAAAACGTGGCGGGCTCACCTGACAATATGAACGCTTCAATTGAAGCGCGGAGCACGCTTAAACTTAAAGTTGATGCCGCTTACAGTACGGTAACGTCAGTCGAGTAACTACTAATTTCCACCACCCGTGGAAAGTTCTTCGCCGCTGCCCAAAACAACCTTCTGAATCCACATTTCCGGTGAACCGCTTTTGGTCGGATAACCGCTGATCGAAATCGTGTCTCCGGGCTTGAGGGAACTCTTCGTCCAGCCAACTCTGCTCAAACGATTTGGGCTGGTTAGCTCACCTTGCCACTTCTGCGGCTTGCCGGACTCATCCGTGCCATCCATAAAAATCAGTACATGGGGATTAATAAACTGGAAATCAGTGACAGCTCCCTTGACGGTGATGGTTTTAGCTGTGTCGTAGTTCGCGGTTCCGTGATGAGCGAATGCAACGCTTGCCAGTGCAAAAAAGCCCATGAACAGGGCAAAATAAGCCAACCGTCTGATCTTCATGGATCCTCCCACCGTGGATTTACAAATGCTTGCCTTAAATTTACCAGAGAATTCGCAAGGCGTCACCGATAATATGACGAATGGCAAGCGAAAAAAGTTTCGAGATAATCCGGATATTGCAAGCAACGATTCTATCTGTTCACGGATCGATCAGGCAACTTTACCGGTGCCGACACATCTTGCCACTAACGCGGGCCAATGTTAGTGTGTGTCCACAATGGGTGCGACAAACTTTATCAACCTAATCGTAGGCTGCGAGGACGAGGAGAATGCATCTTATTTCCGTTATATGCCAGTGGCTCGAGCACACCTCGATAGGCACTGCCATTCGCGAGTCACTCTGGCTATTTCCTGTGATCGAAACGGTACATATTTTTGGAATCATTCTGCTCGTTGGTGGCACATCGATTTTGGATTTGCGTTTAATGGGGCTGACATTCCGGGAAGAGCCGGTTACAAAACTTGCGAGGAGGTTTCTCCCCTGGGCCTGGGCCGGTTTCATCATACAAGTTACTACCGGCCTGCTGATGTTCGCCTCGGAAGCCACGAAGATGTACGTCAACACGGCCTTTCAAATTAAGATGCTGATGATTTTGGCCGCGGGCGTGAACGCTTTTGTTTTTCATTCACTGGCTTATCAAAGCGTTGGAAAGTGGGAAAAGGATCCGGTCGCGCCGCTCTCGGCTCGGATCGCGGGTCTCGTTTCCATATTGTTCTGGTTCGGCATCGTAGCAGCGGGGCGATGGATCGCTTACGTGTAATTCACTTCCAGGTAATTTGTAAGAGAACGATTTCTGGTTCCGTACTTTGTCCGGCATCAGGGAAGGGGGCAGGGAAGATGAGGGAATTTTTTGCAGGGCTCGAACATGCCGCGTGGGTAATGAAGATTGCTGAGACGGGGTGGTTATATGCGGCGATTTCGGTCACCCATTATTTCACCTTGTTCGTGCTGGTCGGAACCATCGTCCTCGTGGATCTCCGCATTCTTTGCGTCGCGGCGCGCAACCAAAGTGTCACCCTGCTTGCCGACACGCTTTTCCCGTGGACCTGGACGGCTCTGGGTCTGGCACTGCTGTCCGGATTTCTCATGTTTACGACCGACGGCGGTGACTATTATCCCGACCCGGTTTTTCGCGTAAAGATGACGGTAATCCTCCTCGCGCTGATTTCCGCCGTCGTCGTGCAACGTAACGCGCGCAAGTGGGACCAGCCAGTGATTCCGACTGGGGCGAAACTCACGGCTTTCGTTTCCATTGTTCTGTGGGTTGGCGCCATCCTTGCCGGGGTTGAGATCGCGGCGATTTCAGGGCTTGGATAATTTGTTTTTCATCGAAACTTTAGATGCGTCGTTCCGAGCGAAGCGAGGAATCCCTCTTTGTGCTGGCAGAAATGCTAGAAGGATTCCTCGCTTCGCTCGGAATGACAACATTGGAAAGCGGAAGCGAGGTCAAAACGAATGCATGACTCATTTTTAGCCTTCTGCAAGTGGCTGGAGAGCACCTGGTGGGGCACGGATGTTCGCTCGTCACTTTGGGCCTATCCGTTTATCCAGCTGATCCATTTTACTGGCCTGTCGATATGGCTCGGAACTAACGCTGCCGTCGATATGCGTCTGCTGGGAGTAGGGAAGCAGCGCCAAACTGCCGCGCAGCTTTCTGATGCTCTGTTCGTCTGGAATTGGATTGGATTTTGTATTGTCGTCCTTGGAGGTTTCCTGCTTTTCTCGGCCACAGCCTCTACGTATTTTGCGAATCCTGCATTCCAGGTAAAGCTGGGAATGCTCGTGCCGTTAGCCTTGGTCTGGCACATCGTGGTTCAGCGGAAGACTCACACATGGGGACAGACATCGGACACGCCTTCCGTGGCCAAACTCGCCGGCCTGGTTGAGTTGCTGCTCTGGATTTCTGTTGTCACTGCCGCAGTCGAAATCCCCAACCACTAAATGCTGGAGGTGTTGGATGAGAAGAATGACGCTGTCCATTCTTATTCTGACCGCCGGTATTTCTCTTTTCTCAAACGGGACATCCGCGCACCACGGCGTAGCGCACTACGACATGAAGAGGACCATCGTCCTTACCGGAACCGTTGCGGCCTTCGACTGGGGCAACCCCCATTGCCTGGTTCACATGGACGTTATGGATGACAACGGTCACTTCCAGCATTGGACCCTTGAAATGTCGTCGATATTTGCGATGTCCAAAAGGGGTTGGAGCAAAGACACGGTTAAACGCGGAGATCAAGTTGTCGCGGAGACGCATCCCGCCCAGAATGGCATTCCTCTCGGAATTAGCTCAGGCCCCGATTTTGGTTTGAAGTTTGTCGTCAATGGGAAGGAAATCGGCAAGGAAAGTTCTTCTCGATGAGGGGTCGGACGCAAATGGCTGCGCAGTCCTGCGGACGCAACCGGTGAACGAAACACATGATTGAGGGCCTGATGCGAAAAAACAGGGCGCGATGCGTGTTTCTGCTGTTTTCCCTGATGCTGTCTCCATTTTCTGCGTTTGTGGCGACTGCGGACACAGGCGGAAGCATCTCGGGGACAGTGACGGACCAAACTGGAGCGGTCGTACCAGACACCACGGTTACAGCTCTAAATCTTGACACCACGGTTCAGCAAACCACGAAGACGAATTCGAATGGCTCGTACACACTTACTAACCTGCCCGTCGGGCGCTACGAAATTGAAATTATTCGCGATGGCTTCAAGCCTTACAAGCGCACGGGACTGGTCATCGACGTGAATGCCGCTCTGCGCGAAGACATATCCTTGACGATGGGCGAGCAATCGGAGGAAGTGGTCGTTTCCGATACCGCCGTGCATGTGGAAACAGAAAGTTCGCAGATGGGCGACGTTGTCACGGGAACGCAGATAACCGCGGTGGCCCTGAACGGGCGAAGCTTTACCGATCTTCTGGCTCTTCAGCCGGGCATCGTGCCAATGTCGACGCAACAGCCTGATTCGATCGTGATGGCGGGCGCCTCCGTTGCCATCGCTCCCTCCGGGGGTCTCAACCCCGGCAATCAATCGATCAGCGGGCAGCGTGAAGACGCCAACGGATTCGTTGTCAACGGCGGCGACGTCAAGGAATTGATGAACGGCGGCACGTCGATCGTGCCCAATCTCGATTCAATCGCCGAGTTTCGCGTGTTGACCAATAATTTCGACGCGGAATACGGGAATTACAGCGGCGGCATCGTAAATGTCGTAACCAAATCCGGAACGAATGGATTGCATGGCAGCGCCTTTGAATTTCTGCGCAACACCGCTCTCGACGCTAAAAACTATTTTTCCTCAGAGCGGGCCAAGTTTAACCAAAGCCAGTTTGGCGGCACCGTGGGCGGACCAATCACGAAAAACAAAATATTTTTCTTTGGCGACTATCAGGGAACACGGACGAGAGAAGGTGTGGATACCGGGCTGATTTCGGTTCCCTCCGTTGCTGATCGAGCGGGAAATCTCGGAAGCGCGCTTACAGGTTCGGTATCTGGTCCGTATCTCGCCAATCTCTTGTCACAAAAGCTCGGCCAATCTGTAACCCCCGGAGAGGCGTACTCCAGTGTTTTTCCTGGCGGCTTAATTCCTCAAGCTGCATGGTCGGATCCCGCCAAATTTTTGTTGCAATATATCCCGCCGGTCAACTCCGGGACCTCTAGCTTTTCAACGGCTTCGCAGGAACAGAAACTGCGCGACGATAAGATGAGCGCCCGCATTGACGCTAATACGCAACGTTGGGGAACACTCTCAGCGTACTATTTCTACGATAATTTTAAATTGGACAACCCGTATCCAACCGGGCAGGGAGGCGCCAGCGTTCCAGGCTTCAATGCTCTGAATTTGGGAACCGCGCAACTCGTGAATCTTGGGCAAACAAAGACATTCGGCACTTCCACGGTAAACGAAATTCACTTGAGTTTCATGCGCGGCAATAACACGGTGGGCCAGCCCGTCGGCGGCGTTGGTACGACGCTCGCTTCGCAAGGCTTTGTCACGGGTCCTGGAACTCCCGGCATCGTACCTCTCGCACCGTCGATCGAGGGTATTGAGAACGTTGTTTTCAATTCATTTGTGATGGGGACTCCGATCACCAACCTGGCCCAGGTGAACAATACCTTTTCCGTGATGGATAATTTCTCGCGGGTCCTGGGCAGCCACACCCTCAAAACGGGTTTTGAGCTAAGTTATGAGCAAATTAATGTCAATCCGAACCCCACTTTTAACGGGTCTTTTCAATTTGTTGGGTCGGAAACCGGGTCGGACTTTGCGGACTTTTTGATCGGCGTGGCCAGCAACTACAACCAGGCCGATTCCATGAGCTTTTATGGACGCCACAAATACGCCTCAGCCTTCGCGCAGGATACCTGGCGCATCAAGCCCAGTTTTACATTGAACTATGGATTGCGCTGGGAATTGATGCAGTACTGGTCAGAGAAATACAATCAGATTCCGACGTTTTCCCTTGGACAGCAATCCAAGGTCTACCCGACGGCGCCGGTCAGCCTTGTATATCCGGGTGATCCGGGAGTGCCCAATACGTTAGTGCCGCAGCGCAACCGTTTTGCTCCACGAATTGGTTTGGCATATTCACCGAGCCTGTCCAACGGAATCCTGGGAAAAATTCTTGGCAAGCCGGGACAAACGAGCATTCGCGCCGGGTACGGGATTTTTTATTCCGTGATTCAAGGAAATACAATCGCCATCGATGAGCCGCAGCCTCCCTATGGGCTGAGCTACACGGGGCAAGGCGTGCTATTCGCGACGCCTTTCATCAATGCGGCGACCGGAGACGTCCACGTGAATCCGTTTCCGCTGACGTTTCCTCCATTAAATGCTTCTGCAAATCATCCGAACCCGAACATCGATTTCTCCCCCTTTATTCCACAAGCGGGAATGACGGCGCCTCCTCCGACAAACACGTATCCCTACGCTGAAAATTATTTTCTTTCGATCGAACGTCAACTCACCGCGGATACGGTATTAAGTTTCAGCTACGTTGGCTCGGAAGCTCATCACCTGCTGGTGATTTACTCTGCAAACCCTGGCAACCCGGCTCTCTGTTTGGCGCTGAGCCAGCCGGGTGCGGTTGCGCCCAAAACGCCAACTTGCGGACCTTTCGGGGAAGACAGCGTCTACACCACCGCGTCGAACCAAACTATAAACGGCACGCGTGGACCTCTCGGCCCGGCATTTGCGAATGATGACTATGATTCGAGCATCGGTAATTCAAACTACAATTCGTTTCAAGCCGATGTCCGGCACACCGGGAAGCGCCTCAATTTCACCGTGGGATATACGTTCAGCAAATCCATCGACCAGGCATCGAGCATCTCTGACATCGTCAATCCGTTCAACTTTAATGCGACGCGCGCGCTTTCAGCCTGGGATTTGAAGCACAGCTTGGTCCTCACTTACGCATATCAACTTCCACTGGAACGTCTCACTTCTCGCGCGAGATTTTTGACGCAGGGGTGGTCGTTGTCAGGAATAACGCGCGTGAGTTCCGGTTTTCCGGTCACCATTTCAGAGGAAGGCGACAACTCCTTGATGGGCAGCCAGCCCAACGGCGTGAATAATCACAGCCTCGATTTGCCGGATTTCACTCCCGGGCCTTTGAATCTCAATCCCAATCCGCGCAACGGGCAATTCTATTTCAATACTTCACTTTTTGGCCCAAACGCTTTGGGCACACCTGGCAATTCCTCGCGCCGCTTCTTCTACGGGCCCCCAATGTTCAACACCGATCTCGCCCTACTCCGATCTTTTCGGATTACCGAAACCAGCGCGCTGCAGTTTCGTCTCGAAACTTTCAACACGTTTAACCGCTCGCAGTTTTTTGGACCGGCATCTGTGAATGGTGATTTTTCCAGCCCTCTTTTCGGGAAAATCGTGAAGGCGATGTCTCCCCGCCTTATGCAACTTGCCCTCAAGTACACGTTTTGATTTTGTAGTGTCTCACGACCCTCTCGAATGTGGCCGACAGGCTGAACGAGGGGATTGACCCCACTATGGGCCTGGCGTATAAGGGCTGGTGATTGCAAGTTCTGAGAGATAACTCCGTCGATATGATTCCTGAATCAGAACTCCCGGGAGGAAATTTATGCGTCGAGTTGCGTTAGCGACTTTAGCGATAGGCATTAGCTGCCTCGTCGGTTTTGTGATTGCCAGCAATCAGGTAACTGTTCACGGCCAGGGAAACATGACGAGTATTGCGGCGGTCCCAGGCCAGGTGGGCGGGCAAGATGCGTTCGGCGCCTACGACGTCGTCAAGAATTGGCCGGCTGACATCAGCACCCAGCCGGGAAATGAACAGTGGACGTGGGGAGCGGGCCAGGGCATCTACGCCGAAAATCCGGAGCGCGTCTTTCTGCTTTTCCGCGGCGAGCTTCCCAACATTAAGCGGCCGCCGACAAAGCAGCTGACCGATTTCGGGCCGAGCCTTTCGTTTCCTATCGGCCGTCTGCCGTGGCGGGATGCGACCGTGGCCGCGTTACCAGGAGCGGGCGGAACGGGTCAGGATCCCGATGATGGACCGAAACTCTGGAAGGGAACTGTCGGAGTGGACGCGAAGTGGGAACACTGCCTGACGATCGTGGACTCCAAAGGCAACATCACTCAAACGTTCCCGCAATACGATCATCTTTTCAAGCGCCCGCACTTCGTTACGATCAATCCATACGACCCGGATAAATACATCTGGATCGTCGACGATCATATGCACGCGATTTACAAGTTCACGCATGACATGAAGGAACTGGTGCAGACGATTGGCACGCCCACCGTGAAGGGCGCGGACGGCACGCACTTCAACCGGCCGACGTTTCTCGTGTGGACGCCCGACAGCAACTTGTACGTGGCCGACGGATACAACGGCACGCGCGTCGCGAAATTCGACAAGACCGGAAAATTCCTGATGGATTGGGGCATGAAGGGCACGCCTCCGAACGACAAGCGGCCTTCTTACATGAATAACGTCCACGGGCTGGCATTTGATCCACAAACGAAGCACGTGTTCGTAAACGATCGCGGCAACCACCGCATCCAGGTCTTCGACGAAAACGGCAAGTACCTTTATGAATGGAGTCTTGGCTCGGAGCCGTCGGACGTCCACCTGATTTACATCGGCGCCGACCGAACCCTTTGGGCGTTTGACCGCGGAACTTCCAAGATGCTGAAGTACGACCTCGAAGGACACTTCCTGTACTCCTGGGGCACCTGGGGCGATTTCCCTGGCGGCTTCTGGGGCGTGCACGGATTCAGCGTCGACCAGGACGGCAATTTCTACGTCGCCGAAGTGGACAGCGGCCGCGCGCAAAAGTTCACACCGCGTGCGGGCGCGAACCCCGCGTTCATGGTCAGCAAGCCGGTTTACGCAGCATGGAAATAGCGCAGTCGCGACGCCTGCTCGGTTAGCCGAGCGGGCGTCTGCTCATCTTCAAACTTGAAGCCGCAGTGCCGTTGGGCAATGTCACCTACGGCACTGCGGCTGTTTTCTTCCCAAGTCATCGTGAATGTTCTTGCATGACGTGACTCCAAACCCGCGCCCTTTCAGGAGAAAGGATGCGGCACCCGGCGCGTTTGCCAGGCAGGATCCGGGCTACGCCAACGGGAGAACTTGGAGAGTAATTAGAACCTAATCCTTACCGTCCAGGTAGGATTTCATCTATTATCAACACTGGTCTCCCATGAGAAAAGAGACGAAGGAGAATATCTATGACGACATCCGAAGTCGAAGTGTACGGAATACTCGAGCGCATCAGAAAACTCGAAACACAAAATCGTCGCTGGAAATTTGTCAGCTTATTGGTTCTGCTGATGTTTGTATCTACTTTGACTATAGGTGTAATGGCACAAGAGAGAATTGCTCCGCCGCTAGTCCGTGCGCAAACAGTTGAAGCTAACACCTTCTTGCTGAGGGACGCCGATGGGAGTGTAAGAGGACGATTAGTAATGAGGTCTTACAAGCCCATCCTAGAATTTTATGATGAGGGCGGCAAGGTCATCTGGTCGGCGCCAACAAACCCCAAGCTCGTACCGACACGCTAAGTTTGTTCGCGTTTTCCCAGTGTTCCGTACCGGCGCCAACGTCGTATCTTCTTGTGATTGTCAAGGCGGGTGGTGCAGCCTTTGTTGGGTTGTGGGTGCCGCATCCTTCACGGTTTTCGTGAAGGGTGCGGGTTTTGAATTTTCCGGGCGAGATACAGACTCAATGACCAGCCTCGTACGCTAGATCCTCGCGACAATTCTCTGCTTCTTGATCGCTATTACAGCATATTCGAGCGGGGTGACCGGCCCGTACGATTGAGCCGCCACCCCGCCACGATACAGCTAATCGAGCGGTTCCACCTTGACGATAGAGGCGCTGTGGTTGCTTCCCGTCCAGAAAGTGACGGGCGTGGTGGTATTGTCCACGAACACGCGGCGCATGTTGGTGTCCTTAGGCATCAGGTACTCGATCGTTTGGCCGGTCTTCGGATTGAGACGCACCGCACGGTCCGTGGTCATGCCTCCGGTCCACAATTCACCGTTCTTGTCCCAGGTGACGTAGTATGGTGCGGTCCACGCGGTCGGCAGAGCCCATTCCGTGAATTTCTCGGTTTTCGTGTCGAGCATTCCGATTTTGTTGCCCTGATATTCGCCAAAATAGAGGCGGTCCTGGGGGTCCATCCGCACGCGGCGCGGGCGTGAATGCGGCGTCGGCGTCTCGAACCACGAGTACGCCCCTGTCTCGGCATCGACGCGGCCGATATAGTTGCTCATGAAATCCGCAAAGTAAACATTGTTGTGTGAATCGGAATCGATGCCGTAAATCGACCCTGGCCCTTTGTCCGGGAGGTGCTTCATCGGTTCGAATCTCTCATAGGTGCCTGTCTTGATATCGAGCCGATAGAGGTCGCGATGCCCAGCGCTATCCGTCCAAACTTTGCCGTCCACGTCGTATCGCAGCCCCAGCATATTGAGCTGTGCCACATTGTCGTTGTACTCGGATTGCAGATTGTAGACGTGGAATTTCTCGGCCTTCGGATCGAACTTCGCGAGCGCTCCTTGAAACATCATGCCGACCCAGAAATCTCCGGCTTTATCTTCTTCGATATCGAGCAGGCCAACCGGATAGCCGGGCTTGAGTTCAGGCACGGCATATTCCGTGACTTTGCCGGTCTTGGGATCCAGCTTGCCGATGTACTGCTCGCCGAAATCGGTGAACCAAGGAGTCCCGTGCTCATCCAAGATAACGTCATGCGGCTCGATCGTCGGCCGCGGCAGATCGTACTCGGTGATAATCGCGTGGGTCGACTTGCCAGTCGGGCGCGGCAGAGTCTTGAGTGGGTACTCCCATTTCGAAACCGAGCTGAGATTGATCGTGGCGAGGTACTCAGCCTGCTGCCGGTATTGTTCCGGATTCCCGGCCCAATCCGGATCCATGCGTCGTTGCGGCTTGATCGGCTGGCTCACCTGGGCGTATCCCATCATGCGCCAAATGACCTGCGTAAATTCATCGGCATCGTGAGTGGACCTCACGATCCGCTCCAGCGTGTGGCAGCCCACGCAGTTGAGAAGCGTGGCTTTCTGCTCCTCCGATCCCGGCACGCTCAGCATCCACTCCGCATTCGTCATCTGGGGAACCATATTCTTCGCCTTGCGAAGCTTCAGGTCGGCTGTCGTCGTCTTCTGGGCAGCGAGGTCCGCCATCCCTGTCCCGTCAAGGTCGTAGCCGACGGCCCGAATTCTTAGTTTGTAATGGCCCGGCTCCAATCGATTTGCAGGGAAGCTATAGTGGCCTTGCTTATCACTGATCACGCTCACCGTAATCGTGGAGCCGTCGAGCTTGGCGCTGACGACGACTCCCTCCATAGGACCTTCCTCGTCCGAGGTGACCTGACCGGTCAAGGCAGCCGGGGCTTGCCCTTCCGCGAACGCGCGATGAGGCAGTATTTGAAAGAGAAAGACGACCGCGACCGTGGCAAACACCAGCAATAGAAACCGTGCCCGCATGTTGATCCTCCTCATCATTCGTGTCTTGACGATACCCGGCTTGCTACGCCCCGCAGGGTATACTTCACCCTTATTCCTGGGGGAATTATACACCCGGAAAGCAAGCGCAGCTATACCCGCATAGCCGGTGCTTGGCTCAGCGTAGACCTTGCATGAAGCTGTGGTTTTCCCTCTCCCGCCGGCATCGAAGTTGTAGCTCATCCCGCTCTGGCCGGGGCAAGGATTTGCTTGCCAATCGCAAGTAAAATCCCCCCCTCTGGAGTGCGGGTTGCGCAATCCGACGCGGTCAGGGACGCGGGCTACAGCAACCCAGAAGGGCAAATTCACGTGCTCTTTATCTATGGAGTGGCACGGAACGGCGAATCGGCGAAGGATTGAATCTGGAGGGGAAAGATAACTACAGAATTATTATTGCTGTACAGTAAAAATATGAATGCCAGGCTCCTCGAAGGAATGGGAATGGAAAAGCGTGTTTTCCATTCCCTCCTCGGATTTGCTTGTTACCGCTTGAAGACGAAATTGAGTGGCACGGTCTCGCTGCCTGTGATCGTGACTTCCTGGGTTTGCGTCCCCAGGGTTTCGTGCCAGGCCGTGATCGTATACTTGCCCGGAGGCAGGTTGTTGATCGAAAAGGCGCCGTTGTCTCCAGTCACCGCATAATGCGACGTCTTCAGGACCGCGAAGTAGGCGTGCATCCATGGATGAATGTTGCATTTGACCGAAATAAATTCTGGCCGCGCAAAGGACTCGGAGAGGGGTGAGGTTCCGGGGGGTTCGGCCTTATTCCACTCTCGATTGTTGGTGGCGAGAGGGTGGATGTTGTGCGCGGTGGTATCATCATTCACCATTTGCACTGGTTGGCCCGTTTGCAATACGACGATGTGCGGCGCAAACCGGCACCCCTTTTGCACCAATTGCACAGGCTGGCTGGGCGTCGAGGATTCGTCAGGCGCGCCGGCGGAGATGTACACGACCACATTCTCGAGCACATTCCCTTGCCCGACTACCAGATCCTCGCTTTTCGGAGGCGTGGAATACATCTTCGCGCAACCGGGCTCAGACGCCATGTTGATCGTCTTCGTCATCACCGTCACGCCTTCCACGGTTACTTTGCCGCCGATGCCCGCTGCCTGTGCAGTGGAAACCATCGTCAAGCAGAGTGCGGCCAGGAGCGCCAAAAACAATATGCGTTGAATTCTCATGCGTATCTTCTCCTATGAATTCTCAAATATCCTCAACGGGGCGGTAACTTGCTCCTTCAAAGAGCCCAGGGCAGCCCGGCCGGCTCTAGAAATTATTAGGCCTCGCTAGATCGAAAAGCCGACGCAGGTAAGCAAGAGCACTCCCGACATCACAGAAAGCACGATAATCTCTCCCGTCAGTCGCGACTTCCTGGCGATGAGTGTCATCTCCTGCTGGAATTGGTCCTGCGTGGCTGCATCATTGAAGGTCTGGTCATGTTCGCTCAACAGCGTCGCACGGTAACTGAGCAGGACGACCAGAACGACTGTGATGACGCCCCACGAAATAAAGAGCAATGGAAAAACGGTTGATCGTAAAGATTCCATGGGACTTCTCCCTTAGAGAGCGGCACGCGCCTGCTAACTGCAAATTGGATCGTGCCGCTCCGCTTCAGCACACACTCTTATGTGGACGATTCTCTATTGCGCATTCATGGCTCCTTGCACCGAACCTTGATCGGGTCCGATCGGCTTGAGTTGCTTGGCCTGCGCAGGTTGCGTTGTCTGCCACTG
>Ga0137409_10003000_pt1 | contig 17943 bp, 16 predicted proteins | sample CZODoug1_16funga_FD_122059 | JGI IMG/M metagenome (GOLD analysis project Ga0137409, IMG submission 122059) | Vadose zone soil fungal communities from Angelo Coast Range Reserve, California, USA - CZODoug1_16fungal (Hybrid Assembly) | ecosystem: Environmental > Terrestrial > Soil > Vadose zone... | reverse complement strand
TTCCGGTTTTCGGATCGATGTAGGTCACTCGCGCCCACAAAGTCACCTTCGCACCTTTGCTTCGAGGCTTGCGCTTGACTATCGAACCAGTTCTAGCTTTCATAGTGCTTGCTCCGTTGGTCCAAGATCGCCGACTTCAATACTCTGAAAAAGTTGCACACACATTCGCACACAAGTTGGTTGATATTAGCAGAGTCGTCAAGTGAGTTGCGGAGAGGTTGCAGAGACAGATCAGTCAATGAACACGGACTGATCGCACAATTTGTGATGCACAGAGATAACGCAAGTAAACGCCCTTGGACTGCCTCCTAAGCGGAAGGTCGCGCGTTGGAATCGCGCCGGGGGCACCATCTTTTTAAGGATGAAGCAGGAAGTATGAACGATATAAAGAAAGATGAAATCTAGTTCTTGAAGCCGCCGCCAACGTCGTTCCCTTCTTCTGGTCCTCCAAGGTATTCCCCTTAGCCCCTGAACTTGACTCCCTCCTTTTAGCCGGCCGGGTAATGGTCAAAACAGGAAAGAGTAAGTCGCGATCAAGACCGCGCAAGGGCATCTGGCTTATCGCCGCCTTCAAACTTCTCAAGGGTCTGTTCCTGCTCGCGGTGGGAATCGGCGCCCTCTCGCTGTTACATGAGAACGTTGCCGCGCAGTTGAATCTTTGGATCGCCGTCTTGCGTGTCGATCCAAACAACCACTTCATTCACATGCTGATCCGAAAACTCTGGACAGTGGACGACAAGAGGCTGGTCGAGATCGGCGCCGGCACATCCTTTTACGCCGCGCTCCTGCTGACCGAGGGCATCGGTCTGGCGCTGGGAAAGAAATGGGCTGAGTACTTCACGATCATAGCTACCGGCTCGCTGATACCGCTGGAGATCTATGAGTTGGTTAAGGAGTTTAGCGTCATAAAGATTGTGATAATCGTTTTGAACGTCGCCATCGTCGTTTATCTGGCCGTCGATTTGCGCGAACGCCGGAAATAAATTCGTTTGGACGAGCAGAAACCCGGCGCGGAGGTCCCAGATTCCCTTGACACATCGGGTAAACGTTGTTATACACCAGTCTTCTCAGATTTCCTTTCCGACATAAGTCTTCTCTTTCTAAGTCTCCGACAGGAGAGTCAGGCTTATTCACCCTAAAAATGACCGGCAGCAAGCCGGTTAAGGAGGTCCTCTAATGAAAAATCTAAAATGCTTAACCTTAATGTTCTGCACCATGATCGTCGTTGCCTGCATGCACGTTTCCGTCTTGGGGCAGACGATGGAAGATAAAAACAAACTGGCCACCATCAACTCGATGGGCTCGAGCGTACGGTGGGACGTAAGCGCTCAATACTCTGCTGTGACCATGACTGTTGCGGCGCCAGACGGCAGAGTGTTCCGCAGAGAGTTCAAGGCGGGCTCTTCGCCCGAATTCATGATCACCGATAAACAGGGCGAGCGACTGCCTGATGGGGCGTACACCTATGAGCTGCGTCTGGCGCCCGCATTATCGCCGGCAGTCAAACAGGAGTTGGCTGCGACGCGTGGCAAAGATGACGACCCCGAGGATGTGCGAGCAACCCGCAAACGCGTCATGCTCCCGGCGCTGGTCCAGTCGGGAAGCTTCTCGATTGTTAACGGAGCGGTTGTGGTCGCCGGCGCTACGGAAGACACAGGACGGCGACCGACCAGCAAGGCGACCGAGCAATCGCCGGTCATCCGCTCCGGCGCATTGACTAAAAGCCTGCAACATCATCCGCTCATGATCGCCATGCCTGATCAGGTTATACCTGACGATCTGATCGTACAGGGCAGCGCCTGCGTCGGCCTTGATTGCGTTAACAACGAAGTCTTTGGCTTTGACACGATCAGGCTTAAAGAGAACAACACGCGCCTCCAGTTTGACGACACCAGCACGGCGGCCGGCTTCCCAACCAATAACTGGCAAATAAGGGCGAACAGCTCAGCCAGCGGTGGCGCCAGTTTTCTGGGGTTTGTAGATCAAGGAGCGACCGGTAATTCAGAAACTGGGACGATTGTGTTTGAAGTAGACGCCGGTGCACCGGCCAATTCGCTCAAGGTGAGCAGCACGGGCAAGGTCGGGCTGAGGACGGCCACGCCCGTGTTAGATGTGCATATGAACACCAGTGACACGCCCGCCATCAGGTTCGAACAAAATTCCGGCGGCGGGTTTACGGCGCAGACATGGGACGTGGCCGGCAACGAGGCCAACTTCTTCGTCCGCGATGTGACCGGTGGTTCTCGCCTGCCCTTCCGCATCCGGCCCGGCGCACCGACCAGTTCGATCGACATCAATGCCAGCGGTCTTGTCGGCATCGGAACGGCGAGTCCGGCCGTTAATCTAGATGTTTTTTCATCGTCTGCTCAAACTGTTAGTCGACTTCGCGGGGCCGGCGGTGGGATTCTGGAAATGTCTGACTCGAATGGGGCCGCTGACAAGAAGAACTACCAGATTAGAAGTCAAGGCGACATCTTTAAGCTTACCCTGCTTAACGATGCTCGATCTGCTTTTATCGCTGACAATATTCTAACTGCCGCTTCTACCGGCCGCGTCGGCATCGGGACAGCGGCGCCCGATCAGACTCTGTCTGTCAACGGAGACGCCAGCAAACTCGGTGGTGGATCCTGGCAAAGCTTTTCGGATGAGCGGTTGAAAAACATCAAAGGCAACTTCAACAGCGGACTCAAAGCCGTCATGCAGTTGCAGCCGCTGCGCTACGAATACAGAGCGAACAATGCTCTCGGCCTTAGATCAGAGGGAGAACACGTCGGCTTCGGAGCCCAGGCAGTGCAGAAGGTTATTCCCGAAGCTGTGACTAAAAGCGACCAGGGCTACCTGCTCATCAACAATGACCCAATCCTCTGGACCATGCTCAATGCCATCAAAGAGCAGCAGAAAGAGATTGAACAACTGAAAGGACAAATCAAGCAATTGCGAGCGGCTTCCCGCCGGCACAGGTAAGGACCAAGCCGCCCGAGTGCAACGTGCTTGAATTCAAACGATGGTCTTAACCGGCTCGGCCCCCAATCGTGCAATTGGGGGCCAGTCGCTTTTAGATATCCAAAAATCTGGCGCGATGCCGCGGTTCCGGCAACATGCAGGCCTCGTGTTTGCCAAAAACGCGATAGCGATTACGCGCCACGACCTTGTAGACCGCATCGCGAAATACTTTTGGCAGCACTCGTCCAATTCCAGCCAACCTCCAGGGACCACCAAGTTGCGCCAGCATATAAAGAATCGCGTCGGAACGCGCGAGCAGGCTCTGGTTGGGTTGACCGTAGTCGTTGACTACATAAACCGTGTCGAGGTCATGAGGATCAAAACGATGATGAGTTAGCAAGTCGTTCGCGAAGTTGCTTTGCAGCGAGGCGAAACGAAAACGGTCGTGGGTATCGCGTTTGAGAAGAAACTGGACGAGACGATTACAGAGTCCGCAAACGCCGTCGTAGAGAACAATCGGGTTGGATTCAGCTTGAGACAAGAGAGCCTCGCGAGATGATCACTTGAATTCGAAGGATTTGATGTAGTCCGTATAAGCCTGGTCCCAATGGCCGACCGTTTTTTCCGGGCCAGTCAGTTTCACGAAGTAGGAACCTCTGGGCGTATCAACAACGGCGGCGCGGAGACGGTAAATCGATTTGTTATTTGCCGGAGCGCTATCTGGCGACATTCCGCCGGCATAGTTACCGGACACGTCAACCGTGGTCACTTGCAATCCGTTAACGGTCAACGTTTCGGTCTTCGCTCTATCTTTGGAGGGGCTTCCGTCAGGCTGGTGCACCTGATTGATCCAGCGATCGATATTAGCTTGCGCCGACCCACCCTGGCCCTGTCCAAAAAAGTAGATGACGAGCAAAGCATCTTCATTGTCGCCGTCGGCCTTTGGCAACTTGAATTGCGCGACGCGCATGTCGGAAGTGGGTTTCTCCACGGTCCAACCTTGCGGAGCTTTGAAGCGTAGTTCACCGGCGGTTTGAGCTGACCGGGTTGAACTACTCGCAGACTGCGGCGCGGTATTGCTCGCGCCAACTGTTCCGGAGTTTTTTGAGCAGCCGCAACAAACCAACGCGATCGCGCACAAGGAAATAATTGTCTTAGGCATGATGTTGATTTAAGCGTAAGTCTTCGATCTACTGCAAGCCTACTCCAGCTCCATTCAGAACCGGGAGCAGTAGCGACCGGATCATGGCACTCAAGTCAGGGGTGCCGCGCAGTGTTTGCTGTAAGTCATCTCGGGTCCGCTTCCCGGATTGAATCTAGCATCCGGTCGCTACCGCTCCCGGTTCTGTATTGGGCTCACGGCTCGGGCGTCGATAGCAGATAAACAGCGAACGATGCCAGCCAGTGTTCGCCGGCGTAATCGCCGCTGGCCACATGAGCGAGTGCGTCGGCGGCGTGCATTCGCGCGGAGTTTGCCAAAGTCTTGCGCCCCGGATCGTTGGCCGGCAAGGCGCCGGCAATGCTGCGCATACACCACGCACGACTGAGATTGAGTCCATCAAGATGGACCAGCTTGGGATCGCTTCGATCTGTCACCGTCGCCGGCTGAAATAGACTCTTTGGCACACCGCCCGCAAGCTGCGGCAGAAAAGCGTGGAACCAGCGGCGAAACTCAGCCGGCTTCATCACACGCCGCATCAGATCCGCTTCCATCAGCGCCGGCGAAAAGAAATCCTCACCGCCCGGCTCCCAGGCGCCGGGATAGTTTACGTCCTTCGAAAAATAGCTAAGGCTCCGTTCAGCTATGAGGCTCGCGAGTTTTTCATTGCCGACCGACTTTGCATAGTCGAAAGCAAATGCCAACCCGAAGGCGGTGTTCGGATGGACGCCCGTGCGAATCGGATAAGTTTGCTTCGGCAGGAAGAGAACGTATGAACTGACGAGCGCGTCGACGAGCGGTTGCAAATTGCTCCACCACTGTTTCGCGTCGGCGTCGTTTGACAAAGAGAGTTCTTCCGCGAGTTTCAGCAGCCAGGCCCAACCGTAAGTTCGTTCAAACGACTGGCGGTTTTTCTGTTTGAGATAGGCAGCCTCAACCAGAATATTCTCCGCGCGCAGGTTCTCGCCAATTGCTTTGCGAATTTCTCCGGCCTCCGGAAGGTTGGGAAACATTCTGAGCAGACGCACCAGCATCCAGTGGCCGTGAACGGATGAATGCCAATCGTAGCAACCATAGAAAGCGGGATGCAGCGCTTTGGGACTCTGCACGTCCTGAGCATCGTTCATTACATGCTCCGGCTTGTTTGGGTATTCGCGAGAAATACACTTGAGAGCCAGGCTCGCGAAGTGTGACGCTTGAGCCGCGGTGAGCGAATCAGTTTGTGATCTAGACTTGTTCACTTGTGCTGTTGTCGAGATGGCGCCAACGGCAAAAAGCGCGATGACGAAAATGGTTGCCAATGTTGGTTTCGACACTGCTCCTCCTGATGTCGGCGGGTGCGATCAATACGAAATGGACAGGATTTACAAGATTAACAAGATGCTCATTTGACGTGTCTACTCCCCAATCTTGTCAATCTTGTAAATCATATCTGAGTCTCGCTCTTAGTACCGATGCGACGGACGCCCGATGTGAATGTGCGGTCCGGTGGCCGTACCCGGAATCGCCTGACGAAACGCGAGAAAAGGAATGCCGTTGGCGCGCAGGAAACCGAGCAGCGCCTGTCCCTCCGGGCCGTCGGGATGAAGCGACACATCCATCGCGTTGTGATGATCGAGGCGCCAGCGATCGTGAATCGAGCCCTGGCCAAAGACAGCGACCGGCAACGGCTTCTTAAACGCGTCAAGGTAGAAGCGCTGAACTTTCCAGGCGTCAGACAAGGCCCAGGCGGCGCCGCCGTTGTAGCGAATGAAGGCGGTGGTCTTGATCATGCCGCCTTTCGGCACCCTGGTTCTGGCCAGCTTAGTTTCCGCTTCCGCTTCGAGCAACGTGTCGGCAATTTGCGTGTCGGCGCTCGCGATGCGCCGGTCTACTTCGCTAACTTTGTCCTTAGCTTGCGCAAGCGCGCGTTCGCTCGCCTCGAAGTCGTTTTTTGAAACTAAACCCTGCGCAAATAGTTCCTTTGTTTGGGCGACGTGATCCTCCGCTTTGCGAACACTCTTTTCGTAACTTCCCCGCAACTTTTCCAAGCTGGCCTTGTACTCATTAGTTGCCTTGATGAACTCTTCGCGGAGTCTTGTTAGTTCATCCACCGGCTGCTTCGGTTTCTCTTTCTTCTGCGGCGTCTTCTTTTGATTGGTCCTACTCGCAGCCGTCCTGGTTTTCGCAGGGTTGGGTGTTTCGGTTGGTTCTTGTTGCGCGGCCACCGCCGGCGAGACCGCGAATAGGATCCATGAAACGAGGGCGCAACAAATGCGAGCTGAGCTGTCCGCTGAATTTCTCCCTTTCATGAACGTGCTGCGCCTCGTTCCAACTCCGAGTTGATCTCTCCGCCAATGAGAATTGCCAGACCAGTAAAATAGAACCACAGCATAAGGACAATCAGGGCGCCGAGTGAACCGTAGGTCACGCTATAGGAATTAAAGAAGTGGAGGTAAAGCCTGAAGCCGAAAGAAACCAACAGCCATAATACAACGGCCATTGCCGCGCCCGCAGTCCAGAATTTTCGCCCGGGCCGCCTGGGATTCGGACCGAAGTAGTAAATGAGATCGAAGGTAAACAAAAGAAACAGGAGAGCAATGGGCCACTGCAAAATTTTCCAGACAATTGTAAACGCGGCGCTAAAACCAAAGTGCGTCGCGACGCGTTCGCCGATGTGCCCGCCGTACAAGACAATCGCCAGCGCCACGACGATGAAAATGGAAACCGTGATCGTCAAAGAGATCGCGACCAGCCGCGCTTTCCACCAGGGGCGCTCCTCTCTCACCCCGTAAGCCGCATTCAGCGTGTCGCTGATGGCGCCCATGCCGTTCGAAGCAGCCCAGAGCGCGGCGAGAATTCCGAGCGAGAGCTTGCCGCCACCACGAGCGGCGCTGATTTCATCGAGCGTGCTGTGAACAAGAGTTATCGCGGAAGACGGCATGACCGTCGCCAGGTAGGTAAGCAGCTTGTCGCGGAAAGCTGATCCGGCCTGGGCAAAATAGCCAAGCAGAGTCATGAGAAACAACAACAGCGGGAAAACGGCTAGCAGGAAATAATAAGAAAGCTGAGCGGCGCGTCCGAAGATGTCGTCATCGTTAATGCGCGTCCAGAGCCGGCGGGCGAAAGTTTTCCAATTCAAAGCAGAAGGGCCCCTTGAAAACGTCCAACATTCAAGTCCGACCTTAATAACGCGTCGGGCAATCGAGCACTAAATTAGACGTTCGACATTGGACGTGGGACATTGGACCTATCACTTGACCAACGTGCCAGTCCGACTCCAGCGCGTGTTCTCAAAAAAGTCTATCAGCGGGTTGCCGTTGGAGGGCGCGCTTTCGTCGTAGGACCAGTAGACAAACATGGCTCGGCCGATGACCAGGTCGCGCGGCACGAAGCCCCAGTAGCGGCTGTCTTCGCTATTGTTGCGGTTATCGCCCATCACGAAATACTTGCCCGCCGGAACTACCACTTCGTGTCCATCTCCTTCAAACTTGAAGATGGGATAGTCTTCCTCGACGAAGTCAGGATTGTAATAGACGTCGTAGAGCTCGCCAGGTTTGCGCGGTGGGTTGCGCACTATTTTCAGCGGCGCCTTATCGTTGTTATCGATCGCTTCAATCTGATGCTCGGGAAGCGGTTTGCCGTTTACGATTACATTCCTGCCGTCCATGCGAATGCGATCGCCGGACAGTCCAATCACGCGTTTGACGTAATTGGTGACAATCGGCTTATTGTCGGGCCTTTCGTCCTTGTGGGGATCGTAACGATTGCCTGGATACTTGAAAACGATGATGTCGCCTCGCCTGATTTCGCGTTGGGGAAGAAACGGCGCGGTCTTTCCGGGCGCAAAAATAAATTTGTTAACTAAAAGATGATCGCCGATGGTGATCGTATTCTGCATCGAGCCGGTCGGCACTTTGACTGCCTGCACGATGAAGGTCATGCCGAACAGCGCCATGATTACCGTAACCACGGCCGACTCGAAATACTCTCGCAAGACCGACTTTGGCGGACCCTTGGGTTTTGTTTCCGGCTCCGGCGAGCCTTCGTGCCCATTGCGATTGAAGACGCGCGAGAAAATAGACGGCTTCACATCCGTTTTCGTTTCCGATACGTTGGTTGAAAGGGACGCGCTGGAAGGATTGCTCATCATCTGCGAATTATCCTAGATAGCTTAGTTGCCGCGGTCAAGTTACGTAGTCCGATCAAATTTAGTTTGTCGAAGCGCCACGACAAGCTAAAGCCTATCGGACATCAAATTGACCCATTACGTTTGTCTGTCAGACTCCGTCTTCATGAAGGCCAATGCTTCTTTCGCCGCCGCGGCTTCGGCGGTCTTCTTCGAGCGCCCTTGCGCGCGCACGCTGCCATTGTCCCAACTTACCTCGACGTGAAAAGTGCGGCGGTGTGGCGGGCCAACTGCCTCGACGACGGAATATGTTGGCGCCAGCCGGCGCTCGGCCTGGAGTTTCTCCTGGAGCATCGTTTTGTAATCTGCTTCGGCTGCCGCGCTTGGAGTTACCTTCTGTAACTCTTCGCCGAGCGCGCGCTCGACGAAGTTAGTTGCCGCCGGCAACCCGCCATCGACAAAAATTGCGCCGGTGAGCGCCTCTAACACATCAGCCAGCAACGCATCCTTGCGCCGACCGCCGCTCTTCTCTTCTCCTCGTCCGAACCGAAGAAAGTCGCCCAGGTTCAAGCGCAGCGAAGCTTCCGCCAGTGTCGGCGCGCTCACGAGCCGGTGCTTCATGCGGGAGAGTTCGCCTTCGGTGCCGGCCGGGTAAGCCTTGCAGAGGTAGTCCGCAACTATCAAACCCAACACTGAGTCGCCAAGAAATTCCAGCGCTTCGTTATGAAGTTGGCGCGCTTCGTTTTCCGATCCGGGCGCCACCTGTTCGTGTGCCCATGAGCGATGCGTGATAGCTCGCTCGAGCAGCGCGCGATTTTGAAACTTGTAAGAAAGAATGGTTTCCAGAAGGTCGAGGTCCGGAGGTTTGATTCCCTGCTTCTTCAAAGTGGTTTACTTGTAAAAAGCCGGAAGCGTCGTCGAACTGTGACAAGCTTCCGGCTGTTATATCAAGAGCCCTTAAGCGCCTTGTTTTGATCTTAGTGACGCTTGTGATTGTTACGAGTCTTCGGCTTAACCACTGGCTTTGCGGTCCTGGCCGTGGCCGTCGAAGTTGTCTTCGCAGCTACCGGAACCGCAGCCGTGTTATTCGCCGCGGGAGGAGCTACCGCTCCAGGAGTCAGGGCCGAACCGGTTGGACTCGCGTTGGTTCCCATCGCGGGCGTAGTTGTCGCCGCTGGAGTGGCCGCGGGCAGCGTCGTAATCGGCGTCGGCACCGGTGGCAATGGCTTTGACATAACACTAGCGATCATCTCAGTCAGTCCGGTATCGGAGTTGTTGTGCCGAAACTTATAAAGCTCCGTCAAACGGGTGAGCCATAGAGCTTTGTTTTGCTGACCCACAGCGTCGGTCCCGGCCACAGAAACAGCTCGAGCCAGCGCGTCGATAATTCGATCCACAAGCTGGTTAATATTCGCTACAGCCAGCTTGCTTTCCGGAGTTTCATCCTTGCCGGAGAAATTCTTCTGATATTCCGCTGATTGTTTGGCATATTCGTTTTCATAGGCTGCGGCAATGAAAACGTAAGTCTGCGGATTCTTCTTGATGTCACTTTCAAACTGCGCTGCTTTAATAAAATTAGTCAGGGCATCAGTAGGATTGCTGGTGCGCTCAAGGTAACCCACTGAATAGTACAGGTAACCTAGTGCATCATCCTTCGATTTAAACGGCGCCCAACTCTCAGGTGCTTTACCCGACTCAATAACTTGAATGGCTTTCTTCGCATAGGTAGTCGCTTCGGCGTTCCCGGATTCATTCTTGGTGTTTATAGCCAGGACGTAACCGCCGTAGCCGAGAGCTACCAGGGCCGTAACATTATCGGGCTCGTCGGCAAGCACTTCCTTCGCGACCGGTAAAGCCTCCGCATATTTTCTCTGGTCAATAAATAAACGCGTGAGATTAAACTTGCGCGCCTCTTTCTCATACGCAACCACCCACTTCTTTAAATAAGCGGGGATCTGACCTTCCTCTGTCGGGCATGCCGTCAGATATTTTTTGGCAGCCTCGTAGGCTTTGGTCGGATCCGTCGTGCGAAACTTGGTGAAGTCGGCGTACCAGGCAGCTTTGCTCTCATCAGTGCACGGCCCCTGAGCCGCCGCCGGTGATGGCGCCGGCGTCTGAGCCTTCAGTTCAATAAAGTTAGCGAACGGTACGGCGATGAGCCCAAGGGTCGCGTAAATTGCTATCACCCTAATAGTCTTTTTCATTAGTCGTCAGAACCTCCAAGTTCTCTCTATCCAGTTATGCTCGCGGGGTCAGCGTGTGGCTTGCCACCCGTCGCGACCAGTTCGCGCCCCATTAAGATGCCTGCTTACAAAAACCAGTTGCCGATCTGCGGTGACTGTCAGGAGAGAACCACAGTTTGGTCGAGTTGATTAAACCCAAAAAGATCGCCCGCAATATTCCTGCAACTCTTACGAGCGTGTCAAGGCGAGAAGGCTGGATGCAGAGGAAAACACTTAACAAAAAGGATATGCGCCGGAACTCGTCATAGTTTACGAGTGTCCGGCGCTCATTGGTTTTCCCCGGGGTTGGTTATTCCGGTAAATTATGGCTGGTTGTCTTGTACTCGACGGGGCCTACTGTCCGGCTGCGTCGCGGGTATTACGGAAGTCTTAGGCGGCGAGGCAACCTTTTGAGAGTCGGATTTCTGAGTCGGCAGATTAATTGGGTTTATCACTCGCCTGACGTTGCTCGGTGACGACTCCGGCACCAGCTTATGAGTCGGCGCCGGGGTAGCCACGGCCGTTGAATTCCCACTATCCGCAGCCGTAGTACCGCTCTGATCCGCTATCAGGTCGTCGCCTTCTTCGGTTCCAACCTCTTTTTCCTCATCGTCGGGAGTAGAGGCGATCTGCAGATTGGTAGGAGTGCCGAAGCGTTGATGTAGGTCGCGATAGATTTGGCCGGCCACCGCAGCAGGAAGATGATGGTGGGCGTCAGTGCCACGCGTAATCACAACCACGGCAAGTCTCGGATTCGCCAGCGGCGCGTAAGAAGTGAACAAGCCAACCCAGCTTCCACCGCCACCGTTACAGGTGCCCGTTTTCCCCGCTACTGTTTGCAGGGGATCGTACGCCTTCCTTCCGGAACCGTAATTAACTGAACCGATCATTCCCGGAATCATGCGCTGCAGGACGTTGCCATCAATATCCAACTTGCGGCGTACTCTTGGTTTGAACTTAGAACTAGCATCCTGCAAGTTTGGAATCTGGGGCACCAGCAACTTCCCACCGTTGGCCATTGCCGAGACCAGGTTCCCCAATTGCAACGCTGTGACCTCAAAGCCGTCCGCGTACGAAAACATTCGATGTAGCGCAAAACCCGGTTTCATCTCAGGCAGCTGCCCTGGATATTCGAAAGGAATATTCGCACCCGTTTTCTCACCTAAGCCCAGTTCGCGTGCGTAATGGATCATCTTGTCAAATCCGAGACCACTACCGACGCGTTCGAAATACGGATTATCGGAATGAGCCAGCGCTGAGGTTAGATCCTTGTTGCGTCCGCGATCCGCTGCATCAGTAAACTCTGCCGACGAAATCACGTTTTCAGATAGACCGGCAACTCCAGTGACGAGCTTGATTGTCGAGCAGGGTTTGAAACCACGGCGCACTGCCCACTCCTGGTTGACTATCGAATAGACCTTTCCGGTCATTGGATCCATGACGACGACGGTGCCCGCGTGATTCCCAAGGGCGTTGATTGCCACCCGACGTACTTGAGGATCCTCACCGACGGTATTGTCTCGGGCAATCATTCCCTGGACTTCCTCTCGCAGAGCCTGGTCCAGGGCTCGCTGGCGAGCGATCGCGGCACGCCGCGCAGCCTCCGCTCGGCGCCTTGCCTCAAGAATCTCACGCCGACGTTGGGAAGTGATGCGACGCAATTCGGCAGCGCGTTCGCGCTTACTCAACGGACGATGTAACCTTCGCTCAAGCGCTTTTAATGAGGCAGCCTGCTCTCGGGCGCTCTCGCGGCGAAGCTCTCTTCGCGACAAGCGAGGCGACGAATGAGACCTGCCACCACGACGCGAGTCTCTTGCCGAAAGCCGTTCCCGGCGATTGTTGGCGCGCCGTTCTTTGGCGGAAAGTTTTTTTCCTCTGTCGGATCGCGAGCTCGCGCGGCGGCTATTCTTTTGACGGGTATTTTTTTCATGCCGCTTCTTAGCGGCGTCTGCAGCTTGGAAAGGAAGAATAAGAAGTGCGATTAGGATAAACGCAAGGGAGAGAGTCCGGGGGAAGCGATTGGTCAAAGTCATCAGGGGTCTATTACCTTTCTAAGGGTTGTTTTGCTCACTGACGTGAGCCTCGCCGATAAATTCTGCGCCCGTAACGCATTAGAAAAGGCTTGCGAAATGCCCGTTCTCAAATACAAAAACTAACTTGGCAGCCCTGAGAGTCAAGATGCTCTCACAATAAACCTGGTTTTGTTATGGACCTTCGGTCCTGCTACGTTGAGGCGGGAGAATTCCCAAACTGGCGGTCCCTGGGGACATTGATTCGAGACCGAAGCAACTATACCATTCGAAATCGCACGCGGCAACAGAAAAGTAAGCTTTTGTACATAACTCGTGACAATAGGCCCCAAAACTAATTTTAGATCTGAGATCTGAGATCTCAAATTCTAGGATTCCGAGAGCTGAAAATTTCAAATTCGTATGGTGTTATTCCGAGAAAAGACTTAATGATTACAACGTTCCAACCGCAAGGCGCCGTCAAATTATTATGAGAACGCCGCAGCTTCTAAACAGCTTTCGCGCGCGCCTGGTGCTCCTGCTGGTCGTGCTGCTGGGCTTGACGCTCGGTGTTCAGTACTACGTAAACCTGCGTTCAGTTCGCCAAAACGCCCACATGCTGGTTGAACAGGAGCAGGCGATCATGGCCGGTGTGGCGCTGGGCGTTAACAGCATCAACAGCCAAAAATACCTCGACCAGATGCGTAACGATTTGCGGGAGCCGCTGCTTGACGAGAAAACCGGCAGAGTGAAAAACGTGCTCGTCGTCGATAGTGATGGAAACATTCAGGACAGTCTCGTGGAAGCTTATTCTCCGCGCACGAACCCTGACAAGACTACAAGATATGTGCGCCTGACTGATGTTCCACTCCCGCCGCTTACTGCTGCCGTCGAGTTGGCGGACATTAACCAGAATCTCCCGCCCTGGCTCAATCGCTCAGCGCCTCCTTCGAAGCCGGGCGAGCCTGGGGCGTTCTACTTTCCGGTTGAGACGACCAAGGGCAGGTGGTACATCATCGTCGTACTCGAGTCGGCAAACACACTAACAAATATTCTCGAACGCCAGGCCTCTCGCTCGGCGCTATACACGCTTCTGTTGTTGCTTGCGACGACACTTGTCACCGGCTTGTTTGTTTGGCGGTTCACGCGGCCGATCAAAGACTTGTCAGTCGCGGCCCGGCGCGTTGCCACCGGCGATTTCGAAGTTCGCGTTCCCACCGACCGGCGCGATGAAATGGGCGCGCTGTCTACGGCATTCAACGACATGATCGCGCGCGTGGGACGCTTGCGCGAATTGGAGACGCAACTTCATCAGGTTGAAAAGGCTGCTGTGGTTGGCCGCCTGGCCGCCGCCATCGCACACGAAATTCGCAACCCCCTGAACTACATCAATCTAACTTTGGATCACCTGCGTTCATCCTTCGCTCCGCAAGACCCGGCGCAACGTGAAACTTTCGAGCGCCTGGCGGATCAACTCAAGTCGGAGGTGCAACGAATCAATCGCCACATCACCGACTTTCTAAAATATTCTCGGCCTTCCGCGCTTGAGCTCGAGCCGCTCGATCTGCGTGTGCAGGCGGAAGATGCTTTGCGGGTGATTAACGGCCAGGCGGCGGAAAGCGGTATTGAAACGAAACTGGAGGAGCAAGGCGACGTGCCACTGGTTGTCGCCGACAAAGACTCGCTACGATCTGTTTTCACAAATCTATTGATCAATAGTCTCGAAGCCATAGATGGCGAAGGCGGAAGCGTTGGGATTAAGCTGTCTGCCGAAGCAGTCAACCGGGTTCGCGTCGAGATTAGGGATACGGGAAAAGGAATCGCCCCGGAAGACATTGCCAAAATATTTGAGCCCTATTATTCGACAAAAGATACGGGCACCGGCCTGGGACTTGCCATTGTCAAAAAAGCAATCGATGATCACGGCGGTTCGATCAGCGTGAACTCAAAACAAGGAAGCGGCACGACGTTCACGATTATCCTGCCCGTAAAACCACAGGACGGAGGAGAAAGAGGGGAAAAGGCGGAAGGATGAAGGATGAAGGCGGAAGGATGAAAGAAAACCTTTCGCTATGGCTGCGTGTTTCATCCTTCATCCCTCATCCTTCATCCTTTAGACACTATGGCGCGCAAAAGCATACTCGTAGTTGACGATGAAAAGTCGCAGCGTGAAATTCTGGAGATGATTCTTTCCGGAGAGGGTTATGACGTGACTACTGCGTCGTCCGGGGAAGCGGCGATCAAATTTGCCAAAGACCGGCGCTTCGATCTCGCTTTGACAGATCTGAAGATGACAGGCATGGACGGGATTGAGTTGCTACAGCATCTGCTGGGCCTGGACTCTTCGATCATCGTCATTCTTCTCACTGCACATGGATCGATTGAGTCTGCGAAGGAAGCTTTGCGCCGCGGCGCGTTCGACTATCTCGAGAAGCCGTATGACAAGACGGCGTTGCTGGAAACAATAAATCGCGCGCTGAAACGGCTCGACGTGCTCGACACGGAAATTGTTTCCGCGTCGCCCAACATGGAGTCGGTCAAGCGGATGATTTTGAAAGTCGCGCGCTCAAATTCGACCGTGCTGATTCGCGGCGAATCGGGCACCGGCAAGGAGTTGATCGCCCGCGCGATTCACAACCAGTCGCCGCGCGCACAGGAAATGTTTCAGGCGGTGAACTGCGCCGCGATAAACGAAAACCTGCTCGAGTCGGAACTTTTCGGCCACGAGAAAGGTTCGTTCACCGGCGCGCACGCCGAGAAGAAGGGACTTTTCGAGATCGCCGATCGCGGCACGCTTTTTCTCGACGAGATTGCCGAGCTTGACGTCGCCATGCAGGCAAAGCTCCTGCGCGCGCTACAGGAGCGCAAGATTCGTCGCGTGGGCGGCACGCATGAGATTAGTGTTGACGTGCGCGTGATTGCGGCCACGAATCGCGATCTCCGGGCCATGGTTTCCGACGGCCGATTCCGCGACGATCTCTATTACCGCATCAACGTGCTCTCGGTCGACGTGCCGCCGTTGCGTGAGCGGCGCGAAGACATTCCCGTGCTCATCGACTACTTCGTCAAGAAGCACACGCGCAACACCTCGCGCCTTGTGCGCGGACTGACGCCCGAAACCCGCAAGCTGATGGTCGATTACAGTTGGCCCGGCAACGTACGCCAACTCGAGTCAGCCATCGAGCGCGCGATACTTCTTTGCGAAGGCGATCAGATTACGGTCGAGGATCTGCCGCTCGAGGTGCGGCAGGAATCTCGTCCGGCTGCGGAAGGCGCGTTTAAGTTGCCACCAGAGGGGATTAGTTTTGAAGACGTCGAACGCGATCTCATCATGCAGGCGATGGAACAGACTGACTACAACATCACAAAATCCGCCAAACTGCTCGGCCTGACGTTTCGCACCTTGCAGTATCGGCTGGAAAAGTTTGGCATCAAGAAACCGGAAGCGAAGAAAGAAGCCGCCGGCTAACCCGGGAACCGACGCAAAGCTCAAGCAGTTCAGAGTACAAGCTTCAGCTTGCTCAAGTCTCATCAGCGCAACCTAAAGATTGAACTCTGAACTGCTTGAAGGCTACCGAGCCGCAAGGATTGACCGCTGTAACGTTCTATTGCCAAATCGATCCTGTCGATGGAGGCTGACTATGAAATCTCCCAAGTTCCTCTTTTTGATTCTCGCCCTTTTGCTGTTCGCTGCTGGTCTGGCCGCATGCGGTTCGGTTATGCGCTCCCGCAATGAGGCAGAATCGGCCCGATCCACCAAATCAGATTCGCAGGCCGGGTCGACATCCGCCTACGATTCAAAAACAACTGGCCAGACTCCGGTCATGCAGCAGGTTTCGCTCAAACAGGCCGACCAATCCCAGTCGATGGCTGAAGCGATGAACCGCAAGATCATTCGCAACGCCGATCTAACGCTTGAAGTCGCGACCCCTCCAGAAGCTCAACGCAAGATCACCTCGATCGCCGAGACGCTGGGCGGTTTCGTTGTTACTTCGGAGTCAAAGCAACGGCAGACTGGAGACGGCAAGCAGGAACTCGAGATTAATCTGGTGGTCCGCGTTCCGGCCACGCAATTTGGTCCGGCGTTGGATCAGATTCGCAGCGCCGGCAGTCGCGTGATTCAGGAGAAGGTCACTGGTGAAGACGTGACTGAGGAATTCATCGATCTCGAGGCGCGCATCAAGACGCAGAAGGCGCTTGAGGCGCAGTTTCTAGAAATAATGAAGGACGCTCGTAAGGTGCCGGACGCGCTTGAGGTCCAACGTCAGATTGCCGATGTCAGAACAGAGATCGAAAAGCTCGAAGGCCGCAAACGGTTTCTGGAAAACCGCGCCAGCTTGTCAACCATCTCCGTCAGTTTGCAGTCTCCCACGGCTATCGCCGTTAACACGTCCAGCTTCGGCAGAAATATTCGCGAGGCGGTCGCGGACAGCGTGGACGTCGCCAGCGCGATAGTGTTGTTTCTGATCCGTTTCGTAATTGTCGTCATTCCGATCCTGCTCCTGATCGTGCTGCCGGGCTACCTGATCGCGCGCTACGTTTTACGTCGCAACAGGAAAATGCAGCTCGGCCGCGAGCCGCAGACGGAATCGCAATCAAAGTGAACTCAGAGGACACGATGACTCGATTCGCTCAGATAATCATTACCTGCCTGCTGCTTTTGTTCGTCACCGCGGCTTGTTCCAAACCGGCGCAGCAGTCTCCCCCGGAATCGATAGCGATGCCGGCTGCGTCTCCCCCGGCGCAAAGGATCACCTCGGAGTCTGTCGTCAAGGTCACGACACAACCAGTTGAAATCCCTGCCGGCGGTTCGACTGAAGCGACGGTGCGGGTAACAGTTCAGAGCGGTTACCACATTAATGCCAACCCGCCGACATATCCTTACCTGAAAGCGACGGCGCTTGAGATCACGCCGGCGCAGGGCCTTTCGGTGGGCGCCGTCTCCTATCCAAAACCGCTCGAGAAAAAGCTTCCCTTCGCGGAAAAACCGCTCCGAGTTTACGAGGGTCAGACCGAAATCAAAGCAACTCTGAAAGCCGACAAATCAGCAAAGCCAGGCCAACAATCGATTTCGGCCAGGTTGCGCATCCAAGCATGCGACGATCAGGTTTGTTATCCGCCGGGAAAGCTTGAACTGACGATTCCGGTGAACGTTAAGTAATCCGTGGCGTAGCAATCGTGAAACTCTTTTGGATGATCCTGGCCGGTGTTTGCATTCTGGTCGCGGCGTTTTTTCTATTGCGGCGGAATCTCGATGCGGCTTTTGTGATCGCGGCGCTCGGTCTGGTAGCGTGGTTTCTCAATTACCGCGCGCAGATGAGGGAAATCATCGCGGCGGCTGACCTCGAGGAAAGCCGCAAGACAGAAGCAGAAGAAAGTTGTGAAGAGCTAGATGATGAATCAGACAAGTAGGTTTAGAACGCCGGCGATTGTACTGCTGGCCCCACAACTGGCCCCCACTCTCCACATCAACCAGTTCCGTTCTGATGATCAGGCGTTCTT
>Ga0137409_10002999_pt1 | contig 17952 bp, 17 predicted proteins | sample CZODoug1_16funga_FD_122059 | JGI IMG/M metagenome (GOLD analysis project Ga0137409, IMG submission 122059) | Vadose zone soil fungal communities from Angelo Coast Range Reserve, California, USA - CZODoug1_16fungal (Hybrid Assembly) | ecosystem: Environmental > Terrestrial > Soil > Vadose zone... | reverse complement strand
GTCGCCGAACTGGAACCCCGACGCGCGCTCGCTCGCCTTCACGTCGTACATGAACGGCTACCCGTTCCTCTATCGTCTCTTCCCCTTCGAGCGGCGCCCCGTGCAGCTTCTCTCGGGGCACATGGGGCTCAACACCTCGCCGTCGTGGAGCCCGGACGGCCGGCAGGTGGCCATGACCCTCTCCAAGGACGGCAACCCGGAGATCTATCTGCTCAACGTCCAGACAGGCGCCTTTCGCCGGCTGACCACCCACACCGCGATCGACACGGAGCCCACGTGGTCGCCCACGGGGCGCGAGATCGCCTTCGTCTCCGATCGGTCCGGCGCGGCGCAGATCTACGTGATGGACGACCAGGGCACCAATGTCCGGCGCATCACCTCGAGCGGCTTCAACACCCAGCCTCGCTGGTCGCCCAAGGGCGACACCATCGTGTTCACCTCGCGCCAGGGCAACCACGACCTCTGGGCCGTGAGCCCGGACGGCTCGAATCTCCGCCGCCTGACAGCCGGCCCCGGAGAAAACGAGAGCGCGACGTGGTCCCCCAATGGCCGGCACCTTACGTTCCACTCGAACCGTCTCGGAGGCACGCAGGTCTTCACGATGCTCGCCGACGGCTCGGAGCAGCAGGTGGTCACGGGGGGACCGGGACAGTCTTCGAGTCCGGCATGGTCGCCGCGTCTTCCGTGATAGGATTAAGCTGTTTTTCCAGAGAGAGTTCACCAAGAGCTTGCCAAGGAGGAAGTGACGCTATGGTGCAACGACGCGGTCCCGCGTTTTTGGTGGTGCCACTGCTCCTTCTCACCCTCTTCCTTGCGGGGTGTCCGAAGCGACCCGCCACCACGGGCGCCGTCGCCCCGGCTCCCACCGCGCCCACAGCAGCTCCGGCAGCGCCCGCGCCCGCCCCCGCTCCGATGCAGCCGGCCCCCGCCCAGCCGGCTCCGGCCGCGGTCCCGAGGCCGTCGGAATTCGCGCTGAACGCCAACCTCAAGACCATCTATTTCGACTTCGACAAGTACGATATCCGACCCAATGACGCCAAGGTGCTCGACGGGAATGCGGTGTGGCTCAAGTCCAACGGCGACAACCTGCTCCTGATCGAGGGGCACTGCGACGAGCGGGGGACCAACGAGTACAACCTGGCTCTCGGCGAGAAGCGGGCCAAGGCGGCCATGAACTACCTCGTCGCCCAGGGTATCCAGGCGAGCCGGATCACCATCATCTCCTACGGCAAGGAGCGCCCGGTCTGCACGGAAAAGACCGAGGATTGCTGGGCGAAGAACCGGCGCGACATGTTCCTGACGAAGGGCAAGTAAACCCGGACGGACAGCGCGTGCACCGACGCATCAGGCCAGCGGGGAGCCTCGGGCTCCCCGCTGTTGTTTTCTGGGTCCTCCTCTCGGGCTGCGCGAGCGACGAGTCCGCGCAGCACGACATCGCGCAGCTCCGCCAGGATCTCAATGCCGTCAACCTGGCCGTGCACCGGAGCAAGGGCGAGACGGAGACGGTGGTGGGCCAGCTCGATCGGCGCACCCGCGAGCAGGCCGCCGAGAACACCAAGCAGCTCCAGACGCTCTCGGCTCGGCTCGACAGCCTGACCGCCGAGCTCAACAGCCTCTCGGCTCGCCTCGATGAGCTCGCCCAGCGCCTGGACACTCTCTCGCGGCCGGCGGGCGGCGGGTCCCCGCCCCGCCCGAGCCCGCCTCCCGCGCCCACTCCGTCTCCCTCCGGCGGGGGGCGATCGAGCGGCGGACCGAGCGCGGAGGAAAGCTACAAGGCGGCGTATCTCGACTTCTCAAAGGGTAACTACAGCCTGGCCATCGCGAGCTTCCGCGAATTCGTGCGGCGATTCCCCGACGCCCCGCAGGCCGACGGCGCCCAATACTGGATCGGCGAGTCCTATGTCGCCTCGGCGCGTGCGGCGGCGACCCAGGGCCAGGCCGACAAGGCAAAGGAGGCTCTCCAGCAGGCGGTCCAGGAGTATCGCAAGGTCTTCGTCAACTATCCTCGCGGGGCGCAGGTCCCGACGGCGCTCTACAAGGAGGCGCTCGCCCTCGAGGAGCTCAAGCAGATCAAGCTGGCGCAGGCCCGGCTGCAGTACCTGGTGGACAACTTTCCGCAGTCGCAGGAAGCGCCCCTGGCCCGCGAGCGCCTGAAGAGCCTAGGCGAGTAGCCGCCTCACGGGGCATCACCCTCTGGGTCATAGCCCTGGTTCGAGCCGAAGACCCAGATGACCGTGACGCCTTCCTTCCGATTCGAATAGACCATCACGCTGCGATCCGCGTCCTCGGTGGTGACATCCTGCACCGTGACCGAGGAAGCAAAGGCGGCATCGTCGGCGGGCCACAGGGAGAACCCCACTATCAGGACGGCGAGCAAGGCGCTACCAAAGGCCAGGCGCGGATGGCCCCAGACCGGCTTCCAGTAGGGCAGCCACCACGACTCACGCAGGGGCTTGGGATCTTCTCGCAGGATGCGCGCATGGACGGCGGGCCAGAAACCATCCCAGGCGGGCTCGGACGTGGCTGTCGCGGCCTGGCGAATCAGGGCCTTGAGCGTCACCGCCCTATCGCGGATGGCCTGGCACTCGGCGCAGCGACCCAGGTGAGCCGCCACGATGCGGGCCGCCTGCCCCTCGAGAGCGCCGTCAGCGCCACGCTCGACTCGAGGCCGGACCCACAGACACAGGAAGCTTCGCATGATCGGCAGTATACCTCTCCCGTTTGGACGGCAGCCAGCCTTGCATATTCCCTTGCCCGGCCATAAGGTCGGGGCGTGGAAACCCCCGTGGTCGTGGAGGTTCCAGGTGGTCCTAGGCTGGAGGCCCACCTGGATCTTCCTGATGCGGCCGTGGCCGGCCTCGTCCTGTGCCACCCTCACCCGCTCTATGGGGGCGACATGGACAATCCCGTGATCATCAGGGCGGCCGAGGTCGCCCAGTGGCTGGGAGTGAGCACCCTGCGCTTCAATTTCCGCGGGGTGGGGCGCTCGACCGGCGTGCACGATGAGGGCGGGGGCGAGCAGGACGACTGCAGCGCTGCGCTCGCCTCGCTGCGAAGCCGCCTGGCGCCGACGAGCCCGCTGGGTCTTTTGGGCTATTCCTTTGGCGCCCGCATCGCGGCGCAGGTGGGCGAGGGCCGTGCCGACCTCGACGGTCTCGCTCTGGTGGCTCCTCCTCTGGCCATGTACAGCTTCGATGGCCTGCACGCGGGGCGCTCCCTCCTGCTCGCGGCGGGCAGCCGCGATCCCTACTGCCCCGTCCAGGATCTCGTGAAGCTCGCCGAGCGGGTGGGCATCGAGCCACGCATCATCGAGGGTGCGGACCACTTCTTCTTCGGCAAGCTCTTTCCGCTGGGTACAGCCGTCGAGGGCTGGCTACGAGGCTGGGTGCGAGGCCCCGCGAGCTGATCACATCCGGTCGCGAGGCAGGCGCGCGGGCGTGGCCGTGCCGGCAGAGAGGATGATGCGGATGCCTTCCTCGACGGTGAGCCCCGTCGTGATGATCTCCTCCCGCGGCAGCACGATGACGTCGCCCAGGTAGAGATTGTTCGTGGGCACGAAGACGGTGGCCATCTCGCGCTTGCCGTCGGGGGTCTCCACGAGCACCTCCGAGGTGACGAAGCCGAAGACGAACGCGCCCTTCCGCGGGTGCTCGGCGAGCACCACCGACTTGAAGGCCTGACGCTTCTCCGGGGAGAAGGCCTCGAGCAGCTGCTTGATGGACGGATAGATATTGCGGAAGATGGGCACCCGGATGAAGAGGCGCTCGACGCGGGCGAGGATGCGACGGCCCAGGACATTGGTGGCCACCGTGCCCATGAAGAGGATGAGGAGCACCGCGGTCAGGAAGCCCAGGCCGGGGACGCGCTGACCGAAAAGGCGCTCGTAGCCCGGCGAGAAGAACTTGTCGATGGCGTCCCAGAACACGTACAGGAGCCAGGCGGTGGCGACGGCGGGGACGGTGACGAAGAAACCAGTGATGAAACGCACCTTGATCCAGTTGCGGAGCGTACCAGACATGGTCAAGTCATGACACCACAGGGGTGGAAACAAGTCAAACCATCGCCCCGAAAGTCCGCGCTGGTGACGGGAGGCGCCGTCCGTCTCGGCCGCGCCATCGCGCTCGAGCTGGCGCGCGGCGGCTTCGACATCGCCGTCAACTACCACCGCTCGGCCGCCGCAGCCCGCGAGACGGTGGCCGACATCGAGAGGCTGGGTGCGCGCGCCGTGCGCATCCAGGCCGACGTGGCAAGGCCGACGGAGGCGCGACGCCTCGTCGGGGAGACGGTGCGCCGGCTCGGCCGGCTCGACCTCCTGGTCAACAATGCGGGAATATTCCGCCGGACGCCGTGGAGCACGGTCACCCCGGCGGAATTCGATCGCTTCCTCGCCGTGAACGTGAAAGGCGCCTTCTTCTGCGCTCAGGCGGCGGCCCGGGTCATGGGCCGGCGCGGGGGGCGGATCATCAACCTGGCCGACGTGGGCGGCCGCCGGGCCTGGGCCGGCTATATCCCCTACGGCGTCTCCAAGGCGGGGGTGATCATGCTCACGCGCGGACTCGCGGCGGCCCTCGCCCCGCGCATCCAGGTCAACGCCGTGGCTCCGGGCGCCGTGCTCCTTCCGGACGGCTTCCCGAAGGAGACCCAGGCGCGGCTCGAGGCCAAGATCCCGATGGGACGGCTGGGCGACCCTGCGGATGTCGCGGCGGCCGTGCGCTTCTTCGCCACCTGCCCCGACTACATCACCGGCCAGGTCCTCTACGTCGACGGCGGCGCCACGGCGGTCTAGGCTCCATGCCTTCGCGAGTGGGAATGCTCCATTTCGAGCGCCGGCTTCGCCGGCGCAATCTGTTCAGGGGGAGGCTTCGGAACGGGGGCGGAGCCCCCCTCCGAGCTATCTAGCGGACGCGCCTGCGCTCATGGCACGGCTCCGGCTCGAAACCTGGATCGCGGCCCCCGCGGAGCGCGTTTTCGACCTCGCGCGCGATCTGGACTTGCACCAGCGTTCCCTCGCCCACACCCACGAGGAGGCGGTGGCCGGGAAGACCTCCGGCCTCATCGAGCTGGGTGACGAGGTGGAATGGCGCGCCCGGCACCTGGGCTTCGTCTGGCGGTTGCGCAGTCGTGTCACCGTCATGGATCGGCCGAAGCATTTCGCGGATGTCCAGGTGACCGGGCCCTTTGATCGATTCGAGCATCACCACCGCTTCCTTCCTGCCGGGCGGGGGACGCTGATGGTCGACGAGTGGGCGCACACGGCGCCGCTCGGATTGCTTGGGCGCCTGGCCGACCGGCTCTTCCTCGAGCGCTACATGCGGGCCCTCCTCGAGACGAGGAGCCGGGCCCTCAAGGAGGCCGCGGAGACCGTCTGAGACTACCGCGCCATGACCCGCAAGAACTCCGTCATGGAGGGGAAGCGCATCATGGGATTGTGGCGCTTCTCGTCCCCGATGGTGGTGACGGTGCCGCCGTAGTTGTGGCCGGGGAAGACGACCGTCTCGTCGGGAAGGCCGCCCAGCCGCTGGGTCAGCGAGGTGTACATCTCCCCGGGGTCGCTGCCGGGCAGATCGGTGCGGCCGCAGGAGCGGATGAAGAGGGTGTCGCCAGAGATGAGGCGCCCATCCACGAGGAAGCACTGCGACCCAGGGGTGTGGCCCGGAGTGTGCACGAAGGTGATCTTCATGCGCCCCACGTCCAGGCTCTCGCCGCCCTCGACCTTGACCAGATCCGAGCCGAAGCCCTTGAGAAATTCCCGCTCCGCCTTGTGGACATAGATCCTGGCGGCGGCCTTGCCCAGAAGATCGGCGATGCCCGGGATGTCGTGGCCGAAGAGATGGCCCCCGACATGATCCTGGTGCGTGTGGGTGACGAGGACGCCCTTGAGCCGCATGTCGTCGGAGGCGATCTGGTCCAGGATCGTGTCGATCTCCCAGGCGGGGTCCACGGCCACGCACTCCCGCGTCTCCGGGTCCCCGATCAGGTACACGAAGTTCTGCATGGGGCCGAGCTCCATCTGCCGGAGGTAGAGGGACGGTGACGGCGCGGTCATGAGGAAGCCTCCCGCCTAGCCGGGGATATCGGTGGGCGCCTTGCGGATCTCATCGAGTGTCGTGGGGTCGACCACGTAGACGCCGGGCGCGGACTTGCTCTGGACGTAGGCGGCCTTGCCTTCGGAGCGCCCGATGGCGAGCTTGGCCATCTCCGTGCCGTCGCTCTTGAGCACGGTCACCTCCACCTCGGGCTTGTCGAGGCCGAACTTCTGCCCCTGGGAGTCATCTGGCGCCGCGATGTCTTTCCAGCGCAGGGCGCGCAGGGCCAGGAGGAGACCCGTGACCTTGAAGTCCTTGGCCGCGCCCTTGCCGCCTTCCACCACGCGCCAGCTGTCCTCGCCCCGCTTCTCGACCACCAGCCGCTTGTCGCCCGCGACCACGCGGACGCGCTTGACTTCTTTCATGTCGAACGAGGCGACGACGGTCTTGTCGCGCAGGTCGGTGGCCGTCTTCTCGAGGTCGGTCACCGCCTTGGCCTCCACCATGACCACGGGCCCCTGTCCCGCCGTGGCCGCCACGCCCGTCGTATCGCCGGCCTTGAGGTCCTTGGACAGAGTGAGCAGGAAGGTGCGCGGCTCCTTGGCGCCTTCCTCCCAGATGCGGACGGTGACGGCGGGCTTGGCGAGATAGCGGGCGATGCCGGAGGCGGTTTCGTCGAGGAAGCCCGAGGCGCGCAGATCACGCAGGCGCCACAGGAGCCCGTTGACCACCCCCGTGTCGGCGGCGAGGGCCTCGGGCGCCGTGATCTTCCAGGTGATGCCGTCGCGCTCGAGCGTCACCTTGCCGCGGGCATGGTCGAGCTCGACGCGACTCACCTTGTCATAGGCATAGGTGAAAACGACCTTGTCGCGGGCGGCCGCGACCGTGCGAGGCAGCTTTTCCCACACCTCTTCGGCCGTCATGAGCACTTCAGGCTCACCCTGGCGCTCGACGTAGACGCCCTTCTTCGCCTTGTCGACCTTGCCGAAGAGCAGGGTCTTCGACGTGCGGTCCTTGTCCTTGCCGAGCCAGATGGTGACGCTCGATGGCTTGTCGAGGCCATAAGGTCCGAGCGGGCTCGGCTGGCCCACGAACTCCTTGACCTTGGCGTTGGCGAGCTTGTCGAGCGCGTCCGCGACGATGTCGGCGTCGGCGGGATACGGCCCGGGCTTGGCGATCTTCCACTTGCCGCCTTCCTGGGCCTCGAGCGTCATCTTGGAGCCGTCGAGATCGAGATCGACGGCGGTGACGCTCTTCCGGTCGAAGGCAAACACCGTCTTGTCCCTGAAGTCGGAGACGGGACGCGCGGTGTCGCGGAACACCGATTCGCCCAGGGCGACCACGGCGGGCTTGCTGCCCTCGCGAGCGTAGACCCAGACGCCCGTCGGGTTCTTGCCTCCCACGGCGAGGGTCAGAGGTGCCTTGCCATTTTTCACCTCGAGGGTAACCTCGGCCGCGGGCGGCTCGAGCCCGAAGTCGGAGAGCTTGGCGGGGTTGGGATCGATCTCGCGATCGGACCGCAAGGTGGCCAGGCTCGTCACCACCTCGTCCACGGCGCCCCGGTCGCCTCGCGCCTTCACGGGCTCGAGCATGTCCCAACCGTCGGCTGCCCGCTTGAGGCGGATGGTCTCGCTCTGGCGCTTGATGGTGACCGTCTCCACGTCCTTGGGCTCGATGGTCCACAGGCGGCCCTTCGCGCCCTCGCTCTTCTCGCGCTTGGGAACCAGCCAGTAGTTGTCCACCACGAGGAAGCCGCCGAGACCCGCCGCGACGACGGCCAGGATGACCAGGGTTTTCCAGCTCATGATCGGAAACTACTTCTGACGACGACGGCTCACCACGACGAAGATGCCGCAGACCATCACCGCGCCGGGCAGCACGAGCAGGGACAGCCAGAGGACGGCCTGGGACTGCGCTTCGCTGATGAAGATGGGGTTCTGCCGCGTATCCCGGGGGCGCACGGCGACCTGGTCCGCCTCGTCGGCCAGCCACGACACCACGTTCAGGAAGAAATCGCGGTTGCCCTGGGCGCCCAGGAACTGGTTGGTGGCGAGGTTCGAGGTGCCGACGACGACGATGCGAGCCTTGGCGGGCATCTTGTCCTCGGCCTTGGCGCCGGCATCCGTGGCGCCCTCGCTCTTGGCGCCAGCTCCCGGCAGCACGTCCAGCGTCACCACCGCCGCGACGGGAACGGGGCCCGGCGTGTCGTTGGCGTCCGGCTTGACCTCCCCCCGCTGGAGCCCGGCGCGGTCCGTCTCGCCCCACGATTGCTGGCTCGATCGCGCCAGCACCTGCGGCGCGACGCCCCTGACCTGGGCCTTGGACAGCTGGACCGAGCGGGTGATCGGGAAGAGCGTCATCACGCCCCCCAGGTCCTTGGTGATCGGGTGCTGCTCGTACTGGTTGATCACGGGCACCTCGGGCCCCACGCCGAAGAGACGGCCGATCGGACTGAGCTCGATGACCACGTCATTGCCCAGGGTGATCCCGTACTTGGTCAGGTACTTGGCGAGCCCCTCGGCCTGGAAGGGATCGGCCATGAAAAAGACCTTGCCCCCCCTGGAGAGGTAGGCGTCGACGGCCTCGAGCTCCTGGGGGAAGAGGTCCGTGCGCGGTCCCGCGATGATCAGCACCGAGGCGTCGGCGGGGACCTTGGGATCGCGCGCGAGCACGAGGTCCTTCACCTCGTAGTTGACCTTCTCCAGCTCGTCCTTGGCGCGGCTCAGGCCGGGACGCTCGGTATTGCCGATCTCGCGCTCGCCGTGCCCCTTGAGCACGTAGACAATGCGCTTGCCAGAGCGCGTGACCTTGACGAGGGCATTGGTAAGCCGCTCCTCCTCGGCGTCGAGCACCTTCTCGGATTTCTCGCCGCTCTGGAGCACGAGCGTGCCGTAGCTCTCGACGCCGAGCCGCTTGGCGAGGCCGGGCGACCGGTCCGGATCCTCCATGCGATAGGTCAGCTTGCCCTTCGACGCCGAGGCGTACTGCTTCAGCAGCTCCTCGGCCACGCGCTTGCCCGGCTGGTCCGCGCGGAAGAAGGCAATGACCTCCACGGGCGTCTTGAGCCCCTGGAGCACCTTCACGGTCTGGGAGGCAAGGCTGTGCCGCTTGTTCTCGGTCAGGTCCCATCGGGCGCTGTAGCGGACGGAGACGGCATTGGCCATGACCACGATGCCCAGCGCGAGCACGACGAGGAGGGCGGCGCTCGCGCCGTAGCGCGTGCCGCGACGGCCCAGGAACGAAGCGCCCTCGCGCCAGTTGGCGGCAGCCGTGGCAATGATGAGCATCCCGGCGGCGATCACGAGGGCCCACCGCAGCCTGGTCAGCCACGGCACGAAGAGAGCCAGGGCCGCCGCGGCGAGCAGGCACACGACGGCGGCCGACATGCCCCAGCGCTTGAGCAGGCTCATCGCGCTATCCCCGCCACCGATGGGAGTCGAGGGAGCGCAGGGCCAGGAAAAGCGCGAACCCGATCACCGACACGTAGTACACGATGTCCTTGGTCTCGAGGACGCCCTTGGCGAAGCTGTCCATGTGCTCGATGATGCCGGCCTGCTGGACGACCGTGCGGAGTGCTCCCTGGGTGGTGTCCGAGAACCAGCCGAGGAGCCAGAGTCCGAGGAGCACCCCGAAGGTGCCGAACCCGGCGACGATCTGATTCTCCGTCGTGGAGGACACGAAGAGCCCGACGGCCAGGAAGGCGGCGCCGATGAGCAGGAGCCCCAGGTAGCCGGTGGCGACCGCGCCCCATTCCAGCCGGGTGAACCAGGCGACGGTGGCCGGGTAGAAGAGGGTGAGGGCCAGGATGAGCATGTAGAGGACGAGAGCGGCGAGAAATTTGCCCAGCAAGATCTCGCCATCCCGCAGCGGATAGGTCAAGAGGAGCTCCATGTTGCCCGCCCGCCGCTCCTCGGCGATGAGGCGCATGGTCACCATCGGGATGAAGAAGAGCAGGACCACCGCCATGTTGTAGATGAGCGGCCGGAGAATGCTCTCGGTGGCGTTCAGGTTCCCGCCCATCTGTGGCTGCATGGCCGCCCGCATCGACAGATCGGCGAAGCCGCGGAACGCGGGTACGAAGAAAAAGGCCGTGACGAAGAGGAAGAAGGTCGCCACGGCATAGGCCACGGGCGAGCCGAAATACAGACGCATCTCCTTCTTGAAGACGGGCAGCCAACCCATCACTGCGCCTCCTCCACCACGGCTTCCTCGATCTGGGGTGCATGGTCCTCGCCCGCCACCACCCGGATGAAGACTTCCTCGAGAGAGAGACCGGTCTGATGCAGCTCGAGCAGCCCCCAGCCCTGTCCCGTCACCAGGCGGACCAGCTCTCCGCGGACGTCACGCTCGCGCGGCGACTCGATCAGGAAGCGCGGCGCGCCGTCGCGGGTGTCCAGCGCCTCGACCGCGGTGACTCCGGGCAGCCCCTTGAAGGCGCTCGCCACGGCCTCGGTGGGCCCAGCCACCTGCACCTCGAGCCGCGCGGCGGGAAAGACCTGCTGCACCAGCTCGGCCTGGGTCCCCTGGGCCACGATGCGCCCGCGATTGATGATGATGACGCTGTCACAGACCATGGAGACTTCCGGCAGGATGTGCGTCGACAGGATGACCGTATGCTGGCCACCCAGCGACTTGATGAGGGCGCGGATCTCGGCGATCTGCCGCGGGTCGAGCCCGATGGTCGGCTCGTCGAGAATCAGCACTTCCGGATCTCCCAGGAGCGCCTGGGCGAGGCCCACCCGCTGGCGATAACCCTTGGAGAGCTTGCCGATGAGGCGGTGCTGCATGTCCGTGACGAAGCAGCGGTCCATCACGTCGGCGACCTTGGCCCGGCGGGCTCCGCGCGGCACGCCCTTGGCCTCGGCGACGAAGTCGAGATAGGCGGCCACGGGCAGGTCGGCGTAGAGCGGCGCGTTCTCCGGCAGATAGCCGATGCGACGGCGCACCTCGAGCGACTGCGTGAAGACGTCGAAGCCGGCGACCTGGGCCGTGCCGCCCGAGGCGGGCATGAAACATGAAAGGATTCTCATCGTGGTGGATTTGCCCGCGCCGTTCGGGCCGAGAAAGCCGACGATCTGGCCCTTGCCGACGGCGAAGGAGACGTCCTGGATGGCCGTGACCGGCCCATAGCTCTTCGTGAGATGGTCGACTTGAATCATAGAGATGGCCCGCGACGCTCCCGGACCGTCGCAAAGTATAGCACAGCGTTCAGAAGAGTCCCGTGATGGTGCCGTCCGGCGCGACGTCCACGCCTTCCGCGTTGGGCTTGCGCGGCAGGCCGGGCATGGTCGTGATGTCGCCGGCCAGCGCCACGAGGAAGCCCGCTCCCGCCGAGATCCTCACGTCGTTGATGGTGATCCTGAAGCCCCGGGGCCGGTTGAGCAGCGTGGGGTCGTCGGACAGGGAGCGCTGCGTCTTGGCCACGCACACGGGCAGCTTGCCGTAGCCGAGCGCTTCGGCCTGGGCGATCTGGCGATCCACCTTCTTCGGATACTCGACGCCGTCGGCGCCGTAGATCTGCGTGGCGATGGTCTCGAGCTTGGCCTTGATGGAGGCGTCCAGCGGGTAGAGCGGTGTGAAGGCCGAGCGCTCGGAGCCGAGGAGCTTGAGCAAGCCCCTCGCGAGGTCTTCCCCGCCCTCGCCGCCCCGGCCGAAGACGTCGGCGACATAGGCGGAGACGCCGAGCCGCCCGCAGAAGTCCAGCACCGCCTGGTGCTCGCGGTCGGTATCGGTGGGGTAGCGGTTGAGCCCGACGAGCACGGGCACCTTGAACTGCCGCACGGAGGCGACGTGGGCCTCGAGATTGTCGAGCCCGCGCACGAGGGCCTCGAGGTTTTCCTTGCCCAGCTCCGGCACGGGGATGCCGCCGTGATATTTGAGCGCGCGCGCGGTGGCCACGATCATGGCGCCGTCGGGCACGAGGCCGGCCAGCCGGCACTTGATGTCGAAGAACTTCTCCGCCCCGAGGTCGGTGGCGAAGCCCGCCTCGGTGAGGCAGATGTCGCCGAGCTTGAGGGCCAGGCGCGTGGCCACCACTGAGTTGCAGCCGTGCGCGATGTTGGCGAAGGGTCCGCCGTGCACGAGGGCGGGTGTCCCCTCCATGGTCTGCACGAGGTTCGGGTGCACCGCGTCCCGCAGGAGGGCGGCCATGGCGCCCGTGACCTTGAGCTCGTCCGCGAGCACGGCGGCCCCGTCCGCGCGAAGGGCGACGACCATGCGCCCCAGTCGCGCTTTCAGATCGGCGAGGTCCTCGGCCAGGCACAGGGCGGCCATGATCTCGGAGGCCGAGGTGATGAGAAAGCCCGCCTCGCGCGGCACGCCGTCCATGCGGCCGCCCAGTCCCACGATCACCTGACGGAGGGCGCGGTCGTTGACGTCGAGCACGCGCTTCCACAGCACCTGGCGCACATCGATACCGAGGGCGTTGCCGTGGTGGAGGTGATTGTCGAGGGCGGCGGCCAGGAGATTGTGCGCGGAGGTGATGGCGTGGAAGTCGCCCGTGAAGTGGAGGTTGATCTCCTCCATGGGCACGACCTGGGCGAGACCTCCGCCCGTGCCGCCCCCCTTCATGCCGAGGGTGGGCCCGATGGACGGCTCGCGCAGCGCGATGACCGGCCGGGCGCCGATCCGCCAGAGGGCCTGGCCCAAGCCGATGGTCATGGTCGTCTTGCCGTCGCCCGCCGGCGTGGGCGTGATCGAGGAGACCACGACGAGCTTGCCGTCGGGACGATCGCGCCGGGCCTGGAGGGCGGTCAGCAGGACCTTGGCCTTCGTGCGGCCGTAGGGTGTCCACTCCTCGTCGGCGAGTCCCAGCTCGCGGGCGATGTCAGCGATCGGTCGGATCGAGGTCGGCATCCGGCATGATCTCCTTGAGCCAGTCGGGAATGGCGATCATCCTGGCGGTGGCGGGATCCCAGCAGGCATGGCGCGTGTGGCCGGTGGCCACCACCTCACGCCCCTCGTTCGTGATCTCGTAGAAAAAGGTGAAGCTCGCGCGCCTGCGCTCGCTCACGCGCGAGCTCACTTCCAGGAGGTCGTCGAGCCGCGCCGGCTTGACGTAGCGGACGAGCGCCTCCACCACGGGCAAGTGCACGCGCTTGTCCACCTGGGACATGGGCAGCCCCCGCTCGCGCAGGTACTCCACCCGGGCGACTTCGAAGTAGGTCAGGTAGTTGCCGTAGTAGACGACCGACATGGTGTCGGTGTCCTTGTAGCGGACGCGAATCCGGGTGACCGACGGCATCGATCGGCCATCCTATCATTGATGGGCGGGCATGCGCGCGCGCCTGGACCGACGACTTCTCCAACGTCCTGGGCGCCTTCAGGCTGGAGCGCGAGCAGGCCGCAGCCGGCTCAGAGGTACTGGCCGTAGCGGATCTTTTCGACCATCTCCCGGATGCGGCGGTAGGCGTCGATCTGCTGGAGGATGTCCTGGGTGGTCACGAGCCCCGTGTCGTTCCCCTGGCCGGCCGCGTGCACCTTCTGCTCGAGGGCGCGCCGCGCGATTTCCGAGATCTCGGCGCCGCTCATCCCACCCATGGGAGGCAGGATGGAGCGGTAGTCGATGTCGGCGAAGAGGGGGCGGCCGGCGTTCGCCTCGGTGCGCCGTCTCGTCAGCTCCAGGATCTCCTGCTGGGCCGCCCCGTCGGGCAGGGTCACTTCCACCAGGCGGTCCAGACGGCCCGGAGCGACGAGCGAGGAGTCGACGGAGTCCGTTCGGCTCGTCGAGCCGACCACGATCATCCGCGAGAAGTCCTCGAGCCCGTCGAGCTTCTCGCAGAGGGCGGCGACCAGCCGCGCGCTCGCCTCCCGTGCCTGCGCGGGCGGCAGCAGGTGCTCGAGCGAAAGGGCATTCGCCTCGTCGAGGAAGACCACGCCCTTGCCCTGCTCCCGGGCGACCGTGAGGATTTCCGGCAGGAGCTCGCCCGTCGTGGGGCCGAACTTGGAGGTGAGGTTCATGAGCTTGAGGTGGTAGAAGACCGCGCCCGTCTCGGTGGCGAGAGCGCGCGCGAGGAGAGACTTGCCCGTCCCGGGAGGCCCGAAGAGCAGCACGCCCTTGGGAGGCGTGATCCCCCACTTGCGGTAGAGCTCAGGGTCGGTCAGCGCCGTGCCCAGGCTCCGCACGATGCTCTTGGCCTCCCGCAGCCCGCCGATCTGCTCGAAGGTCGTGTCGGGGCGGAGCCGCACCTCCACCCGGCCCGTCAGATCGCCGAACTTCTCTCCGAGCTTGGCGAAGACGTCTTCGATCCGCCGCTGGATGGCCCACTGCTGGCTCTCGGGATCGAGCTTGGAGGGGACAGCGCCGGCGCCGCTTGCCTCGTCGGGAGCCATCGTGCTAGATCCGCTGTCCCGGCGGTGACGTCGGCGGGGGGAGGAGCCGCTCCGACTTTTCGAAGACGCGATCCTCGGCGAAGACGGGCGCCTTGGCGCGGATGGCCAGCGCGATGGCGTCCGAGGGGCGCGAGTCGAGCTGCATCTCCTTGCCGCTGGCATCGAGGTAGACGGTGGCGTAATAGATGTCGTCGCGCAGGTCCGTGATCACCACCTTGGTGACGGTGACCCGGAGCCGGCCGAACAGGGTCAGGAAGAGATCGTGGGTGAGCGGGCGCGGGGGCACGCGATTCTCCAGAGGGACGGCGATGCCGTTCGCCTCCGCGAGCCCAATGGCCATGGCGAATCGCCGACGATCGCGCTTGCCCTGGAGCACGACGTGAGGCTGGCCGCTCCCCGGGCTGACGAAAAGGCCGACCACGCTGACCTCCTGCGGGGTCGCGGGCGCCTGCTGCGCCAGCGGGGCTTCCGCGCTGAGGGCGAGGGCGACGAGGACCGGTATCCCGTGCCTCACGACGGCTGCCCGCACTGTCATCGTCATCCTCCAGTCGTCGCGCCCCGCGCGCGCACGAGAGCAGTATCGGGGCCGGCCGTGAGCAAAGTCAACCGGCGACGGGCACCCGCGCGGCGCGACCAACGCGGAGCCGCTGGCTCAGCAGGAAGCCGGCGGTGAGCAGGAGCGTGACCACGCCCCACATCACCGCATAGCCGAAGGCGTGGGCGACGTATCCGAAGACCATGGAGCCCAGAGTCTGGCCGACGAGCATGACGCCGCTGAAGATGCCCACCGCCCCGCCGCGACGCCGCTCGGGCGTGACGTCCATGAGCAGAGCCGAGAGCGCTGGATAGAGGAACCCGTGCCCGCCTCCGGCGAGCAGCCCCGCCAGGATGAGGAAGGGCACGATCGGCACGGCCATGTGCGGCCGCACCAGGAAGGCCAGGATGGCGAGAATGGCCACGGACGAGGCCTGGATGAACATGGACGGGATGATGGTGGCCCGGCGGCCCCGCACGTCGATGAGATTGCCGCCCGCCACGCGCACGAGCATGGCCGCCACCGCGTAGGCCGTGTAGTACAGCGCCACGCTCCTGACCCCGAGCGATTCGCCGAAGGTCGGCATGAAGGTGAACATCGCCCCCGTCCCGAGCCCGAAGAAGAAGGCGAGGGCCATGTGCAGCCGGAGCACATCCTTGAGCCCTTCGCGGAACATCTCGAGGCCGGGGCCTTCGCCCATGTCCGGCGGATGGATGCCGTGTGTGCGCGCCACAAGGAGGGCGGCCACGCTGCTCAGGAGCACGGCGAGCAGGAAGAGCCAGCGGAATCCAAGATTGTTGACCACGATCTCGCCCGCCACCGGCGCAAGGGCGGTGCCGAGAAAGCCCGAGAGGCCGTAGATGCCGAGCGCCCAGCCCCGGCGCGCCACGGGCACCAGACCCACGACGTGGACGTAGTTCGCCACGAAGAAGGTCGAGAAGCCAAGGCCCTGGAGCACACGCAAGAGCGCCAGGACAGGCAGTGACTGCGTGAAAACGAAGGATGCCGAGGAGACCATCAGGAGCACCACGCCCAGGATCATGAAGGCGCGGCGCCCCACGCGGTCGAGCCAGAGTCCGACGGCGGGCTGGCAGAGGATGCCGATCGCGCTGTAGGCGCCCTGCACCATGCCGATCTCCGCCTCGGTGCCGCCGAGCCGATGGATGTAGAGCGGGAGCAGGATGAAGCAGTTGAGGCTCGACATGAAGAAGAAGCTGGTGAGGGCGGCCTGGGCAAACGGCCCGCTGATAAGAAACTCCGAGTCCCGAATCACGTGCTTTTCGAGCCGAGACGCTGCCCGCGAGTCCTACGAGAGGAGAGCGGTGAGGCGAGCACTGATGATTGCGGCCCGCTTTCTCCACGTCGTAGAATGGCCGCCACCATGATTCCCTGCGCCGTCATGATTCGCGTCGAGTGTAGCACGCGCTCCACGTAGCCCCGTGGCGCCGGAGACGATCGCGCGCGCGTTCGAGCAGGCCCTGCATCTGGCCGGCGCCGGCTCCGGCCGGCTCGAGGCGCCTCGGCTGCTGCAGAGCTGGCCCGGCATCGCACACGGCGGCTGCCTCGTGGCCCTCGTGGACGCCGCCGCCGCGCGGCTGGGGCGGCCGCCGGGGCCGCGGCGGCTCGAGGGGCGACTCACCGCCTCGGTGCCCACGGAATCCGCGCTCGTGATCGAAGCCGATTACGCCGATGGCACCGCCGGTCTCACCATCTGGCAGGGGCGCCACATACTGACGAGCGGCAGCGTCGCCCCCCTCGACGCCGAGCCGCCCGCCGCGCAGTGGTGGGGCGGCGCGGCTGGTCTCACCCTGCCGATGTCGGAGGACTGCCTGGCCTGCGGCGCGAGGAACCCACTCGGGCTCCAGGTCGCCCTCGTCTTCGACGACGAGGGTGTCTGGGCTCGAGTCGAGCCGCGCCGGCCCTGGCGGCTTCCGGACGAGCGGCTGCACCCCGCCCTCGTCCCCGTGCTGCTCGACGAGGTCGCCTGGTGGCTCGGCGCCCTCGTCATGAAGGAAGGCGGGCTCACGAATCGCCTCGCCATCAGCATCCTCGAGCCCGACCTCCCCGCCGATGGCGCCGTGGTGGCGGCGGGGCGCTTCGACCGCGTGACTCCCGTGGACCGCAAGGGCACGTTCTGGCGGAGCGAGCTGGCCCTGGGCACCCCGGCGGGCAAGGCGCTCGCCACGGCCTCCATCATCTTCCGCGGCGGCCCCGAGTACTCCGAGCGCCAGATACCCTATTTCCGCTCGCGCGCGCCCGTCGACGTTTTCCGCCGCATGTTCCCGAACCACGCCTGATCACGCTCGTTCGCTAGGTCACGGGCGGGGCTGGGGCTGCGGGTTCCGTCGTCCGCTCAACCTCCTCGCCTCGCGCGCCACCTCGCTCGGGCGCCGTCGCCTGGCCCCCCATCCCCCGAGGCGGGGGTCGCTCGCCGCCCTGCTACGCAGGGACGACTCGCGCGGCGACGGCGCCCTGCGCTTCGGGGCGCGCTACGGCTCGTCGGATTCGCTCCCGACGGAACCCGCAGCCCCAGCCCCGCCCTCCGCGCTCCGTGAATCAGAGAGTTACCATCTTCGCCGATTCAGAGCCGCGCGGCGGCGGGAGGGGGAGGGGGCATCGCCCGTGGACCCATATCTTCTGCGCTCAGTCGAAGCCGCAGAGCTGAGTCTCGTGGCTCGTTTGAGATGGCGCAGAGGTATGCGAGTCAGTGTGGTCCGCGGGGGATGCCCCCTCCCCCTCCCGCCGCTCTGTCGACAACTAACGCGAGCGCGAACTTAGGGAGCGAGCGAGGCGCGGGCGAGGGCGGCCTTGGCGCGGAGGGCCTCGACGGCGGCCATGGGCACGCTGGGCGAGCCCAAGGTCGCGGCGCGGACCTGGGGGCCATGGAAGTCGGATCCGCCCGTGGCCACCAGATCCTGCTCCTTGCAGATCTGCAGATACGTCGCGCGCTGCTGGGCGGAGTGCTCCGTGTAGTAGCACTCGATGCCCATGAGGCCGGCCGCGATCAGCCCCGGGATCAGCTCGTCGCGGCTGGCAAGCCCAGGATGGGCGAAGACGGGC
>Ga0137409_10002998_pt1 | contig 17955 bp, 11 predicted proteins | sample CZODoug1_16funga_FD_122059 | JGI IMG/M metagenome (GOLD analysis project Ga0137409, IMG submission 122059) | Vadose zone soil fungal communities from Angelo Coast Range Reserve, California, USA - CZODoug1_16fungal (Hybrid Assembly) | ecosystem: Environmental > Terrestrial > Soil > Vadose zone... | reverse complement strand
CCCGGCCTCCGAAGCGATGTCGAAGGGCCGGAACATCGGGTCGCCGCTCTTCTCCCGGTCCCAGCCGCCCGTATGCTGCAGCAGCTGCCGGATCGTGATCTGCGCGAGCCGTCCGTCGGCGCCCTCGGGCTTGAGCTCCAGGAGCCCGAAGGCCTTCGCGTCCAGGTCGAGACGCCCCTCCTGCACAAGCCGGAGGACGGCGACCGCCGTGACCGGTTTCGAGATGCTCGCGATGCGGAAGAGCGACGCCGCGTCGACCGGGGTCTTCGCGTCGACGTCGGCGAGCCCATATCCCTTTGCCAGGATGAGGCGCCCGTCCCGGACGACGGCGAGGGCGCCGCCGGGAATGCGATATTCCCGGAGCTGGGCCTCCATGGCGTCGTCGAAAGGGCGCAGGGGGGCCGCGTCCTGCAGCGAGAAAAGCAGCAACCAGAGCCAGGGGATCATCGTGCAACCCAGAATGACGGAGCCTGCTCCGCAACGCAAGCAGGAACCGCGGCTCCCCCTTTTGTATAATCCGCGGGGCTCGGGGACTCAATCTCGGAGGATCGGATGCTTACCCTCATCAGTTTCATCCGCAAGCTGTTCAAGCAGCTGAAAAGCGACCTCACGCCGGGGCAGCTGGCGGTGGGCGCTTTTTTCGGGATCCTCGCCGGGCTCACCCCCTTCGGGGCGCATCTGCTGCTGATCCTGACGGTCGCGCTGCTCCTGAACTGCAGCATGGCGGCCCTGCTGCTCCTCTTCGGCGCGATGAAGCCGCTCGGGCTCGCGCTCGGAGGCGTCTCCTTCCGCCTGGGAACTTCGCTGCTGGCCGACGAATCGGGAGCGTATGCGAAACTGATCGGCGCCCTCTCCGACGCGCCCGTTCTCGCGTACCTCGGATTCGACCGCTACGTGGTCGCGGGCGGCCTGGCGATCGCCCTGCCCCTCGCCCTGGCGGTCTCTGCCGTCTTCGGGTTCGTCGTCTCCGGCTACCGCAAGCGCCTCGCGCCGAAGCTCGCCGACGCGAACTGGTTCCAGAACGCGATGAAGAACAAGCTGTTCCGCTTCTTCAAGTGGCTGATCGCCGGCAAGGACAAGGAGGCCGTCGAGCCGAAGAAGCGCTTCATCCTCCTGCGTCCCTTCCGCGCCTACATGATCGTCTTCATCCCCCTGCTCTATATAGGGCTCACCGTCGGCGCCGGTCTCTATGCGCAGATGACGATCAACGGCCTCGCCGCGAAGGGCGTGAGCAAGGCTCTCGGCGTGCAGTGCACCTTCGGAAAGATCGATTATTCCTTCTTCGCCCAGCGGCTCGCGTTCGAGAACTTCCAGCTGCCCGATCCTTCGAACACGATGGAGGATATGGTCCGCATCGGCGGCTTCGAAGCCGACCTCGGCTTCGGCGACCTGCTCCGCAAGCGGCTGCATCTCGAGAAACTCTCGCTGAAGGACGTGGCCGGCAACGTCGCGCGGAACGCCGACGGCAAGCTGAACATCAACGAGATCCCCGCGGCGCGGCCGACGGACCCCGCCGCCAAGGGGCCCTGGGACGAGTGGATGGGCTGGGTCACCGAGAAGGGCAAGGACGCCGACCTGTCCGAATATTGGAAGAAATACCAGGAGTACCGCCGCAAGAAGGCCGAGAAGAAGGCGCAGGAAGAGGCCGACATCAAGTCGGGCAAGGCGAAGCCCGTGAAGCCGAAGCTCGACTATGACCCCGACCTGCGCTGGGAACGCGAGCGCCGGGATCCCCTGGTCCGCGCGGACCTGGTCGAAATCAGAAATCTGGCGTTCCGCATGACCGACCGCTCGGGCAAGGGCGGCGGGGTTCCGTCGATCACCAGCCTCAACGCCTCCGCCACGCAGCTCTCGACGATGCCCGGCTGGAACGGGCAACCGGTCACGATGAAGGGCGAAGGCCTGCTGGCGGACGGAAAGTCCGGCAGGCTGTCGTTCACCGTCAACTATCTCCCCGCAAAGAGCGACGTCGAGTTCAAGCTGGACGGCGTCCCCGTCACCGATTTCAAGGGCGCCTACGAGAAGAGCCTGCCGGTAAACGTCGACGCCGGCGTCGCCGGCCTGGTGACGAAGGCGGGCGTGAACACGGGGATGATCGACGGCGTCGTCAACCTGCAGATCGACAAGTTGAAGATCTCCCCGAAGCCCGGAGAGACGAAGATCCTGGGCCTCGACGCCCAGACCTCGGGCTACGCGATCCAGGGGATCAATGCCTACGGCGAGAAGCTGCCGGTGACGGTGGGCGCGACGGTGACGGGCCCCGCCGAAGACCCGACGATCAACGTCAAGCTCGCCTTCCTCGAGATCGCGAAGAAGGGCCTGCAGATGCTCGGCAAGCAGGAGCTGCAGAAGTACATCGACCAGATCGGCGGCGAGGCCGACGCGCTCAAGAAGCTGGGCGCGGACAAGCTGAACCCCATCCAGGGCGAAGCGTCCAAATCGATCGATGCCCTCAAGAAGGGGGACACGAAGGCGGTCCAGGAGTCGGCCACCAAGATCCAGCAGGACGTGAAGTCGCTGCCCGACGCGAAGAAGGACGTCGAGAAGAAGAAGGACGAGCTCAAGGGAGCCTTCGACCTTTTCAAGAAGAAGGAAGAGCCGAAGAAATAGCGGCGCATGGAAGACGAGGTCGACGTCCTCTGCCCGTACTGCGGCGAGCCCGGCACGGTGGCGGTCACCCCGGGCGAGGAGGACGACGACTTCGTCCAGGACTGCGCCGTCTGCTGCCGTCCCTGGCAGGTCCGCATCCGCCGCCGCCGGGACGGGACCGCCGAGGTGAGCGTCGGGGCCGAGGGCGGATAACAAGGGGGACCCCCTGGAGAAATGGACCTGTCCCTGGTGCGGCGTCGCCCTCCGCCAGGCGGGCTTCGCCGTCTCCCGGGCCGCCTCCGGCGTCCATTCCGGGGACGGTTGCCTGATGCCGGCCCCAATGAAAAACGCCGCAGCCCCGCCTGAAGGAAGAGGCTGACCTACAGAAAAGGGCCGGATACCGCGGGCGTCTTCGAAAAGCTCGAGAAGAAGGAGCGCTTTTTTCCGCCGATTTTCGGTAACCTTCCGCGATTTTTCCCCACTCCTCCCGGGAAGGAGACATTCTTATCCTTATCCGGGGCCACTCGATGACCGACGACCGGCAGGACCTGCTCCAGGGGCACCGGCCCAGGCTGCTGGCCTACCTGCTCCACCTGGTGCGGGATCCGCACGACGCCGAGGACCTGCTCCAGGAACTCTCCGTCGTCGTCCTCCAAAAGCCGGACATGCTGACGCGGGCGGGAGACGTGTTCGCCTATCTCCGAGGCGTCGCACGCCACCTGGCGGCCGGCCGCCTCGGGGCCCGGATGCGCAGCAACGACACCTTGCGGCGCTGGACCGAGTGGGCCTGGGAGAACGACCCCGACGACGGCACCACGGACGACGACCGCGCGCGGCAGATCGAGGCCCTGCGCAAGTGCCGCGAGAAGCTTCCCGAGACCTCCCGCCGCATGGTCGTCCTGCGCTACGACCGCGGCCTCGACATCCGCGACGTCGCCGGGCAGGTCGGCAGCACGGTCGGCGCCATCAAGGTCGCGCTGCTCCGCATCCGCGTCGCCCTTGCCCGCTGCGTGCAGGGACGGCTGCGCGAGGAGACGGCGACGTGACCTGCGACGAGGTCCAGGCCCTGCTCAGCGAGTCCATCGACGGCGTCGACATCGACGCCGACCGCGAGTCGACCGCCGCGACGCACCTGGACGGCTGCGCGGCCTGCGCCCGCGTGGCCCGCGAACTGAGCTCGGTGCATCGCCTTATCCTCGAAGCGCGCGCGGCCGACGTCCTCAGCCCGCCCAAGTCCGAGTCGAAGCGCCGCCCGGCGGCCTTCCGCCGCCGCAACGGGGGAGCCCGCTCACCCCGATCCTCCGGCTTCATGACCGGCCTGGTCGCCGCCTCGCTGCTGATCGCCGCAGCCGCCTATATGCTCCTGCGCAGCCCCGGGCCCGTGGAGAGGAAGCCGGTCCCCGCACCCCCGATGGTCGCCGTCCGGAACGCGCTCGGCACCTTCGAGCCGCGGCCCGCCGGCCCGCGCCGCGACGTCGCCGCCGGCGAGGGCCTCCACGAGCGCGGCACGTTCACCTGGAAGGACGGGACGACGTTCGACGTCGCCGCCGGCGCGGTCATCGACCGCCTGACCGATGCCGAAGACGGCAAGCTCGTGGTCCTGACGAAGGGCACGCTCTCGGCCGACGTGCGGCCGCAGCCCGCGGGGCGGCCCCTCGTGTTCGCGACGCCCCACGGCGAGGCCCGCGTCGTCGGCACCACGCTCTCGCTGCGCGTCGACCCCGATGCGAAGAAGGGCACGCGGCTGCAGGTCGATACGGGCAAGGTCGAGCTGCGCAACGGCGCGGGCAGGTCGGTGCTGGTGGAAGCAGGCTGGTTCGCGGTCGCGGCGAGCGGCGTCGAGCTCGTCGCGAAGAAAGTCGAGGCCCCCGGCTGGCAGAACATCACGTCGGACGTGGGCGGCGCCGTCTGGGGCAACGGCGGCGTCACGATGTTCGCGCCCGTGCCGGGCCGCGACGAGATTCTCGCCGGCGTCGGTTATGCATGGCTCTGGTCGAGCGTCGACGGCGGCGCAAGCTGGAAGCGGCTCGGCGACACCGCCGGCGGCGAGCCGATCCAGAACATGCCGCACCACCTGGTCTTCGATCCCGTCAATCCCCGCATCTTCTGGGTCTCGGCCATCTATGGTCCCGGGCTCTTCAAGACCACGGACGGCGGCGCGAGCTTCCGTCACCTGGGGGCGTTGAAGCATATCGACGGTCTCGCGGTCGACTTCAGCGATCCGATGCGCCGGACGCTGCTCGTGACGAAGCACCTCGACGGCGGCGGCCTTCAGAAGTCGACCGACGGGGGCGAGACCTGGCAGCAGATCGGCGACCGGCTCCCGAGCGACTGCAGCTCGAGCTCCATGCCGGTCATCCTCGATTCGAAGACCTTCCTGGTCGACGCCTCCGGCACGATCGGCAAGTCCGAGGGCGTCTACCGCAGCGCGGACGCCGGGGCGACCTGGACGCGCGTCTCGAAGACCCAGTCCGCGGGCCCGCCGCTGCTGGCGTCCGACGGCGCGATCTACTGGATGCCCAAGGCGGGGATGGGGAGCAGCCTTCTCAAGAGCACGGACAAGGGTCTGACCTGGACGCCGCTGCCGGGTCCCGTCCGGACGACGCCGGTGGAGCTGCCGGGGGGCCGCCTGGTCGGCGTCTACGAGCAGCAGCTTTATGTCTCTTCGAACGGCGGGGCGGGCTGGGAGAAGTTCGGCGATCCGATCCCGATCAAGCCGGTGCGCACGTTCACCGGCATGACCTACGAAATGGCGGCGTATTCGGACGCGCGGCGGACCCTGTATGTCTGGCGCGGAAGTCCCGGAAAAATCGCGGACGCGATCTTCCGCTGGGTGGTTCCGGAGTAGTCTGCGGCGAGCCTGAAAGGAAAATGCCCATGAGGCACGCAATCTTGGGGTCTGCCTTCATCCTGGCGGCGATGGCCGGCGCCGGCGCCCAATCGGTTCCCGGCGGCCCGTCCGGAAACGCGGGCGTCTGGGAGGAGCTCAACGTCCCGAATCTGGCGGCGGGCGACCATATCGAGAGCGTCGTCAACGATCCGGTCAACCCCGGCCACTTCTATATCGCGGCCGGCAACAACGACGGCCGGGCCATCAAGTGGTGGCGGACGACGGACTTCGGCGACACGTGGACGGCGCGGAACACCACGACGATGCACGGCAACCCCTGGGGCTTCAGCATCGATCCGAATCCGAACCGCAATCCCGCGACGTCGCCGGCGATCTACTCCCCGGCGGGCTACGGCGATACGGGCGCGTGGAAGTCGACGGACGGCGCGATGACGTGGACGCGCCTCGCGGGGGCGGACGCCGCGTTCGGCCCCTATAATCCGTTCGGTTCGCTTCTCACCGACCTCTATCACGTGTGCGTCCTGCCCGACGATCCGCCGAACCACGTGCTGGCGAGCTATCACTACTATTTCAAGAACAACTCCGAGGGCGGCTTCGGAGAAACCTGGGACGGCGGGGCCACCTGGGTGATCCACCCGCCGATGGGCGGCCATGGCACGTCGCACTACGTGATCCCGATCAGCGCGACGACCTGGTGCGTCATCGCCCAGGACAACAACGGCCTGAACGGGATCTGGCGGACGGCGACCGCGGGCCGGGTCGGCGGGACGGCGGGAGCGAAGTTCCGCGACGGCACGATCAGCGCGAGCGCGTGGTCGAAGGTCAGTCCCCTCGAGCACATGCACGGCAGCTTCTCGGCCCACCAGGCGCAGAACGGGGCCTGGTACATCGCCTCCTACACCAGCATCGCCAAATCGACCGATGCCGGGGCGACCTGGCAGGTGCTCGCGAGCGGAAACTGGCCCGGCACGGGCGCCGGCGTTCGCGCGTCCAACATCATCACCACGGCCGACTACGTCTATACCAACTTCCAGCCCGGCCCGCCCCAGCACTGTCGGGCGCTGCTGACGAGCGACACCACCTGGGACCGGACCTTCGCCGGCACGACCACGTCGACCGGCGGCAACCCTTACGGCACCTCGGTCTCGTACGCATCGTCGATCGGAAAGTACGTCATTCTCATGGGATCGGAGACGACGATGTGGCGCTTCATCGAGGGGACCGCGAGCGCGCCCCCGACGACTCCGCCCACGACGCCCCCGACGACCCCGCCCATCACCCCCCCGATCACCACGCCCCCGGCGGCCGCGGCGACGGACGGCGGCGGCGGAAACGGCCGCTGCGGCTGCGGGACCGCGGGCTTCCCCGGCGGGGCCTCGCTCCCGCTCCTGATGGCGGCCGGGCTTGCCCTGCTCGCCTTGCTGAAGAGACCTTCATGAGCCACAATTCACATTAGGTTCACGGCCACCTCATCGCGGGCGCTCACGATGGGGATATGCCGCTGATGAGCACCCTGGGACTGGCCGCCGGACTCCTCTCCCTGGCCGGCGACCCCGACGATCTCCCCCGATCCCTTGCGGACGGGCTCGACGACGATGCCGTCGTCGTTCGAAAGGACCCCCAGCAGGACGATCAGGCCCAGGATCCGCTGAAGTCGCCGGACCGCCCCAGGAAGGACGACCTCGTGCCGCGACCGCCGGACGGGCCCCTCCTGGAGCATCCGCACGACTCCATCGGCGGTTTTTTCCGCACCCACCTGGCCGCGAAAGCCTGGGAGGACAACGTCTGGAACGGCTACCTGACCCAGCCGCCCGTGCTCGTTCCCTTGGGACTCGCGGTCGGCGCGGCCGGTGCCTCCCACTGGGACAAGCCTCTCGCCGAGAGCATCCAGGGCACGCTGGGAGACCAGCGCAAGATCGGGGATTACACCATGTATACCCTGGTGGCCGGATCGATGCTGCTGAGCGTCCTCTTCCCGGGGGATGGCCGCAACGGCTGGGACAACTTCTGGGAGGGCGCGGAGGTCTTCGGCGTCACCGCGCTGGTGACCAGCACGCTCAAGGTGGCGGTCGGCCGCACGCGCCCGAGCGGCGGCACTCATTCCTTTCCCTCCGGACACACCTCCGCCGCGTTCGCGGCGGCGAGCCTGATCGACGAGAACCAGGGGGGAGCTCTCGGCGTCTCCGCCTACGGGCTCGCCGGCCTGACCGGGTATTCCCGGATCGAGTCCAAGGCGCATTATCCGTCGGACGTCCTGGCCGGGGCGGCCATCGGCATCCTGACCGCGGGCGTCCTGGACGCCCTGCACTGGGGCAACGGAAGGGAGACCCACGGGATCGCGGACGGCGGTCTCCGGTTGGAGCTCGAGCCCCTCGGGGACCGCGGCGCCCTGGTCGGCCTCTCCTTCAAGTACTGAGCCGCCCCCCGGCTTTACAGAAGACCTGTCACAAAATCCATCCTGAATTGTCTAGTAACCCAATAGACCTCTGATACACTTCTGGTCTGCCTTAGGGAGGAAGTAGGGTCGGATACCCTGTTCGTCGGATCATTCAACGTCGAAGGAGGTTTCCGTGCGGATCCATTGCATCGCTCTGCTCGCGCTGGCTGCCCTTGTCTGCGTCCCCGTGGCGAAGGCCGATCCGACCGCCGCCGGCGGCCGTGAATGGTTCATCCGGGAAGGCTCCGAAGGCGGCGACGGCTCGATGGCCAAGCCCTTCGGCGACCCCTGGATGGCTCTCGAGAAGGCGGAGGCCGGCGACATCGTCCACGTCACCGGCGGCAAGTATTACGGCAAGCTCAACCAGGCGCTGTGGAAGCTGCCCTTCGACAACATCCAGCTCATCGGCGGCTACGACAAGGAATTCAAGACGCGCGATCCCTGGACGAACCGCACCGAACTGAAGTGGGACGAGACCTCGAAGAACTCCCCGAACGCCCCCCGGCTGCAGGGCAACGGCTGCAGCGGCTGCGTCGTCGACGGCATCACGATCGACGAGAAGGACATCTGCCGGTATCAGGACGAGCAGAGGTCCGGCCGCAAGGAGAAGAACGTCTACGAGAATGCGATCGACTTCAACCGCGCGGTGACGATCCGCAACTGCGTCATCATCAATCCCGACGGCTTCGCCATCAACGTTCCCCCGGGCTCCACGATCGAGAACAACCTGGTCGTGAACAGCCTGATCTTCGGCATCTCGATCTACACGCAGGGCGACGCCCCGGCGGTGATCAAGAACAACACGCTGCTCTTCGGCTGGGGCTTCAAGGTGCCGGGCAAGGGCGCCTATGACGGCGCTCTGATCAAGGTCAACGGTCCCTGTACCATCACGAACAACATCATCGCCCACAGCGACAGCAACTCGATCTACCAGACCTTCAAGGCCGAGAAGGTGTCGCTCACCAAGAACGTATTCTTCGCGAACATGTTCTCGAACCTGAAGACCTACGTCGACGGCAAGGACATCCCGATCGACGACAAGAACATGGGCGACCTCGAGGAGCTCGGCTTGAAGGCCTTCGAGGGCAACGAAGTGATGGATCCCCAGATGCCCCTCGATCCGGCGTGGCTGGACCTCTACTCCAAGCGGACGGCGTACCAGCCCGGCAAGGTCACGATGGACGATATGAACAAGCTCCGGCAGCTGATGGGCCTGCCGATCATCGCCAGGGGCGGCACGCCCGCGCTGGGTGTGGCCCCGGCCTATGACCTGGACAAGGCCATCGCCCTCATGGAGCCGAAGAACGCGAAGTGCCAAGCGGGCGCGCGAAAGATCAAACTCGACGTCAAGATCGCGGGCGGCGGGGGCGCGGCCGCGTCCACGAAGGAGTATGCCAAGACCGACTTCCTGGCCTTCCTGAATAAGCCGGCCGACTTCAACGGAAAGAACGTCGAGTTCCTCGTCGGGATGGGCGAAGTCGCCAACGTGCAGTCGGCGCCCGCGACCTACAAGAAGGACACGATCACCGGCTACAAGATCTGGGACAAGGACGGCAGCGGGAAGTGGACCACCGCCTTCATGATGAAGGGCACGAATGCCGAGCGCACCTGCGAAGGCGGCTATATGTCCTATCGCGGCGGCGGCAAGCCGGACACGCTCTATGTCGCCCGCGGCATCGCCTACGAGACGACGGGCTATCCCAAGCACATGTTCTTCGTCGAGACCATCGAGAAGTACGATCCGTCCTCGGCGCCGGCGGCGGCCCGCCCCAAGGGCCGCGACTGGTTCATCTCCATGGGCGCGGCGGGCGGCAACGGCTCGAAGGAGAAGCCCTACAAAGACCCCTGGCAGGCCCTCGAGAAGTGCGAAGCAGGCGACTCGCTCCACCTCTCGGAAGGCGAGTATTACGGCAAGCTCAAGGTCGGCATGTGGAAGATCGACACGTCGTACATCAGCATGATCGGCGGCTACGACAAGGAGTTCAAGGAGCGCAACCCCTGGAAGCATCCCACCCTGCTCTTCTGCCCTCCGGAGTACAAGGGCACGATGCGCGGCGGGTACATGATCGAGGGCGAGGGGGACCACACGGGCGCGGTCGTCGACGGCATCATCTTCGACAAGAAGACCAACAACCAGTACCGGGAGAACGGCGACATCGATCGCGACCGCTCCGACGCTCGCGAGCACCTCTGGCTTTTCTCGCCGAACGTCACGATCCGCAACTGCGTGTTCGTGAACGGCAACGGCGGCGCGCTGCGGGTCTCCAACGGCGCGACCATCGAGAACAACATCTTCATCAATCACATGAACCGGACGATCAACATGACGCACGGCCTCACGACCGCGCCGTCGATCATCCGGAACAATACCCTGATGTTCTCCTGGGAGATGAAGTTCGGCGAAGGCCGCGGCCGCGGCGGCAACCTCCTGCGCTTCGAGTCGGATTGCCGGTCGATCGTCGACAACAACATCTTCGAGTTCGCCGACAACGACGGCGTCGTGCTGTCCCTGGATCCCCAGGAGATCGTCTTCACCAACAACGTGTTCTCGCATAACCTGTATTCGCACGTGACCCGGTCCTCGACGCCCAACCTGGTCGTCGACGGGGCGAACTTCAAGCAGCTAGCCGACCTGGGCTTCAAGAAGTCCGAGGGGAACGTGATCATCCCGGAGGGCTCCGGCTGCCCGGTGTCGGAAAAGTTCTTCAACGTCTATCTGAGCCGCACCGCGTATGTCCCCGGCAAGGTGACGATGGACGAGTGGAACCAGCTCCGCGAGATGCTCGGCCAGCCGGTGCTCGCGACCGGGGGCAAGGGCCCCGAGGGCTTCATGCCGCTCTACGACTACAAGGACGCGATCAATCTGATCCCCAAGAACGCGAAGTGCAAGGCCGGCGCCCGACAGGTGCCGCTCGAGGTGAAGTTCGAGGGCATCGAGCGGAAGGTCGAGACCTTCGAGTACGCCGAGTCCAGCTGGGATGCGGCGAAGGACCGCAGCAGCTGGGACGCGCTCAAGGGCAAGCGGGTGTCGCTCAAGGTGTCGCTCCTGTCCGTCGACAACACGTACCAGCTCGACGACATCAATAAGGACGACTATACGTCCTTCCGGGCCCAGAGCGCCGAAGGCATCGACGCCGGCGGCCTCCCCCTGCGCTGCTACGTGAAGAAGGGGACCGCGGTCGAGCGCGTGGTGAAGAACGCCAAGGACGCCAGCCGGGGCAAGCCCGAGGAGACGTACATCATCAAGGGTATCGCCCGCGAGCTGCGCAACATGGTCGTCGAAGTGGTCGAGCGCGCGGACTGAGTCGAACCGATTTCAAAAGAGCCGCAGGGGGGCCTGCCCCCTGCGGCTCTTTTTCTTTCCCCGCGCCGTTCCTGTTATAGTCTCCCCATGACTATTTTCAGAACTCTGCTCCCCTGTCTGGTCGCCGTCCCGCTCCTCTCCGCGGCCCCTCCCGACGAAAAGCCGCTGCTGGGCTTCGGAGAGAAATCCGCCGCGGAACAGCGGGCCTTGGAGGCGAAACTGGACGGACTCGTCTCCACGGACAACCTGCGCGACTGGATGAAGCGCCTGGCCGCGCGGCCGCATCACCTCGGCTCCTCCTACGATAAAGAGAATGCCGACTTCATCGCCGGCCTCTTCAAATCCTGGGGCTACGACACGAGCATCGAGACCTTCGAGGTCCTCTTCCCCACGCCGAAGACGCGCCTCCTGGAGATGACGGCGCCTTCCGCCTTCAAGGCGACCCTGGCCGAGTCGCCGCTCGCGGAGGACGCCACCTCCGGGCAGACGGACGAGCAGCTGCCCGTCTACAACGCCTATTCGATCGACGGCGACGTCAGCGGGGAACTGGTCTATGTGAACTACGGCGTGCCCAAGGACTACGAGGAGCTCGAGCAGCGCGGGATCGACGTGAAGGGCAAGATCGTGATCGCCCGGTACTACGGCTCCTGGCGGGGGATCAAGCCGAAGGTCGCCGCCGAGCACGGGGCCATCGGCTGCATCATCTACTCCGATCCCCGGGAGGACGGGTACTTCCAAGGCGACGTCTACCCGAAGGGCGCGTACCGGAACGCGCGCGGGGCGCAGCGCGGCTCCGTCATGGACATGCCCCTGTATCCCGGGGATCCGCTGACCCCGGGGGTCGGCGCGACGGCCGACGCGAAGCGGCTGGCGCTGAAGGACGCGCCGACGCTGACGAAGATCCCGGTGCTGCCGGTCTCCTACGAGGACGCGCTCCCGCTGCTTCTGGCGATCGGCGGGCCGGTCGCGCCGGAGGGCTGGCGCGGGGCGCTTCCGCAGACCTACCACCTGGGCCCCGGGCCCGCGAAGGTCCGGCTGAAGCTCGAGTTCGACTGGAAGCGCGTTCCGACCTACAACGTCCTCGCCCGCATGCCCGGCGCGGAGCGTCCCGAGCAGTGGGTCCTCCGGGGCAACCACCACGACGCCTGGGTCAACGGCGCCGCGGATCCCGTCAGCGGCATGATCACCGTGATGGAGGAGGCGCGCGTGCTGGGCGAGCTCGCGAAGGCCGGCTGGCGCCCGAAGCGCACCATCGTGTATTGCGCCTGGGACGGCGAGGAGCAGGGCCTCCTCGGCTCGACGGAGTGGGGGGAGACCCATGCCGCCGAGCTCCGGGAGCATGCCGTCGCGTACATCAACTCCGACGGCTACGGCCGCGGCTTTCTCCATGTCTCGGGCTCCCACCCGCTGGAGAAGCTGGTGAACCAGGCCGCGAGAGACGTCGTCGATCCCCAGAAAAACATCTCCGTCCTCGAGCGCCAGCGGGCCCTGCGGCTGACGCGCGGGTCGGCCGAGGAGCAGAAGGAGACGCGCGACCACGAGGACGTCCGCCTCGGGGCGCTGGGGTCGGGATCCGACTATACGGTGTTCCTCGACCATCTCGGAATCGCGTCGATGGACGTCGGCTTCGGCGGCGAGAGCGGCGGCGGCTCCTACCACTCGATCTTCGATTCCATCGACCACTACTTCCGCTTCGGCGACCCCGGCTTCCCCTACGGAGCGGCCCTGGTCAAAGTCGCCGGCCGCATCGTCCTGCGTCTCGCGAACTCGGATCTGCTGCCGTTCGACTTCGCCGCCTCCGCCGACGTCATCGCGGGATATGCGAAGGAGGTCGTCAAGCTGACGGACGAGATGCGGGAGGAGACGGAGCGGCGGAACCGCCTGATCCGCGAGGGGAGATTCGACGCGGCCGCCGATCCCCGGGAGCCTTATGTGGCGCAGAAACCGAAGGAGCCGGTCCCGCATCTCAATTATGCGCCGCTCCACAACGCGGTCGACCGCCTGAAGCGCGCGTCGCAGACCTTCGAGCAGGCGAGGCGCGACCTGGAAAAGTCCGGAAAGGCGCCGGCTCCCGACGCCGCCAAGGCGCTCGACGCCGTCCTCTTCCGGAGCGAACGATCGCTCGCACGGGAAGAGGGCCTGCCGCGCCGTCCGTGGTTCCGGCACGCGATCTACGCGCCGGGCTTCTATACGGGCTACGGCGTGAAGACCCTGCCGGGGATCCGGGAGGCGATCGAGGAACGGAAGTGGGACGAGGCGGGCGCCCAGATCGACGCCACGGCGGGGGCGATTGCCCGGTTCGCCGGCGACATCGAGCGCGCGGCGGAGCTGCTGCGCGCGGCCGTCCGGGACTGAGGCCGTCCCCTACTTCGTCGGCTGCTTCTTGGCCAGTTCCTGCTGAAGCGCCGGATCCCCCGCGGCGCTGGCCGCAGCCTCGGCATAGAAGGCTTTCGCCTCCGGGAGGCGACCGCGTTTCTCCTGGATCTCCCCCAGGATGAGAAGCGCCCAGCCCCGGGGGGTGTGCTGGATCCCGAGCCGGACGGCCTGCCTCAGATAAGTCTCCGCGTGGGGTGCGTCTCCCACGGCATGGTAGGCCCGCCCCAGCGAGTAGACGAACGGCGCGACCGCGTCGTAGTCCGGATCGAGGAACCGGACGGACTCGAGGACGGCGATCCCTTCGCGAGTGCGGCCGCCCTTGAGCAGCACGCTGCCCAGCTCGTAGCGGGCTTTCACCAGCAGGTCCATCAGCCGGTGCTCGTAGGGTTCGGCCCGCGAGACCAGGGTCCCCCGGGTCCGCGTCAGCTTGAGGCCCCGGCTGCGGCCCACCCGCCCTTGGATCTCCTGCGGCTCGATGGGAAAGCGCCAGTATTTGAGGTCGACCTCGTCCTGCTCCCGGGGCACCAGCTTCCACAGCACCCCCGCGGGGGCCAGCGAAGCACCTGCCGGCAGGAGCTCCGGCGGCAGAGTCGCCTGCGTGAACACCGGGCGTCCGCGCCCGGCGTTGGCCTCGAGGAACGCGGCCAGATGCGCCGCGATCGGTCGCGCGTCCGGAAAGCGCGCCCGGGCCCGACCATAGTCGGGCATGCGCAGGAAGGGCTGCGATTTCAGCAGGCGCTCGTCGTACCAGTCCCTCTCCGAGACGGCAGTCAGCCCGAGGAAAGGCTGGGCGACGATCGTCACGTCGCTCCGCTCGCCCCGCACGCGCTGGAAATACCCGCAGATGGCGAGCGAATCGTCGCCGTTGAGAACGACGATCGCGTCGGGGTCCAGGTTGTCGAGGAAGGCCCTGCCGTAGATCGACGCGAACTCATAGTGACGCTGGTTCAGGTCGGCGCGGTTCGCGATGAACGCGAGGAAGAGCCCCGCGGCCGCGGCGGCGCAGACTCCGACGGCGCGCCCGGCCGCGGGAAGCTGCGCGGCGGCGTGGTAAAGACCCAGGCCGATCATGAGATGCAGAGGCAGCCAGGCCGCGACGAGCCAGCAATCGTGCTGGCCCTCGACCTTGAAGAGGATCGCGGTCGCCGAGTAGGGCAGCACCCAGGCGAGAATCCCCGCGAGAAGGCGGCCGTTGACGCCGACCAGGGACACGAAGCCGATGGTCGTGAAGATCAGCCCGACCGCGAGGAACTCCTCCCACAGGAGCTGCCCGAAGCTCGCGATCCGCTGCGCCTCGATGCCGAACGCGCCCCCCCGTCCCGTGAAGCGGAGCCCCGAGGCGTACTCGAGAAGTTCCGGAAGGCTGCGGGGATCGCCGAGGGCCGTCGCCGGCTCGCGCAGCGAGAGGATCGGCAGGATCAGGAGAGTCGGTCCCAGCGCCGCGGCCGCGGCGATCCCGGTGCGGATCGCGATCCCCTTCGCCCCGAGGAGGCCCCGGTGGCGCGCGACGAAGAGGATCAGCGCGGGCGCGAGGCAGACGGACGACGGATGGGCCGCCCACGCCAGGCCGATGAGGACGGCCACGATCGTGAAGTCCCGGGGCGATCCGCCTTCGTCGGCCCGGATCATCCTCCACAAGAGCAGCGCGAGGATGAAATAGTAGAAGGCGTAACCCTTGGCGTAGATCCCGGTGAACCAGAGCGTGAATCCCCCCGCCGCCAGCGATCCCGCGGCGAGACCCGCCCAGGCGGCCAGGACCGCGTCGGGTTGCCCGACCGCCCGGAAGAGACCGCCGCGGCCGCGGAGGAAAGCGCGGACGGCGAGCGCCAGGACCGCGCAGGTCGAGGCGACGCAGGCGGAGGAGAACAGGTGGACCGCCAGCGTGAAGTCGAGGAACGGCAAGAGCAGCGTCCACGTCTTGCAGAAGACGAGGTAGAGGACGAAGCCCGGCGGATAAAGGACCCCGAGATCCTTGACGGCGGAGAGGAAGAGGCCGGAATCCTGCCAGTAGACGTTCGAGCCGACGGTGGAGAGGGACAGGGCGAAGGAGACGAGGAAGGGCACCGCCGGGACCAGGATTCGGGTCGATCGTTCGCCGTTCATGAGCTTCAGCCCGGGATGCGGAAGGTCCGGATTTCGGGCGCGTTGTGGTGCCGGAACGGCCGAAGGTCGGGCTCGCCCCGCGTGAACAGGTTCCCCACGATTCCGCGCCCCTCATAAGAGTAGAAGAACAGCCCCTTCTCGAAGCACTCGAAGCGCTGGTAGCGGACGAGCTCCCGCCCCGCGGGCTCCCAGGGCAGCGGCGTGAATCCGATGCGCAGCTTGTAGGCCGGAAGCCCCAGGGCAAGGTGATGCCCATAGCGGTTGGTGTCCATCCCCAGGGACAGCACCGGCACCCGGCGGCGGACGCAGCGCTCGATCACCTGCATGATCAGGTAGTGCTCGAGGTCGAGGCCGCGATGGGCGGGGTCGAAGGCGCCGTAAGCGACCGAGAGGTGGTCGCGCAGCTCGTGGACCAGGATGCCGGCCACCAGCGCCGGTCCCTCCCGCAGGTAGAAGCCCACCCAGCCGGCCTCGAAGCCCTCGTCGTGCTCGCTCACGCGGTCCCGTCCCCTCGGCCTCGAGACGATCGTCCGACGGTAGAGTTCCTTGAATGCGTCGACGCTGCGGCCGTCCTCTTCCACGGAGAGCGCATAGCGCTGCGGCACCTCGCGCAACAGGCGGCGGGGCTTGTTCCGCGTCCCGGAATGGAAGGCCTCCTCGACGTACTGCTCCAGCGATCCCCGGACGCGCAGAACGTAGGTGACGTAGCAGGGCTTGTAAAACCAGCCGTCCCCCGCGCGGGCTCCGACATCCGCCTTGGACGGCTCCAGGAGCCGCACCACGTGGGCGTCTCCGGGGACCGCTTCCCCCGGCGCGACCGTGGCGATCGACAGGTCGAAGAAATCCTCTCGATGCATCGTCCCTCATTGTATCGCCTGTCCGGCGCCGCCGGATCCCCAGAGAACGATTGACAGGCGGAGGGTTCGAACTAGAATTCTGGGATCTTCAGCGCGCCCGACCGACTGGAGAGAGAGCGACTCCATGGCCCTGACGAATGCACCGTTGAGATGCCTCGTGGCCGACGACGAGCCCCAGATCGGTTCGCTGCTCCGGGAGGCCCTGGTCCGCGAGGGGTACATCGCCGACGTCGTCGACGACGGCGACCAGGCCTCGAAGAAGCTGGCCGAGAACCTCTACTCCCTCGTCGTCTCCGACGTGATGATGCCCTTCAAGTCCGGCGTGGAGCTGGTGCACGAACTGAGGGCCCGGGGGCTGATGACGCCGGTGGTCCTGATGTCGAGCTACCTGTCGGAGGAGGCTCTGGTCTCCTGCAGCGCCGTCGAGCACCTCGCCTTCCTCCAGAAGCCGTTCGCCCTCTCGGACCTGAAGCGCGCGATCCAGCGCGCCGGCTCCTCCGTGCGCTGCTGATCTCCGGTTCGATCTCCGCGCCGATCCGTTATAATCCGCGGGGCCCGACGTATAGTCTCTAGCTAATTCGAAATAGCGGCCCAATTGCTGGGGGTGACCACGCCGTGAAGCGACTGATCCTGCTCTCCCTTCTGCTCGCGGGCTTCGCGCCGGCGAAGCCCTTCGAGCTCGTCGACGGCGACCGCGTCGTCTTCGTCGGCAACACCTTCTTCGAGCGAGACCTGCGATACAACCACCTGGAGACGGCGCTGACGGCCCGCTGGCCCGATCGCGGCGTGACGTTCCGCAACCTCGGGTGGGACGGCGACACGGTCTGGGGCGACGCCCGGGCCGAGTTCGGCAGCCCCGCGGACGGTTTCAACAGCCTGTCGAAGCACGTCGCGGACCTGAAGCCCACGGTGATCTTCGTCGCCTACGGGATGAGCGAGTCGTTCGCGGGCCCCGGCGGCCTCTCCCCGTTCACGCAGCAGCTGGACAAGATGCTCGACATGCTGTCGCGGACCCAGGCGCGCCTGATCCTGCTCTCTCCGGTGCGCCACGAGGACCTCGGGCGGCCGCTGCCGGACCCGGCGGAACACAACCGCCACCTGGCCCTCTACGTCGATGCGATCGCGAAGACCGCCGTGCGGCGGAACTGCGACTTCGTCAATCTCTTCGACCTCGCGGGCTCCAAGGGTCAGCCGCTCACCCAGAACGGGATCCACCTCAACGACCGCGGGTACCGCGCGGCGACGTGGACGATCGAGCGCGCGCTCGGGCTTCCCCCGCTCGCGCGGGTGTTGGACGCTCCGGGCTCGCCCGTCACCGAGGCCACGCTGCCCATCGGGCCGCGGGCGGTGAAGAAGGCCGGCCTCGCCCCCGGGAAGCATGCGCTCAAGATCGACGGCGCCGCCGTCTGCACCCACAGCGCCGAGGAATGGGCCCAGG
>Ga0137409_10002997_pt1 | contig 17955 bp, 16 predicted proteins | sample CZODoug1_16funga_FD_122059 | JGI IMG/M metagenome (GOLD analysis project Ga0137409, IMG submission 122059) | Vadose zone soil fungal communities from Angelo Coast Range Reserve, California, USA - CZODoug1_16fungal (Hybrid Assembly) | ecosystem: Environmental > Terrestrial > Soil > Vadose zone... | reverse complement strand
GTCCGCCGTGGTCAACTGAGCACGAGTCCAACCGAACCAGGACTCACGACTCGTACACCACGCCGTGGGACACGATCAACACTATCGCGCTTCCAGTCGCAGGGGCTTGCGGCTTGCTAGCGTCATAGATGCCTAAGCGGGCTGTAATCTCTATGGCCGTGCCAGTCGCCGATATTAGCCATTGAGTTTCGTTAATCGAGTAGTGGTCGAGCGGAAACGCCTGTGTAATTGCAGAGGCGAGTGCAGGTTGCGGCGTCGGCAACAAGACCGCGAAAATTGTCATAGTTCTTTTTGAACGCCCGAATGGCTAGATAAGACTATAGCGTGCTGGCCTACACTTCTGTCAGGCACCCGACACAGTTTCCACATTTCCGCTACCCCTGTTCCACGTATCAACCCTAGGCCTCTTGGACTCTGCAAGGCTCGTACCGTTTCTCTGGGTTCCGAGGCTAAATCTGTGGGCGCGGCAAGTATTTGGCGATTGGGCCGGATTCCGCCGATTCTTTGGTACACGATCCCACTTTCAACCAATCTGCGCCCCGCGACGGCCTTTCAATAGGTACATACTTCCGTGATATTCCACGACTTCTCGATCATGTTTCCCATAATCGACCCGAGACGAGGGCTAGCATTTAGCTGTTTCATCGGTAGTCGCGTATCGCGCGTATTTTGTGGGATTTCATCTATTGTGCGGTCGTCTACAGCCGGATTTGTGGGATACATATCAATAAAAGATCCGATTTCCGAACAGATGATAGGGATATACCTGGAATGCCGGCGCGCCGGCCACGGAGCTCGACAGGCATCCGCGCAGTTTCAAGAGTCGATCGGCCTCCCAGTGGGCCCTTGAATGGGTCCGCGCTCATCGCATCGACCGTTCGACGCATCGAGGCGCGTCGCACCTCGGTGCCGCAACGTGAAACTCTGCATGCATGCGTGCTGCGCAGGCGGACTCTTCTGCTAACATTCGATGGATACCTGGCATGCCTCGTTTAGGAGTTAATAGCACAATGAGACGGAGCTTTTTGGGTCTAGCGTTGATCGGGCTGGGACTCGTCGCCCAGCAGGCGTGGAGTCAAGAGTGCTCACTCACGATCGAGGCGAACGATCAAATCCAGTTCAATCAGAAGGAGCTCAAGGTCAGCAAGAGCTGCAAGGAAGTGACGCTGACACTGAAGCACGTCGGGCAGCTTGCGGCGAACGTCATGGGGCATAACTGGATCCTGGCGGCCACGCCGGACTTCCAGGCGCTCGCGACAGCGGGCCAGGCAGCCGGGGCGCCGAACTATTTGCCCGCGGGCGACAAGCGCATCCTCGCTTCGACGAACGTGGTCGGCGGGGGACAATCCGTCACCGTGAAGTTCAATATCTCTGGACTGATGCCCGGGGGCGATTACACTTACTTCTGTTCGTTCCCGGGTCACTTCGTGTTGATGAACGGAAAGTTCATCATTCAATAGAAGATTCGAAATGAGGCCCGCTTGAGACGGGTCTTTTTATTCTGTGCGATCGAGAGGGATCTGTTCGCCTAGGAGATTAGTGGGGGTTCGTTCGGTATGGTCGTCCTCGCCGTCGTAATTGTCCTGCTCGTCATTGGCTCTCTGATCTTTCACTTCGCAAGTCCCTGGTACTTCACGACGCTTGCGTCGAACTGGTCCACGGTCGACTTCACCGTAAACGTCACGTTCTGGGTTTGCGGCATCGTATTCGTGGCGGTGAATCTGTTCACCGCGTACTGCGTCTGGCGCTTCCGCGCTCGCAAGGGCAACAAGGCGCACTACGAGCCCGAGAGCAAGAAGCTCGAGATCATCCTCACCGCCGTCACCACCGTCGGCGTCGCCGCGATGCTGACGCCGGGGCTCTTCGTCTGGGCGCGGTTCGTCAACGTGCCGCAAGATGCGAAGGAGTTCGAGGCCGTCGGTAAGCAGTGGCATTGGAGCTTCCGATTGCCGGGCGCCGACAACCAATTCGGCGCCGTCGACGTGCGCCACATGAGCGTCGACAACCCGCTCGGCATCGATCCGGCTGACCCCAAGGGCCAGGACGACATCGTGATCGCATCGCCGATCGTCCATCTGGCGAAGGACCAGTCGGTGAAGGCGCTGCTGCGCTCGACCGACGTGCTGCACGACTTCGCGGTGGCGCAATTCCGCGTGAAGATGGATCTCGTGCCGGGCCAAGTGACCTACCAGTGGTTCACTCCTACGGTGGCCGGCACGTACGAGATCCTGTGCGAGGAGCTCTGCGGCGCGGGCCATTTCGCGATGCGCGGCAAGGTCGTGGTCGACGAGCCCGATGCCTACAAGAAGTGGCTCGACACGCAGCCCACGTTCGCGCAGACCCAAGCGCGGCCCGTGGGCAACGCCGCGGCGGGCACCGGCATGTACGCCGTCTGCTCGGCCTGCCACGGCCAGCAGGGCGAGGGCAGCCAGCAGCTCAACGCGCCGAAGCTCGCGGGACAGGAGCACTGGTACATGCGCCGGCAGTTGCGCAACTTCCAGCAGCAGGTCCGCGGTGGCCAGGGTGACAACTTCGGCGCGCAGATGGCGCCGATGTCGCAGACCGTCGTGGATCCCGCGACGCTCGAGAACGTGCTGGCACACATCGACGCGCTGCCGGATAGCCCCTCGCCGATCACCGTGATCGGCGACGCCGACCGCGGCCGGACGTACTTCCAGACTTGCTCGATCTGTCATGGGGACAGGGGCGAGGGCCGCTGGGGCACCAACGCACCTCGCCTCGCCGGCATGAACGACTGGTACCTCGTGCGCCAGCTCGAGAACTTCAAGGGCCGGGTGCGCGGCGGTCACCCGAACGACATCTACGGGGACCAGATGTACATGATGGCGAACGTGCTGAGCGCGCCGAACGCCATCAACGACGTCGTCGCCTACATCAATACGCTGCGGTAACGAGGGGAGTACGCTTTGGCTGGCAAGGAAGCCGCCGACCGCAGGCCCGGGACGATACAACGTTCAACGACACGCGGCCGAAGAGCCGCCGACGAAGGTAGTCGAAAGGAAGCTTTGGTATGGCATACGTAGCAATCGCCGATCGGGACCATCATCTCCACGACCCGACGACGTTCATCGAAAAGTACGTCTGGAGCCAGGACCACAAGGTCATCGCGATCCAGTACGGCAGCGTTGCGATCTTCGTCGGCCTCATAGCCCTCGTGCTGTCGCTGATGATGCGGCTGCAGATCGGATTCCCCGGCACTTTCACCTTCATCACGCCGTACAAGTACTACGAGTTCGTGACCATGCACGGCATGATCATGGTCATCTACCTGCTGACGGCCCTGTTCCTCGGAGGCTTCGGGAACTATCTGATTCCGCTCATGTGCGGAGCACGCGACATGGTGTTCCCCTACATGAACATGCTGAGCTTCTGGGTCTACCTGGTGTCGGTGATCGTGCTGCTCAGCAGCTTCTTCGTGCCGGGCGGCCCCACGGGCGCAGGCTGGACGCTGTACCCGCCGCAGACGGTGCTCGAAGGAACGCCGGGCTCGCAGTGGGGCATCGTGCTGATGCTCGCGTCGCTCGCGATCTTCATCGTGGCGTTCACGATGGGCGGCTTGAACTACGTCACCACCGTGCTCCAGGCCCGCTGCCGCGGCATGACGCTGATGCGGATGCCGCTTTCCGTGTGGGGCATCTTCGTCGCCACGATCTTGGGCCTCCTCGCGTTCCCGGCGCTGCTCGTCGCCGCGATCATGATGCTGCTCGATCGTTTGATCGGCACGAGCTTCTTCATGCCGGCGCTGCTGTCGCTCGGCGAACAATCGGGTCATGAGGGCGGCAGCCCGATCCTGTTCCAGCACCTCTTCTGGTTCTTCGGTCACCCCGAGGTGTACATCGTCGCGCTGCCGGCGTTCGGCATCGTGTCGGATCTCTTGAGCACGCACGCGCGCAAGAACATCTTCGGCTACCGGATGATGGTGTGGGCCATTATTGCGATTGGTGCGCTCTCCTTCGTGGTTTGGGCGCACCACATGTACGTCAGCGGCATGAACCCGTATTTCGGGTTCTTCTTCGCGACGACCACGCTGATCATCGCGGTGCCGACGGCGATCAAGGTCTACAACTGGGTGCTCACGCTCTGGCGCGGCGACCTCCAGATGAACATCCCCAATCTATTTGCGATCGGCTTCATCTTCACGTTCGTCCACGGCGGCCTGACCGGCCTGTTCTTGGGCAACGTCACGGTCGATCTGCCGCTGTCGGACACGTACTTCGTGATCGGCCACTTCCACATGGTGATGGGCGTGTCGCCGGTCATGGTGTTGTTCGGCGCGATCTATCACTGGTTCCCGAAGCTGACGGGCAAGATGCCGAACGAGATCTTGGGCCGTCTCCACTTCTGGATGACGTTCTTGGGCACGTACGCGATCTATCTGCCGATGCACTACCTCGGGATCCTCGGCATGCCGCGGCGCTACTACGCCTATGGTCAGACCGACTTCATCCCGGGCTCGGCACACGCCGTCAACGAGGCGATCACGATCGCTGCGATCGTCGTTGCCACGGCTCAGGTGGTGTTCCTGATCAACGTGTTCTACAGCCTCTGGAAGGGCAAACCGGCGGGCTCCAACCCGTGGCGCGCGACGACGCTCGAGTGGCAGACGCCACAGACGCCGCCCGTGCACGGCAACTGGGGTCCGAAGCTGCCCGTCGTCTACCGCTGGGCGTACGACTACAGCGTGCCCGGCGAGAAGGACGACTTCATCCCGCAGAACGAGCCGCCGAAGGGGCATCACTCGCTCGGGTAGGCGCGTAAGAGACAGTCGAGCAGTACCCATGCTACCCGCCATGCTCATAGCGATGCTGACGGCCATCACCGTGTGGTGGCTGTTGATCCAACAGCTCAAGGAAAAGCCGTGGACGAAGCAGGGCGTGGTGCCGACGAGCCAGGAGACGATCTGGACGTCGGCGCCGAAGGTGGGCCTCTGGGTGTTCCTCGCGGTGGTCTCGAGCCTGTTCGGCCTGTTCGCGAGCGCGTACATGATGAGGCTGCACGACGCGCACGGCAGTCTCAAAAGCTGGCAACCGCTCGACGAGCCGAGCTTGCTCTGGATCAACACGGTGATCCTCGTGCTCGCGAGCGGCGCGATGCAGATCGCGCGCACCCGCGCGGACCGCGACGACTTCGACGGCCTGCGCCGCTACTTCACGGGTGCCGGCGTGCTCACCGTCGCGTTCCTCGTCGGCCAGGTGCTCGCGTGGGTGCAGCTCAATGCCGCGGGGGCCTACGGCCCGGGCAACCCGGCCTACGCGTTCTTCATCTTGCTGACCGCGACACACGGCCTACACATGGTCGGCGGGCTCGTCGTCCTCGGGCGCACGGCTAGCCGCGTCTGGCGCGGCGTCGCGAAGCTCAACGTCGTCGGGCGCAGCAGGATCCGGCAGAGCGTGCAGCTCTGCACCCTGTATTGGCACTGGCTGTTGCTGGTCTGGCTCGGCCTGTTCGCATTGCTGTTGTCGACTTAGGACTCTTGGGGGAAGGAAAGACTTAGGTATGGCGCAAGAAGGAGCAACCACCGCGGGCACCAACGACCCCGCCGGCTGGCAAACCATCGTCACCGACTGGTCCGCGGACAAGCAAACGTTCCGCGTGCCGTGGGGCAAGGCGATGATGTGGATCTTCCTGTTGAGCGACACGTTCATCTTCTCGTGTTTCCTGACGGGCTACATGAACGTGCGCGTCTCCACGGCGGTGCCGTGGCCGAACCCGAGCGAGGTGTTCTCGCTCACGGTCGGCGGAGTCTCCGTTCCGCTGCTCCTGATCGGCATCATGACGTTCGACCTGATCACGAGCTCCGGCACGATGGCGCTCGCGGTGAACTTCGGCTATCGCCGCGACCGCGGCCGCGCCGCGGCGCTGATGTTCATGACGGCCGCGTTCGGGGCGATCTTCGTCGGCATGCAGGCGTTCGAGTGGAGCAAGCTGATCATCGAGGAGGGCGTGCGGCCATGGGCTAACCCGATGGGCGCGTCCCAGTTCGGCGCGGCGTTCTTCATGATCACGGGCTTTCACGGCTTGCACGTGTCGGCGGGCGTCGTGTACCTCTCGATCGTCGCGATGAAGGTGCTGCGCGGCGACTACGAGAAGAGAGGCTACGAGATCGTCGAGATCGCCGGCCTCTACTGGCACTTCGTCGACCTCGTCTGGGTCTTCATCTTCGCGTTCTTCTATCTCTGGTAGGGAGCTTCGGATGGCATCGGAAACCGGCCAACAGCATCCGCTCAAGATCTACTTCATCATTTGGGGACTGCTGTTCCTTTTCAGCGGCGCGTCCTACGCCACGGACTTCCTCGACCACGGCTTGTTCCGTTGGGGATTGATCCTCTTGTTCATGACTTTGAAGGCCGGCTTCATCATCGCGATCTTCATGCACATGAAGTGGGAGCGGCTCGCGTTGATCTACGCGATCTTGGGCCCGCCGGTCGTGCTGCTCGTGTTGATCGGCTTGATGGCCGTCGAGGGCGAGTACACCGAGAACACGCGGCTGACGCGCTTCTCCGCGCCACTGCCGATCGCGGGACACGTCGCCGAGCACGAGGCCGCTCACTAGTGAGAAGCGCATGACGCGCCGGACGGACGCACGCCCATGGTGACTTGGTTGATCGGTATCGCAGTGGTGCTGCTGCTATGGAGCGGCCTCTGGCGGAGTCACCCGAAGGCGGCCTTCGGTGCGATCATCGGGTGGCTCGCCGCCTGGGTCCTTTCATATTTCATCTATCCTTACGTAACCGGTATGGAAAAATTTCCGATTTGGCTCGCCCCTTTGCCGATCGCGCTCATCGCGATCGTGTTGTTCGTGTTCGGAGCGCTCACCTGGCTTCGCGCCGACAATCTGCCGCCGCCGAAGCAGGCCGACGACGAGCACGGCGACCACGGTCACGGCGACGGCGCTCCCGGCGACCACTGACCGGAGCCGCAGGCGGCTCGCGGGTCGGTGTCAGGCACTCACGGTGCCGGACACCTAGCGCGGTGGGGGGTCCTGTGCCGCCTTCTCCAATCGTTTGAGGAACACCTGCATCTCCTTGGCGGCCTGGCGGTCGCCGCGGCGCTCGGCGACCTCGATTCCACGGCGATAGCTCGCGGCGGCGGCGGCCGCGTCCCCCCCGATCGTCTGTGCTTGCCCGAGCAGCTTCCACGCGGCCGAGTAGTCGGCGTCGAGCGCCAGCGCGCCGCCCGCGTGGCGCGCCGCGGCCGCGGCGTCACCCGCCGCGAGGTAGCGCGTGGCGAGCGCAAACCGCAACGTCGGCGAGTCGTTGCCCTTCGCGAGCAGCGCCTCGAGATTCGCGGTCAGATCTTGGGACACGGTCGTGGGCCGGGCAGCGCCCGGCGCCTCAGGCCGCCTTGGGCGTCGCCGGCAACGTCACGTGACGCGGTTGCGAGGCGACGAGCCGCAGCCACGTGTTGATGTGCGGGTACGGGGAGAGGTCGTGCCCCCCCTCATCCGCCACGTGCGTGTACGCGTAGAGCGCGATGTCGGCGATGGTGTATTGGTCCGCCACGAAAAACCGATGCTTGGCGAGATGACCGTTCATGACGGCGAGCGCGGCGCGGCCCTTCGCGAGCCGCTCGGGCAGCTCCGCCACCCGCGGGTGCGTGGCGTCGAGATGCTTCACGATGAACCGGGGCGTGGCCACGTACGGCTCGTGGCTGTACTGCTCGAAGAACATCCACTGGAGCACCTGGGCGCGGCAGACGCGGTCGTTCGGCACGAACTGGGTGCCCTCGGCGAGGTACCAGAGGATCGCGTTCGACTCGGCGAGGTTCGTGCCGTCGTCGAGCTCGAGGGTCGGGATTCTGCCGTTCGGGTTGCGCTTCAGGAAGTCGGGCTTACGCGTCTCGCCCTTGTCGAGGTCGAGGTTCGTCCACTTGTACGAGATCCCGAGCTGCGCGAGCAGCAGCCGGACCTTGTACCCGTTGCCGGAATCGAGGTTGTCGAACAGGTGCATCGGAATGCTCCGTGGGGGGCCGACGAATAGTATCCAACCGGGGGGGTCGGCCGCCATACGGCGCCGGGCGCGACGCCTGGCCATTTCTCGACATTTGTCGATATGATGGCCGCGCGGCGGCCCGTCGTACCGCCGCGGTGGGCTCGATGACGCGCAACACACTCTCCAAGGACCTTCGGCACGGCGCGCGCGTGCTGGCACGCAACCGCGGCTTCGCGGCCGTGGCGCTCCTGACGCTCGCAATCGGCATCGGCGCCTCCGCGGCGATCTTCAGCTTCGTCGACGCGGTGCTGCTCCGGCCGCTGCCCTACGCTTCGGCGGACCGCATCGTGCGCGTGCTCGAGACGCGGCCGTCGGGCGAGACGACCCCGGTGTCGACACCCGATTTCCTCGACTGGCAAGCCGCAAGCACCTCGCTCGAGCAGCTCGCCGCGCAGCAGACCGGGCTCGTGACGCTGGCGGGCGCCGAGCCCGTGCCGCTGCGCGTCGCGCGTGTCACCGCCAACTTCTTCGACGTCTTCGGAGTGAAGGCCGCGCTCGGCCGCACGTTCGTGGCCGGCGAGGACCGTCCGGGCAACGAGCACGTCGTGATCCTGAGCCACGCGCTGTGGCAGAGCCAATTCGGCGGCGACTTGAGTATCGTGGACCGCGCGATCGTGCTCGACGGCGCGCCGTTCGTCGTCGTCGGCGTGCTGGGAGCGGACAGCGGGTTCGATCGCGGCGCCGCGCAGCTCTGGCATCCGCTCGTGCTACAGCCGGCCGCCCAGACGCGCAGCTATCGGTGGCTCTCGTCGACGTTCGGCCTGCTCGCGCCGGGGACGTCGCTCGAGCAGGCGCGCTCGCAGCTGACGGCGATCGGCGCGCGGCTCGCCGACGCTTATCCCGACACGAACAAGGGTTGGGGAGTCGCCGTGGACTCGTATGCCGACGCGATCGTCGGCGCGAACCTTAAAACCGCGCTTTGGGTGTTGCTGGCCGCGGTAGGCGGGCTCCTGCTGATCTGCTGTGCGAACCTCGCGAACCTCGTGCTCGCGCGCGCGGTGGCGCGCGACACCGAGGTCGCCGTTCGCGCGTCGCTCGGCGCCACGCGCGGCCGGATCGTGCAGCAGTTGCTGTGCGAGAACCTCGTGCTGGCGGCGGGCGGCAGCCTGCTCGGGCTCGCGCTCGCCTGGGGCGCGATCGAAGCGTTTCGCCGGCTACTACCGCCGGGCACGCTGCCGAGCGAGGCCGTCGTAAGGCTCGACTGGCGCGTGGTCGCGTTCGCGGCCGCGATGTCCGTGGTCACGGCCGGGCTGTTCGGGCTCGCGCCGATCGCCCGCGCGGTGGGCGCCGACGCCCTGCGCGCCGGCAGACGCAGCGTCACGCCGAATCGACGCTCACGGCGCTGGCTCGACGGCGTGGTCGTCGCCGAGGTAACCGTGTCGGTGGTGCTGCTCTCGAGCGCCGCGCTGCTGATCCGCAGCTTCGTAGGCCTCACCGGCCTCGACACGGGCTTCGACGCGCAGAACGTCCTCACGATGCGGTTGCCCGTCCCCGGATTCCCACCCGGGAGCCGCTACTCGAGCCCGGATGAGTTCAAGGCGTACGTGCGGCAGATCCAGGGAGCGGTCGAGGCCGTGCCCGGAGTGCGCGCGGTCGCGCTCACCAACGCGCTGCCGCTCGGCGACTGCTGCATGAACGGGCTGAGCCTCGCGGTCGAAGGCCGCACGACCGGCGACCCCGCGAATCGAGGCGGCGGCTACTACAAGGTCGTGACGCCTTCCTACTTCCGCACGCTCGGCTTGAGGCTCGCGCGCGGCCGATTCCTGGACGACGGCGACAATTCGGCGGGTCGTCGCGTCGCCGTGATCAACGAGCGCGTGGCCGCGCGCTACTTCGCCGGCGAGGATCCGATCGGCAACCGGCTGTTGACCCCCGAGATCCTACCCGGACGGACTGACCGCGGCCCCGACGTCGCCTGGGAAATCGTCGGCGTCGTGCATGACGAGAAGATCACCTCGCTCGCCGACGACGACAGCGCCGTGCTGTACGTCTCCTACGAGCAGGGCCCCGCGTATTTCATGAGTCTCGCGGTGAGCGGCCTCACCGACGCGGCGTCGCTCGAGCCCGCGGTGCGGCGCGCGCTGCACACCGTGAGCGCCGAGCAAGCCGTGCTCGACGTGCGCACGCTCGAGCGAATCGAGTCCGCGTCCGTCGGGAGCAACCGTTTTCAGACGGCTCTGCTCGGCGCGTTCTCGCTCGTGGCGCTCGTGCTCGCGTCCGTCGGCATCTTCGGCGTCCTCGCCCACTCCGTGGTTCGACGCAGCCGGGAGCTCGGGATTCGGGCGGCGCTCGGCGCGTCGCGAGCGGATCTCCTGAAGCGCGTGCTGCGGCAAGGAGTGACGCTCACCGCCGCCGGGATCGGCCTCGGGCTGATCGCCGCATATGCGGCGGCGCCGCTCTTGTCGCCGCTGCTCTACCGTACGAACCCGCACGACGGAGTGCTGCTGGCCGCGGTGTCGGCCGTGTTCCTGGCGGTGGGGATCTGCGCGTCCGCCGCTCCGGCTTACCGAGCAGCCCGCATGGACCCGAACGTCGTGCTGCGCGGAGAATGATCCGCGGTCAGGCGTGCGCAGCGCGCGGCTACGCCACCGCCGGATGAGTCACGGCTGGCGGGGCAACGGGGCGGCCGTGACTGGGTCGAACTGCTGGTTCTCGTTGCAAACGAACTCGATCAGCTCGGTGTCGAGCAGCAGCCGCTGATTCACGCGAACGGTCCACGGTTTCGTGTAGGACTTCGGATCGTCGATCGTCACGTCGATCTCGAGCGTGCCGAACGTGGGACGACGAAAACGCTCGGTGAGCTTGCCCTGCGCCGAGAGCGGCGCGCCGTTGACGTCCAGCCAGCCTTCGTCGCGGAAGTTCGTGGTCTCGACCACCAGCGTGTCGCCTTCCCACCGGCCGCGCGAGTAGCCGTACCACCAGGGCTGCGGATCGTCGCTCGGCGCCGACCGTCCGTCGAGAAAGATCTGCCGCACGCCGGCGTTGGCCTCGTAGAGGACGACGATCACGTCCCTGGTTTGAATCATCTTGCGCGGCTGCGAGTGCGTGTGCAGCTGCATCGGCCCGGGCGGCAGGCACGCGGCGTCGGGATTGTCCTTGCTGTCGTCGGCCATCCGCTTGCGCCTGAGCTCGGTGCCCCACGGCGTGAACGGCAGCCCTTCCTTGAACCCGGCTTCGATGTTCCAAAACGTTGCCTGTACCGGCGTGCCGGGCGGCGAAGGCGGCGGGCCGCCGCGGAAGCCGAGCACACCGGCGTAATTCCAGATGCCCGAGAGATCCGGCACGCCATCGGCCGTGCGCGGCGCCGCTGCGTTCAGGTCCGGTTTGCCGTCGGCGTCACGCGGCACGTTCTTCGTCGGATGCGCCGGCCACTGCGCCATCAGCGGCGGCGACGCGAGAGCGAGCCCCACACACACGGCGAGCGCGGCAACCATCGATTTCATGTCGCCAAGTCTACCGTCATTGACCGCACGCATGCGCGGCTCGCGCAGAGCTACCCTCCGAACGCGGCGCCCACCTCGAACAGCCGCTCCACCTCGTCGATCTGCCGGCGATCGGCTATGAACAGGATCACGTGATCGTCGGCCACGATCTGCGTGTCGTGATGCGCCATCAGCACTTGGTCGCCGCGCACGATCGCGCTGATCGTGGCGCCGCGCGGCAGCCGGATCTCCTCGATGAGCCTCCCCACGACGCGCGACTCGCGCGCGTTGCCGTGCGCGACGGCCTCGATCGCCTCAGCCGCGCCGCGCCGCAGGGAGTGCACCTTCACGATGTCGCCGCGGCGCACGTGCGCGAGTAGCGTGCCGAGGGTGATCTGCTGGGGCGAGATCGCGATGTCGATGGTACCGGCCTCCACGAGCTCCGCGTACGCGATCTTGTTGATCAACGCCATCACCTTGCGCGCGCCGAGGCGCTTCGCCAACATCGCGGACAGGATGTTCGCCTCCTCCGCATTCGTGACGGCCACGAACACGTGGGCGCCGTCGATGTTCTCCTCGAGCAAGAGCTCCTCGTCGGCCGAGTCCCCGTGCAGCACCACGGCGCGCGTGAGCTGCTCAGAGATCGCGCGCGCCCGCTTCCAATCGCGCTCGATGACTTTGACCTGATGCGTCGTCTCGAGCTTGCGCGCGAGGTCGAGGCCGATGTTGCCGCCGCCCGCGATCACGACCTTGCGGACCGGGTCGTCGAGCTTGCGCATTTCCCTAAGCACCGTGCGGATGTCCTTGCGCGCCGCGATGAAGAACACTTCGTCGCCTTCCTCGACGACGGTGTCGCCGTCCGGAATGATGCCGCGGCCGCCGCGATAGATCGCGACCACGCGGCTCTCGACGTTCGGGATGTGCGTCGACAGCTCGCGCAGCGGATGGCCCACGAGCGCACCTTCGCGGTTCGCGCGCGTGGCGACGAGCCGCACGCGACCGTCGGCGAAGTCGAGCACCTGGAGCGCGCCGGGAAAGCGAATCAGCTGGTCGATGTAGTCGGTGACGAGTGACGACGGGCTGATCGCGACGTCGACGGGAATGCCGTCGGGGCCGAACAGCGCCTCGCGGTTCATGAGCGCGCGCGCCCGGATCCGCGCGATCCGCGTCGGCGTGCGGAACAGCGTGAACGCGATCTGGCAGGCGATCATGTTGATCTCGTCGCTGTTCGTGAGCGCTATGATCATGTCGGCGGTGCGGCCGCCGGCCCGCTCGATCACGTCGGGGTGCGAGGCGTGGCCCACCACGGTGCGCACGTCGAGCCGGTCCTGGAGGTCGCGCAGCACCTCCGGGTTCTTGTCGACGATGGTGACTTCGTTGGCTTCTTCGCGCGCGAGGCTGAAGGCCGCCGTGCTGCCGACTTGCCCGGCTCCTAGGATCAGGATCTTCATCTGGTGCCGCTACGCAAGCAGTTCCACGTTGGCGCGATGACCGTGAGCGCGGCCCAGCTTGCCGTTACAAGTGACGGAGGCGTCGAGCACCCACACGACGGGGCCTCAGCGGCTGTCGCGTTCTGCGCGCAACACCGCCGTAGCCGACGTCTTCGGCTGCGTCAACGTCTGCCCCGCGAGACGATTGCGAATCTCATCCATCGTCGGACGCTCGGCGATCTTTCGCGGTTCACGGATCAAGAACTCCGACAGCGACATGCCTTCGGCGGCCGCACGCGATTTCAGCCGGCGGTGCAGGGCATCCGGCACGCGGCGCAGTTGGATCATCTTCGGCATGGCCGGATGCTAGGTGGCATGTGGAGCACATGTCAAACGCTGCGGCGCGGCGCAGACGGCTACGCGCGCGAGCGCGCGGGGGCGACCGCCGAGGGCTTTTCGCCTGGCGCGTCCAGAGCCTGGTACGCGGCGACCGCCTGCTCGAGGTTAAAGAACATCCGCTCCTGTCCCAGCGCTTGACCAAACGGGGAGCGGCGCACGGCCGCCAGCACGTCGGGAGTGAGACCCGCGATCCAGAGCGAGACGCCACGCTCTCTGATCCGAGCCTCGCCTTCCGCCAACATTTTGAGCACGGTGTACTCCACGTCGAACACCGCGCCCAAGTGGAGCACGACGACGCGCGGCTTCGCCTCGGCGATCAGCAAGCGCAACTTCTCCCCCACGCGCTGGCCGTTCGCGAAGAACAGCCGACCCACCGGCCGCACCAGCAGAAGACCATCGAAGGTCTCGTCGTCGGGGTTCTCCGGCGACGGCGGGCGGAACACGCTCGTGCCGCGCTTGCGGCCGAGCCGATACACCGGCGGGTCGGCCACCTGCTGCGCGAGCGACACGAGGGAGATGGCGATGGCCACGAGAATGCCTTTCAGAGTGCCGAGCAGCATGACCCCGGCGAATGCGGCGACGGCCCAGATGAACTCCGTGCGCCGCACCGCCAAGATCGCCCGGAACTCCGACAGCTCGATGAGCCCCACGGAATAGACGATCACCACGGCGGCAAGTGTCGCCTGCGGCATCAGGCTGATGAGCGGCGCAAGCAACAACAACGTGAGCAACGTGACGCCGCCGGTGATCAAGCCCGCCAGCTGGCTGCGCGCACCGGCGAGCCGGTTCACGGCCGTTTGGGACGTGCCTCCGCCGGCCGCCATGCCGCCGAGCAGGCCGCCGCCGGCCGTCGCGATGCCGGTGGCGAGCAGCTCCTGGTTCGGGCGAATCGGGGGCTCCCCGCTCTGCGCGAAGGCTCGTCCCGCGGCCATCGTCTCCGTGAAGCTCATGAGCGTGATGCCGAGCGCGCCGGGCCACAGCTGCTCGACGAGCGCGAAGTCCGGGAGCGTGAGCGCCGGGAGCCCGCGCGGAATCGCGCCGACGGTCTCTACGCCGTACGCTCCGAGCCCGAGCAGCGCCATGGCGGCGATGCCCGCGCCGACCGTCACGAGCGGCGCCGGCACGCGCGGCGTGAAGCGCTTGAGGCCGAGCAGCAATGCGATCATCGCGACACCCACGGCGAGGGCAGCGGCATGGGTGTCGGGGAGGCTCCGGACCAGCGCGAGGAGATTCTCGAGGAACGTACCCTTCGGGAAGTGCACCCCGAGCAGCTTCGGCACTTGATCGAGCACGATCACGACGCCGATCCCCGCCTTGAATCCGGACAGCACCGGCTCCGAAATGAACGTGGCGAGAAAGCCGAGGCGCAGAACGGAAGCCAGCACGAGCAGTGCGCCGACCATCAAGGTCAGCGTCGCCGAGGCGCGCAACAACGCGGTGGGATCGCCGTCGGGCGCCACGAGCGCGAGGTTGGCGCCGGTGAGGATCGCGATCGTCGTCGTGGTGCTCACGCTCAACACGCGCGAGCTGCCGAGCAACGCGTAGATGACGACCGGCACGAACGCCGTATAGAGCCCGACCTGCACCGGAAGCCCCGCCACCGTGGCATAGGCCATCGCCTTCGGGATGACTACCGCTGCCGTGACGAGACCGGCCACGACGTCCAGCCGCAGCCAGTCCCTGCGGTAACCTACCAACCAGTCGAGCATCTTCATGAGGGCGGACGACGCGCGACCGCAGCGCGTCGCTCGTAACGGGCGAGCATGGGGCGTAGTAAACCGCGCTCCGCCTCGTTTTGCGCTAGGTCTTAGGACTCATGGCGCGCTACGGCGCGCCGCACCGGCCCGCGGGGCCGCGCTTAGGGCTTGGGCGGGCGGCTCAGGTCGTCGCGGACCACGTAACCGCCCTTCATGACGAACTTCACGCGCTGCATCTCGGTCACGTCGCGCAACGGGTCGCCGGCTACCGCGACGAGGTCCGCGAGCTTGCCGGCCTCGACGCTGCCGATCTGCTCGTCCCAGCGGTAGTTCAGCAGCTTGGCCGCGTTCACGAACGTGGTCTGAAGCGCCTGCGCGGGCGTCATGCCCCAGTCGACGTAGTACTTGAACTGGTCCGCGCCGATGCCGTGAGGAATGATGTCCGACGTCGCGCCGCTGCCGAACACGATCGGCACTCCGGCCGCGAGCGCGCGCTTGAACGCCTGCTCCGCGAGCTCGAGCCGCGACGACTTGCCGCCGCTCGCCTTCAGGTCTTCCGACTTCTGGTAGATCAGATCGTCGAGCGTGCAGACGAACGGCAGCTTCTTCGCGAGCATCGTCTGAATGCTCGCGTCGTCGAGCTCGAGCAGATGAGTCGGCGCGTCGACGCCCGCGTTCAGACAACTCCGCATGCCCTCGCCGCCGTAGGTGTGGCAGGCCACCTTGAGCCCGAGGCGGTGTGCCTCGTCCGTGATCGCGTCGACCTCTTCCGGCGTGAGCGACGGCGTAGCGATCAGGCTGCCGTCGGGCAAATACAGGTGATACGGACCCTCGAAATCCTGCGACGTGTAGATCTTTACCCAGTCGACGCCGTGCAGCTTCGCCTCGCGCACGGCCGCGCGGCCGAGCCACGGCGAGTTCACGTTCTTGCCTTCCGTGAATTCGGAGTAGAACCGCTCGCCGCTCTCGTCCGCGTACGCGTTGCTCGCGCGGATGTTCAGCGACTGGCCCACCACCTGCATGCGCGGACCGAGCACCATCCCCACGTTGATCGCGTCGCGCAGATCCACGGTGTTGAAACCGCCGCGCGAGTCCATGTCCGCGACGGTCGTGAAGCCCGCGAAGAGGTCGGTCTGCGCGCTCGCGAGCGCGATGAACGCGCGCTCGGCCGGCGACTTGCCGCCTTCGTTGCCGCCCGTGTTCACATGCACGTGAGCGTCGATCATGCCGGGCAGCACGGTCGCCGAGCCGAGGTCGATCACGCGCGCGCCGCGCGGGATCGACACGTTCACGCCGACTTCGGCGATCCGGTCGCCGCGCACGAGGATCGTCTGATTCGCGAGCAGCGTGCCGCTGGGCGCGTCGAAGAGCCTGCCCGCGCGGATCGCGACGACCTGCGAGGCGGGCGCGATGTAGCGGCCGCGCGCGCCGGTGCCGTCCTTGCCGCCCGTGGACTCCTGCGCGTGCGACGGCGCTGCGACCGCGAGCGCGAGCAACGCGGTTACGAACGCGCGCCGCGCCGGTGGAGCTTGTGCCAAAACCATGGGCCTCGAAGCCGCGACGCGCCTGATCCTACCGTAGACCGCTCCGGACGGCGAGGATAGGATCGCGCGTCAGGCTTCGCGGAGAGGCCGATACGGGTGGCTCACGGCATGAAAATAGTTTGGATATTCAGCAACGCCGTTGCCGTGGTCACGACGCTCGTCTGCATGTCGTACCTGTACTACGCATGTCGACCGATCCCTCGCGCCAAGCTGCCGTTGTCCAGCATCCTGGTCATCGGAGTTACCGTGGCTATTTCGGGATTGCAGTTTGTCTATCCGGAGCTTCTGGCAGCGCTGCGACGCGACCCAGAGGCAATTCGCGGCGGCGAGCTATGGCGGCTGGTGACAGCTCTGTTCGTGCAACCGAATGGCATCAGTCAATGCGTCGCAAATGGATTCCTGATACTCGCGTTCATGCCGGCGGCGGAGAGACTCTACGGCAGAAGTGTCCTAGTCGCGTATTTCGCAGCAGGACTCGCAGGCACCACCGTCAACTACTTCTGGGACTCCGGGAGCGGGGGCTCGTCGCCGGCCATCTTCGGCCTCATGGGAAGCTTGCTCATCTATATCGTCCGCAATCGAAAAGCGCTACTACTCCCGTTTGTGTTCATCGCCGGCACGGGGCTGCTTTGTTCGGTGCTCATGCTGGTGTCGCGAGATGGGCATGGAGTCGGACTCGTCGTTGGCGCGTTGCTCGCGTCGATTCTGCCTGTGGCAGACGTGACGTTCCGGAGCAAAGAGACGGACACCTTTGCGGAGCCGCCCACGGATCTGGATGGTCCCGCACCCCACCGTGCCGGCGCATGACGAGCGACCGTCCGGTCTGCTAGCTGAAGAACTCGTCGACGGCGATCGTCCACGGCGAGCGGCTCTCGCTTTCGAACCGTGCGTGCACGCGCATGACGTTCGAGCCGCCGAGCTCGCGCTCGAGGCCGCGTACGCCTTTCAGCCAATGGGAGGCATGCGGGACCGCCGCTAGGGTTTCGGCTAGCCCCCGACTCCCCGGTCGCGAGGGCTCGCGCGACCGCGAACAAGATCGACAAGGAACCCCCATGAGCCACCGAGACACGCTCCAACGATCGATTCTTCCGATCCCCAACGCGCAGTACGTCGGCCTGACGACCTACGACGCGAAGGATCCCGATGCGCGGTTTCCGCCGATCGAGCCGCTGCGCCCCCCGTCGAGGGCGCCCAACGTGCTCGTGATCCTGATCGACGACTGCGGCTTCGGCGCGTCGAGCGCGTTCGGCGGGCCGATCCCGACGCCGAACGCCGAGCGACTCGCGAAGGGCGGCTTGAAGCTCACGCGCTTCCACACGACCGCGCTCTGCTCGCCGACACGCCAGGCACTGCTGACCGGCCGCAATCATCACTCGGTGAACATGGGCGGCATCTGCGAGATCGCGACCTCGGCCCCGGGCTATACGTCGGTGCTGCCGAAGAACAAGGCG
>Ga0137409_10002993_pt1 | contig 17970 bp, 17 predicted proteins | sample CZODoug1_16funga_FD_122059 | JGI IMG/M metagenome (GOLD analysis project Ga0137409, IMG submission 122059) | Vadose zone soil fungal communities from Angelo Coast Range Reserve, California, USA - CZODoug1_16fungal (Hybrid Assembly) | ecosystem: Environmental > Terrestrial > Soil > Vadose zone... | reverse complement strand
TCGACCAGGTGCTCGGCCCGGACCCGGTGCCGGCCGCGACGGAGCAGCGGGTGTATGCGCACATCGCCGCCCACCTTCCTTATTACTCTGCCACGATCATCGCCGCCGGTGATCCGGCGGAACGGTTCTTTGCGCTCGCCAAGCTGCGCGATCCGCGCGGTCACCCCTTGACCGATGTGATCGAGAACATCGTGGTGGACCGCGTGGGCAACTACGTCGCCTTTCCGCTCCGCTCCGTCGCCGACACGACGCCGGAATGGCGCAGCGCGCTCACCGCGAGCCCGTCGCAGCCGCCTCGCGGGTCGCAGGAGTTCACCGTCACCGTGCCGGTCCCCGGTGTGTGGCTGCGCTCGGAGCTGTTGCCGGCCCGTCTCGCGACCGAGAGTGACGCGGGTGCTGGTGCTGATGCTGATGACGTGAAGTCGGAGGGACGTACGGAGCGGCGGAAGCGGCGCTAACTTAGCGAGTCATGGCTCTGAGTCATGACCGCGCCCGTCTTTCTGCAGCTCTGGCCGGCCGCTACCGCATCGAGCGGGAGCTCGGCCGCGGCGGGATGGCGACGGTGTATCTCGCGCACGATGAGCGGCACGACCGGCCTGTAGCGATCAAGGTCCTGCGTCAGGAGCTCGCCGCTGCGCTCGGCCCGGAGCGGTTTCTCCGTGAGATCGCCATTACCGCCCGGCTCGACCATCCGCACATCCTCACGCTGATCGATTCCGGCACCGCCGATGACTTCCTCTTCTACGTCGTCCCGTATGTGCGCGGCGAGTCGTTGCGCTCGCGCCTGGCGCGCGAGAAGCAGCTGCCGGTCGCCGAGGCGGTTCGCATCACACAGCAGGTCGCGGGAGCGCTCGATTACGCGCATCGCCAAGGCGTCGTGCATCGCGACGTGAAGCCCGAAAACATTCTGTTGCACGAAGGTGAAGCGGTGGTGGCTGACTTCGGGATCGCGCTCGCGCTCGAGGCCGCGGGAGGAGGCGGTCGCCTCACCGCGACGGGAATCTCGATCGGCACACCAGAGTACATGAGTCCCGAGCAGGCGGAGGGGAGTCGCGAGCTGGATGCGCGCAGCGACGTGTATGCGTTGGGGGCGGTGCTGTACGAAATGCTCGCGGGCGAGCCGCCGCATACCGGCCCGACCGCGCAAGCGATCATCGCGAAGCTCCTGACGCAGGCGCCGACGGGGCTGCAAGTGGTACGCGGCGACGTGCCGCCGGGGGTCGCGGCGGCCGTCGCGAGCGCGCTGGCGAAGGTGCCGGCGGATCGCTTTGCGTCGGCGGGTGCATTCGGTGCGGCGCTGTCAGCTGCGCCGGCGACGGCGGGGCCGCAAGGTCTTAGTCGGGCGAGCCGCCGGCAGCTCTTCGTCGCGCTCGCCGCGGTGGTGGTGCTGGTGCTCGGGGCCGTGGTGGGCTTGCGGGTGTGCTGCGCGCCGTATCGCCCGCTCGTCATCCTGATGGATTCGCCGCACCCCGATCGTGTCTACGACGAGGAGACGATCCGGACGAGCGGCACCAATGCGGATGTGATCAGCGACATTCTCGCCGATCTGCCGATCGTGCGGCAGAAGGAGACGGGGGGGCCGGGTTGGCACCGCTACGACGAGATGCTGGCGTTTCACCCTGACCTCGTCATCATTCACTACTCCACGTTCCGGGGATCCGACTCAGGCGATGCGCGGCCGGGACTGAAGACATTCCTGAGCTACTTTGCCGACCGCGACCGGCACACCCGCTTCCTCATCTATACTCGCTCACGCGAGGCGGTAATTCGGGACGCCGTGGATTCTCTCATGGCGGATGTCGAGGCGCAGCATCCGGGGCTGCTCGCGCGCATGACTTTCTTCGGGACACCGGATCATGGCGGGGGGCCGCACTGGCGCGATCCGGTGACGGCGGGGGAACTGAAGCTGGCGGTGAAACGGATCCTGAGGCTGGAGTAGTTTACCAATCCTCACGTCGACGGCTCACGTTCTCGCATATGTTCGGCGCGCTCTTGAAGATCGATGGGCAGTGGCAAGGTTAATGTGCGCTGGGCAGTTGGCTATCGACTTTCGCGAGCAGTCGTCCTCGCAACGTTGGATAAAACTGGACGAACGCGTTGTCGAACGCAGCCTCCGTCTTGTGACAAGAATAGCAAGCAAGCGCGCCCGGGAGCTTGGCGGCGCTGGACGTGGTGTCGCTATTGAAGCCGTAGAATCCCCAGCCCGACGTATCGACGCCGGCCCGCTTCAGGTGCACCTCTAGCCCGGGCATCCGGTCGCCTTCATAGAAACCGCTGCGCGCCGGGTTCGATTTCCGCGACGGCTCGTAGAACGTCATTACGAACATCGCGCCTTCGGGGAGTGCGCCGGTCCGCATCGCGTGGCGATAGGCCCATCGCTGCAGATAGATGTTGTGAAACATGCCGGGAGCCGCGCCCGCTGCGGGCGGCGTCTGCGGCTGTGCGTAGGACAGGCCCGTCGATGCGCCGACCATCACCCATTCTTCAAATCCTTTCGGCCGAATGAGGCGGCCTTCAGGCGTGAAGCGGGCCACTTCGTCCGCAGGGGGCCTGTCTTGATTGCCGGCTTGCAACGCCAGCGCCGATACGGCCGCCGCGGCGACGGCGAACATCGTGATGGTGATGCGTTTCATGGCTACTCCTTGGTGCTTGGTGGGCGACGGCCTGCGAGAGTATGGGTGCGCCGCATATCGGGCGAAACCGGTCTTGCAGCCAATTGCTGTCTGGATGCAGCGAGCTGCGGGAATCGCGGCCCCGAGAAGCGTTAGTTTCCGGCGCATGCCGACGGTCACACTGACACGGAATCAGCGCGCGCTCGCCTGGGCGCTCGGGATCATGGCCCTGCTCGCCGCCGTGGCCGTCACCCGCCATCACCTCGAGATGATGGACCATTCGCCGGGCGGCCATTATCTCACGTGGGGGCACGCGATCTCGCAGCAAGCGCCCGACTACATCCTGTGGGCGCTTGCGATTCCGCTCGTCTATCTCTTTGTCGACCGGGTGGCGCGGCGCCGGTGGGGCTGGCCGCGGACGGTGCTTGCCCACGCGGCGTTCGCGCTCGTCGTGGCGCTCGCCGTGATCCTGCTGCGCAACGGCTGGTACGGGGCGAAGGACTTCGGCACTATCATGACGTCGATCTTGCCGTCACAGCTCTTCACCTATGCCGCGATACTCGGCGGCGTGTTGGCGTATCACTACTCGCGCGTGTTCGTCGAGCGCGAGGTGGAGCTGGCCGACGCGCGCCTCCGCGCGCTGCGCGCGCAGCTGCGGCCGCATTTCATGTTCAACGCGCTGAACAGCGTCGCCATGCTGGTGCGGAGCGGCCGGGGCACGGAAGCGGTGGACACGATCGCGCGTGTCTCGGACCTGCTGCGGGACGGGTTGGTCGACGACGATCGTGCTGAGGTGACGCTCGAGGAGGAAGTGGCGCTGGCGCGGCGCTATCTCGCGGTCGAGGAAGTACGCTTTGCCGACCGGCTCGAGGTGCGGGTGGATCTGACGGAGCAGGCGAAGGCGGCGCGCGTGCCGCGGCTGATTCTGCAGCCGCTGGTCGAGAATGCCGTTAGACATGGCATCAGTGCCCGGGCAGCCGCAGGCCGAATAGGGATTAGGGCGAGGGTCTCGGGGCGCGAGTTGATCGTGGAGGTGTCCGACGATGGCCATGGTCCCGCCCCCGCCGAGCAGCGGACGAATGGGGTGGGGCTCAGGAACACGCGCGAGCGGCTAAAGGCGGCATATGGCTCGGCGGCGCGCTTCACGCTCGAGCATGCGCCGGTGGGCGGGGCCATTGCGACACTGGTCATTCCGCTGGGGCATGAAGTAGGGGCGCAGCATGCTGCGCCCCTACCCACACCATGACCCGACTGCGTGTGCTCGTCGTCGACGACGAGCCGCTGGCCCGCACCGGGCTGAGCGAGCTGATCCGCAAGGATCCGGAGCTCGAATCCATCGGTGACTGCGCCGACGGCCAGGCGGCGGTCGAGGCGATCGAATCGCTCCAGCCCGATCTCGTGCTGCTCGACGTGCAGATGCCGGAGATCGACGGGTTCGGTGTGATCCGCGCGATCGGCCCGGAGCGGATGCCGCCGGTCATCTTTGTGACCGCGTATGAAGAATTCGCGCTCGAGGCGTTTCGCGTGCACGCGCTCGATTATCTGCTGAAGCCGTTCAGCGACGCCGAGCTGGCGGCCGCGCTGGGGCGCGCCAAGCGGCTGATTCGCGATGACGGGCTCCACCAGCTGACCGAGCGTCTCACCGAGCTCGTGGGCTCAGTGCGGCCGGAATCGAAGTACCTGTCTCGGCTCACGGTACGCGTGGCGCAGCGCGTGCAGATCGTGCGCGTCACGGAGATCGACTGGATCGAGGCCGCGGACTACTGCGCCAAACTGCATGTCGCCGGCACCGCGCACGTCGTGCGCGTCTCCCTCGGCGCGCTCGAGCGGCTGCTCGATCCGGCGGCATTCGTGCGCGTGCATCGCTCGGCGATCATCAACCTGGACCGGGTCGGAGAGATCGTGTCGGATCCCACGGGCGACGGCGTGGTCGTGTTGGCCGATGGGACGAAGGTGCGGATGGCACGAAGCCGGCGGGCGGCCGTGGAGCGGGTGTTGGGGAAGGCGTTGTAAAGCAACCTCCACCAACGGTCTCACCTCACCTAACCTTTCCTTTCCCTTTCTTCTATCGAAGCGACGACCGGTTGTCATCCTAGCGTAGCGAGGGATCTGCCTTTCGTTGCGGCGTCAAAAGCAGATCCCTCGCGCCTACGGCTCAGAGCACCTCTAAAAGCAGATCCCTCGCGCCTGCGGCGCTCGGGATGACAGGGCGTCGCTTTCCTTTTACAGAAGGGAACAGAGGGAGGAGACGACCAGTGCGCGCGATTATGAGCCGCCGCTGTGAAAAAACAATGATGGTCTCTAAGCTCAAATCCGCGATGCTAATAGATGGTCCGCGCGTATTGGGTGTACATCATGGCAAGTCGCTCGCGCGTGTTATACACAGGCGTAACGAATGATCTGCGGCGCGTGAAGGAGCACAAGCAAAGCCTCATCGCCGGCTTCACCCAGCGGTACCGGATTACCCGGCTTGTCTACTTCGAGGCATATACGGACATCCGGGACGCCATTGCGCGCGAGAAACAGATCAAGGCCTGGACGCGCGCGCGACGAATTAGCTTGGTCGAGCGACGCAACCCTTCTTGGGAGGACTTGGCGGAGCACTCGTTCCCAATGGCACGCCTAACCCCCTAACTCTTTTCCTATAAGACGCACGGCGCGTTGTCATCCCGAGCGCAGCGCGCGATAGCGCGCGCAGCGAGGGATCTGCTTTTCGTTGGGGCGCGGTACAAAAGCAGATCCCTCGCTGCGCTCGGGATGACAAGCGCGCTTGCTTCGCTCCATAAAAAAAAGGGGGTCGATGGAAGTCAGGGCGCGTACCCGCTCTGGCGCAGCACCGCTACAGGATCGCGCAACTCGAGCAGCTCCCGCACCGCTGCGCGCTTGTCCGTGGCGCGCGCGTAGTAGGCGCCGGCGATGCGGTAGCCCACCCAGTAGCCGATGTCCACCGCGCCGTGGTTCTGTCCCGCCGGCACCATGCCGTTGTACATCCAGGTGCGGATGGTCGAATCGCCTCCCTGCATTTCGTCCTGGAAGTCCACCCAGATGTCGTGCTCGTGCGCGAGGCCGTAGATCTCGCGCGGTTGTTTGGTGGCCCGCGGTCCCACGGCGAGCTCGGCGATGAAATCGGCGATGCCTTCGCCGAGCGCGTGGCGCAGCAGGTTGTCGTGCTGACCCGCGGGCATGGGCTTCTGCTGGGTGTGCACCGCCTCGTGCACGACGAGGACAACAAGCTGCTCGAACCTGTGGTTGGGCATGTTCTTCCGCGCCCAGTCGGGCAGCTCCTCGAGCGGTGTTGTGGGATCGCTCGCGCTCTGCTCCGTGCCCATCAGCATGCCGCTCTGCGCGACCGTGCCGCCGGTCGAGAGTGTGCCGATGAGGAAGTAGATGTTGGGAAAGCGCGCTTCGGGATACAGCGCCGCCAGCCTGGTCAGTCCACGCCGAATCCCCTGCGTTACGCGCGTGTTCGTATCGACCGAGAGCGTTGTGGGGCGTACGGCGGCGTAGTAGCGCGGGTAGCTGCCGACCGCGCGCAGCAGCTGCTCGGCGGCGGATCGCTCATAGAACGGTGCCGTGACTTTTCTCGAGCTGTCGGGGGGCAGCGAGTCGAGCCGCGCCCTGGGCCACCCGGCCGCAACGAGCCGCGCGCGGACGGTGTCGGGATTCATCAGACGCACGCGCATCCAGTCGCGCAGGCCGGGCGAGCCGGGCTGCAGATACACCGTCTCGACGATGCGCACGCGCTCGGCCGAGTCTTTGCCGGCGGCGAGGTCGTAGGCGCGCCAGAAGTTCGGGATGTCGCGCGTGATGATCTGGACGGAATCGGCGGGCGACTGAACGGCGAGCAAGAGTGAGAGGACGAGCATGGCGCGGGGCTCGGATGAGGAAGCCAAGATATACCCCCCGACTCGTCCATTTATCCGTGCGCTGAAGAGCTGTGCTTGGTGACCCGCCAAGCGCCGGCGGGGTATTGAGAGACGGAGGCCCGATGAGCCGTCGTCCGATGATCATTCTCCGCGGTGTGATGCTGACGCTCGGCGTGTGCAGCCCGCTCGGCGCCCAATCCTTCGGCGCTGGTTATCAGATCGCGCGAGCCAATCAGATAGACATTGGGCAAGCGAGTGGTCCGGGTCTGCGGTTGCGATTCCGGGTGCCGATCGACCTGCGCTACGATTACCTCATCACCGACGGGCAGCGCTTCGATACTCCGTGCGGCGGCTTCATTCTTGGTCCGGCTTGCGCCAACCAAACGATCAACTATTCCTCGCGCCTCCACAGCGTCTTCATCGCGGCCCGCGCGCGGCTGCTCTCGCGTGGGTCGTTCAATCTGTTCGCACTCCCGGAAGTGGGTTTTGTCTCAGGCACGATCTCCAAACGCAGTGCCGCGACCGGCCAGGAGGGCGCTTCCGCGACCGGCGGCGGGCTCGGCGCCGGCGCGGCGCTGGAGCTGTTCGCAGCGCGTGTCGGTGGCACACCGATCGGGGGCTGGATCGCGGCGCGTGTCCGGCAATTCGTCCATCCTGGGGCCTACATTCCCGAGGCGTACCACCCGCACCGGGGATTGGACTGGATTCGATCCGTGGAGATGGGCGTGACGTTCGCGCTGAGATAAAGCGCCGGCCCCGTTACAACCCCTTGCTTCTGAGCCACGAAAGCGACTCCCCCGCCACTTCTTTCCAGCCACTGTCCACAGTCAACGAGTGCCCCCGGTCCGGGAACACTTTGTAATCGGTCACGCTCGGCGCTTTGCGATAGAGCTTGTACGCCGAGCGCGACACGACTTCCGGCACCGTGTGGTCCTCGCCGCCGCCGGTGATGAGCAGCGGTCCGCGGACGGCCTTGGTGTTCACCTTGGCGGGCGTGTTGGGGAAGACGTTCGCGAAGGCGGCCTCGAACAGCGGCTTGCCGGGAGCGGGGATGTGGTACTTGGCGTGGAGCGCGTTCGACTCCTGCTCCGTCAGGGCATTGCCGAATCCGAAGAAGAACTGCTTCAGGGTCTGCGACACGGCCTTCCTATAGTTGAACGGATTGCTGAGCACCGGGAACGCGCTCTTCAGTTGCGCGAGAGGGAGCGGCAGCACGCCGCGGATCTGCGCGGGATCGAGGGCGACGGCGGCCGACGCGAGACCCATGCCCAGCAGCTTCTGGGCGACCAGGCCGCCAAAGGAGTGGCCGATGACGACCGGCTTGGCGGGCAGCTTGCGGATGATGGCGGCGTAGTGCTCGACGACGTCGTCGATCCCCACGTTGGCGAGGCGCTCGGGGTGCGCATTCGCCTCGGCGGCGGTGGCGGGCTCGCCCGGCCAGCCCGGCGCGATGGGGTCGTAGCCGGCGGCGCGAAACAGCTCGAGCCACGGCTTCCAGGAGTCCGCGTGCAGCCAGAGTCCGTGGATGAAGACGACGGGGGTGGGCATGGAGAGTCCTTGCAGTTTGCGGTGTCCAAGCATGGAGTCGGGGCAAGGAAAGCGATAGGAGCAACCTTTCCGAGGCTTCACGCGTCCTATAAAGCGCCGTCGTCACCCATGCTCCGGGAGGGGCTATGAAGACGGCTACGTACCTTCTTGCAGTCGCCACGTTTCTCGCCGCACCGAGTCTTTCCGCTACACAATCGCCCATTGTCTCCGGCATTCAGGCGTCGGCCGATGAACTCAGTCCCGAGGTGCAGTGGTATGTCGGCCGCGGCGATGAGCTGACCGGCCGGCTTCGCTATGACGCAGCGGCACGCGAGTACGCCCGCGCCGCCGACATTGCTCGGCGCGAGGGGCACCTTCCCAGCGGGACGACTTGGACGCTGGCGACCGCACTCTACTGCAATGGCAACCTGGTTGGCGCCGCCGCTGCGTTGGATCAACTCACCGATGAAGCCGCACGGGTGGGTGATCTCGAGGTGGAAGCGCTGTCGATCTACTACGCGGCCTGGTTGAACGGCAAGGCGGGCCGCGGGCCTGAGATGGCAGCACGTGTCGCGCGGCTCGAGGGGTTGCTGCGCTCGCAGTATGTCCCGGTGGCGCTGCGCGATCGCCTGAGCGCCTGGCTCCGGACCTCGCGGGACGTCGCGGCGATCGGCTCACAATGAGTCTGTAGCATCGAACGCAGATGGCGGGGAGGCGCGGTGGGTGGATGGTCACCTGCCGCGCCTTGGTTCGTTTAGTCGCAGGATGAGCAAGAGAGCGCTGGCCATCGATCCGCGGAGATTACATATCTAGGCTGGCTCGGCCCTGCGATCCCCTTGGTAGGCGGTGCGCCTCATGACAAGTCACGCAGATTCCAATCGCCCACCACTGCTGCTTGCCCTGTCCGGCGGCGGTTATCGGGCTGTGCTGTTTCACGTTGGCGCGCTGTGGCGACTGAACGAGATCGGCGAGCTGCGCGCGCTTACGCACGTATCGAGCGTCTCGGGTGGATCGATTGTTGCCGGAATCCTGGCCGCGCGCTGGGATCAATTGGCGTTCGATAGCTCGGGCATCGCGCGCCGGTTCGGTGAGCAGATCGTCGAGCCGCTGTTACGGTTGACGGACCACTCCCTCGACTGGCCGGCTATTCTGCTTGGAGTGTTGCCCTTCGCGTCGGCGGCCGGGGTAATTGCGCGTTCCTACCGCAGGCATCTGGTGGGAGACAAGACCATCGGCGACTTGCCTGTGCGGCCGAAGTTCGTTTTCAACGCGACGAATCTGCAAACCGGGGCGGGCTGGTCCTTTGAGAGGGAAGGAATGGGTGATTCGTCCGTCGGCTTCGTGCGTGACGGGAGTGTCCCAATCGCGACGGCTATCGCTGCCTCGAGCGCCTTTCCACCGTTCTTATCGCCGCTGAAGCTCTCGCTTGGCCGTGCCGGCTGGGAGCCCCCGCGCCAATCCAGCTGGATGACTCCTTACAGCGATCTCGCGCTGCAAGTTCGACCGATCCCAAGAGACAAACTTCAAGGCTTCAGAAAGCGAGTCTACCTGATTGATGGGGGTGTCGCGGATAATCTCGGACTCGCGGCCCTCTGGAAGACGGAAGGCGAGCTCCTCATTAGTGATGGCGGCGCCGTCTCCGCGCATTGTGTATCACCTCATATGAACTGGGTGGGGCAGCTGCGGCGGGTGTTATCGCTGATTCACGACCAACCGTCGCGGCTCCGCGCGGACACGGCGATCTCGCGATTTGCGGAGCATGACCAGCGGGGCACGAAGAGCGTGACTCAATCACCGCGTGGGGACGGGGCCTACTGGAAAATGCATTGGCCACCGGAGAGTCACACTGACGTGCCGGTTGTGGCACTCGACGAAGCAAAGATCCGGAAGCTCAGTGAGATCCCGACGAGGCTCTTGGCGATGAACGAGGATACAAAGCTGCGTCTCATAAACTGGGGATACGTCGCAGCCAACCGATCACTGCCATACTTGGCGCGTCTCTGGCTCCCACGTGGCGCCTCTGTTTTCAAGGAGGAGTTACCATACCGAGCCGCGGGGTTTTGACGGAGATCGCTCCACGGCACTCTGCGATGCGCGTTTTTTTCTCGCGGCCTTGGAGGGCTACAGATGCCCACGCCGTGTGCCCCGAGATCGCCGAGCAAGCGCGTGCTCGACGGGGCGGTACGGTATCGGTTTAGGGACAACGCGGAGCTGATGGGGGCGTGGACCAGCGCGCGGAATGTGCTGGGACCGTTCAAGCCTAAGGCTGAACCGGGCGCTGGCGGTAGTCAGACGCCGAAGGCGGCGTGATGGCAACGCAGGTTCCGAAACTACGGCTCCGCCGCGGCGGGGCCGTAGTTTTTTCTGCTCCCTCGGCCCATGCGAGCGACGCTGGAGCAGCGGACTGCGAGTCCGGTTCACGGGTCGAACCCCGCTCGCGCCTCGCGTTACCGAAGCGGTCGGACGTTTCGTGCGTTGGTTGGGTGGCGTTCGGATGACACCGGACCACATGATTAGCCACACAAGTGAACCTGAATTGTATCTGACCCGGAAGCGGCCCCCGGGTCACGAGCGATAGGTGCACGTGAGCATATGGGCAAGATTGGAGGTCACACCCGCTTAAAACTGAGGACAGTATTTAAGTCCTGCGCGATCGCAGCCTTGGTGGTCGGATCGTTGAAGTCAAGATTGAGAGATGCGTCGTCAAAACCGATATTGCTCCGGCGAAAGTTGAAGTTCTGGGTCCCTGGCGTCTGCGCAATGCCTATCAGCGGAATTGGGTCGTACTCCTTCTTGCGCAGCAAGTCGACAAAGTCTCGTTCTTCTCCTCTTTCGGAAGATCCACGTGCAATCTCGTCGAGCTTGGTGCGGAGGGTGACCAGCTCAGAGTTTCCCTGGTCACTCCGCTTCAGCGCGTAAAACAGGTATGGCGCGTCCTTCGTGAGCGGCAAAGCGTAGTACCTCTCCTTACTGAGCGGAGCCTCGAGCAACCGGAGACCAGGCTGTGAGGCTGGGGCAGGAAAGTAGAAGCAAAAGCCGGGAAGATAGAGCTTCGCTATCACACATCCGCGGGTGCTGGCGTAGGCGGTTTCAACAATTGTAGCGAGCAAGACGCCGAAGAACTGCAGAAGTTCTGTGAACTTCTCGGTGAAGTCATCACGGACCAGCTCAGGGAGAAGCTGCCTGAGGTGATCGATGCGCTCCTTTCGTGTTGGGGTCTTTCTAAACCAGCCCCCCTTCATGAAATCGAGCAGCTTCCGGTCGATTGCGGCCTTGGCATCCGGATGCTGGGTAATGATGTCGTACATATCGCGAAGGAGTGCCATGCGATGCTCCCCTCGTGGCGTAACGGCCGAACCGGATCGGATGATCGGGTTGCCTCAGAGCGAGGCGAATCACAAACGCGGTGGGTGCCTGGTTCTGCCTCGACATGCTGTGCACTCCTATTAAGCCGCCGGGTGGAGCAAGCCTTACCTAACTGGAAAGGGAATGGATCGGCCTCGTAAGAGCCCGACATCAGCGGTGGGCCTAACAAGACTGGCACTCTCCGCTTCCCCTGCATTGGGAACACGTAGCGTCCGGGTGTAGCACGCCCATGTCGACGGTACCTTTCCCCTCGCAATGCTCACACTCGCCAGACCCTCCGCACGTCTGGCAATCCCCACTTCCCCCGCATGTCGAGCAGATTGCGTCGGGGTGTAACGCTCCCATGTCCACGTCACCACCGCCTCCACAATGCTCGCAGTTCCCGCTCCCGGCCATGGTTTGTCTCCGGTCCATGTTGGCCACGACTGCGCCGAGCAACCCGTTCGGCAGCTCGGCGATCTTGGGATCCTTCGTGGCGTGTCAGACTGGCGTCGCGGAGGAGGCGAGGACCCGTGGCTTTGTGTCCCCGGCTCTAGCCGGGTTTACCTTTGTCGCGGTGTGTCCCGTTTGAAATACCATCACGTTGCTCCAGCGTCAAATCGCGGCGTTGCGAGCCGCTGCTAGGCCGGCCAGTTGTGGGAGAAGGGACCGCCGCAAGGAAAACTCCTCTCCGGGGATCAGGAGCCTGGGCCCAGGCGGCGAGGCGCGGCGGGTGGATGGTCGCCCGCCGCGCCGTGTTGCTCAGATCGTCATAGCTGACATGCGGTTGGCGGTTATCGTGTGTGCTTCTGCCCACGCAACAGCACCTGGCCGCCGGTGTTCAGACGCGAAGTCGGCCTGAAGCGTCGAAAGGAGGAAAATCATGAGCAGGAAGTGGCTGGTGGGCGCCTGTGTGACAGGCGCGCTCACATCCCTTGGGCTGCCGAGCCTTGACGGCCAGTTTCTGGACGTCCGGCCGTATAAAACGGCTTCGAGGTTGTCCTTCCGGGCAATGAACCTGTTCAGCAGCGGGGATACCGCTGGAGCGAAAGGTGAAGAGAAGAAGACCGAAGCGTCGCTCTTCCCGCAGGTGGGCGCACAGATCATGGTCGGAAACCTCAAGTGTGAAGCCCTGGGACGAACTGTCACCGGAGGGGAATTTGTTGAAGTACGACCGACCTTTTTCAAGGTTACGCTGCCGCACTTAGTTGCCGGCAGCCAGGTGGCGGCGGAAAAGGATGACGGGAACTGTGCCACAACCATGAACCTGATTGGGACGAACGGTGGACTGGTGTTTGTGGGGCTCAGATTCCCAATCGTTGCGGCGGGCGATGGTAAGTCGACTTTCGCTGTGTGGTTCATTACTCAAGGCAAGCTCATCCAGTACGTCCGAACAGCCGATAGCAGCTACCAGTATGAGTGGAGCGGTCACTACTCGATCCCGATCCTCTTCTCCGGAGAGGCCTGGGGCAGACGATCGGGCGAGCACACGAAACACTTCGGTGTCTGGTACGTTCAGGTTGAGCCGTTCGTTGCAACGCCGTCCGAGAAACTCGTCCAGAATGCGTACTCCAGTGTTCTTCCTAACACGAAGCAAGCGATCGTTGGTGTGACGGGTCTGCTCGCCGTGCACATCGAAGGCGTTATCAGTCTTTCGCTGAGCTACCTGTGGACCCCGACTCGACTACCAGGGGCCAAGACGCTCATGGTAGGCATGGCCCGCAAAATGTGATCAGGGCTAAGTTAACGCCGCGAATTTTCTGCGGACCCCTCAGACGGACGGCGTAGGGCAGGGTCTCGGGCTGGCGAAGCTCGAGGAGCTGATCCAGCGTGCCGAGGTGCTCGCAGGCCAGCAGCGTGGTGGGGTAGCGACGACGCGCTCGGCCAGCCGGCGACGGAACGCAATCCGGGTTACGCAGCAGCGCAAGCTGCTCGGGTATCTGCGCGCGGTCGGCGCGGTGGCGGCGAAGGAGAACGCGGAGTTGGCGGTGCGGTTTCAGCTGCCGCCTGCGAACGCCAGTCACGCGGCGTTGCTCACGGTGGCGCGCGCGATGTTGGAGAAGGCGACCGCGCAGAAGGAGCTGTTCGTGAGCCGCGGTATGTCCCCGATGCTGCTCGATGCTCTCGCGGGCGCGTTGGGCGAGTTCGAGAAGACGCTGGAGGCTTCGCGCGAAGGCCGGCGCAATCATGTGGGTGCAAGCGCCGATCTCAAGGCCGTGGCGGCCGAGATCAAAGAGCAGATACACGTGCTCGATGGGCTCGTGCGGTTCCGGTTTGGGGAGAACGCGGAGCTGATGTGGGCGTGGGCCAGCGCCCGGAACGTGCTGGGGCCGTTCAAGCCCAAGGCTGAACCGGGCGCGGGCGGTAGTCAGACGCCGAAGGCGGCGTGATGGCGGCGCCGGAGCTTAGGCCTAGGCGGCGAGGCGCGGTGGCGGAGTTAGCTGCCGCGCCTTGTTGCAGTGGCCCTTTGGTTCGACATCTTCCCAGCTGCACGCTATGTCTCTTCCGCCTTCCCAAGCCCACCTTGAACAATGGCGCGCCGTTCGCGCGGTCGTTCTCGCACGCGACTCGCACGTTTGCAGAGCGTGCGGCGAAACATGCTCCCAGGGCGAAGCCGACGTTCATCATCTGATTCCACGTGCCGCCGGTGGGGTCGATGACCCTGCCAACCTGATCACACTGTGCGATGGCTGTCACGCTGCGCACCATCCGAACCTTCAAGGCACGCTTGCTCGCCGGATGATCGAGCGCTGGGGATTGAGGCTGGCCAGGGCACTGGATTTCCGGCACGAGTTGGCTGGCGTTGATGAAGCGCTCGGCGCGGCGATGCGGCTCCTTGGAGTCACCCACCTCCGCACTCCCCAGCTGGATGTGATCCTCGCGGCCCTTCGAGGGGAGTCACTTCTTCTCGTCAGCGCGACCGGCTCTGGAAAGTCACTCTGTTTTCAGGTGCCAATCCTGTTAAAGCGTGGGTGCGGGTTCGTGATCTCCCCGTTGAAGGCCCTCATGAGCCAGCAGGTCGTCGACCTGCAGATGAAGAAGGTCCCGGCCACCTTCATCAACGGTGACCTTGGCCCGCAGGAAAAGGAGATCCGGTACCAATTGTTAAGGGACGGCTCCATCAAATTCCTGTATTGCACGCCGGAGCGCTTCGATCCAAGAATGGTTCGCCGGGCGGAGGTGAACGAGATCAGCCGCGCCCGGCCGGCCTACTTAGTGATCGACGAAGCGCACTGCATCGATCGTTGGGGAAACGACTTCCGCCCGAACTACGGTAACCTGGGTGCAATTCGCCACGCACTGGGCAGCCCACCGGTGTTGGCGTTCACCGCCACGGCCGGAACGCAGGGCCAGCGACGCATCCTGGAATCGCTCGGAATACCAGACGCCCGCGTAGTGGTGACGGGGGTGAACCGGCCGAACATCAAGTTCGTCCGTCTGCCGAACGTGAAGGACAAGGTGCGGTATTCGCTGATCACGAACCTCCTCAGGGTCATGCCGCATGGTCGTGCCATGTTGTTCGTGCCTACAGTCAACACCGGAAAGCAGCTCCAGGACGGCCTTCGGTCGTTCGAGTTGGACCTTCCTTTCTTCCACTCCAAACTCGGTACGGCTAACGACCGCGACATGCTGCTGGGCCAGTTCACGGGCCGGACCGACCCGCCCGTACGAGTCATCATCTGTACCAACGCGTTCGGCATGGGACTCGATTTGCCCGACGTTCGACTCGTGGTCCACTGGCAGCATCCAGCGTCACCGGAAGACTACCTTCAGGAATTCGGGCGCGCTGGTCGGAATGGCAAGCCTTCGGTCGCTGTCATGTTCACCGGAGAGAATGACGAAGGATTGCTCAGGTTCATGGCCGAGAAGACATCCGAGATGGCAGGGGTTGACGCCGCGTCCAAGGCGTCGGCGCTCGAAGCCAAGCTCGAAGCCATCAAGGAAATGCGGCGCATTGCGACGTCGAGAGGCGTCTGCGTTCGCAACAATATCGTTAAGTACTTTGGGGAAATGCCGTCGCGTCGGCACCGAAGCATCGCCGTGCGAATTGCGGAATGGGTGCTCTTACGGTCCGTCCGTCTCCGACGAACCCGATTCTGCTGTGACCGGTGCGATCACGTGAATGTCGACGATGTGAACGCCGTCATTGATTGGGCGGTTGGGGTCTTTGCACGGGAGCGGTAGGGGGATCGCTACCGTGCGCTAGAGCGCCCATCTAGCGCACGTGAGGACTCTGCCCGCAGCCAGTTACTCACGGGTCTGCTGACAGCACGAGCAAGGCTTCTGATCCGATTCAAACTGGCATCGCAACAGGATCTAACTGCCGAATTCGTCTTACATCCGACGGAGGTACAAGCAGCTCTAATGCGGGCCACACAGCCTGCGGTGGGGGATGAACGGCGAACGTTAGCCCTGCTCAGAGTGTCATAGCCGGTGTCTCCTTCACGTCTAGGTTCAGCCGCCGTGCCCGCTCCACAGCTCGTTCCTCCAAACGCTCAAGTAGCTACACTTCCCAATCAGTCCTTCATGGATGAGAACCGGGTTCGGAGGTTGCTGCACCTGGAGAGATAGGCATGATTCGCGTTGACCGTGCTCGCGTACCTGAACCGCAGGCTCTTCACGCGAAGAGTGTCGAGGGTCACCTACGCGAGGTGTCCGCGTTCTTCGAGCAGCGGGCGCTCGAGACGCGGCGGCAGGAACGTTTCCGGTTCCCCCTCATGACGAAACCGGTTTTCGAGGACGTGATGGGTGCCCTGCGGAAGGTGTTTAGTGGCAAATGCGCCTACTGCGAAACGCCCCTGTCCCGGGATAACGAGAGCCTCGATCGATTTCGCCCCAAGAAGGGCGCGATCGGGCTCACGCAGGATTACGCTCCTGATCACTACTGGTGGCTGGCCTACGAGTGGCGGAATCTGTACGCCGCTTGCGCAACGTGTAACAAGAACAAGGGATCAAAATTCCCAGTAAAAGGGCAGCGTGTGAGACTCAAGGCGTCCTGGAGGGATCTCGACCGGGAACAACGTCTACTCATCGACCCGTGTGGGGATGATCCCACCCTTGACCTCGCATTCCAGGAGGACGGATTCGTCGCTCCACACAGTGAGCGTGGCGATGTGACGATGGGGGTCCTGGAACTGAACCGGCGTGATCTGGTACGCGCGCGCGCTGAGCTGGGCAGGCGTGTGGCACTCGCGATCGTTGGGCTCCGACACCTGACCGCCGGCCCCGAGGGCATCGACGTCTCCGGCCCGGAGGACCTGGTGTTGTCCGTCATGAAGACGGGTCCCGCCGTTTCTCCGTATCAAGCGAAGACGCTGGATTGGCTCAGTGAAGCCGCTCGCCCGAGTGCGCCCCACGCCGCGGTAGCGCGTACACTGATTCGGTCCTGGCTGAGCAGCCTCGCCCCAGCCACCCCAACCACACGCGCGCTTCGGAAAGTCCGGAAGGCGCGGCATGTGCGGCTCAAGACTCAATACATCACGGCTATCGAGATCCGGGGATTTCGCGGAGTGTCGCAGCTCGATCTGGCTGTCCCAACGCAAACCTCAGAAGACGCGCCGGCACCCCACTTGATGCTGCTCGGCGAGAATGGTGCGGGTAAGTCGTCCATTCTGCAGGCGATCGCGCTCACGGTGGGTGGCGGGAAGGGATCGGGTATCCGCCCCGCGGAGGTACTGCGTCAGGGCGCCAAAGCCGGTCGAGTCCGTATCCACATCAGCGGCAATGCGGTACCGCTCGAGCTCAAATTGGGGCGCGGCACGACCAGTTTCACAGTCGCCGGCGAACCGTTTCACGGAGTCCTGCTCGCCTATGGCGCGACACGGCTGCTTCCGAGGGGCTCGAATGGGAAGGCGGGGACTGGCAAGAGGCGGGTGACGAATCTGTTTGATCCGTTCCGACCCTTGCTCGACGCCAATCGTTGGATGTCCCGGCTACCCCGTCCCACGTTCGACTACGTCGCGCGTGCGCTGAAAGACGTCCTGGATTTGCCGCGTGCCGCGAGACTGAGAGTCGTGACGACCAGGAGTGGCCCTCAAGTTCGGGTACGGCTCTACGGATGCGACCTCGGCCTGGAACAGCTGAGCGATGGCTATCAATCGGTCCTGGGACTGACGTGTGATGTCATGTCCGGGTTGATGTCCACGCAGCTTGGAGCACTGGAAGCTGCCGAGGGGATCGTGCTGATCGATGAGCTCGGCGCGCACCTCCACCCGCGGTGGCGGATGCGCGTCGTGAGCAGTCTCCGCAAGATGACGATCTTCCGCACTGGTCGGCGCCAGAATGGCAAACTGGCCGACCTTTAATTCACCAGCCGAGCTGACCACATCGCAAACGGAGGAGGAATCCGCGACGGAGACAACATTCAATTCGGCCACATGGGAATAGCCGCGGAAGCGAATTCCGTCCGTAATCGCGTTATCTGGCGGAGGGTCAATCACGGAAAGCTTCATGCCCTCCTGTAGGCCAACGTTGCGGCCGGCGTCAACATAGACGGAAGAGTCGGCAAGGTATTTGACGCGATAGACCGATGGCTTTTCACTGGGGGCTGTAGTCTGCGCATATGCACCGGAGGAAAAGCTAGTCAGCAGAAGGCCGGCCAACGAAACCCACGCCAGATC
>Ga0137409_10002991_pt1 | contig 17972 bp, 12 predicted proteins | sample CZODoug1_16funga_FD_122059 | JGI IMG/M metagenome (GOLD analysis project Ga0137409, IMG submission 122059) | Vadose zone soil fungal communities from Angelo Coast Range Reserve, California, USA - CZODoug1_16fungal (Hybrid Assembly) | ecosystem: Environmental > Terrestrial > Soil > Vadose zone... | reverse complement strand
ATTGCTTCAGACGAGCTGAAGTTTTCCACAGGGTTTTACTTCAATACATGTAATTCCTGTGATAGAACATAGGCCATAAATCTGGATGTTGCTTGGGTGCTGTTCGGTGTCGGCGTTTGTGGCCGTTGCGATCCCTCCCTAAACTGTGGGGAGCCTCTACTTCACCCCGGGGGCTCGGGGCCCGCGTGCGAGTGTGCGAAGCGTCGCCAATGTACGAAAGGGAGAAAATTTAATGACTACGAGTGAGCTGGGAATCACCATCGTGCGGTATTGCCTCGCCCTGATGGTCATCGTGTTATTCGCATACGGCACCTTCGCGCAATCCACCACCGACGGCGCCATCGGCGGCACCGTGCTGGATTCCAGTGGCGCTGCCGTTCCAAATGCCAAAGTCACGGTCAAGAACAGCGGCACGAACGCCGAAGAGACCGTTATGACCGATGACACCGGCTATTTCCGCGTCGGAAAACTTCAGCCTGCCACGTACTCTGTTTCCGTCGAGGCGCAGGGTTTCGCGCCTTTCAGGGCCGAAAACGTGATCGTCCAGGTCGGCAGCATCACCGACATATCCGCCCGCGTGAATGTGGCTTCAGCGGGCGCAACAATCGTTGTCAGCGCGGAAGTGCCGCAGGTCAACACCAACTCAGCGGAATTTGCCCCCACTATCGACCAGAACGCCATCAGCAACCTCCCCATTAACGGCGGCCGCTGGTCCAGTTTCGCCTTGCTGACTCCCGGCGCGGTCAACGATGCAAGCGGATTCGGCCTCATCAGCTTCCGCGGCATGAGCACTCTGCTGAATAACAACACCGTGGATGGGGGCGACAACAATCAAGCATTCTTCTCCGAGGAGCGCGGCCGCACCCGCATCGGCTATTCCTCTGCGAAGGCTGCGGTCCAGGAATTTCAGGTCAATACTTCGAACTATTCCGCCGAGTACGGTCGTGCCGCCGGCGCTGTTATCAACACCGTCACCAAGAGCGGCACCAACCAGTATCACGGTGAAGTCTATTTCTATGACCGGGACAATACCTGGGGCGCCATCAATCCTTTCACCACCCTCACGGACAGAACTACACTAGTCACTTCACCATACAAGCCCATGGATGTTCGGAAAATGTACGGCTTCGGTGTCGGCGGTCCCATCAAAAAGGACAAAATCTTTTTCTTTTTTGCCTTCGATCGCTACGATCGCAACTTCCCCGGAACCGCCAAAGCCACCAGCCCCGCCGCTTTTTTCGCCCTTCCCCTTCAGACCCTTACAACCGCTTACACAATTGATGGAACTACGAACTGCTTTCAAACAAATGCAAAAAGCAACATTAACACTGGCAACCCCGGTGCTAACATCCCCAACCCATTCACGACAGGCTCCACCGCCGTGCCGAATGGGGCAAACGTTGCCACCGCCACCATCGGAGCTTGCACACTCGTAGGTAACCTCGGCCTCGGCAACTCCAACTACGCTGCCGGCCTCGCCGATTACACCACTGGACTCAGCGGACTCACCAATGAGATTGGTCCCGTGCCTCGCAAAGGCCAGGCCACCATCTTCTTCCCGAAGATCGACTGGCAAATCAGCGCCAAGAACCACGCGACGTTTGAAGTGAATCGCACCCGCTGGTCTTCTCCCGCCGGCATCCAGACCCAGGCCAGCAACACTTTTGCGACCAATAGCTTCGGCAGCGACTACGTCAAGGAAACTTGGGGCGTCGCCAAGCTCTATACCTCCCTTACCCCGGCTCTCACCAACGAGGCTCGCTTCCAGTATGGACGCGACTTTGAATTTGAGTTCCCCCAGTCTCCTACCGCTTACGAGCAGGCCAATTTCGTTACCTCCCCGAATTTCCCGGGCTATACCAATCCTCTGGGCCTGCCACCGGACGTCTTCATCACTAACGGCTTCGACATGGGTGTTCCCACGTTCCTCACTCGCCCCGCTTTCCCTGACGAGCGCCGCACTCAGTACGCCGATACTGTCTCTTGGTCGCACGGCAAACATAACGTCAAGTCTGGCTTCGATATCGCCCACACTCACGACTTGAGCGAAAACCTCCGCACGCAATATGGTTCTTTCCTGTACAGCACGATTGCCAATTATCTTTCCGACCTTATACAACCGAACCGTTGCGGCACCGCCCAGACTACGCCGTGCTATTCCAGTTACCAGCAGGCTTTCGGGCCGCTTGGCTTCGCTTTTAATACCAATGACCTCGCTTTCTTCGCGGAAGATACTTGGCGCATTCTCCCGCGCTTTACCTTGAATCTTGGTCTGCGCTATGAGTATGAAATGTTGCCAAGCCCGATTCTGCCGAATTCGGCTGTTCCGCAGACGCAAAGTTTCCCCAGCGACAAGAAGAATCTCGGCCCGAGAATCGGCTTCGCCTGGGATGTTTTCGGCGACGGCAAGACCGCTGTCCGCGGCGGCTACGGGATCTACTACGGCCGCGTCATCAATTCGACCATTTATAATGCCCTTACCAGCACCGGTGTGCCCGGCAGTCAATTCTCTTTCACCTTTTCTCCCGGACCAGGCAGTACGCCTTCTTTCCCGCAGATCCTGACAACTCAACCTCCCCCTTCCTCTGGACTTGGAATCGTCTTCTTCGACAAGAACTTTAAGCTTCCGCAGGTTCATGAAACGGACTTGACCCTGGAACGCGAAATCGCCCACAACACCATGCTGTCCGTAAGCTATCTCGGTAGTTTTGGCCGGCACTTGCCCGACTTCGTCGACATCAACACCGGCGCCGCCCTCATCAACGCCACTTACACCGTCGCCGCTGGTGGCCCGCTGTCTGCGGGCTCCTACACCACCCAACTTTTTGCGGTCACTTCCACCGTAACCACGAACCCGGCCGGCAAGGTCGTCTCTTCCTCAACTACGTCCAGGCCGAACGGAAATTTTGGCGCCATGTCGGATATCTTCAGCGTCATCAATTCCAACTATAATGCTCTGGCTGTTCAGCTCAATCGCCGAATGACCAATCACTTGCAGCTCTCAGGCAGCTATACCTGGTCGCATTCGCTTGATTATGGGCAGAACGCCTCAACCTTTTCGGATACCAATGATTTGCTGTTGCCCAACAACCTCAAGCTGGAATACGGCAATTCCATCTTCAACGTGCCGGACCGCTTTGTGGTCAGTGCCATCGTCGAGAGCCCTTGGAAAGTTGGTGGGGCGCTCGGTTACCTGGCCAACGACTGGCAGCTCGCTCCAATCTACGCTTCACAGAGCGGTTTGCCTTATTCTCTGGTCACCTCCGGCACGCCGCCATGTATTACTCTCAGCATTACCACCGACCCGGTCACTGGCAACACCACCACAGTCTGCGCCAAGGCTCTCGGTTCGGGCATCAACGGTTCCAACGGCCGTAAGGGTATCGACGTCATCGGACGCAATACTTTCCAGATGAAGCGCACCATTGACATGGACCTGCGCCTCTCCAAGAAGATTCGCTTCGGTGACCGTTACAGTGCCGAGATTCTCGGCGAGGCTTTCAATCTCTTCAACCACCAAAACGTCACCGGCGTGAACAACACCGGTTATGGCATCGGGAGCACCACCAATCCGGCAACAAAGTTTGTAACTCCCACACTGTCCTTCAACGCGCCTTTCGGCAGCGTAACCAACTCCAACAGCAACTTTGCCTACACCAGCCGCCAGATCCAGATCGGCTTCCGCTTCCTCTTCTGAGCCAGTTGCAAACTCTCGCGAAACGCGGCGGCCCAGCCCGCCGCGTTTTATTTTTACCCCTGATGGGTACCCTGCCTCGGGCCTTAAGGCTGGGGCCTTTGCCTTTGCTTTTCTCCCGGTCAACCCGCTCTGCCAATGCCATTCAACTCGCCCCAGCTACCGTTCGATCCTCAATTTCGACTGTTTACTGCAAAGCGGCTAACAACTTAATTAGACTGTGCTATTCTCTCCGTGTTTGTGATGGACAGCTCCGAACCTTCGCGCTCCGTTTTCGCGAAGGCTCTGCTTAACTTGCTGAAGGAGTATCCCCCCGGACGTTTTCTCAGGGCGGAACCGCCTACTTTGCACCTTTTTGGTGCAAGGTAAATCTCTTTAGGGTCAACACTTACAGAGACTATAGAAGTGTTCATTCTAAACAACTTAAAATGTGATTATTCCCTTGACAAAGTAAACGGTCCCAAGGTCTACTTTCCACAGTGAGAGGCTACCATGAACCTGATAGAAGTGGTTTCCAAGTTCCGATCTGAAGCCGATTGCCTAGACTACCTCGAAGCCGTTCGTTGGCCTAACGGCGTGTGCTGCCTCAAGTGCGGCATCACAGACAATGGCGACGATATTCGCATCATGAAGTTCACCACGAGCGCGACCACACGAAAACGAACAAACAAAAAAGGCGAGACTAGGATGGTTGTCGTCCCATCGCGGCGACTCTACGAGTGTAAAGAGTGCGGCTATCAATTCAGCGCGACCACTGGTACCGTGTTCCACGATTCCCACCTGTCCCTAATCAAATGGTTTATGGCCGTTGGCCTGATCGTCGAAGCGAAAAAGGGGATGAGCGCGTTGCAAGTGGCACGACATCTCAACATGGAAAGCAGTTACAAGACGGTCTGGTATCTCTGCCATCGCATTCGCAAGGCCATGCAAGAAGGCGGGTTGCTGACTGGCGAAGTTACGTTGCTCACTGGCGTAGTCGAGACCGACGAAACCTATGTAGGCGGCAAGGTGAAGCGCAAGGGCAGGCCCTTTGTAAAGAAAGAGAAGAAGGATGTTGTCCTCGGTATGATCGAGCGCGGCGGCAAGGTGCGATTCATTCCGGTGAAAGACAACAAAATGGAGATAATCGAGCCTGTCATCCGCAAACACATTAGCCCCGATGCCATGCTGCAAACGGACGAATCCGCAATCTATACGATAGTTGGCAAGCGCCATTTCTCCGGACGGCACCGCATGATTAACCACACCCGTTCCTACGGTATTGGAGACAATCACACTAACACGATTGAGAATGCATTCTCCTTGCTCAAGCGTGGCATCTACGGCTCATTCCATCAGGTCTCGAAAAAACACCTTGGCCGCTACTGCGAAGCGTTTTCGTTCCGGTTCAATCGGCGGGATTCGCAAAAGCAGTTATTCGATGCGACGCTCAAAGGATTAGTGAAGGAAACCGCGTTGCCGTTTAAGACCCTGATTGCTTCTGTATAAGCTGGCCACTTCGACGCTTGCCGCTTGTCTTTATCTGCTTCATTGGTATCGGGGAAGTTTTGAGTAGCCGCGATAGAACCAAGTCAAATTTCTTTTTTTCTACAACAATCTTCTTCTTCATGTCCGAATGGTAGCATAATAAAGGTGGCGGGGCCGGAAGGATTCGGACCTTCGGAACGTGCGTTAAACACGTTTCACCCGATTATAAGTCAGGCGCAATGGACCACTATGCGACGGCCCCGCTATCTTACAAACCTAATCACTTGCATTTGCTAGAGCTGCTGCTGTCTTTATTGTGTCCAGTCTTTCTGCTAGCTGCTGCCATTTAATAAGCCCATAGGTGTTAGGCCTACCCTCGACTTTGTAAAATCGGGTGCTCCTTTTGGCATACCTAAAGAGCATGACTCCAAGATTGTTTGACTTCACGTTCTGTTTAAATTTAACTTTGATCTGCGCTGCAATTTGAGTTACATGCATTGGTTTTCCCACTTCTTCCAAAATGCTGGCAGCCATGTCCGGTTGGCTCTTGGGTTTTTCAGTCTTGGGATGTTTGTTTAGAATCTCTTCAGCAAGTTCCAATGCAGCGATTTCTTGCTGGATGCGCCTAATTTCTCTTTTCCGTTCTTCGATGGCCTCTTGGATATCCATATATTGCTCCCAGACAGTCATTATAGCCATCTTCTAAGGCGTGTCAATGACGTGTAATAGATTCGCCCCCTGTTCCCTCAACGAGTGGTTATGTGCTAGGATGAACGGAGTTTTTTAGGGGCAATGAATGCAATGGTCTTCGAAGACGATGAAATAGAGCGATCCAGGGTTGAAGAGCAGGCTGGCTCGACAAAAGCTCAGCGAGAAGCGGCTACTAAGAATCGAACGATAAAACTATTTGCAGCGAAAATGAGAGAGGCGAAGCGGCTTAGAGACCGCCACGGTTACGAACGCTTGCTTGAGCTTCAGAACGTGAAGAGAAAGACTGCCGCTTGGGACGCTTTGTGGCGGTACTTTTATTCCGACGAAACTTGAGCTTTTTTATCGCCTTAAGTCTAGCTTTTTGTTCTTCCGCAGGAAGCTGCTGAAAGCATGCGAAAGCGATTTCCGCAGCACGAGTCGCTTTTGATTTTGTCGCCACACGGGAATCCTCTCACGCATAGCTTTGCTAATGTCAATGGCTGGATTTTGTGCAATGCTCTGTCACGGCGCTTCATTTTGAGACACCTCTATTTACTTTGTCAACGCCATAATCACCCTTAAAACCCTTTAGAATGAACACATATGAAAAATCTGGCGGAAGATGCCCATCTTGCACCGTTTTGGTGCTACGTAAGTACCTTTAGAATGAACACTTGTGAAAAACAGGGGGAGGGGGGAGGAGTTCCCAACCAGTAAACCTGTGAACTCCGAGCCAGCAACCTTTCTTGCCACCACGTTCGCGGGACGGCCTAACACCGTGTTCGCCGCAATCCCCTCTCGGCTATACTCTCCCTCCGGAGGCCCCTTGCTGCAATTCGCCAAGAGCACCTTGCTGATCCTCAGCGCCCTGTTTCCCATCGTGAATCCCCTGGGCGGCAGCCCCATCTTTCTCGTCTTGACTCGCGAGTATCCGGCCTCTGCACGCAGAATTCTCGCCCGCCAAGTCGCGATGAACAGTTTCGTCCTCTTGATTGCCTCGTTTCTCGTCGGCACTCACATTCTGGAATTCTTTGGGATCTCCATTCCGGTTGTGCAAGTGGGCGGCGGCCTGATTGTCATCTCCAACGGCTGGGCCATGCTGAAGAGCAAAGAGGAAATGGATCGCGGCCCGGCCGTTCAGAAGAAAGTGAACATGAAGGACATTTCTCGCAGCGCTTTTTATCCGCTGACCCTCCCGCTTACCGTCGGTCCCGGCTCGATTTCCGTGGCCATCACGCTCGGCGCAAACGAACCGCGCCACCTCGGCCAAAATCTTCTTCCGATTCTCGCCGCGGTCATCGCCTCGGCGCTTGTGGCACTGAGCATTTATCTTTGCTACGGTTTCGCCCATCGCCTCGCCGCCATCATCGGCGAAAACGGCATGAGCATCATCCTGCGGCTCTCTTCCTTTCTCCTCGTTTGCATCGGCGTTCAGATTCTCTGGAACGGCGTAAAAGCCTTGCTTCTTACTCTACCGGGAGTCGGGGCCTGAGACCCCCTTATCGGGCTTGGTGTATCATGGATTTTCACCATAGAGATGCGACTCGAAGCCCTGAATTTCATCGTGTGCCCCAATTGCGCGGGCGAATTATCTCTGAGCAGCGATGCGTCCCGCGCGCCCGAGGACGGTCATATCATGAACGGCACCCTCGCCTGCCGCGGCTGCCCTTCACGATTCTCCATTCGCAACGGCGTGCCGATTCTGCTCCCTGCAAACCTCACCAGTGTCAAACTCGAAACGGCCTCACGCTTTGCGGAGGAATGGACGCGCTGGAGCGATCTTCGCGACTATTACGAACAGGAATTTTTCGACTGGGTGGCCCCGCTCGCTGCCGGGGATTTCGCGGACCAGCTAGTATTCGAGGGAGGTTGCGGGAAGGGTCGCCACACTGCCATCGTGGCTTCGCATGGTGCCAAAGCAATTGTCTCCCTGGATTTGGGCGAGAGCGCATTCGTTGCCTTCGCGCATACCCGGCAATTCCCGAACGCCCACGTCGTTATCGGCGACTTGCTGAACCCGCCCGTCCGCCCCATTTTTGACTTGGCATTTTCTGTTGGTGTTCTGCACCATCTGCCGGACCCCGCGGCCGGTTTTGCGAGCCTGGCCTCGCGAGTGAGGGATCGCGGACGGGTGGCCTTTTGGGTTTACGGCCACGAAGGAAACGAATGGATCACCCGGTACGTGGATCCCGTGCGCAAAGCCATCACTTCGCGATTGCCCGCGTCATTTCTGCGGATTGCCTCCATTCCGCCTGCCGTGGCGCTTTGGGCAGTCATAAAACTTTTCTACCGCCCGCGTTCGAATGGAAAAGGCCCCGCGAAACTTCCTTACGGCGATTATTTCGCTGCGCTGTATCACTATCCGTTCGATGAGATTCACGCCAACGTTTTCGATCAACTCGTGACGCCGGTGGCTTATTACTTGCGTGAAGATGAAGTCAGGCCCTGGCTGGCATCGGGCTTCCGGGATGCCGTGCTCCGCTCCCATCGCGGATACAGTTGGACGGGACTTGCGACCGTCTGCCGCGTCAAAGCTGCCGTTGCCGAATAGCATGCAAATTTCCAAATTTTCTGGCGATCCGCGTTGCGCCATCGCGAGGGCAGCAGCTACAATCGAAGTGAAAAGTATTTGCATCCTTCCGTTTGGTTCGGCTGGTTCACGGGCGATCCGGCCAAGTTTCGCCAGTTCGAATGGCGCAACGATTCGAACCGTGCATTGCCGGACGTGGCAGTGAGCGGCGGAACGTAAGTCTCCCGAATCTCGTTGCGATGATTGGAAGAGCGTTTAAACATTCGAACGGCGCTCCGCGAGGTACAAAGAGTGTGCGGAATCGTAGGATATACGCATAAGAACTGGACCCCTCCTCCGCGGCGCATTCAGGAGGCCACCGCAACGCTGATCCACCGGGGGCCGGACCAGCAAGGCGTTTTTCAATCCAGCCTTTTCTCGATGGGCGCGGCTCGCCTCAAAATCATCGACCTGGATTCCGGGAACCAGCCGATTCTTTCCGAGGACGGGGATTTCGGAATCGCCTTCAACGGCGAGATCTACAACTACGTCGAAATACGGACGGAGCTGGAAAAACTCGGGCATCGATTCGAATCGCATTCGGATACGGAAACCGTTCTTCGCGCGTTCATGCAGTGGGACAAGGAATGTCTGGCGAAGTTGCGCGGAATGTTCGCGGTTGCATGGTGGAAAAAATCGGCGAGACGCCTTGTTCTGGCGCGCGATCGCATGGGAATCAAACCGCTTTACATCACACGCCAAGGCGAAGATCTTTTTTTTGGCTCCGAGCTGAAAGCGATTTTTATCCATCCGGAGATCAAACGGCGGCTGAGCCTTCCCGGTCTCGATTGTTATCTCTCGTTGAACTATGTGCCGTGCCCCTGGACTCTCGTGGAAGGAATCGAAAAACTTCCACCAGGACACTGGCTGGAGTGGAGCGACGGAAAGATGTCGTCGGATGCTTATTGGAAACTGCCTTTTACGCACCCGTCCAATTACACACTGGAAACAGCAAAGGAAGAACTCGACAGCCTGCTGCAGCAATCGGTGCGCGAGCATATGATTTCGGATGTTCCGCTGGGGATTTGGCTGAGCGGTGGAATGGACTCGACGACCATCCTGCACTACGCCTCGAGGGCCACCGCTTCGCAGCTGAAAACATTCTCGATTTCATTTCGCGGACGAAGTTTTGATGAGTCAGAATTCATCGGTCGCGCCGTGCGGCAGTATGGAACGGACCACCTGCAACTGGATTTAACTCCGGCGCAAGATCTGTGCGGCGCGATCGAGGAGTTTGCGTTTTATTCAGACGAACCGAGCGCGGACGCGGGCTCGTTGCCCGTTTGGTTTCTGTCGAAATTGTGCAAGTCAAACACGACGGTGGCGCTGAGCGGTGAAGGCGCTGACGAATTATTCGGCGGATACATCACCTGCCGCGCAGACATGCTAGCAAAATGGGCCAGGCGGATGCCGCGCCTGCTCCTGCAGGCCGCGCTGGCCGGAGTCCGCCATTGGCCCGTTTCGGACGAGAAAATCAGCTTCGAATATAAGGTGAAGCGATTCTTGGAGGGCAGCCTGCTGGAGCCGGGCCACGCTCACGTATACTGGAACGGAACTTTTTCGGACGAGGAAAAGCAGTCGCTGCTTAGCCGGCCGCTTCCCAGTACTTTTCACCATCTCCTGGATGAAGTAGACGAATTGCCGAAAACCCCCGACGCTCTGGCGCACTTCCTGTGGTTCGATCAGAAATATTATCTGGCCGATGACATTCTGGTGAAGAGCGACCGCATGAGCATGGCTCATTCCGTCGAAGTGCGCCCGCCATTCCTCGATCATCGCATCGTGGAGTTCGCAGCCAAGCTGCCCGCGCACCTGAAGATTCGTGGATCGCAGCAGAAACTCGTCTTGAGTGAATTGCGCAAAGACAAGCTTCCAGCCTCCATCCTGGCCGGCAAGAAGACGGGGTTTGACATTCCTGCACATGAATGGCTCCGCGGCCCTCTGCGGCCGATGCTGGTCGAATCCTTGAGGGAAGGAATCGCGGAATACGGGCAACTCTTTCGAGGGGCTGCCGTTGAAAGCTTTCTAACCCGGCATCTGGAAAGAAAAGCAAACGTGGGGTATCACCTCTGGGGCTTGATGATCCTTTTTCAATGGATGAAAAGATGGCGAATACAAGCGTCGTCGGACGCGACGGCGCAAGCGTTCTTACAAGTAAAAGCTGGCTCATATACCTGATCGTAGCCCTGGTTGCCGGAGCGGTCTATCTGGGTTGTAGCGTGTCGCCGCCGTCGCTGATGGACGACGTTGATGCGGCCGTGGCACAAATCTCAAGAAACATGGCTACCTCCGGGGATTGGGTGACCCCGCGTGTTAATGGCATCGTCTTCCTCGAGAAACCGGCCATGTTTTACTGGCCGATGGCCGTCTCCTTCAAGATTTTTGGCGTTCACGACTGGGCAGCACGCATCCCTTTCGCACTTTCGGCAATCGGACTGGCTTGCCTGACGTGCGCTTTCGGCGCATGGGCGTTCGGGCGGAGAGCAGGATTGTGTGCGGGCTTGTGCATTGCCACCTGCGTCGGCCTCTTCCTATTCACGCGCATCGTTATCCCCGATGTGACTCTAACGTTTACCATCGCCTTGGCGATGTGGGCGTTCTTGCGCGCCCTGGATGAAGAGGAGCCGCACCCGCGTCGCTGGGCGTTTGTTCTCGCCGCCAGCATAGGGACTGGGGTCCTGCTGAAGAGTTTGATTGGCGCGGTTTTCCCGGTGGCTGCCGGACTGCTCTATCTTTTGGTGACCAAGCAATTTTTTGCCGCTCGAACCTGGAAGCGGCTGCGTCCCATCAGCGGTTTTTTCATTGCACTCCTTGTTGCTGCGCCTTGGCACATTTTGGCCACGCTTCGGAATCCGCCCTATTTTTCGCTTTCGCTGCACAGCGGTCCGGGCGAATACCACGGTTTTCTCTGGTTTTATTTTATCAACGAGCAGGTCCTGCGATTCCTCAATCTGCGCTACCCTCGCGATTACAATACGGTCCCCCGGCTGTGGTTCTGGCTCCTCCATTTTCTGTGGCTATTCCCGTGGAGCGTGTACTTCCCTGCCATCGCCAGGCTTTCCTTCAAACCCATCGACCGCGCAGGCGGCACACGCCTGCTGGCGATTTGCTGGACCGGATTTATCCTAGTGTTCTTCACGTTTTCCACGACGCAGGAGTATTACTCGATGCCCTGCTATCCCGCGCTGGCTTTGCTGCTGGGCTCAGCAATGGCTGAGGGCGGTGATTGGATCCGCCGTGGAACTCGCGTTCTTTCCGTGGTTGCCGGCTGCGCGGGGCTCGCCTGCATCACCATTTTTTTTCTGGTGCGAAATGTTCCCGCGCCTGGGGACATCTCTTCCGCGCTGAGCCATCATCCCGGTGCCTATACCCTGTCCCTGGGCCACATGATGGACCTTACATTCGATTCCTTCGCCTATCTGCGCCTGCCGCTGGCGGTTGCGGCGATAGCTTTGCTGGGAGGCGCCCTTGTCATGTCCCGTTGGGTCGATCTGCGTTCGTTCCTGGCAACCGCGCTGATGATGGTGGTCTTTTTCCATGCCGCGCGGCTGGCGATGGTGGTATTCGATCCGTTTTTATCGTCACGCCCGCTCGCCGAAGCACTGCTGAAATCGTCTGAGGGAAAGCTGATCGTGGACCATAATTACTGGGCTCTGTCTTCTATTACGTTTTATGTAGAGCGCGACGTGCTGATTTTGAATGGGCGTTATTTCAATCTGGAATACGGCTCGTATGCACCTGGCGCTCCGGACATCTTCATTGACGACACCCGATTCAAGAGGCTGTGGCGCGACTCACAGCGCTACTATCTTGTGACCTACCAGCCGAGACTCCAGCAATTCGAAGATCTGGTTGGCCAGGAGCATCTCGAAATCATCGCTGCAGCTGGTGGAAAACTGATTCTTACTAACCATCCTTTAGAACACGCTAGCCTGATAGAGTTGATACATCATTTGCAAGCAGCCACCAAGAACCAGCTTGCAAAGACCTGGGTATACAGGTAAAAAAAGAAAGTCCAGCTCAAATAGGTTTTTGCCCGGCGCTCCTCCTTGCCGGCCGCGCATTCAAGGGAGAGTTGCTCGCAGTTCGAATTGCCGTAGAATTGAAGAGAGAGATTTGCCCTGAGGAGGGTACATGAAGATTGCCGTGCTCGGCGGGGACGGCTATTGCGGCTGGGCGACGGCGCTGTATTTGTCGCAGAGGGGGCATTCGGTCGCCATTGTTGACAACTTTTTGCGGCGCCTTTGGGACCACGAGCTTGGCGCGCAGACGCTGACTCCGATTCGCCCGCTGATGGATCGCGTCAGAGTCTGGCAGAACTTGACCGGCAAGACTATCGAGCTGTTCGTTGGCGACGTTGCCGACTACGACTTTCTCGCTTCCGCGTTCAAATCCTTCGAGCCGGAGGCGGTCGTCCACTTCGCGGAACAGCGCTCCGCTCCTTACTCGATGATCGACCGGAAGCACGCCGTATTCACCCAGGTGAATAACGTCGTGGGGACGCTGAACGTGCTTTTCGGCATTCGCGAGTTTCTGCCGGATTGCCACCTGATCAAGCTGGGGACCATGGGCGAGTACGGCACGCCGAACATCGACATCGAAGAGGGCTACATCGCGATCGAACACAACGGCCGCAAGGACGTGGTCCCCTTCCCGAAGCAACCGGGATCTTTTTATCACCTCTCGAAAGTGCACGACAGCCACAACATGATGTTTGCGTGCAAGATCTGGGGCATTCGCGCCACGGACCTGAATCAGGGCGTCGTTTACGGAACGATGACGGACGAAGCTGCGCTCGATGAGGCACTCATCAATCGGTTCGATTATGACGACGTTTTCGGCACCGTCCTTAATCGTTTCTGCGTGCAAGCGGCCATCGGCCAGCCGCTCACCGTTTACGGGAAAGGCGGACAGACGCGCGGTTTCCTCGACATTCGGGACACAGTGCGTTGCGTCGAGATCGCTTGTCACAACCCGGCAGCCAGAGGCGAGTGCCGGGTCTACAATCAATTCACGGAACAGTTTTCCATCCTAGAACTGGCGCATCTGGTAGAGTCCGCCGCAAGAAAACTCGGCGTCGCCGTGGAGATCGACCACCTCCCCGACCCGCGCGTGGAGGCGGAGCAACACTACTACAATGCAAAACATTCGAAGCTGGTCGATCTGGGCCTACAACCACATAATTTGTCGGATGCGCTGCTGGATTCGCTCATGAACATCGCCATGAAGTACCGAGAGCGGGTGGATGCTTCGCTCATGCGGCCACAAGTAAACTGGCGTGAACCGAAGAACGATCGCCGCATGCAGATGACTGTGCCATCGAAATCCGCTGCGCCGGAGCCGCGTGCGGATCTTGCGGCTCCAGTAGCGGCAAAGGCAAAGAAGGCGTAAGACTCCACTCGGCGCGCGTCTCACTGTGGGGAATTCTGGGCAGGACTCGGGGCGGCGGGCACTAGCATTCCCTCTCGAATCCTGTAGTCCACGTCGCGCCACCGTATGCTGCTGCGTCCAAACGTCAGCAGCCAGATCACGAACGCAGTGGCGTCCCACACGACGATGAGCGGCATCTTCTTCCAGAGTCCGGCCTGGTGCAAGCCCCAGACGCCGACCAACCATGTCATCGCCACGCGGAACCCCAGATAGGCGGCGAAATACCCGAGGCCAATCGCCGCTGGATGAGTCAGCGCAACAGCGAGACACCACGGCAATCCCTGTGTAAAAGCAAGCCCCACATGTCCCCAAGGACGCATGTGGCGCATCACCGTCATCCAACGGAGCCGCTTGCTGAAGAGCGCGCGGGGCGAATCATAGTCTGGCACGGTCTGCACCGCGTACGGAAGCAGTTCGACTTTCAAACCTTGCTGCGCGATCAAACGGCCAACCAGAAGATCATCGGCGGGCTTGTTTTCGATCGCTTCGTATCCGCCAAATCCAGCAAGGTGCGCCCGGGTTGTGACAATGGTCGGTCCGAGGGTGAACTTAATTCCATCCAACTGCTGAGCGACCAGAATTCCAGGATAGAAGTCGGAATACATGCCGATGGATTGCAGATGTTGCGCGAGCGTTTCATCGTGGATGGATACATAGAAGCAGGTTACGCAACCCACTTTCGGGTCGCCCAGCGGAGCGACTACCGTGCGCAAGTAATTTGGCTCGACCCGGACGTCACTGTCGCTGATGACCAGAAACTCGTTTTCCGCTTCGTTCACCATCCTCACCAGCTTGGCCACCTTGTCGTTGATGGCACTACGTCCGGAGCCAAAGAGCAAGCTGATTCGGCGTTCGGGGAAATCACGCATCAATTTTTGCAAAACCGGCACCGCTGGGTCATTGCGGTCGCCGACGCAAAAAATCAGCTCATAGTTCGGATAATCCTGCCGGCAAAAACTCGCATAATTCTCGTATGCTTCGGGGTCCAATCCCCGAACGGGCTTCAAGTTGCTGACCGGCGGCACAAAATCCAAATTCCGGGGCACACGGGCCTTCGAGCCCCGAAAAAAACGCCACGAGCAATAGAGAACCAGCAAGTAATAGATGAAGGGCGCGGCCGCTATGGTAAGAAATAGGTAATCGGCGGCTTTCGAAATCATTGCTCCTCGCGCGCTAAGAATGTGCCACGCCGCTCCGTCGATAGTAAGGCATGCCCGCAACTACCGCTTCTATCGAAAAAGCATAGCAAAAAACGAACTATTTCGCTGCCCGGGGCTTTGGTCTGGCTGAAACATCGGGTAAGATCAATTTCGAATGATTTATGAAACGTTGACTCCGTTGCGGGTTTCTTCACTCCTGGATGCACGACGGCAATCCATCGAGAACCCAGCGCGCTTGGCTTGTACCCGCGTGCTCGCACGTTCGAAAGGCAATGCAAGGGGCAAAGCAGAAACGGCATGAATGATTCTCCGGGCCTGCACCTGAAAACTTACGTCCTTATCTTTTTCATCGTTTTATTTGCTCCGCTCGGCAACGTCCTGCTCGGCAAGGGTATGAAGGGGGTTGGCTCCGCCAAAAACTGGGTACCGAGCGATATTTTTCATATTCTTGCCAGCATCATCACTTCAGGTTACATCTGGCTCGGGATCGCCTGCTTGCTCGCGTTCTTTGTGGCCTACATGCTCGTTCTCACTTGGGCGGACTACAGCTACGTTCAGCCGGCTTCCTCATTTTCCTACGCCGTGGTGGCCATGCTGGGATATTTCCTATTGGGAGAGGCGGTGCCTCCGCTGCGCTGGATCGGCATATCTGTGATCTGCGTCGGCGTTTTTATTGTCGGGCATACGCATCCGCGAACCACGGAGAAGGCATAAACGTGCTCGAGTTTCTATTCCTGTTTATTATTGTTACGGCAGGCACCGGCGGGGAGCTGTGTGTTTCCCGTGCAATGAAGGTGGTCGGCGAAGTTCACGTCTTCCGGCCGGCCGCGGTGGTTCGTTTTGTTTTTCGCGCGATGCGCGTAGGTTGGATGTGGATTGGTATCGCGATGATGACGCTGGCCTTCTTCTCGCTCTTGGCGATGCTCTCCATCGAAAACGTGAGTTTCGTTGTTCCGGTGACCGCCCTGAGCTACGCGGCTGGCGCCTTAGGCGCCATGTTGTTCTTGCACGAACGCATCAGCCCGCAGCGCTGGCTCGGCGTTGCGATCGTTTGTGCCGGCGTTACACTTGTCTGGCTCAGCAGGCGCTAGGCCACGAATTCAGCTTCCCATCTTTACGGTTTCTCTGGGTCCACCTGCGTCGCCTTTCCGATCTTGATGGTTGAACCGAACCGCTTGTAGTTTGAGTATCGAACCGACACCCGAATATGCACATCAGGACCAGTCTTGAAGTGCAGAGTGTCATCGGATCGAGTGTAGGTCGGGAACCAGAAGCGGCCTTCGATATTCTCCCGAAAGGTTTCAAATATGGGATAGGCACTGTCTTGCTTCTTCTTCATCAAACCTGTGCCCTTTCCGTGGGTCTTGACAATTTGCAGGTCTCGGTCTTCCACCCAAATGCGGCCTTGAAAGTAGCGTTGGTTTTTTTCCAGCTTTTTTGGCGCTATGTCAAAAACATAGGTGCCCAACTCGTCGACCCGTTCCCGGCCTACATACTTGACGTCGTACTTTGGCAGTTCGTCTGGCGTCAGCACGAGCGGCCACACCTTTTCGATATCGTCAAAATCTTGCTGCTCCATGGTGATGCGCTGGATCGTCGACGCCGGCGCTTCGATAACCTTTTCAAAGCGCTTCCCCGCCGGAGTAAATAGGATGTCACTGGTCATGCGATACTCGCCGTCCACCTGGCCGTCCTCATCGATCGTCTGAAACACGAAGATTTGCGTGTACGTGTAGTTATCGCGCTCCTTGCGGAACTCCTCCTCGTGCTCCGTGAATTTCTGGATGATTTGTTCCACCGGCAACGCCGGCGGCTCATTGGTGATATGAGAGGACGTCTCTTGCCTAGCAGCATTTGTCTTCGCTGGGTCCCCAGGCACACTGGAAGGAGCAACCGTGCCAGAGGGCGGTGGAGGCAACGGCCCTCGCCGCTGCGCGGCCATGGGCAACGCGAGCGCACCACACGCAACCATCAAAAGCGCCTTGACTCTTATGTTCTTAGGTTCCTTTACTGCCATCCCGGAAATGAATTCACTCATTCTCTCTGCGCTCCTCGCTCTCATCCAGTCTCTACTGTACTTGAAGATTCGATGCATCGAACACGAGTTTCGTAGCCCACACCTGGCTACATTCGTAGCTTCACGGCTCGACGACCTTTGCCTGCAGTCCCGCGGGGGACAGGCATTGGGCATCATCAATTAGGCAGCAATTTGTATGTGGCCGTTTGCAACGCCACCGGCCCGCCATCTCTCTCCATCTACGAAGCGTCGAATTCGAACGTCGCGGACCTTCCCTATGACCATGGACTTAAAGCAAGAGACCCATGCAATGAAACAATCGGATCCGCTGAACGCTCTGTGATTAAGGACAAGCGCGATTACCGGTAAATCGGCCCCGCATCAATTCGCCAGATACAACTGCTATCGCAGGCAGGCCAGACGAATAGTGCGCTGTACGCAAACATTGCAAAGCCCTCAATTGCGAGGTTTACGGCTAAAAGTACTCCGTCCGTTGTCCGCGGAAACTAGATCACCGGGGAGAGCCGCCGATCCAAACTCGGGTGCTCCTGAACGCCGTTGCAGCGTTGTATGACAATGATCGTCTCGTCATCCAGAGGCTCTCCGTCTCCGCGAAAGGCACGGAGCGCCGATGCGAGTTGAGTGCCCAGCGCTTCGGAGCAAACGTGCGCCCCGTCTTCTTTGTAGTCTTGTGCTCTGGGCTCATGCCGAGATAGTCTGTGACAGCAAGAGGAGCCTTAGCGCCGTTTACTCTTGCTCCCGAAACACCTGCCCGTAGGTCTTGCCATAGGGATAAAAGCGATTATGTTCACCCCGTTCCCAAGCGGCTTTCAGTTCGGGCTTAGTAATATCCCAGTCCGGACGGCATTTCTTCAACACAGCACGCAAGTCTTGCCGAAGCTCTTCGATGGTCGGTCGGCCAAAAAACCAGTAGCCGTTGTAGAT
>Ga0137409_10002990_pt1 | contig 17975 bp, 14 predicted proteins | sample CZODoug1_16funga_FD_122059 | JGI IMG/M metagenome (GOLD analysis project Ga0137409, IMG submission 122059) | Vadose zone soil fungal communities from Angelo Coast Range Reserve, California, USA - CZODoug1_16fungal (Hybrid Assembly) | ecosystem: Environmental > Terrestrial > Soil > Vadose zone... | reverse complement strand
CACGGCTCCGATCACCTTCCCTCCCGGTTTATACCTGCTGTCGCCGTGCCGCCAAGCTAAAAATGCTCTGCATTATGCGCAGCGGATGGTTATGTAGAGTGGCTTCGGTAAGTGCTTGTCAGTCCGATCATTTCTCGTGGATCACAGCACATAAGATTTCATGATGCACGTCCTGCCGGCCACGGAGGCTGCCGCTTTTCAGAGGAGGTCCGTCATGGAGCAATTCTTTTTTTTGTTTTGCGAAACTTGCCACTGAAGCGACTTGTCGCTGACGCACTGGGCGAAATCGAGCTGATGGGCTGCAGCAAGGGATCATGGAAGCGGCTTTGTAACTCTTCGCGGGACATCCGCGCATGTCAGGTCTGAGTCGAGATTCGCCAACCAACCGAGGATATTATGCTGAGTCCAGCCAAGCACGCGCGTTGACAATCGGCGACTTAGGACACCCACTGCACATATCTACTTTCTGCGCATAATATTTTTCAGTAGTCTGCACGGACACATGCCCCAGTAGGAACTGAATTTGTTCTAACTCTCCACCGCCTCATGGCAGAGCCGGGCACACGACCTCCTCAGATCATGTGGTGCGAGTTTAGACACTCCAATCTTCGCGGCGTACTCCTTCACGACATGCCAGACTACTTTTTCTGTTATTCCCTCGCCCCAAACTGTGCCAGCTCGGCAAACACGCCGGAACAGTCTGCCGTTCGTGACACCAGCTTCTGTTAGCCAATCGTCGATTGTTCGCTTCACCCAATCAGGAACGGGAACGGTCCGAATGTGACGCCCCTTTCCGACCAGATCCATGATGGCCCAGTGCTCTTCGCGACGCTGGAGATGGTCGAGCGTAAGGTCGGACAGTTCTCGACGACGAAGCCCGCAGCCAAGTAAAACGGCCAGAATCGCTCGATCCCGCTTGCTTTTTGGCGTCCCTGCGTTTGGGAGCTGCCAGAGGGAGCGGGCCTGTTCTGCGGTTAACCAATTCCCTAAGCGAACACCCAATCTCTTGGAGCCCTTTACCCTGCGAATACCGGCCGTAAGTTCTGGGCTCAGCAAGCCGGCTTCAGCCGCCTCGTCGGCCAGCCTGCGCACGGCCGCGAGTCTCACATTCGCAGTTCCCGGCGCCAGCCGGCGATCTTCGAGGTGAATCCGGTAACGGGTGACAACTGTCTTGTTGAAGGACAAGCGAGGCTCTGAACAATACCATCCAACAAACTCGTCAATCGCATGCCGATAGCTGCGCTGCGATTCCGGCGAATGTAGGCTGGCAAGAACGGCGGCTTTGGCGTTATCCAGATCCGGAAGGCCGAGCTTGGTTTTCCACCGGGGCGGTTTCCGTTTCTTGTTTTTGCTCCTCATGGTTGGCCGCCTCCCGACGGCTGGCCCATGAGAATGTGACAACTTGGGCGACTTGTGGACGGGATCGCGGTCAACAGTTGAGGCGTTCGTAGCAAACTATTTTGCGTGCAAATGAATGACCGCGCCGGATTCCTGTTCGTATTCGTCGTAATGTTGTTTTTTCGGACTTAATTCGATAATAAATTCAAAGGCTATCAAAAAAGGAAATCGCTGATGTGCCGGGTTTCCCTAAAACCGGGTTCTCGTGGACGCCAATAACGGTACGCAGGTGAAGGAGTCACATCGTGGCCTCGAGGAACTGGCGAGCCGTTACAATCTGGGTGTCGGCCCATTTCACAGGAAAATCCTTAAGATTGCCGGTCACGAGGTAGTTGGCGTGTGCGGCCTGGGCGCACTCCAGGAAAATGTCGTCATCGGGATCAGAGCAGGCATGCACCCTTTCGGACGGCTTGACCCAAAATCCATTCTGTCGGATAGCGCGCAGCGCATGGTCGATGATCATCTCGCTGCGGTTAAACTTGGGACGCCGGATGACTTCTTCATATTCGGCATATACATCGCCGCTGACGCAAAGCTGTGCTGTGGTCCCGGCAAGCACCATCACAAAGGTCCGAGCGGGCAAACCCTGGGGTTGCAGCAACGCGGAAATCAAAATATTGGTGTCGAGGACGACCCGAATCATTGCTCCGAGGGCCGACGTTCACGGCGCGCTTTCCGCGCCGCCGCTATCTCCGCATCAATCTCTTCCACGGAGAGCTGATCCAGTCCCTGCTCTTGCGCGCTTTTCCAAGAGATCTGAAGCCACTCAGGGACAGAAGGTGAGGTCGTTGCGCGGATACTGATCTCCTCGTTCTCGGCAATGGAGCGCCCGAGCAAGCTTTCGACAACCATCTTCTGATCGGGAGAGAGGTCTTTCGCCTTGAGTGTCATGTGGTCCCTAGTGCGTCCATCGCGTTCCAGGCCAGTTTAGGGCGTCTTTTTGGCATTGTCACGTAGAATCGCGCCGCTGAAGTTCCTCGTTCAGTTTTTCCATTTGCTGCTTTCAATCGCCTAGCAGGTACCTTGGAGGCACCTAAAGAAACCTTTACCCACGCCCATAGGGATGAACTCTGATATGAAACAGCCCTACCGCCGTTGTCGGCCAGGAGTCTATGGGCTAACTCCCGCGCGGCGTTTCCCGTCCATTTGACCGGTGCCTTTCGCTGTGGATTCCACATGGACGCGATCGCTGTTTATCGGGACCTAGTTGTGGTCACGGGTACTGACAGCCGGAGAGCGGTTAAATTTCTCCACCCATTCGTCCCGTTTTGTCCTCTCGATTTCTTGCATCGAGGTCTTTGTTATTGGATATTTCTCGGGGGAGAACGCGGCTCGTAAGGGTTCAAAGCCAGCCTCCAGTAGCGCGCCGCTTTGGTGAATGCTAACGCGGGATGCCAGCACTGGGTTTTGCGCATTACCTTGGACCGCCGCCAGTGCCACTGGAAGAGGCCTCCATTCCTTCGGGGAGTTCGCGGAGGCCACATCGAATCGTAATTCGTCGCGGTCCCTTACGACGCGCATGAGAACCGTATCTGCCGCAACGACGAGTACTGCGTTCCCAAATGCTCTCGGGAAGCGGTGGTTTGACACTATGCTTGCTGGCAAATTTCGAAATAAGAATCGTAGTCCTTGTCGAACCTTTTCTTCGAGTTCCGGGTCAGTGCCGTCTGGTTTGAGGGCTCGCCGCATGCGCTCGCGGAATGTGGACCGCGGGAAGAATTTACGCAGGAGCACCTGAATAGGGCTCAGTGAGATTTTGGGTGTCTTTCCGAGTACTACTTCCAGTCCACTCCCGAAATCCAGCCTCGTTCCGCTCTGGTCAGCGGAGTACCCCAGCTTTCTGAGAAACTCTAATTCCATTGCATAAATACCGCCCGTGGCAATCAACCCAGGATTCGTCGCAAGAATTATGCTGTTCTTACTCTTTCCCACTTGGCGCCAAAATGAACTGACCGTCGTCCACTGTTCGCTATTATTTACAAAGAATCGCCAGAGACGTTCAGGCACAGCCAATGCGTTGAGAGAGAGGTCGCTTGCAGCTTCAAGGTACTCAGGAAAACATCCTGCAACCCCAGCAGCGAGAAAAACGTGAGATTGCGGTTCCATTTCATTCATAGCTCAACCGTCCGAGTCGCCCAATCTCTACTCGATTTCACTATAGCAGGTGACAACTCCCGTTTGTGGGGTACTCGGAGAAGTGCGTGTCACGGACCAGAAACGGCGACCAAGGAAGCTACGGCCGTCATAAGAGCGTAATACTATTGGTGGTGAATGGCGGCAAAATGTGAATGAGAGGTGATAACCCGCGGAAACAAATTCTCCTGCTTCAATTAGTTACGGACCGGCTTCGCTCCGTCCTTTTCGACGAGCCGGGACCGCGTGCAGATTCTCTGGATATGGTTCGTCCTATAGTATCGGTTTAGGCAGATGATCTCGTGTTTCGGTACGACGGCCACAGCGAACGCATCCGCCAACGAGCCGTTCAACGCATATGATCGTAGTTGCTCCATTGGAATGATCCCTTCGCCCTTCGACGTCACTCATCCTGAGATTCAAGCGACTTTGCTTGTTCCTTGAGAAAAATCTCGATTCGATTTGTAGTCCACACCGCGACGCCAGTACCGAAGAAATCCGCATCTTCAGTCCACACTGCACATGCCAGTCCGAGTGCTGTGGCGAGTATTGGCCAATCGCTTTCGTCACGACCGCGCAACCGCTGCCGGGCTTCGCTTTCAAAGACGGCATAAAGTTCCGGAGTAACCGCCTCGATGATGTTTCGCAAGTATTCGAGCGATGCCGAAAAGTCGGCGTGGGGCTTTCCGCGCTTTTTCAAGAGGGGAGGTAAGTATTTTTCGGCGTCATCGAAGGCAACGTCAGGTGCGAAGAAGCGGACACCTTTACCCGCGTAGGTGTCGATGAGCTGCCGAACGCGTCGCCCCAGGACAGCGCGAATAAGAATGTTCGCATCGAGAACGATCATCTCAGCGGGATGCGCCCTTCCCGCGGCGACGCAACTCCTTGAAATCGGCCACTAGTTCTTCCTCGTCAACATCGGCGAGTGCACTGGCAAGACGGTCCGCTGCTTCCTTCAGTTCGGACATATGGGCTGTCTTAGGACGCTTTCGACGCGTGGGAACGTAGACACCGAGAGTCTCGCCGCGCCGAGTGACGGCAACTGGAGTGTCCGATTCCAGGAAACTGGCGATCCGTTCGCGGAACTCGCGCACGCCGACTTTGATCGTGGTCATAGGGATGCTCCTCATTCTGAGTGTACACCCATGTGTACGCAGTCGCAAGTGTGCCAGGATTCGCGGGGTTTGCGTAGTGGGTCAGCTCCGTGAGGTCGACGCGGGGTGGTAGACGATGCTTTTTTCAGTACTCGGCGCGACCTCGGGCTGAGAGCACCGACGCACTATCTTGTGTAACCTACGCTCGACCCCATCAGGTGCAGATCAGGGTTCGAGCGGCTGGAGCCGTAGAGAATCGATCCGAGTTGGTAACGGTACGCGCTGTCATAAAAACGTAATACCAATGGCGATGAATGACGGCTAAATGCGAACGAACGGTGAATAAAGAAGGAGAAAGTGATTCGTCAGGTTTAGTCCCAACTTGCTGATTTCCTTCGATTATGGCCAACTCCGGCAAGTTCTGATGAAGTTAGTGGTTCGGCTGTTAACCGAAGGGTTGCTAGTTCGAATCTAGCCCGGGGAGCCATTCTTCCTCTTTGATTTCAGGTCCTTACGCTGAAGCTGATAGCAAATCACTTTGGGTGCAGTTAGGTGCAACTTCTATTCTTGGGGCCAGAATTGTAAATTCGATCCTCTCGTAAACAGCAGGAAACAGTGTGTTTAGAATTCGCCACATTCGACTGGTCAAATTACAGACTGTGGGCAGGCATCCGTCGAAGAGCCAACCTTAATTTTCTCAATGAGTTGGAAAACGACAGAGCATTCGGCAGACTACCGAATGGTTTCAACAAACTATTTCTAGCCTGGCAGCCTTCGTCCACTGAGCGAACGACTGAGAATCTAGTTTCCTAGCCTCAGTTTACGAATTACAGTAAGGGAAGTAGGTGGAAGCCGCGTCAGGAGCGGGTTTGCGAGACTTGGGCTTGTATAGCCTAACTCAGGGGTTCCGGTAGCGGTCCAGGGCAAACAGCCTAAACAGCGCCTGCTGGGTGGAATCCATTTCCGTGAGGGTTGTCTTCAGGTGCGGCCGACCGGGCGAGTCAAGCTTGCCCGCGGGCGGAAAGACATTGGTCACTTCCTGAATTCCGCTGAGAACCTTGAACAACCCCTGCATGCTCAGGGGTAAACCGTTCTGGGCCGCGCGGCGCTGCAGCAGACTTCCCAGAATCAGGGCCAGCACACAGTAGAAAGCATGGATGCGAATCTTGGAATCGGTCCAGTGAAACATGGGCTCCCAGCTCAGGAAGTGCGGATCTTTCATGTCTGCAAAAGCATCCTCGACCTGCGACTGACTGCGATAGGCCAGCACAATCTGCTCGTTGCTCCAGCTATGCTGGTCGGTAAAGAGGATGCGTTTCCCCAGGTGCTGTTCTTTTATTCTGGTAAAGGCGGAGACATCGGTTCGATAGCTGAGTTGCAGCTGGCCGCGGACTTTGCTTACGGCGACGTGTAGGATCTTGGCGATGTGCTGGCCCGAACAGATTTTCTGTACCTGTTTCCAGAGGCTTTCCTGACTATACCCTTTGCCTTTGGCCCCGGGCTTTGGCGAGCGCCGCAGCTTGGCTTGCAGCTCTTCTAAGGCCCGTCGCTTCTTTGCCAGGTGTTGCTGGATGCCGCGAATTTGTTTGCGCTGCAGCTCCGGACTGAAGGTAAGCAGCAACGTGCGTTCCTGTTCCCAGACCTGGCGCGTGAGACGCAAGGCCCGGGTGGGTTTCAAGCGGGGGTCTTTGAGCGGCTGAAATTTCTCGACGGGGAGAGCCAGCAGGTCGGCAAAGTGCGTCGGTACCAGGGAGCCGACAAAATGGAAACCACTGCCGTCGAGAATTTCCTGATTGCGGGCCGAGTTGTTGCCCTTATCAAAGACCAAGGTGATGGACTGGCAGTCGCGGGCCAAGGCCTGATAGCGCTGGGTGAGTTCTTCCAAGATTTGGACAAAGGTGACGCTGTCGTGTTGATTGCCGGGATAAACCTTCCACAGCAAGGGGACGTGAAAGTCGAGGCTCACCAGCAGGGCCAGGCCGACGATGCGGAGGTCGCTGCGTTTGCTTTTGGCGTGACCGCGCTGGGGTAATTGGCTGGGATTTTCTGTATCGATGAAGGTATCGAAGTTCGTGCAATCGAAGACCAGGCTGCTCACCTCCAGGTGGAAGCGCTCGAGCAAGCGCTGGGTGAGGGCCTCGCTGATGGCGGCGATGGGCTTCTCCCCAAGTAATTCCATGTTGTCCCAGAAACGCTGCGCGGAAAACTGTTGCGGAGTAGCGCCCAGCCAACGAGGCAGAGGAGTGGAGCGGAGCCAAGCGGGCATCTGTAGCTTGCTGGTGGGTTCCAAGCAGCGGTTGATGGCGGCGACGAGCAGGTACTGGCCCAAGGAAGGACCCTGTCGGCGTTTGGGGGCCTGTTGATCAATGAGTTCGACCAACTGCAGTTGCTGAGCGAGGTCGTAGAGGGCGGCGACACCGCCAAAGTGGGAGAGGCGAGCACGGGTGGGGGTGAGCTGCTGATGCTGGAGGCGCTGGAGCAAGGAATCGGCGGAGCCCAAGTACTGCAAGACGACGGGGCGCGGGCGGCCGTTCACGCGGCGGGACTCGACGAGGTAGTAGTAGGGGCGGCCGTGGATGATTTTGCGTTGAATGCTGGCCATAGATTTAGTGTATACAATAGGTAGTTGTTGTCAACAAGAATCTGCAACAGGTAGTGTACGCCTTGCCATAGCCACACAAATACGGGGGAAGAGCGGGGGATAGAAGGCCGCAGGATCAAGGTGTAGCACGAGGCCTGGGTCAGTATTTAGGCTATACAAAACGAGGCAAAACGAGACACCTCGCCAAGCGCGTTTCTGGGGGAAGGAAAAATGATAAAACCTTTACTGAATGCGGCTTTTTCGGGTTGAGGCGAGGGGGGCCACGATCAAAAGATTAGGGCAGAGCGAAAGTCGGCCTGCTAATTCGTAAACTGAGGCTAGAAACCAGGAGACGGAGCGACGTTATGGAGGATCTCTTCCCCCGCGAATCCGAGGAATCTCAAACTTCCCACATCAGGCCTCGGCATTGCTTCCGGTTTGCCGTTTATTAGCGGAGTAGTCCGAAAGAGCGGGCGAGCTCTGGTAGATCACTTCAGCTATGCCGACTCTCACGGTACCAATACGGCCAACTTCCTCGAAGCCCGTTTTTGGACCGAGAGACGAAACTCCGGTCAGCGATCGCCAAGGGAGGTTTCCCTCAGTCGTATTGTCTGCCACATGAACTAGGCGGTTGATGGTCGATCGCACGTCGACACCTTGGTTGAGTCCGAATCGCACGTAAACGCTGTGGCGCACCCACCACGTGAGAGTCGACTCGGGCCCCAAGAAAACAGGGCTATGGCTTTTTCCCTGATGCTGCAGAGGCGACCGATGTGGTGGCAGTGAGTTTTGTGTATTCAGTTTTGGCTTGACGGAGTGTCGGGATATCCGGGTCCGCGTCTTTCCAAGTGGTGAAGAAATCATCGTAGGCTTTGCGGCTGTTCTCACGGTCCCCTTGCATGGCATAGGCCCGCGCGAGACCGAGTTGCGCCAGCGGAGCAAACACTCCCCACCCGAACCATCCGCGATGACCGATAAGCTTCTCGAACTCAGCGGCAGCCTTGGCGTGCTCTCCTGCAGCCAAGTAAGCTCGCGCACGGTGATAAAGAACCTGTGATTCGCCTTGTTCGTATTGCGTGACTGGAGCGAGCAAATCCACTGCCTTAACGGCGTTTCCTCGCTGGCGCTCGATGATAGACCGAATGAGCGGCAGATGGACCCGCTGGTTCAATGTGTCCTCAGGACGCAGGCGATCCAGTTTCGCTGCCAACACTTCAGCCTGCGTCACGTCGCCGGCCTCCGCTAACGCCTTGGCACAATGCCCAAGCCCCAAATTACTGTCTTTATCCGCCTCGCCAGCTTGGCGGCAGAGCTTGTGTGCCAAGGCATAGTTTCCTAGATAGGATTCAAGCCGAGCATGCCAAGCAAGCTCGTTGGCAGCGTTTTCCATGCGTTGCGCGCGCCTCTGTTGGTTCACCAGGGTTTCGCTCAACGAACGGAGTTTGCCGGAGTCGCCGCGAAAGAACGCGAGTTGCTGTTGTAAACCGAGCCAGAGCGTATCATCCGCTGGGATTTCACGGGCAAGCCGTTCCATCGTTGCGGCATCGTTTTCGAAAAAGGCGATTTCGTAGTGCTGTTGCATTTGACGTGAGGTCAGGGGTAATTTCTGCCGCCATTGCTCAAGTATTTCTTTGGCCTCCTCAAAACGGCCCAGGATCATGAGCGTTCCGATTGCATTGGAAGTGTCCGCACCAGCGGGTACACGCGCAAGGTCAACCGCCGAAAGGAACTCTCGTAGAGCCTCTTCCGTTCTGCCCGTGTGCAAGTAAACTACCCCCAACACATTGTGAGCAATCGTACTGCGTGGATACGCTTGCTTGTACAAAACAAATACAGCAATTGCCTTTTCCAAGTTGCCCGTTATCGACGAATGATAAGCACCGGTAGTCAGAAAATTCTCTTCCTGCGTGAGATGGCGGTCCTTTAGTAGCTCGAACGCCTTGGCATGATTCTTCCTGGACGCTTGGCCGTCACCTAAGTTGGCATAGACAGCGCCTTGCACCCTGTATGCAGAAGAGAACTGCGGGTCCAGTTCGACGGCCCTTTCAAGCAAGGCAATGGCCTCACGCAACCTTGTAAAACGAAACTGCATTAGCGCTGTTCTGTAGGCTTGTAATGCCTCGAGTGAGCTTGTAGTCGCAAAATCAAGAGGAGCATCGTACTTCTCGAGCGAGCTCAGACTTTCGCCCAATCGCCTTCGCAACTGCGAACCCGCTTTGCCCAACGCAGCAATCACCTGATCCTTGTTCTCCGCTTCCTCTTGTCGTCGCGCGATAGACTTTTGGTTCCGCGCGTCGATCGCTTCCAGGGTGATCAGGTATCTGCTCCCGAAAGCGGCAATCTCCGGCACCACCACGGCTTTGAGCCCCTGTCGGTTGCAGATTTCGATACCCAGTTCCCGTGTCACTCGCTCGTTTGGATCACGGCGCATCGTCCGCATCGTCTCGCGGACGTCTGCTTCCGGGAAGAGGCTCAAAAAGGGGGACTCTGTAAGTTTGACTTCGAGGGCTTTGTCCAGAGAGTTGTCGAAGATGGGATCGCCTGTCTTGTTGACGAAGCTCGCCAGGAGGATGACGTCGGTCTCGGCCAGCACGGGCCGAGCGAAAAAGATGCGCCACGAAGCGATGGCGGCAACAATGAGAAAGGCTGCGACACCAGCCGTAACGACCAAGCGGCGCTTGTTCCAAAGTTTAGGTGCTAGTCGCGGCGGGAGAATCGGCCCGAGATGTACTTCGACGACCGGCGATGCGGGCAGGGCGCCGTTTTCGACAGGAGCGATGAAGCGGTAGCCGCGGCGGGGCAGGGTCTCGATGTAGCGGGGTTCCTCTGCTGAATCGCCCAGCACGTCGCGCAGCTTCTTGATGGCGCTGTTCAGACCCGTATCGAAGTCAACAAAAGTGTCCGCAGGCCAGAGTTTCTGGCGGAGTTCCTCGCGCGTAACCACATCACCTGGATGCTCCAACAAAAGCGCAAGCACCTGGAACGGTTGGTCCTGCAGCTTCAAGCGGATGCCGTGCTTGTGCAGCTCACCCGAACGCAAGTCCACGTCGAAGGCGCCGAAGCGCGTCCTGCGGTTTCGGGCAGTGGCTTCCATAGCAAGCTTTCGAGCGTCCAAGGAGTTTATCACCAATTGATTGGCCGAAGGAATATGTGCCGGAGTTTGCTGCAACTCCCCTGAATTCAACGAGCTGCACGATCAGAACCAAGACACCCATAGACCATACGCCCACCATTGTGGTGTAAACCGCTTCGCGCCAATGTCGGCGCGTTCGGGCAAGCACGACCTGCGAACGCGTGTTGTAAGGAGGACGAGGTGAGCAGCAAAACGCTGGCGATGAAATTGTTCGCGGTTCTCGGAAGCGCGACCCTTGTGTTTTTGGTTGGATGCGGAGGCAACACGAGTCAGCCTCCGGCGCCTACGGCCGTTACTGTTACACCGTCCAGCGTGACGGTTCAGACCGGTGGCGTGCAGCAATTCACTGCGACGGTGAGTCCCAGCGGCGCCAACCAGGCCGTCACTTGGAGCTTCTCCGGAACAGGCTGCACAGGAGCAAGCTGCGGAACGATTGACGCAACCGGAAAATATACCGCGCCAACGACCGCGCCCAATCCGCCGACTGTGACGGTTAGGGCCACCTCAGTCGCAGACTCAGCTAGGGCAGCGGTTGCCGCGGTTAACGTCATGACCGCCGTGAATAATCCCATCCCCACGATCAGCGCTCTCTATCCCCGCGCCACCGCAGCTGCAGGACCGGTCTTCACCTTGGCAGTGGGTGGCGTGAATTTTGTGTCCAGCTCGGTCGTGCGTTGGAACGGCAGCGACCGGCCGACAGCATTTGTTAACAGCGGAGGAGTCACCGCCCAGATTCCGGCGGGTGACATTGTGGCGACTGGCACAGCCGCCATCACAGTCTTCAACCCCGCGACGGGCGGGGGCAGCTCCAACTCCGTCCCCTTCAGCATAGGGGCGGGTCCCGTCTCAGTGGCAGTGGCCGCGGATCCCTCCGGCAAGTTCGGCAAGTTCCTCTATGCGGCGAATGAAAATTCCAACGACGTCTCGATGTACACCATCCACGCCACCACGGGAGCACTAACCTCCACCGGGACGATAGCCGCAGGAACATCACCTTCTTCGGTGGCCGTGGATCCCTCCGGCAAGTTCGCATATGTGGCGAATTCGTTCTCCGACAATGTCTCGATGTACACCATCGACCCCACCACTGGGGTTTTAACCTCTATAGGGGCGATAGGCGCAGGAGACTATCCTTTTTCGGTGGCCGTGGATCCCTCCGGAAAGTTCGCCTATGTGGCCAATTCGAACTCCTTCAGCGTCTCGATGTACACCATCAACGCCACCACCGGGGTTTTAACCTCTGTAGGGGCGATTGGCGCAGGAGACTATCCCGAATCGGTGGCCGTGGATCCCTCCGGCAAGTTCGCCTATGTGGCGAATTTCGGGGATCATCTTGCGGGAATTCCCGGCAGCGTCTCGACGTACAGAATCAACGCCGATGGGAGCTTAACGTCTACAGGTACAACAGCCGAACCGTACGAGGGTACCGCCTCCATGGCCGTCCATCTGTCCGGCAAGTTCGCCTACGTGGCGCGCGCCCGCTTCAGTTTCACGATCTCGACGTACACCATCGACGCCACCACAGGAGCACTAACCTCACCAGGGAGGATTGACGGAGCAAATGGAGGTACCACCTCCGTGGCCGTGCATCCGTCCGGCAAGTTCGCCTACATGACGAACGCGGATATATCTCCGGGAGTATTTGCAGGGGGCTCCAGTAATACGATCTCCATCTACACCATCGACGCCACCACGGGAGCACTAACCTCCACCGGGACGATACCGGCGGGAACATTACCCAAGTCGGTGACAGTAGATCCCTCCGGCAAGTTTGCCTATGTGGCGAATAATTTCTCCAACAGCATCTCGATGTATACCATCAACGCCACCACCGGGGCCTTAACGCTCATAGGGACGATCGGCATGTGAACGGGTCCTACCCTTTATTATTACTCTACGATAAATATAAATGCCAAGGAGAAGAACCATGAACTCGAAATTGCGCAGGACATCCTCTGTGGTTGTTGTATTGGTCTTAGTGGGTGCGCTCCTTCAGGCTTTCGGGGGGAACGCAGCCGCCCTGTCGAATCGTGAGGGCAGGTTACAAGGGACGTGGCGGGTGCAGCTCAATCCGAGAAACTGCCAAACAGGCGCTCCGATCCCTTCCTTTTCCCTTCTGTTGTCGTTCGCTCGCGGCGGCACGCTCACCGAGGTTATGAACTCTCCAGCGCTCCTTCCCGGCCAACGGACACCTGGCCTCGGCGTCTGGAGCCACACCCAAGGCAATGCCTACAAAGGCGTTTGGGAAGCCTTCATTCTCTTTGACTCTCCTCCTCCTGCCCCGTTCAAGAGAGGGGTGCAGCGGCTCATGTGGGACTTCGAGGTTGACGGCGACCAGCTTACCATCGCGGCCTCGAGTCAGTTTTTCGACACCAACGGCAACCTGCTCGCAGTGACCTGCGCCAGCGGCACGGGAACGCGCTTTGAGGAGGCGCAAGACGAGGACTAACTGTCCATCGGCAAGCTCCCTTAGTGGGTCGGCGTTACTCGGGGAAGTTCACCAGGGGCCTGCATATATTGCGGGCCCTGGGGGGTTGCCCAGGATTCCGGTCAGAAGGAGTATTTCAGGCCGAAGAAGATTCTTCGGTTACCGCCGTCGGTGGATCCTTCATCGAGGAACCCGGCGGGATTGGTGATGCGCGCTTCGGGAATACCGTAGTTGCGCGTATTCGTCAGGTTGAAGAAGTCTGCGCGGAACTGAAGCTTGTGGCGCTCGGCAAACAGCCGCGTAGACTTCGAGACACTCAAGTCTACGTTGCCGATACCATCGCCACGCAGTACGTTGCGGCCCAAGTTACCTATTCTTTCGGCCACCGTGATCGTAGAAAACAGCGACGCCCCGCCTGCATTGCGCAGTTCCTTGATCGTCATGCTCCCAATCGGCAGCGTGGTGTTGAGGTTTGGTCGAACTGCGTCTCCGATCAGGCCGTCAATCCCAGACAGAACTCCGGCGGGGTCCGAGCCGTTCAGGACTCCAAAGGGTGTACCGCTCTGGAGTGTCAGGAACCCACCAACCTGCCAACCTCCGAGGAAACGCCCGAGGGCCCCCGCCTGGCTGCGATAAAACGGCAGTTCGTAAACCGCATTGACCGAGAATCGATGCGGCCGGTCGTAGGTAGAGCGGGCGCGCTCGGCACGTGGGTTGAAGGAGTCCTGAGCGATGGCCACTTCTCCACGGTCGGAAGGATTGAAGATATCTGACATCGTGTCAATGAACGAGCTCCAGGTATAGTGCGCACCGGCAGCGAAGCCGCTCTTGAACCGGCGATCCATACTGAGTTGCAGAGAATGGTAGATGGAGGACGCAGCGTTGGCGCGGATGCGGATCACACCGGCATTAGGATTGACTCGCGGACAGCCCGGCGGAGCCGCACACCGGGTAGTCGGGTTTCCATCAATGGTCTGGAAGAGTCCCGTTCCCTTGGTTCCCACGTAGCCCACTCGGAACACGGTGTTTGCGTCCAACTCGCGCTGGATTTCCAGTGAGAACTGCTCCGCAATCGGGGCTCGAAAGTTTGCGTCGAGAATCGTGCGCGTCAACAGGTTGAGCGCGGCCGGGTCGCTCAAGTTGGGATTCAATGTGGGCAATGTCGTAAAAGCATTCGTCAACCCGGGTCTGCTGACCGCCCCCACGAATGGAAAGGAAGTGGCCACGACTTGCGCCAGATTAATAAACTGATAGTCGTTTGTCCGCGCGTAACCCCCACGTACGACGAGTCTGTTTCCCCCTGTCAGAAACCGCAACCAGCTACCGTCACGGGTCTTCGGATTCCAGCTAAAGCCGAAGCGGGGCTGGAAATTGTTGAGGTCTCGCCCGGGCCGGGGATCAAGGCGAAACACGGCGTCCCCGCCATTGGTGGCCTGGATGGCGTCACTAACAGGGAACAAGCTGGCCAAGGCGTTTCCGGGGGCTTCATAGCGTAGACCCACGGACAGAGACAAAGTGCGGTGCACCTGCCAGGTATCCTGGGCAAAGAAGAAGTAGTCGTACGACCGGTAGTATTGAATGGCCTGCCCTCCGGACAGCGGTTTATTGATGTTCGCCACAGCCGCGACGTCGTTAATGAACTTCTGGATGGACACGGTCCCGGCAGGGAGTCCCAGCCCTGCCTGGCTGGTGGGGTACGTCAGTCGGCCGCGGAGGAACGGGAAGAAGCCGCTCTTGAGGTCCACACGCCGGAAATCGAGCCCACACTTCAGCGCATGGGCACCGCGCGTCCAAGCGATCGTCTCCTGCAATTGATACGTGTTGGTGAACGCGGCCTGCGGGAGGTTCACCGCCAAACCGATCGCCGTCCGCGAGGCCGAGGCGGCAAATCCGGTCAGCCCCAGTTCCGGAATCTCGATAGACGGGATGGTCTCCGAAGTTGGGTCCGCCGCGGACGTTTTATTCGAACGACGCTGCCAGGAAACGCGGAATTCATTCAGCACGCGTGGAGTGGAGCTGCTGGTCAAAAAAACAGACATTGCCTGTGGGCGAGCCACGTTCTGGGTTGTCAGACCCGGTGGCGTTGCCTGCCCCGTCCCGCCCTGCTCGCTGTCGCTGAACAAGTAGCGGCCGCCCATGGAATGTCGCGTGTTGAACGTGTGGTCCAAGCGGCCAGAGGCTTGCCAGTTGTTGAAGAAGGAGGCCGTGGAACCCGTGATAGTTCCCGTAGGAACGTCAACCCTCGTGCTCCCTGAGCAGAACGGCAGCGTTCCGCCGCCGACACAATAGGCGGCAAACGTCGGGTTCCCACTGGAATGCGTGCCCTGCGTTGCCGCGCCAGGGACAAACCGCAAAAGAGCGGCAACCTGAGGGCGCGATCCGACGCTGGACTGAAGCAGCGACTTGCCAGCCTCGGTGGGCACGCCGCTGATGGACGTGCCGGAGCCCAGCGCGCGATCAGTCCACCGCTCCACAGAGCCGAAGAAGAACGTACGGTTTCGCCAAATGGGCCCACCCAAGGTGCCGCCGAACTGGTCCTCAATCCTGAAGGGTGCCCCTTCGCGGCCACCGGAGAGTGAACTGCAAAACCGCGGATCTGCTAGTCCGGCACGCTTGTCCAGATTGCTGCACGAGTTCAGGGCATTGTCGTTGTGGAACCAGAATGCCGAACCATGGAAGTCGTTCGTTCCGCTCTTGGTGACCAGGCTCACCACCGATCCCGCTGCCCGGCCGTATTCGGCGGAGAACTGGTTCGTGATCAGTCGGAATTCCTGAACGATTTCCGGATTGTTCATCACTTGCTGTCGCCCAGTGACAACGGGTTCGTTGGAGTCTTGACCGTCAATCATGAAGTTGTTGCCGCGAGGACGCGAGCCATTCGTTGAGAAGTTCGTGCCCGCTGCAAACATTGTGTTTCCGCTGTTGAGTTGACTGACTCCAGGAGCCGCGAGGGCAAAAGCGAAAACGTCCCGGAACCCGCCTCCGCCTGGCGGGGGCAACGTCGGAAGGTCGGTTAACCGCCGCTCATCAAATCGCACACCGACTTCCGGAGACGTCGTGTTCAGCAACGGCGCATCTTCGGTGACGGTAACCTTCTCGGTCGCGCCTGCGACCTCCAAGGCTGGGTTGACCACCGCGTCTTGATTGAGCAGGAGAATAATGGGGCCGCGCACGTATCTGGCAAACCCAGTGTGCTCAACGGTTAGCTCATATGGGCCGACCGGCAGTCCTGGGAACCTGAACCTTCCATCTTCTCCCGTTGTCAGTGAGCGACTAATATTGGTGTCGAGGTTGCGCACGTTTACCGTGGCGCCAGGAACTATTCCCCCCTGGACATCTTGAACGGTCCCGGAAATCGTGCCCGTGGTCGCCTGGCCAAACGCTGAGTGTGCACTTACAAGACAAACAACACACACCAGAAACGCCGCGAAAAGCCAGAACTTGCGAGTCTCTGGCTTGCTCATAGCTCGCTCCTCCTGCGCAAAAAGGAATTGCGGCCAGCCGCTGACACTTTGAAATTCAAACGAACCCGCCAACCCTCAGCCCACTACTGCTGCTCAAGTAAAGTGGACGTGATTATAACGCCGGGACACCTTCGCCCGGTACCTTTAGCCCTCACCCGGACGTAAACGCGCTACCCGTTAGACTGGCCGCACTCGGCATTTCGATTCGAGCCACCGCGCGATAACTCCCGAATGTCGGCTACTCGGAAACGACCGGGAACTGCAACCTCGTGGTGGTTAGGCTGCGGGGCGAATTAATTTCAAACTGAATGGTACGACCAGCAAAGTCAGCATGGTTGCCACAGAGGCAGCACACCCCGATTCTGAAGATGACGCGTGGGCGCAGGTGTGGGTGCAACTAAAGAAGGAAAAATGGCTCCCAATTTCTCGCAAGCGACACCAGATAGGGCACTTAGATTTTCGATCATTTCGGCTGTTAACCGACAGGCTGTAGGTTCGAATCCTACCCGGGGAGCCAACCTCTTATCTCTCAGCGAGTTGAATCGCGCAAAAACATTCGGCTCTCTGCCGAACGGTTGTTAAGTGGATTGCAGGGACTTCGGAAGCCATTGGAAGAAACCAATCGACATTGCACGTGATCTCCCCGAACTCCGTTTCTGGCTAGTGATCGGGACTTGTCCGGTAAGGCGCTAACCGGACATTTAGCAACCCGGAAGTTATCAGCTCGCCCGTTCGGTCAGTACCGAGAAGCGCCTAATCGGACATTGAAGAAATTGGGGTGTCTCTTCGATTCCACCGCCTTTCTTCTCTTCAATAGGTTGCCCAAAGTTGCCCAGCTGAGGGTCGGGATTCAAGGTGTTCCCGGTCGTAAGCGACACCGAATAAGGCATTTAGAGTTTTGCAGCCCCGGCTGTTAACCGAAGGGTTGCTAGTTCGAATCTAGCCCGGGGAGCCAACCTCAGATTTTTCAGTCACTTGAATGCCACACGAACATTCGGTCCACTACCGAAGGGTCGTTGGTTCAAATCGGGCCCCCGCAACTAAAACTTCTTGTATTTCAAGTACTTGGGCAAACCCCGCAACCATCCGAATTTGTAGTTGCCAATAGGTGATGATTGCGGGGCGCGCTCAGCCCGAGCCTCCCAGCGCGGCGACCAGCTTCTTGCAGCTCCGTCGCGCGCCGACTCAGTCACAATAAGTTCCGATGTTTTGCAGGCCGCGATCTGGACTGTTTGCGTAAAAATTCGCCGGTGAATGTGAACGCTGCCTGGAATTGGCAGCACTCAGCAGTCCTCGCGCACGGCAAAAAAGCGCATCCGGGCAGCCTGAGCTCAACATTTCCGAAATTCTGTCAACCCACAGTTGAGCCCACAATCCTGCACTTCTACAGAAAGCGCGTTTTTAGGCCGAGTGAATCATCGTCTAACCTCGTTCTTCAGCTTTCTCCCTAGCCAGCTCGTAGGTTTTGTGATCCAACTGAACAAGCAGCTCTCTCCGACTAGCTTGCAATTCGCGAATGGTTGATTCCTGACTTTGACAGCAAATTCGAATGTCAGTCGATTGGACATTTTCGACTTTTCCGACTTCTTCGACTTCCAAGCCGATGTTCCACCAGAAATCAACGACTTACGCAATCCAGGATTTGGACTGTGGTTTGCCCTTAGTTCGAGCAAGGGCAAACGCACAGGTTCAAGAGCGTGGGCCCATTGGAAAGGTGAAGCATCATGCTGGGTCAACTTCGAAA
>Ga0137409_10002989_pt1 | contig 17979 bp, 16 predicted proteins | sample CZODoug1_16funga_FD_122059 | JGI IMG/M metagenome (GOLD analysis project Ga0137409, IMG submission 122059) | Vadose zone soil fungal communities from Angelo Coast Range Reserve, California, USA - CZODoug1_16fungal (Hybrid Assembly) | ecosystem: Environmental > Terrestrial > Soil > Vadose zone... | reverse complement strand
AGGAACGGCTGGGATACCACCGAGTGAACACGCTGGGCTACGCGAATCGCATCACTGGGGTCCGTGACGTCTTCCAGCAGCACGGTGAATTCATCGCCCCCCATCCTGGCGACACGTCCGTCGCTACGCACGCATGTCTGAAGCCTATTGCCAACCTCGACGATCAATTCGTCGCCGGCAGCGTGGCCCATACAATCATTCACAACCTTAAAATCATCGACATCCACGAAGAGAACGGCCGCCATCTCTTGCCGGTGTCGTTGTATCCGGTCAACCACGGTTTGCAGCCGGTTTAAGAAGAAAACGCGATTAGGCAAACCGGTCAGCTGGTCGTGATTCGCATGGAAGAGCAATTGCTCCTCCGCCTTCTTCCGCTCCGTTATCTCCCGGAAGTTAAATACCAGTCCGCGAATATTCTCGACCTTCAGGAGATTCCGAACTACGCACTCGAAGTACAACCATCTCCCGTCCGGGTGGCGAAACCGAAGCTCGACGGTCTCGCTCTGCCCCTCGACGACGCTCATTGCGCTTGTGAGATGTGGAACATCGTTGGGCTGAACAAAATCACTCAGATTCCGCCCACCGACAACTTCGGTGCTAATGGCAAGCACGGTCTGTATTGACGGACTGACGTATTTAACTGCCCCGGCTGAGTCAGTGATAAAGACAATGTCGGTCGATTTCTCCGTCAGCGCCCGAAACCGCTCTTCACTCTGGCGCAAATCTTCCTCGGCACGCCTGCGATCAATTCCAAAGGCAAGCTGGCGGGCGATAGTCAGGCTAAGGTCGAGTTCGTCATCATTGAAAACATGCGGCTCGTTGAAGTACATCATGAACTTGCCCATGAGCTTGCCATTTGAGACCAGAGGAATAAACGCGAGCGCACTGATGCCTTCGGCTTTTAGTGCCGCCTTGAGCGATTCGCCGAGATCGGCTTTTGCCAAGTCATTCATGCAAACCGGTTGGGGGTCCCTCACATCCGATGTCCACGGCGAATGGCCCTCAGTCGCTTTGCGATATCCATCGGACAGGCCTCCTCGCCAACTGACAAACCGCATGATGTTGTTATCGTCGTAAAGCAAGATCGAAGCGCGGTCGCACTGTGAAGCGGTGAAAATCGCATCCATCGCGACGTTGTACACATCCTCCACCGACAGGGCGCGATGTAATTGGTCGGCCAGCAGAAATAGCGCTTTTTGCTGTCGCGCTCCCTTGGCTAGTGCTTTTTCAGCCCGCTTTCGCTCGCTGATGTCCCGGAGAATGCCGGTGAAAAAGGTCCCGCCGCCGCTTGTCCAGGAGGCCAGCGATAACTCGAGCGGAAAATCCGATCCGTCCTTTCGTAATCCCTCGAGCTGGACGGTCTTCCCAATCAGATGCGGCCTGCCGCCCATGCGGAAGCGCTTGAAGCCCAGGCGGTGCTTATCGCGGTAGCGCTCCGGCATTAGCAGTTCAATCGGGAACCCCAGAACTTCGTCCTCGCTGTAGCCGAAGATGGCCTCCGCGCCCCGGTTCCAGCCGATGATCCTGGCTGAATCGTCGGCAAGAATAATGGCGTCGCTCGCTGACTGGACGACGGAGCGAAAGCGCAGTTCCGAGGCACGAAGCTCATCCTGCTGCCGTCTCAGTTCGTCGAGTGTGCGGGCGTGCGCCATCGCGTAACGCATCGAGCGCTCGAGCAGCGCCGCAGTGAGCTGGTCCTTGACGAGAAAATCCGCCGCGCCAAGCCCTATAGCTTCCCCATTCAACTGGAAGTCACTCGTTCCAGTGAGAAGAATAACCGGCGCCTTCGAGCCCGCTTCGCAGGCATTTTTCAATAACTCGAGCCCGTCGCTCGCATCGATGCCACAGTCGACCACGCAGACATCGGGCGCCGCCCGCCGTATCGCTTCGAGACCGGCCTCATGTGAAGATGCCCACTCCAGGTGGAAGGCCTGATTCGGAATCGACGACAACATGCTCCGCATCAGGAGGTAATCCGATTCCTGATCGTCTATCAAAAGAACTCGAACAGGATGCTGCGCCATATACATATTGACGGAGCAAACAGATAGCCAATTTTATTCGGGAATCCAGCGCTGGATAGTGTCAAATAAAACATTCATGTCAAGGATGGGCTTGGGCACGTAATCGTTGAAACCGGCAGAGAGATATTTTTCGCGGTCGCCAACCATCGCGTGCGCTGTCAGCGCAATAACGGGCAGGTCGTGTAGTTGAGAATCGTCGCGAATGCGCCGGAGAATCTCCGTGCCGTCCATTTCCGGCAACGAAATATCCAGAATGACGACGTCAGGGCGGTTTTTCTTGAACCCCTCAATCGCTTCGAGCCCGCTCGAAAATTCCACAATCTCGTACTGATCTTCGAGAATGGTTCTAATGATCAAACGATTGTCCGAATTGTCATCCACTACGGCGATCTTGCGCATGAGTGGAAAATCATATCACGCTGATCCGGCCATGTGCGGGTGCGTGGGGAAAATTTCCCAAGTTTGGAGGAACGGACGGCGGTCATAGACCGCCGCTACAGTTGACAATTACTTTTCGAAGAAGTCCAAAAATGGAGAGGGGGTTTTATGGTTGAGGTCGGTTACTTTTTGACGAGCGAAGAGCAGTCTGCGACCGAATTGGTTCGGTTCGCACAGCGTGCCGAACGAGCGGGATTCACTTTTGCCCTCATCTCGGACCACTACCATCCATGGACTGACGCACAGGGACAGAGTCCCTTTGTGTGGAGCGTCATTGGCGCAATCGCCGCCACAACGAAGAGACTGCGGCTTGGGACGGGCGTGACCTGCCCCCTCATACGCATTCATCCGGCCATCATCGCTCAAGCAGCAGCAACAGCAGCCATAATGATGCCTGGAAGATTCTTCCTTGGCGTGGGAACCGGCGAAAATTTGAATGAGCACATCACAGGACGAAAGTGGCCCCGGATTGCCGTTCGACAGGAGATGCTGGAGGAAGCGGTTCAGGTCATCCGCCTGCTCTGGGAAGGCGGCATGAAGAGTCATCGCGGCCGCTACTACCGTGTTGAGAATGCCCGGGTATACACGCTGCCGAAAGAATCGCCAGCAATATACGTCGCCGCCGCGGGTCCGCAAAGCGCCGAATTGGCCGCGCGCATCGGGGACGGATTGATCACGGTTGGAGCTGAAGAGAAAACGATCAAAACATTTAATTCGTCCGGAGGCAGGAAGAAACCCAAATATGCGCAGGTCACGGTATGTTGGGCAAAGAGCGAGAAGGAAGCGCGGCGCACCGCGCTAGGCGTGTGGCCCATCGCACCGCTACCCTGGCCACTGATCGTCGAGCTCGCCATCCCGCGCTACTTCGAAGAGGCAGCGGAATTGGTTACCGAGCAGAAATTGGCCGAAGAAGTCGTGTGCGGTCCCGATCCGAAAAAACACCTGGAAGCGATCCAGAAATGTGCGGATGCCGGGGCAGATTACGTCTCCGTCCATCAAATCGGAAAAGATCAGGAAGGATTTTTCAGATTTTACGAAAGAGAAATTCTGCCGGAGTTTGGCATCAAGTCGCGCAGAGCCGCTTAAGGGGACGGCACCTCTTGTGGTTCTTTCCCATTTAGAAAGTCCACGTACCAGCCCGCCATCTTGTGAATGAACTCGACGGTAACGCGGGGACATTCGATGCTCGTGTTCTTCAACGCCTCGAGCGTGCGTCGGCAATCGAAGCGGGGCTCGCCCTGCAGATACTGGTAATAGAAGGCCATTTGCTTCTGAAAGAGAGCTTCCAGTTTGGTCATGGGCGTCTTGAGGAATGAATTCTCACCGACCAACTGGATGCCCTGGACTCCCAGCACGCGGCAGATATGCGGCAGCCAGAGCCGATTCTCCGTGGGGACCGGATTCGCCAGATGGTAGGTCTCACCTACGCTTTCGAGCCGTCGCGAAATCTCGATCATTCCATCCACGACGTAGTCTATCGGAACAAAATTTAAAGTTTGAGTCTCAACGCCGAGCACACGCAGCGGCAGCGTGATCAGCCCGCCTCCGGGCATCCGGCGGCGAAGCCGTTCCAATGAGGCCCACAGCGCACGAATGAAGGCATACACGCCGTGAAAGTGCGTCACACGTCCGGATTTCGAATCTCCAATGACAATACTTGGGCGATACACCGACGCTGAAACCGTGCCTCGCCGGTGCGCATCCGCAATCAACAACTCCGCCTGGCACTTCGATTCTTCGTATGCGTTCTTGAAAGATTGACCGACGTCGATCTCAGATTCCAGAACGACGTCCGAGCGATTACCTGCAATATAAGCGGTACTGACGTGTTGAAGCCGCCGCTTCCGAGTGCGCTCGGTAAGTGCGAGGATATGTTGCGTCCCGCCCACGTTCATCCGGAAGATTTCGCCTCGATCCTCCTGTTGAAATGACAGCGAGGCGGCACAATGCCAAACCTCATCGGTCGAAGCGATAATGTTTTGGATCACAGCTTCGCTCAATCCCAGGTTCGGAAGCGAAATGTCCCCTTCGAACACATCGAGATTGTGGAAATTCGTCGCGCCCACGTCACGCAGCGTCTGCACCACCCGGTCGCGAGCCGAAAGAGTCTTCGATCCACGTGCGAGAACGCTGATGTGATGCCCTTCCTGGAGCAAACGCCAGGCCAGATGGCTCCCAAGGAATCCGGTTGCCCCGGTCAGGAAGATCTTCTTGTGCTCAGACATGAACCGGCTGAATCCTTTCAACCAATTCTTTGCCGTTGCTGGCCTGGTAAAACTGAGGGATCGCTTCGCGTTTACGGTTCCACTCACCCAGGCCTTTTCGAATCACTGCTCCCAATTCCTGCAGTGTGTTCGCTGCGAATCCGAAGTCGTAATGAGCTGCCGCGCGGAACAGGCCCGATTCCTGCGGCATCAAAGCCCGCATGCCGGTGAACAGCACAGGAACCCCACACGCCAGAGCTTCGTACGCGGAGAGAGCGCCGGGTTTCGTAACCACCAGATCCGAAGCGGCAACGTATCGGTAGATGTCTTCGACAAAGCCGAACGTTCGTGTTTTTCGGTCCTGCAGACGCTCGATCCGCCATTGGAGCCGGTGGTTTCTTCCGCAGACTACAAGAATGTTCGAAGAAGCGGCGGCGGAGCGGCGGATCGTTTCGTAGATTTCAAGGATCGGTCCACCTCCGCGCGCCCCACCGTTAATCAGGATTGTACTTGCGCCGTCGAGCTTGAGCGCGCTGCGGAATTCCTCAATCTCTGTCATCGTTGCCGGCACGAAGCCGGGCCGCACGGGCATGGGGACTCGTTCAATGCGCCATGCCGGGACTCCGCTGGCGGTGAGACCCTGCAATGCCTCATCGGTGGGAACGAAGTAACGATCGACGTAGGGCGACGTCCAGCCGCGCCAGAAAGGAGGGAACGGGTCCGTCAGAAATGTATAACAGGGGATGCCGAGTCGTTCCTCGCTTATGTAGCGCTGAATGAAGTGGTTGAGCATCGGATGGACCGACAGAAGGATATCCGGGCTCTCCGATTCTATGAATCGGCCGACATACCTCCGGACTTTAGAATAAAAGAAATGGCGCTCGTTCGGCCGCGCTCCATCGATCAGCCGGAAGTACCAGCCCATCCACTGGGGGCGGTGCGTAAGCAGAGTATTGTAGAAGTTGGCGAGAGATCGATTGACTCTCGTAGATTCTTCTAACGGCTTGCGAATCTTTACACTGAGTCCGGCGGTCCCGGCCGCATTTTCGATGGCCGCCGCCGCGCTGTTGTGTCCTTCCCCGGTATCAGAGGAAAGGATTAACAGTTTGGTCATAAATAACCTTCCATTTATAACACATTTCCTCTACTCCGGCGGGGATCGCTTGCCGATGAGAAAAGCATGAAAAGAAGGTCGCCGTCGGTCGCTCTTATCTGGATGTACCAGGGGAAGAATGCCCCGGCTCGTCTTGCAGAGATCAAGGGCTTCAACTACCCGGAATTCGAGGTCATCGACGCGGGAAAAGCCGGAGAATGGTCGCGGGCAATCCGGGCTGTATCTGCCAGGACCGAGCTTTGCGTCTTCTGGGTAGACGATGAGAAGCCAGTGGGCAAAGACTTCCTTCAACAAATGACGCAGCCGCTGGTCGCCAGTGAAGAGTTGCAGGCCGTGATGCATTTCTGGTCGGGCAATGCGTTGTCGATTCCGAAAAAGATGCTCGATGAGTCGCCGATCGACGATGACCAGGCCGGACTTCAGTCGCTTCTCAGACTTCTTTTACCCGTCCTCGAGGTAACAGAAAAGGAACCTCGGGGCCGAATCCATCTGGCGTTCTCGTCCACGGAGAGACTCGCCCCAATGAGCATGGAGCCGTTAGGATCTCCTTCCTGAAAGTCACCGTGCCGTCAGAGAAGCGATGAACTGTGCATACCGCTCACCCAGACGCTCGGGACGGAATTCAGCACGGAAACGATCGCGCATGGCCTGACCCAGCTTTTGTCGAAGCGTGGAGTTTCGCAGTAACCGATCAGCGATCTCGACGTAGCCCGCTTCCCCGGGAGCGATGAGTTCGCGGACACCCACAAATTCCGATCCGGCAGTTTGCAAAACAACAACCGGCTTTCCTGCTCCCATCGCTTCGATGAGGGAGTGAGCCCCCAGGCGAGGAAACGAAGCCAGGTAAACATCGACCGTATCCAGCAAAGGTGCGACATCCGCCACCTGCCCCAGAAAACGGACTCGGGGCAAGACGCCCTCCGAATGCAGCAGTCCACGGAATGGTCTTACATTGCCCTCTCCAGCGAACAGGTGAAAATGCTTCGGAAACCGCTTCAGGATTTCCGCCAAAGCTTTTAAATAACCGCCCGGAAGGCTATCGAGATTGCCGAATGTCGCCGAGACGCTGCTCGCCGATTCAAGCCCCATGCCCTGCCGCGTAACCGGCTCCAGCGTCTGTAATCGAGTTTCAATGTCAGAGGCCGGCGGAATGCATTCTGCGTGATGGGAGGGAAACCGGGTGGCGGCCACCGCACTTTGCGAAAGATGAATAAAACCATCAAACAGATCCGCGTCCATCTCCGTGCCATGATTCACGTTCACCTGAACCGGCGCGGGCCGCATGGCCGCAACACGAGCCGTGATCTGTTCTCCGAGACTCGCATGAAAGAACGCCATCTGGATTCCGGACGCTCGAATAGCCTCCACAATTCTCTCGGCTCTTTCGATGAAATCTCCTTCGACAGAAGCAACGTTCGTCGAGGCCTCGATCTCCACCTGTTCCGACTTCGCCATACCGGCGGCATTGAAAAACCACGATGCTGCCCATTCGGTGGTGAAAATCGTCGACTCGATGCCTTGCCGTTTCAGGCCGGACGCCAGCATTCTGACGTATCGAGTTTGTGAATTGCCGGCCTGAAGGCTTCCCAGCACGTGCGCCACTAATTCCACCGGCCGACTCACCGAAATGGATCGTGCCGGCACCGCCCACTCTTCAAAAATCTCACCAATCCTTCGCACGCGCTGTGGATCCAGACCTGCAAAGATAGCCCGCTGGAAATAATCCATAGCGGATGCCGCATCAGTCTGGAGCAAGGAATTTGCTATTTGAAAGGAAGCGTCCGCCAGTTGGGGCTTTTGACCTGCGCGGTAGAGCGCAAGTGTGTAAGCGTGATTGATGAGGTCGGAGGTGTAGCCCGTGTCGCGGGCAGCTTTTTCCAGGAGAAGGACGGCAGACTTGAAGTCGCCTTCCTTTAGAGCCTCGAAGCCTTCCTGATAACTCACGGGCTCATGGTAATGCGGGGACAGACCAGGAACTACTGCTGTTGAGACCCTTTGCGGGCCTGGAAATGTTCCTGAGCCCGTCGTTTGAGGCGGGCTTTCTTTTTAGCGCGGTTCACACGGCGTTTTTTTAGGATTTCGTACTTTGTCGTCATATTTCCCTATAATAGCCGGTTTGGAAGTGAGTAGGGTCCGGTGACTCTCCTGGCCTTCAAAGCCTGTGGGGCGTCGGGGAACCGGCGTCCGGTGGGTTCGACTCCCACGCACTTCCGCCAGACACTATGCTGACGTCTTTGATGCCTTCAGCGAACTGATCGCTTTGGCTTCGTCCTCATAGACGTCAAACACGGTCAGCAGCTTTGTCATCTGCAGCAGGTCTTTGGCCTTTGCGGTCAGGTTCAGCAACTTGACGTCGCCCTGCTTGTTGCGAACGGTGGTGTAGGCGGCAACCAGCTCGCCCAGTCCCGAGCTATCGATGTAAGAAACGTCGCCTAGATTGAGGATGTATTGCCGAGCGCCCTCGTTTATCTGAACCCGCAGCGTTTCGCGCAGCAGAAGGACCGGTTCGCCGATCGTCAGCCTGCCCGACAGATCCAAAATGATCACACCGTCAACTTTTCGAGTTTTCACATTCAAACTCATACAACCCCCCAAAATTGAGTTAAGTCTTCAGGCCTTCCAGGCCTCTTCTGGTACGCGCGGAAATGCGGCGGGCAAAGGTTACCCTTATCGCTTTGGAGTTTCAAGGAGATTTGGGGGGTAATTCGGGGACAGACGTATAAATCACCTAATTAGCAGTCGAAGTTTATCTCGCTTGCTAATTAGGTGATTTATACGTCTGTCCCCGAATTACCTCCCGAAATCGACGTCATCGGAAAGTTCGTTCTTGTCGTCGGCTTGATGAGGGAAATGAGTCGCAAGTTGTTCACCGACCTCTTCGATGCCATGAACAAGGCCACCCGTGAAATCACCATCCTTGAACTTCTCCGAGACCACGGCCGCGACACGATCCCAGAATTCCTGACCCACTTTTTCGTGAATGCCGCGATCGCCCAGCACGACAAACTTTCGACGCGCAGGCACGACGAAAAAAAGAACACCATTGCGTTCCTTCGTGAGGGTCATGCCCATTCGCATGAATGCTTTGTCCGCAGCCTTCTCGATGCTGCCCCAAAAGAGCCGCGCCACGGATACGCAGACTTCACCTGATGTGCGATATTCGGCCTTCCGAATAGCTTCCTTCAGCCGATCCTGATCGATAATTCGAAGTAACTTTCCGCGAGTCATCACCATGATCCGCTTGCTCCGCCTCCGCCGGATCGGCCACCGCCACCGCTGAAGCCACCTCCACCCCAGCCTCCGCCGCCTCCATCCCAGCCTCCGCCGCGGCGACGCCCGCCACCGCCCAGAAAGCTGAACAGCAGCCACATCGCGAGCGTAGGATGCGTTACGAGAAAGCCCAAAAGGAAGATTCCGACGATTGCATAAAAGATGAGCTGTGCCAGGGTCAGCGGCCGTTGCTGACCCTGGCCCCGTCCTCTTCCCTGAGCGGGAAGGCCCTGTCCGCCGATGACGTTGATCACGGCATCCACGCCGGCTGTTACAGCGCCATCCTGATCGCCTGCTCGAATCCGCGGGACGATTACTTCGTTAATGATGCGAGACGCGGTCACATCCGGCACGTCACCTTCGAGCCCGTACCCGACTTCGAATCGCAGCTTTCGATCCGCGGACATGATGAACAGAGCCAGTCCATCATCAATTCCCTTCCGTCCAACCTTCCACTTCTCGAACGCCCGGACCGCCCAGTCTTCGATCGGCGCATCTCCAGTAGTTGTGCCGATGTAGACGATGAGCTGGTGACCTGTCCCACGCGCGTACTCATCCAGACGCGCGTCAAGCGAACTTACAGCTCCTGGCGACATGAAGTTTGCCGTATCGGTTACCCAACGGCTGGGCGCGGGCGGGATAGGCGTTTCGGCTGCATTCAGTGTTGCAGCCGAAACGAATAGAACGACGAGAAGCAGGCGAAGACGGTGGTTCAACGCTAGAACTTCACCTCGGGTGCCTTTTCGGCTCCGGTTTGTGCTTTAAAGTACGGTTTAACCCGGAACCGCTCTCCGAAAAATCCGGCAATCACGATGGTAGGAAAACTCTCACGCCTCGTGTTGAACGCCTGAGCGGCCTCATTGAACCTCATCCGTTCGACAGTAATGCGATTCTCCGTACCTTCGAGCTGCGCCTGAAGATCGCGAAACCCCGCAGTGGCTTTCAACTCCGGATATCGTTCGGCAACGACCATCAGGCGGGACAAGGCCGACGAGAGTCCGTCCTGCGCCTGTTGGAATCGAGCAAATGCCTGCGGGTCTCGTGTAATGTTTTCGAGCGCTCCCGCGGACACCTGTCCGACTTTCGCTCGCGCTTCCGTAACCGCTGTCAGTGTTTGCTGTTCGAAGTTGGCGGAGCCCTTGACGGTTGCAACCAGGTTCGGCACCAGATCGGCGCGCCGCTGGTAGGTGTTTTCAACCTGGCCCCACTGTGCTTCCGCTGCCTGGTCGAGACCGACCAGGCCGTTGTATGTGCCGACAACAGTGAAGCCAAGCACAATTGCAATCAGCGCGATTCCGCCGACAACTCCGAGAATTATTTTATTAGCCATTCAGACTCCTCTTCGTAAGAAACTGTAGCGGCGGTCTATGACCGCCGGTCGGCGCTCATAGAGCGCTGCTACAGTGTTCATGATTTCGGTAAGGCCGTAACCTTGGCCAGATCGCGAAGCGGCGCGATGTCCCCGTGGCCGCCCACAATGCGGTCAACCGAAAGCTTTCCTCCAGTGATCGCCGTATCAAGTGCGACTGCATTTGCGATCCCGGTAGTATTGGTCGGCTCAACCGGCGTGCCGGGCGTATAAAGGTCGCTGACGAAAAGCACTTTCTCTGCCGGCAGGTACGCAACGAGCATTCCCGACACATGTGGATTCTCAATCTGTATGAGCTCAATCGTACGATCGCCATCGGTGAGCGACTTCGTTTCCTTGACGCCCTCAATGTTCGGCGTTGTATTGCCCGCCTTGGCGAGCGAATCAGGCCGGACCGTCTTGGGCCGTGACAACATCGTCTTCAGGAACGGCACCGCCGATTCCGGCCCAATAATGGTAGCGCCTTTCGCGGCGTAAGCGCGCAGGCCTCCCGAGTGGTCGATATGGAAGTGAGTCATGACGACGTATTTGATGGGCTTGCCCGGAATCTTCTCCTCCAGGGCCTTGATCACGGCAGCCGAACGTTCTTCGTAGAGCGGTGCTTCGATCAGGACAAGATGGTCCTTCATTTCGATAGCCATGCTGTGATGCGAACTGCCCTTCACGTGGTATACACCCTTGGAAACCTCGACCAGGTCGACCTTTTGCGGCCTGGCGAAATCCTGATAACCGACGCCCATCACGACCCGCCGTAATATCCACTGTGACACAATGCGGTCGCCGATTTCAGGCTGACTGCGAATTTCTGGGGGAACGGTCAAGGCAGCGTCGTCCAACTCCGTGTTGTTAATAAGAGTACGTACGCGCTCCTGCCTGATTTTGTTCCCGTTCGGGAAGACGGACTGGCCCTGGGGGAGGCGGACACCGGAGTAGTCTCTCCACTCTGCAAAAGCGACCTCGTTCAGGGTGTCGCCATAAACTGGATCGTCTTCGGTATAGATGATCCGCATCGGAAGCTTGTTGAAGCTATCGATCTGAAGCTCTACGGGCATGCCGCCGTCGGTGTAATGGAGAATGTGAAGCGTCTTGTTGCCTTCGTTTCTGTCCGGTACCCGCGTGATGTCCGGGGCGCTTTTTGCAGTATAGAGCACGCGGAGGGGCAGGCGCCGGACATCCCGCAGGCGAGTGGCATAGCGGCTCGGGTGGAGGCGTTCGCGGACAACCTTTCCGGTTGCGTCCACCGACTCCAGCATTCCGGCATCACCATCGATTACTTCGACGAACTTCACGGGCGCTCTGGTCGGATACACGCGGATAGCGTCGAAAGTCAGGCGCATTCGATTCCTCTCGAAGTCAACGATGGTACTTTGGCCGAAGGTGTTGATCGTTCTCGGTTCTCCGTTTGGATCGACTGCCTGCATCGGCTCCCAATCACCGCCACCGACGAGGATCTCTTGTGATTTCACGGCATCCAACATCGCCCATCCACCCATCGCAGCGGCGGCTTCGTCGATTAATGCCTTCGCCGCTTCCGGTCCGGTCGGCGGCGCAGACGAACACGCAGAAAGCAGCATCAACAGCCCCAAGACAATCGCAAACATAAGGCCTCCTTGAATGTGGGCACCGGGGTAGGCGCCGGCTTTAGCCGGCGCGTGGGCTAAAACGCGACCGGCTGAAGCCGGCGCCTACAGGTTTACCACCACGTCGTCGTAAGGATACCGTTCTTTGAAGACTCCACTAAACAGAAACACGTCCATCGCTACTTCGTATTGTTCACGAGTGATGGCGGGATCCATTCGCCAGCAACCGAGCTTTTGATAGCGCCCGACGGACGCGGCCAACACGTCCAACGACACACCCGGAAAGAAAGACGCCACGGCTTCTCCGACCAGGGCGGCGGGAGACTCCATGACGAAACGGATCCCGCGCCGATACGCTCGCATGAAGGCCTGCGCCTTCTCCGTCTCCAGAAATTCACGCATCGCCATCAGACTGCTGAACGCAACCGGAGGGATCGCTTCGCCCATCGCTGCCACCACCTTCCCGGCACCATCGCTCTCCAACTGCTGAGGGGCAGGTCCCTGCAGGTGAACGTAATCGCCCTTCCCTGCCCGAAACGCTGCAGCCATGGCTTCGGGCGAACCCGCATTGATCATCTCGACCCGGCTCAATTCGACACCTTTGAGATGGAGTCCATACTTCAACATCGCGAACGGCTGCTGTGCATGATCCGCAAGAAGCCGCGCGCCTTCAAGTTCTTTCCAGTCGAATGATTTATCCCCCGCCCGGCCGGTAACGAAAAATCCGTCTCGCTGGTTAATTTGAGCGAAATGAACTGGAATATCGCGGATGCCTTTCGACAGCGGGTCCCAACTTGTGGATACCGCGGCCTGCATGATCTCGATCTCTCCCCGGCGGAACATATCGTACTGGTTTCGATCCTGCGGCTTCTGAAAGTATGTCGCGTCCAGCCCCTCTTGCTTCAGGAACCCCATGCCGATGGTGGCGATCAGCGGGCTATAAAAGACGGAGTGGCGATACACCATTATTCGGAGTTTTTCGTCAGGCATCGTCGTATCTTAGCAGGGAACGCGGGCTAAAGCCCGCGACTACATTGGGGATCAGCGTTCAGCCCGAATGTAGTCGCGGGCTTTAGCCCGCGTTCTCCCAACTGAATCGCTACTGTTAATAAGTCGTCATCCAGCACGTTATGTAGATGGAGACGTTCATGGCCATGACCGCCCAGAAGGCGACAACAAGATCGCTGCCACAGGAATTCGAACAGATGTTTCGTGCGCACCACGAGCTTGTCTTTCGCGCCGCATATCGAGTGACCGGAAATGCAGAGGATGCGGAAGATGTCCTCCAGACTTTATTTCTAAGGTTGTTGCGCCGGGAATGCCCGCCGCAATTTGAAACGAGTCCCAAAGCCTACCTGCACCGCGCCGCCATCAACATTGCGCTGGATATCCTGAAGACGAAGAGCCGCAATGTTTCGACCGATGAGATCGAAAACCACATCGAAGACCAGCGGCCAAGCCCCGATCGGGAACGCGGCGCCTCCGAAATCCAGAACTGGCTGCGGACAGCGCTGGCGGAATTGAACCCAAGGACGGCCGAGATGTTTGTGCTTCGTCACCTTGAGGGATACGACAATGCCGAAATCGCGAAGATGATGGGCACTTCGCGAGGCACAGTGGCAGTCATGCTTTTCCGGGCGAGATTACGTCTCCAGAAGTCCATCAAGACACATCTTGGAGAGCTTATATGAAACCGATACTGGATCGTGTGCTTCGAACCGTGCGCAACATCGAGATCAAGCCCGAAGAGACAGAGCATGCGGCGGAGCGAGTTCTTTCGAAACTCACTGCGGAATACAACAAGGTGGTGCCCCACCCCGCAGTCGTAGACCGGATCACGAGCTGCGAAGACTTCCGTGCACTGATTCCCGCATATTTGAGCCGGAGCTTGACGAGCGCGAGGACGATGCTGTTCGAGGACCACACGAGAGAGTGTGTGGCGTGCAGAAAGGCGATGGAGCGGGCCAGGCTCCCTCGGCAACCTCATGAGGGGCTTCGCGCCACCATGTCCCAACGAACCACGTATAAGACCCGGACGTATCGGCACGTGGCCGCGTGGGCGGTAGCCGCGGGGTTGGTCTTCATTGCCGGCTTGAGCCAGAGGAATGCGATTCGGGATTTCCTTTGGCCAATCGATGTCCACGCGATTGCCCAGACAGTGGATGGCAATCTGTTCGTGGTATCGGACGCGGATATTTACCCCATTAATGCGGGTGATCGAATCGATCGGGATCGGCTTGTGCGCACGGGAAAAGAATCAAGGGCGGTGCTCCAATTGGCGGATGGTTCACGGATCGAAGTGCAGGAGCGCTCCGAATTGTCGCTGGACCGCGGGGATGATGGGGTCAAAATCCGGCTCGGCCGGGGCAGCGTCATTGTAACTGCCGCAAAGCAGCGTTCCGGCCATCTTTACCTTGCCACGAGCGATCTTACGTTGTCGGTCGTGGGCACAAAATTTGCCGTCAATGCCGGTGTGAAGGGATCGCGGGTTTCGGTCGTTGAAGGAGAGGTTCGTGTGCAGAACGGCCCGACGGTTCAGGCGCTAACGGCCGGACAGGAGTTCGCATCGAATCCCGTGTTGAACACCATTCCGCCGGCCGCCGCGGACCTGCGCTACACATCGAATCTCGTCAATCTGGTTCCCGCAAACACTGTTGCGTTTGCTTCACTTCCAAATCTGAAGGAAGCAGTCGACGAAGTCTATCAAGCCTTCAAACAGCGAGTACGCGAGGATCCATCGCTTGGAGCCTCGTGGCCATCCGACGATGTGATGAATCGCGTTCGCCAGGTCGGGACTTACCTGGGTTCCGAGATCATCATTGCTGTGCCACTCAAAGACGGCGAGAAAGACCTTGCGCCAGTGCTCATTGCGGAAGCATTGCAGCCGGAATCTCTGAAGGCTGCAATCCAGGGTCTGCCGGGGAGCAAGATCCCGTTTGTGGTCGACGGCGGCCTCTTTGTCGTTTCCTCGCCTGGAATGATCGATGAGGTTCTCGCATTCCGGCATCAAACGAGATCCAATCCCTTCCTGTCCACTGCGCTCTACCAGCGAATCTCCGCTGCCTATCGAGAGGGAGTCACATGGTTCCTTGCCGCCGATCTTCAAAAACTCCTGCCCGCCAGACCGGTAACGACGCAACTGGGGCTGGCCGATGCTCAACAACTGGTCATTGAGCAGAAACACGGGAAAGACGGTTCCTCGTATCGTGCCGTACTCGGATTCAATCAGACGCGCCGGGGCATGATGGGCTGGCTTGCGAATCCCGCACCGATGGGCGCGCTCGAGTTTGTTTCATCCAACGCCTATGGTGTCGCAGCCATTGCGATGAAGGATCCATCGCTCATCATCGAGGACGTTTTTGCATTTCTCCAGCGGAACAACCCTCAGGCAATCCATGATATCGACGATTTCCAGAACCAGCACCGGATCGACATCCGTCATGACCTCGCCGCACCTCTCGGAGGCGAGTTCCTGTTCGCGATGGACGGTCCGATTCTCCCGGCGCCCGCCTGGAAGATTGTCGTCGAAGTGTATGATGCCGCACGTCTCCAGAACACGATCCAGTGGATGATCTCCGAGGCCAATCATGAAGCTGCAGCAAAACAGCAGCCCGGTGTGAGCTTGAGTTCAGAAACTGTTGATGGACGTACGTTCTATACGGTCAGCTTCCCGGCAGCATCGTATAAGGTTCATTACACGTTCTGGCGAGGGTACATGCTCATTGCGCCGGATCGGACGCTTCTGCTCGAGGCCATGCAGTATCGAGACACCGGTTCATCGCTCGCGCGATCCGACAATTTTCTTTCACAGCTGCCGGCCGACGGGCGCGATTATGTCTCCGGATTCATCTACCAGAACCTCGCGCTCAACCTGCCGCAAAATCTCGTAAGGAACTCCACACCCTCGCTGATTTGCCTCTACGGCGAACAGGACCGCATCGTTCTCTCCAGCAAAGCCATGATCGGAACAAACCTTTCGAACATCGCCGGGCTGAGCGGGCTTATCGATCAGGTGCGGTTCAAATAAGGTTCCGAGCAGTGGTATGCTTGGCGCCCATGTGGACTCGAAAAATACGCTTTGCCTTGTTCGCGGCGGCGCTTGCCGCGCTGACCGCTGTGCCCCCGGCGGCCGCCCAGCAAAAGGGCCGTGCTGCAGCTCCAAAATCGCTCCGCTTGTATATTCTCGATTGCGGGAAAATCACCGGAGTTGGTGAAACTGCCTTTGGATTCCAGCCGGGGCAGCTTGCGACCACCGAAATGTTTACGCCGTGCTATCTGATCGCGCATCCGAAGGGAACGTTGATGTGGGATACCGGTGAAATCCCCGACAGCAACTTCAAGGCTCCCGGTCCTGCGACGCAGGGAGCCTTCACGGTCACCAGGCCTCTGCTGCCGCAGCTGGCTGCGATCGGCTACACACCCGCCGATATCACCTATCTCGCTCTCTCCCACTATCACGGCGATCACGTCGCGAACGCCAACGCATTTGCCGGCTCCACGTGGATTGTGCAGAAGATCGAGCGCGACGCAATGTTCGCAAACAGCAGCAGCACGGCCAGAGGCTCGAATGCTCCGAATCGCGCGCTCTTCGGCGACCTGGAAAAAAGCAAGACCACGTTGCTCAACAGCGAAGATCATGACGTCTTTGGCGACGGCACCGTCGTGATCAAATTCACACCCGGCCATACACCTGGCCACCAGTCTCTGTTCCTGAAGCTTCCCAAAACCGGACCGGTGCTTCTGTCGGGCGACCTGTATCACTATCCCGAAGAGCTCAAACTGAAAGTCATTCCCGGTTTCGACTTCAACAAGGAGCAGACTGCAAAGAGCCGCGAGATGATCGAGACGTTCGTCAAGAATGCCAGGGCTCAGCTCTGGATCCAGCATGACGCGGCGGCGAAGGCCAGGATGAAGATATCGCCGGAATATTACGAATAGGGGCTGGGAGGGAAGCCCTATCTTACACGCGCAGCGTTTCGAAAAGGAATAAGGCTCCGCTACCGATCATGCTCTAGTCGTGCCCGTTTCCCGGCCACGCCCGCTGGCCCGGATCGCTACCAAATCAATTGATTCCCCGGCAGGCCGGTGCTATAAGGAGCCATCCGTCAAAAACGTTGAATTTTCAACTGTAGCGGCGGTCTATGACCGCCGGCGATCCCGCTACCTGCTGCAATGTCGGCGGTCATGGACCGCCGCTACAGATATCACCTAAGGAGAAAGATCTATGGGTTCACACTCCCATTCCGATCGCAGGCGATTCCTAAAGGTTGGCGGCGCACTGGCCAGCTTTGTGATGGGAACTGTACGGTCGGTGCGCGGCCAGACACCCGCACCCGAAGCTCGTCCCAAAGATAACCTCGTGTACGGGCAGCCTTCCCCGTTCGACAACACGATACGCAGGACTACCGGCCGGGCCACTGCAATCAGCGATACCGCGTTGATGACTCCGCTTCAGGATCTGGATGGGATCATCACGCCGTCCGGCCTCCATTTTCTGATGGACCACGTCAAGGGCGTTCCAGATATCGATCCCAAGAAGCATCGTCTGCTGATGCACGGCATGGTGGACCGTCCGCTCGAGTTCACGCTGGATGAAATCAAGCGCCTGCCTTCGGTATCGCGGGTGTACTTCCTCGAGTGCACCGCCAACAGCCGCCCGCTCCGCGGGGCCAACGGCGAGTCCGTCCAGTTGGTACACGGACGAACCAGCTGCAGTGAATGGACGGGCGTGCTGTTGTCGGTGCTGCTGAAGGAGTGCGGCGTCCAGAAAGCGGCGAGCTGGATCGTGGCCGAAGGGGAAGAATCCAACAAGTACACGATGAGCATTCCGCTGGGTAAGGCGATGGACGACACGCTGGTCGCCTACGCCCAGAATGGCGAACCCGTGCGTCCGCACCAGGGTTATCCACTGCGACTCGTCGTCCCCGGATGGGAAGCGATCCGGGCGGTGAAGTGGTTGACCCGCATCAACGTCGTCGAT
>Ga0137409_10002988_pt1 | contig 17983 bp, 11 predicted proteins | sample CZODoug1_16funga_FD_122059 | JGI IMG/M metagenome (GOLD analysis project Ga0137409, IMG submission 122059) | Vadose zone soil fungal communities from Angelo Coast Range Reserve, California, USA - CZODoug1_16fungal (Hybrid Assembly) | ecosystem: Environmental > Terrestrial > Soil > Vadose zone... | reverse complement strand
GCGGTCCCCTCGCGCAGGAACTCCGGGTTGATGCAGACCCCGAACTCGGCGCCGGCGCGCCGTCCTGAACACGCCTCAAGCACCGGGATCACCACCTCGCGCATGGTTCCAGGCAGCATGGTGCTGCGGATCACTACGACCGGCGCGCCCTGATGGTCGCGCAGGGCGGCGCCGATCTGCTCGCACACGCGGCGCACGTATTTCAGCTCGATGTCGCCGTTGCCGCGGCTGGGCGTTCCCACGCAGATGAGAAACAGATCGGTCTGCTTGACTGCGACGGCGGCATCGGTCGTCGCGGATAGCCGACCGACCGCGACCTCCTGTTCTATGATCCGGCCGATGTCTTTTTCGATGATGGGGCTGTTGCCGGCGTTGATGAGATCAACCTTCGTCCGGTCCGAATCGACGCCGATGACTTCATGACCTTGCTGAGCCAGGCATCCCGCCGAAACGGCTCCGACGTATCCGAGGCCCAAAACGCTGATTTTCATGACCGTCCTTCGTGACCGTAGCGATTTGAGGGGCGCGTCTCGCGCGAGCTTCGTCACAGCATAAAAGGGCTTGTTGACGTCCATGCTGAGGTTTGCGAAATGGGAAGTAGTCCGATCGGACCAGCGATATTTCGCCGCCGTCCTACTCGCCTACGCATCGCAGTGTATTGGCCGCGATCCGGCGGCCTAGGCTTTGTTGGCGTACACGATACGATGCCAACCCCAATATCGGCCCAGGGCCTTGCGTGCGCTTTTCGGGACCATGCGACCCAGCACGCCCCAGTGTCGGTGATCGAAGAAATGCACCTCGTTGTTCTTGATCCGGAACGACGAAAAAAGCTCACCCGCTTCCTTTGCGTCGTAGACGCGGCAATAGGGATAGTCCGGACCGTTCGTATTGCGACTCAGCCATTCCGCGTCGGTCATTCGCCCCCTCTGCCGGTACACCTCTCTGTGGCGCTCCAGTTTTTCGCGCGGAAATCCCAGCCACTGAAGCAACACAATCGCCCCGGGTACCGACAGGAGACGCAGGCCGAGTTTGCGCAGGAACATTATTTCAATGACGTAGTTGATCGAGGAGCGGTTGTAAACCATGACGAGAAGTTCACCGCCGGGCTTGAGAACCCTGTGGATTTCGGCGACCGCCTTCCCGACCTCGGGAATGTGTTGCAGCACTCCAAACGAATACACCGCATCGAATGTGCCGTCTGCGAAATCGAGTGAAGTCGCGCTGCGTTCCAGCGCAGTCCCGGGAAGCGAGAAAACGCGCAATGCCTGTGACGTTGCCTCGGTCGATCCCCGATCCACATTGATGCCGGTGTAAAGGGCTCCTCGCTGGATGATGTTGCGTGCGTCGGTGCCTATCCCGGCACCAACTTCAAGAACCCGCTTCCCGCGCCAATCGATTTTCGAAATGATCTCGAGAATATGAGGCTGCAACTCGTAGCGCTGGCGCTCGACATCCAGAAAATACTCCCGCGACAGGCGAACTCGATCGCTCAACTCCGAATCACAGGGGTTGTCGTTCCAGTATGCCCGGACACGCTCCTGAGCTGAAACGCTATCCATAGTCGATTCCTTTTGAAACGCCATATCCTCGGGCTTCCGAAACACTACTGACGCACGCCTGCGGCAAGACTAAGCAGACACCACCGAAGAATGCGGGAATTCCTTGATGTCTATACTGCGTCCACAGGGGCAATGCATAGTCCGATCAGCACATGATCTCGCTGCGAAGAACGGTATTCCCGGCAAGTCGAGCCTTCCACGCGATGGTGGGAGCCGGCTGCTTGTCGTCGAACCGCCTCGATACCCATCCTGAGATCGGGGCGATGCTCCCGAGGTACACATGCGACGCGGCGGATGGCGCGCTCGGGAGCTTCATAACCAGCGTTCTGGAGCTCTGGCCGAGCATGTAGCCTTCTTCGGCAGGATCGACCCGGCATCGATCGCTGCAATGAAAAAAGAGTTCGACCTCGTGCACCCCCGACATCTCTAGGGTGTCCTCGATAACCACCCGCCTCGTCCGCTTCTCGAGGACGATGCGCCGCCGATGCAACACCGGATCGGGAAGGCGCAAATACCCGTCATGCCAGCCCTCGAAGAGATCGCTCTCGCCCGAGGACCGCCACCGCGTGCACGCGGCTCTTGCTTTCCCGATCCACATGAAGCTTCCGCCGGACCGCGATTGATCCATGCCATCGACGCGCAAACAGGTGTGGCCCGCGGTACCGCGGAAATATTGGCGCCACTGGCTTTGCGTGTGATACGCGTAGGTTCCGGGGTCGATCAGGAACTCCGTTCCTCCAACCGATAACGTGAACGAAAGCGCATCGGCGTGGCCATGGGCGGCGATCTTCTGATAGCCCAAGGAACCGGCATCGGCTACCAGGCGGATTTCGTCTTGAGTTTCAAAATCGCAGCCGAGAATGTAGTAGCCGCCGTCCGGAAACGCCCGCCGGACGGGAAGCTTTGCTCCGGCGGGATCAAGCTCCTGAAAGGCCGCGTCCGCGCCCTCTCCGAAAAGCCAGCGCGTCTTGTCGTCGAGTGCGCTCGTCTTCGCCTTGAAATCGCCGCGGCAAAACAGGAGCGCGCCGGTAGCGAGCAGCGAGCGGTAGCTGCAGTGCTCGCCGCTCTGCGCCAGCCTTACGACGACAGCGTCGTCGGAGTCGCCGAACATGGGGACGTGTCCGCCCGCATCCATGATCGAGGCGAGGTATTCGATCATCGCCTCGATGCGCGATTCAAGCGCCGCCGAGAATTTCTTCCCGTTCGCCTTGCCGGCGAGCAATGCAAGCAGCAATAGATCGAGGTCGAACTGCTGATAGGACACCGCCTGTTCACGGTTCACGCCGTCCGGAGCGTTCTGCAAGAGCCCTTCCCGTTCGAGGATCGCCGCGCCATCCGCGAGCCACCTGCGTGCGTGCGGCCAACAGGGCCAAGCGAGGGCCGCAAGATAGAGCGCGGCGGCCTCACCAATGAGGTGATTATTCGCCGAGGAATGGCTCGACAAATGCCCACGGATGAATTGCGCATGCCGGAATACGCCTTCCAGCCACTGGCGCCTGAACCGCGCGCCTTCGCCATCCAGAAACAAGGGCGAGGCGGCGCCGCCTAGCAATTGCCATGCGACGGACCAGTTGATCAGCCTGATTCCCAGCTCCAGCGAGCTCGACCAGTTGGGACCCATACGGTATGGACAGGCGTCGAACCAACTCTCCAGGTGCCGTCTTATGACCCGGAAATACCGCGCGTCCCCGCTCAAGGCATAGGCTTGCGCCAGCGTCACGAGGTGCAAATGACGATTGAGCTCCCAGAGGTACTTGATGTCCCCGACCCGCTTTGGATCGCGGTAGTCGAGCAGCTTGCCGTAGGTGAGCGGCGCTTCCACGCCGGTCTTGGGATCGCGATTCCAGCGCGGCGTCGACCCGACATCGATGTCGCTAAGGGCGAACAGATCCAGCCTGCCTTCCGCGATGCGGTCGGCGGCGGCGAGGTAGAGAGCTGCATCAACTCTCGCCGTGGCGTGCACCCAAGGACGGGGTGCTGGCATCAGATCCGGCGAAAGAACCACCTCCGAGCCGAGCAATCCAGCGCGTTCGGCGTGCATCGACAGCATGCGAACACCGCGATGCAAAACCTCGGCAAGCGTCATGCAACGCAGCCGATTGAGGCGCCAGCGGAACCATTGCTTCATCCCTGAGGGACCGGATTCGAGCCGGTGTCCAGGATCTGCGAACTCGGGTACGGAAAGCAATATGTGACCTTTTCGAATGCGGACCCGGATCAGGACTTGGCCAGCACCCTCAGGCGTTTCGCTGCGCACAGTTCCGAGTAAAGGCCGAGAAAATCCCCGGCCAGCCGTTCCACGGAATAGCCGTCCGCGATGCGCCTTTGGCAAGCCGAACTCATCCGCGCAAGCAAGTCGCGGTCTGTCGCCAATCTCGCGATCGCGCGGGCAATGGCCTCGGGGTCTCGCGGCGGAACAAACAGCCCATGCACGCCCTCGGCCATGACGTCCGGGATGGCGCCCGCCCGCGTAGCGATGACCGCAGCGCCCGCGGCCATCGCCTCGAGGAGCGCGTAGGGCAAACCCTCGTCGTGGTAAGTCGCAAGAACAAATACATCGATGTCGGCGAGCATCGCCATCTTGTGCTCCCCGAACACCGTACCGGGAAGCAAAACGTGGTCCGCCAATGCCGTCGCGGCGACATGGCGCCGCAGCTCCGCTTCCTCCGGACCGCTCCCCGCGATCACGAGTCGCGCGTCGACATTTCCCGCGCGCGCGATCCGCACGCCCTCCACCGTCTCATGCAATCCCTTCTCCTTGATCAGTCGGCCGAGATAGCCGAGCTTCAGGGAATTTTCCCCCGCGGCGCGTGCCGGACCGCGCGGCGCGAAAAGCGAGGCATCGATCGCATTCGGGATCAGGGCGATGTACTGTCCAGGAACGAAGCCGCGATAGGCCTCAAGTTCACATTGCGCAAGCACGATGATCGCGTCCGGGACTCGGAAGGTCGCGCGAAGAAGGGCCGCGATGATGCGGCTGTGCCGGGCAAATCGCTGCGGCAGTGCCCCTCCGTGCACTTGGTAAAGAACCCGCGCCCCGCAGACTTTAGCGACGATCGAGTAAACGAGGTCGCGCCAATAAGCGCGGACGTTGAGCGCGGTGTTGATATGCACCATCGCCGGCCGCTGCAGGAGAATTGCGATTGCAACACGGAACGGACTCGTCACCAGCCGCACCAGCCGTCCGATCCAGCCTTCAGCCCGTCCCTCGCTTCCGACTTGAAAGTGGACAAGAGAGAATTCGTTCGCGAGCTGCGAAGCGAAAAGGAGGTTCAAATGCGTGCTGATACCGCTCACCGCATCTCGGTTTGGGCCCAGTACGAGCACCACGGGCCGATTCATGCGGTCTCCGAAGCGTGCACCCGCCCGAGCGGCGCGACAGTCGATCGCTCCGCCACTGGTTGCGGGACGATGAACGGATACTCGATGTCGGGTCAAGACGCAAACTCCGCGCGCACACCACCCACGCACTCTATTCCGGGCATTTGTCGGCACCCCGCGTTGACGCCCAACTGCATCCGGCCCGATTGTCTGATGTGAGCGTGTAGCGCTCGCGCGGCCGCCATGGTCCGGATGGACTGTGGAGTCTCTCCGAGACGAGACCTTCTGCCGCCCGCTGCTCAGCAGCGGCCGCCGTTCTGGCGAAACAACAGGTCGTATGCCCGTTCCGCTGCGAGTCGATGTCCGAGGCCGTTCAAGTGGCGATCGACCGGGTAATAGTCGAAATGGCGGCGATGGCGCTTGAAATGATCGCGAAACAGCGGCTGCAGATCCGCGACATGAAAGCCGAGCTCCGAGGCTCTGCGCAGGAAATAAGCCCTCGCTCCAGGCAGATCGGCCGGCGGTGACGCAAGACGCGGATCGTAAAGAGCATACCGGTCCCCGTCCAGCAGGAAAGCGATGCAGCGCGGTTCGATGCCCGATCGCCCGGGTAGTTCGGCGAGGAAACGGTCGACCACCGCGTATTGCGCCGTCGCTTGCTTCTCGACAGGCTCCGCCGGCCCCTGCGCCCTCGCCTCACGGAATAGCGACGCCAATTCGGGCAAGGTGAAGCGCAGATTCTGCGTTAAGTAGCGATACAAACGCACCTCGCGGGCGCCCTGCTGCATGCGTTCGAGCAAGGAATTGAAGCTTTTGGAGTGAAACGCCAGGTTCAACCCATCTTTCGTTTCGCGAAAATAATAGTGGCCGACCTGGTCGATCAGGCTCTCGCTGATATCTCCGTTTATCACCAAGAATACCGCCGCTCGCGGCGTGAATTCCGCCGATGCCTGGCCCACCAGCGCGAGGTAATCGCTCAGCGACAATCCGGATGCGCCGAAACCATAGACCAAACCTGCCGGCCCCAACATGTTTCCCAAGTGCCCCTGCAAGGTGTCGGGGTAGTCGTTCATCTGCGCCTCGATGTAGCTGTCGCCTACCACGACGACGGGGTGGGAGCCGGCGATGTAGTCAAAAGGGGCGAGTTGGCCGAAATTGTTTGTCCTGCCGTGTCGCGCGTTCTGCATTTCCCAAGTCATGGAGTGCGTATACGGCGCATGAGCCTGAAAGTCGTGAAGCGGCCAAAGGGCGGTATCGACGCGCTCGACTTGATTCAGTCCGAAAGTCACCGGCAACAGGCGCAGCGTGAGCTCCAATACGATCAGAGCGGCGGCTGCCCCCGCGCAGAACATCACTGTCCGACGCAGCACAAGCGGCACGCGCTCAAAAATTGAAGTAAATGAACTCGGAGACACCGCGCGATCCGCTGATCACGGCTAAAAGGGAAATTAGCACCGACAATGCGCCCAGCATGGACCAGGCGCGAGAGTCGGCTGCAAACGGGGCGGCGCGTGAGACGAATCCCGTCCTGAGCCAGCCGACCATTTGTTGCGAATTGGGAAAGCTCCAGGCAATGGCGAGCAATGCGGCTACCCAGACAATCTGTCTCGTGCCGCCGAAGGCTTCCAAATAGCCGAACGACGCTCCAGCGACTGTCGTTGCCCCGTCGGACGCAAGGACCGTCTGCCATTGTTCCGGCAGCACCACACCTTGCAATCCCGCCATTCCCTGGAGAACGTTGAGAGCTGCCGAGAACGATGGCGCGCGGAAAAAGACCCAGGCCACCACAACGGCCATGAATGTGACCAAGATCCCCATCGCGCGTCCTTGCGCAGTCCGGCGCTCGAGGTCATGGCCCAGCACTCCTGCACGAAAACTCTGCCAGGCGTGGTTGCAAACCAGGTACAGGCCGTGCAACCCGCCCCAGATGACGAAATTCCATCCGGCGCCGTGCCAGAGACCGCCGAGCAGCATGGTCGCCATCAGGTTGGCGTAGCGCCGTAGGCGTCCCTCGCGATTGCCCCCGAGAGGGATATAGAGATAATCGCGCAGAAACCGCGACAGCGTCATGTGCCAGCGGCGCCAAAACTCGACGATGTTGTGAGCTTTATAGGGGGAGTTGAAATTGAGCGGCAGATCGATATTGAATATCTTCGACAGTCCGACGGCCATATCCGAGTATCCGGAGAAATCGAAGTACAACTGCACCGTGTAAGCGAGCGCCCCCAACCAGGCCTCGATGAGCGTCAGCCGGTAGGACGGATCGGCGTCGAAGACGGGCCCGACAAACGGCTGCACGCCGTCGGCCAATACGACCTTTTTGAACAAACCGATGAAAAAGAAAGCGGCTCCGATGCTGATATTCGCGGCGTCGAACCGGTAGGTACGCCGGTCGGCGAACTGAGGCATCATTTCCGAGTGGTGCAGGATGGGACCGGCAATCAGGTGGGGAAAGTAGCTGACGAAAAGCAGGTAGTGCACCGGGCCGGATTCCCGTGCCTTGCCCTGGTAAGCGTCGACCAGATAGGCGATCTGCGTGAAAGTGAAGAAGGAAATCCCGATCGGAAGGATGATTCTTTCCAACTGAAACCCTGTCCCGGCCAACGCATTGAATGAATCGACAAAGAAGTTCGCGTACTTGTAGTACGCGAGCAAACCGAGATTGAATGCGACGGCCGCCGCCAGCAACAGCCGGCGCTCGCGCAACCGCGGTCCGTCGCGCAGCCGGAAAATTCCGCGCCCCACCAGGTAATTCGCGGCAATCGAGGCGAGCAGCAACAGGGTATAGCGCGGGCTCCAATAACCATAGAAAACCAGCGATGCCAGTCCCAGCCAAGCGGCAGCGAGCATTGCTCGCCCGCTCGCAGCAAAGAACAGCAACGCGGTTACGGGAAGAAAAAAATAGATGAACTCGTAGGAATTGAACAACACCTGTGCTGCTCTTAAGTGAAATTACACGCCGGACCGCAGGCTTGTGGTCCCGTTTCTTGAGCCGGCGGCGCGGCACCCGATCATCGTTCCACCCAGCGCTCGATGTCATCCGCAAAGCAAGCTGCACCTCCGTATCCCGAGGAACCCTTCAGGCCGCCGTTTTCCGAAGCGAACCGCCCGCTCACGGGATGACATCGAAAGCATCCACCAGGACCCAGAAATTCGTCGAAGCCGGATTTTTGCCTACTACTTGGACCGTCAGCGTGTGGGTCCCGGCGGCCAAACCTGTTGCGGTGAAGTCGGTATGCTGTGGTCCTTCCGTAGGCGCGTACGTATCGATGTCCTCCACCAAGGCTCCATCCAGGAATACGCGAGCGATCCCGGTCTGCGGTCCACGAGCACCGATCCAGCGGATTCCGGTCCCGGTAAAGCTGAAGGTCGCCTGCGCGCCTACCGTATTGGATTCCGCGGCGGACCCCTCACTGTAGGCTTTGTCCCGATTGTTCTGAGCCCAACCGGTGCCGTAGGCGATCGCCGGGTCCGTTTCCTGGCGGCGCGTTCCCGACGAAGTAACGTCGAACGCATCCACGACGACAAGAGCGGAGGTCGAGGCCGCATTTTGCCGGCCCGTCGCTTCGATCATCAGGGTATGGCTCGCGTCGGTCAGGCCCGTTCTCGTGAAAACGGCCGCCTGGATTTGCTCCGTGGGGGAATACGTATCGACCTCGGTGAGGAAAACCCCGTCCAGAGATACCCGGGCGATCCCCGTCTGGGGTCCGCGAGCGCCGACCCAGCTGATCGAGGTTCCGGTAAAGGTAAACGTCGCTTGTGCGCCCGGGGCAACGGACTCCGCGGCGGCCCCGGCGCTCCACGCTCTGAGCGTATCGCCCTGGACCCAACCCGCGCTGTAGGTGATGGCGGGATCCGTTTCTTGCAAGCGGGAAATCGTCTGTGCCGGTACATCGAACGCATCGACGACGACAAGGGCGGAGGTCGCGGCGGCATTCTTCAGGCCGGTCACTTCGATCCTCAAAGTGTGGGTCGCGTTGGACAGGCCGGTTGCCGCGAACATCGGTACCCGGATTTCCTCCGTCTTCGAATACGTATCGACCTCGGCCAGGAGGCTTCCATCCAAGAACACGCGAGCAATGCCGGTCGAGGGCGCGCGGCCGCCGATCCAGCCGACCGAGGGCCCGGTGAACGTGAACGTAACCTGGGAGCCGGCAGCAGTCGAGATCGCGGCGGTCCCGCCGCTCCAGGTTCTGCTGGCGTCGCCCTGCGTCCAACCGGAGGTGTAGGTAGTGGACGGATCGGTTTCCTCAAAGCGCCTCGCCGTCGGCGCAGTGTTGGACACGGTTACGCTGACCGCGGCGGAGGTAGTACGGTTGCCGGCGGCATCGCGCGCGACACCCGTCAGAGTATGCGGACCGTTGGTCGCGGTGGTCGTGTTCCACGAGACCGAGTACGGAGCCGTGGTGTCCTCCGCACCAAGATTGACGCCGTCGAGTCTGAACTGAACCCCGGCGACGCCGACGTTGTCGGAAGCGTTGGCCGCCACGGTCACGGTCGCCGACACCGTAGCGCCGTTGCTCGGCGACGTGATGCTCACCGTCGGAGGTGTGGTGTCCGGTGGGGGCGCGTTGGATACCGTCACTGTCACCGGCGCGGAGGTCGTGTGATTGCCGGCGGCATCGCGAGCGACAGCCGTCAGAGCATGCGGACCGTTGCTCGCGGTGGTCGTATTCCACGAGGCCGAGTACGGTGCCGCGGTGTCCTCCGCGCCAAGATTGACGCCGTCGAGTCTGAACTGGACCCCGACGACGCCGACGTTGTCTGAAGCGCTGGCCGTCACGGTGATGGTCGCCGAGACAGTAGCCCCGGGCGCGGGCGACGTGATGCTCACCGTCGGGGGCGTGGTGTCCAGCGGAGGCGCGTTGGATACCGTCACCGTCACCGGTGCGGAGGTATAGCGGACGCCGAATCCGTCACGCGCGACGGCGGTCAAGGTATGCGGGCCGTTGCTTGCGCTCGTCGTATTCCACGGGATCGAATACGGCGCGCTCGTGTCTTCCGCGCCGAGGTTGGCACCGTCGAGTTTGAACTGGACACCCTCGACGGTAAGAAGACCAATGATGCTTACACTTGCGCTGACCGGAACCGTCCCTTGGACCGTGGAACCGGACTCCGGAGACGTCACTGTCACCCCCACCAAGCCGCCCAGTTGTGCCGAAGCCGGAGGCGAAATCCACGCCAGGCCGAACATCAATAGGGAAGCTGCCACACAGGCACGTCTCGCAATTCTTATCATGGATTCACCCCTTAGCCGAGCGCCATCGGAGCCGGCGCGATTGTGACCGTCGTATATTGAGAGCCCGTGACACGCAGCAACCCGATCGAACACATCCGGCCCGGCCGCGCCCTGTGTGCCCCGCCCGCTGTTCTCGTGCGGGGCACACGGACACGGGTGCTATCAACTTCGCCTCAGGGGATGACGTCAAAGGCGTCGATCAGGATCCACATGTTCGACGATACTGGATTTCTGCCTGTCACCTCGATCGTCAACGTGTGGGTCCCGGCCGTCAGGCCCGTTCTTGTGAAGTCGCTGTGCTGGGGCCCTTCCGTAGGAGAATAGGTATCGATCTCGGCCGCAAGGGCTCCATCCAGGAATACGCGGGCGATCCCGCACTGGGGTCCGCGAGCCCCGATCCAGCTGATCCCGGTCCCAGTGAAGGTAAAGGTGGCTTGCGCGCCAAGCATATTGGTTTCCGCGCTGGCCCCTTCGCTGTACGCTTTGTCACGGTTGCCCATGGTCCAACCGGGGCCGTAACTGATGGCCGGATCCGTCTCCTGGACCCGCGTTCCCAACGATGTCACTTCGAACGCATCCACGACGATCAGGGCGTTCTGGGAGGCCGCGTTCATCCGGCCGGTCACTTCGATCGTCAACGTATGGCTGGCGTCGGCGAGGCCGGTTTTCGTGAAGACGGCCGCCTGGATCTGCTCCGTGGAGGAATAGGTATCAACCTCGGTCAGGAAAGTTCCGTCCAGGAATACGCGGGCGATCCCGCTCTGCGTTCCACGAGCTCCGACCCAGCTGATCCCGGTCCCAGTGAAGGTAAAGGTGGCTTGCGCGCCCTGCGCGGTAGACATCGTGGCGGCCCCGGCGCTCCATGCTCTGAGCGAAGCGCCCTGAGTCAAGCCCGTGACGATGCCGGGGGCGTACGCGTAAACCGGATTGTCCTGAACCCAGCCGGCGGTGTAAGTGACGGCTGGATCCGTTTCCTGCAATCGGGAAACCGCCGGCGCGGGAACGTCGAACGCATCCACGATGACAAGGGCAGACGTCGACGCGGGGTTCCTTTGGCCCGTCACTTGGATGGTAAACGTATGGTTCGCGTTGGCCAGACCGTTTGCAGCGAACATGGGCACGCGGATTTCCTCGGTCTTCGAATACGTATCGACCTCGGTCACGAAGACGCCATCCACGAATATGCGAGCGATCCCGGTTCCGGGCGTGCGACCGCCAATCCAGCTGACCGAGGATCCGGTGAAGCTGAACGTCGCTTGCGCGCCGAGCGTGGCCGAGACCGTGGCGGTCCCCCCGCTCCATGACTTGCTCCCGTCCTGACTCCAAGCAAGGAAGCTGTAGCTCATCGACGGGCTGTTGTCTTCAAAGCGCATCGCCTGAGCCTGCGGCGAAATCCATGCAAGGCTGGAAATCATGAACAGTCCCGCTGCGTACGCGCGTTTTCCGATGTTCATTATGGATTGCTCCTCATTGAGTGCTCTACCCGTGCCCTTGCTGCGCCTCTCCGGAGAACATTCTTATCCGTCTCATACGTGAATTCGCTGCGACTTCCCGTGGGTTTCCGAACGCAAGCTCGTATCCACATGGAGCTTCGATTGCGGAATTGTCCGATCTGAATATTTAACGTTGCTGCGGTCGCAATGGTCCAGACGGACCGTCGCAAGCCCGCAGGCCTTCCCCGACCCCGGGCTCGCGCCCTGTTGCGTTCTGATGTCGCTGGTCTCGCATTGAACAAGTCAGAGCTTCCTCCGGACTGGAAGGTGTCCCGCAGAGATCCATGAGCATCCGTTCATAACGGTCTACCATCGTCTTCTCGGAAAAGAGAGTTTCAACCAGATGGCGCGCCTCACGTCCCATTTCTCGGGAGACCGCGCGGTCCGCCAGGATCGCCAGTTTGCCTACAAGGGCTCTTGTATCGCCCACCGGGAACAGAAAACCGTTTCGTCCCGGAAAGATCATCTCCGAAGCGCCGCCCAGGTCCGAGTGGACGACTGGCTTTCCCATCGCCATCGCTTCAAGTGCTGCCAGGGAAAAAGTCTCTACGGCAAGACTGCACAGGACCATCACGTCGCAAACAGAGATGTAGGGGCGAATCTCCTGCTGAAATCCCGTTATCCGAACGTCGGCATCGACCTTCAGTTCATGTCCCCTGACTTCGACCGCGCCGCGCATCGGGCCGTCGCCTATCATCAGCACCCGTGCCGGAATGCCCATGCTGCGCAATGCGGCGACCGCGTCCACCAATTGCACATGGTTTTTTTCCGGGCGCAGCACCGCCGATATGCCGATCACGTAGTCCGCATCGGAATAGCCGAGCCCTCGTCGCAATTCCCTGCGTTCTTCGGAGCCCGATGTGTGCGAAAAATGTTCTGTATCCACGCCGTTGTAGATCACCTCGTTCTTCCGCGACAACACTCCGCGGCGCAACCAGTAGCGCTTTTGCTTTTCGCAGACGAAGACCAAGCGATTGGCGCCCCAGAAAAACAGGCGGTCAATGATCATCTTTGCGTGCTCTTTTGCGCCGAAGAGCCGTGTCGTGTGGAACGTCACGACCAGCGGTGCCCGCACGCGCGAAAGACGCAGCGCCAACGAGGAATACATCAGTGCGTACGGGTTTGCCGCGACGATCGCCGAGGGCTTGATGCGGGATATGTGCGCGGCGAAGCCGGCCAAGGCGTGCATATCCAGATAACGGGTCGCATTGAGGCACCGCACGCTACCTCCTTCGCGCAAGCGAATGCGATCGAGCTGCCTGGGGTCATTCCTGACGTATACCGCGTGGCACTCGTGCCCCCGCTCAGCCAAACGATTCATGACCGCGATCGATTGGCGTTCGGCCCCGCCGTGTGGCAGCGAGCCCGTGACGAAAATCACGCGCAGCATGGCTCTGGCCTAAAGTCCGTGTTCGGGATTGCGGGTGGCAAGGAGCCCGCTTCGACCCATGCCAAACAACCCATGCAGCGTTGCGTAGGCGGCAGCGAGGAGCGCCGCGCCCACGCTCGCGCGGACGAGCGGCCCGCCCGCTGCGAAATAGCGGCCGACCATGCCCCAGGCGAATGCCGCGGCGAGGGCGGAAAACAGTATGAGTTGGCCGAGCGCACGCCAGTCCTGTAGCCGCCGGAATGGAGCACCGGTGAGCAGCGCGACGCGCCGGAGGGTGACAAGGCGGTCGAGGTAGAGCGCGATCACGCTGCCCACCGCTGCACCCGCCGGGCCGAAGTGTTGGGCCGAGAACCAGTTGAACGGGAGCGAAAGGGCCAGCGCAACCAGGTTCACCCCCATCACGAACGGCCCCTGCCGCAGAAGAAACGTGACGCTGGCGAGCTCGATTACGAGAGCCGCGAGGCCGACGATGTAGACTCGCATAATCGGTGCCGCGTCCACGTAGACCCCGGTGTAGACGATCGTGACGATCTCCTCGGCGAAGACGAAGACGAAGGCGAGCAGCGGACACAGGAGCGCCGCGGCCATGACGTTGGCGCGGCCGTTCAACTCGAGCATGCCAAGGACGTCGCCGGCAGCCTGACCACGGCTCATGCTCGGCAGAAAGGTGAAATTGATCGACTGCCGGAACAGGTGCACCAGCGGCCCGATCAGCGCCGCGATCGAGAACGACGCAAACGTGCCCAGGGAGAAAAGCGAAGCCACTACCCACTGGTCGGCCTGCACTCGCAAGCTGTACAGCGCGCCGGCTGCCCCGAGCGGGGCCGCATATCTTACCTGGTCGGCGAATGCCTTCCAGCGCAGAATCGGCCCGTGCAGCCGGTGATGGCGCGCCACATAGGCAAGGAGCACTGCAAGCTTGAGCGCCACGAACCCGAGCAAAACCAGGAGCACGGGCCCCAGTTCGCGCGTCAGGACAGCGGCCAGGGAAAGCGCCGCGGCGCGCAACGCCGCCAGGCCAACCGTCGCCTTCGCCTGCCACGCCACCCGCTCCTCGGCCGCGGGCAGCAGATCGAGGAGCGACGCGACTACCCACAGCACCACGAATGCCGGCACGATGGCTTCGTGGTCGGCCAGACCACGCAGTTTCACGGGCAACCAGGGATTCCAGGAGCTGACCGCCCACCCCGAAACCACGCCGGCGAGCGCGAGAAACACCAGTGTCTGGTTGACGTAGAGCCGCTTGGTCGCGCCGTCCGAACGCGGCAGGAAATAATACAGGCTCGCCGGCATCGCCAAGGGAGCAACGGCCATGACCGTTCCCACCGCCAGCCATAGCAACCGGTACTGCCCGAAGGCCGAAGTATCCAGATAACGCGTTAGCACGACCGGTAGGAGGAACTGCACGGCAAACTCGAACGCGTTCGCGGCCCCCAGGGACAAAGCGCGCTGCCCCAGCCGTCGCACGGTCGAAACCGCCGTCCCTGCCTCTACTCCATCGCTCATCGGCCACGCCCCGCTTCGCGAACTAGAACAGAGCCGAGGCTGGACGTCTCTGCGGTCCCCATTCGACCCGCCGGTCTCCGGGTGCGTTGACCGTACATCATCCCGATCGCGAACCACAGGAAGGCGTGCTCCGGTTTCGGCGTGAGGCTGCTGTCGGTGACGTTCGAGACCAGAATGCTCAGCAGTCCGGCCGCCGCGCCTTGGTAGAAGCCGCGCATGGTGGGACTCAATTCCGGATCCACGCTCAATTTTCGGAAGCCCTTCCACACATGAGCGAAATAGGCGCACAGCAGGACCAAGCCGACCACTCCCATGTCGAGCGCGGCCTGCAGGTAGGCATTGTGGGGGTGAGAAACCGCCAAAATCGTTTCCCCGGCCCCCCTGCGCATGGGCTCGGACCAGAGAATCGACCCGATGCCATTGCCGTAAATCGGGCTGCGCAAAACCTCAGGGAGAAGGGGCAGCCAGAGCCCCTCGACGCGCCCGGCGCTGATTGCGTCCAGTCCTTGCCCATAGCCGGCGGCGATGCGGTCGTAGACTGCACCCGGGAGCAGGATCAGCGCGCCCGCCGCCAGGACTCCGGAAAGAATCAAGGTCTTTACGTTGCGGTGCCACAGGAGAAACAACGCGTTGACCACGATGAAACCGACGAATGCTCCGCGCGAGAACGTCAGAATCAGAGCAAGAACGACCATCCCCATGGACGCAATCATGGCCAGCCTGGGCCCGGGTTCTTTCGACTCGGCCCAAGTAAAGAGCAGCAGCGCGTAGGCGACCGCGTACAGGCGCCCCAGCTCGTTGGCATGCAACCCCAGCGCCGACAGGAACTCGCGCGAGCCGCTGTTCGCCAAGTGATCGAGCGCGGCCCCGGACTGGAAGACAAACACGATGACGATGGCGCCCATAATCCAGATCGAGATCAACATGGGAATCAGGAACTTTTCCGGCCTCTCCGACCTGGACGCGGCGGCCCCGACCAGCAGCGCGAATACCACCATCAGCAGCGGTTTGATCACCAGCTCGCGGAGGTAGCCGGCCATGTTGTAGGAATCGAGACTCTCGTATATGACGAGGAGAGTTGGCGCGATTTCGCCGACATGGCGCGAACCGAGTACGCCCGCGACGAGGATCGGCACGATGTACAGCCACAGCAGCGGGCGTGGCATGAAGCCACGCAGGCCGCCGTCGGAAAGCCCTCGAAATAGACACGATCCGAGCGTTCCGACCAGAAGCAGATTCAGGGGATTGAGGCCCGTGATCCCAAACATCGCGTGCGGAAATACCCAGCTGCCGGAAATCGGCATCAACAGGATGAGAAGCCCCACTCCGATGCGGAAGTCGAGCAGGATGAATACGCAGCCGATCAACGAGACGCACAGATACAGTGCGTTCAACTCGGCGATGGCGACGACGGATCCCCAGAACGCACCGAGCAGCGCGATTCCCGAGAACGCGGAGAGCTTGATTGCGATACTGCGCCGCGACCGTGCGCTCTCCCGGGCGCCGTCGTCTCCGGGAACCGCCGCGCACCACCGCCAAAGGACCATCAGCCCAGGGAACACCCACCGCCCCAGACCCGAGGACGTTCCGGTCGGCATGATTCAAAATGCGTTGAATACGGTGCCGACGATGCGAGCGCCCGTATCGCCCAACTCCCGAATGACGCTGGCCGTATCGGCAAGGCGGGTGTGGTCTTTGCGGGCGAGCACCATGACACTGCCTGCGCGGAAAGCCAGGCTCTGCGCGTCCGCGTAGATCTTCGCCGGCGGCGTATCGAAAATGATGACGTCGAACTCGGTTTGCAACTCCTCCAGCAAGGCGGCGAACGAGGGGCGCAGCAGCAACTCCTGCGGATTGGGCGGACGCGCGCCGGCCGGCAATAGCGATAGTGTCCCGAATTCCGAAATCGGCACCACCGCGCCGCGATCGGCGCGGCCGGAGAGGACCGCCGAAAGTCCGATTCGGTCGGGGATGTTGAAAATCCGATGCTGTCGCGGGGCGCGCAAGTCTGCGTCAACCAGCAGCGTACGTTCGCCGAGCTGTGAAAAAAGCACGGCCAGGTTGGCAGCCACATAGCTGCGCCCTTCGCTAGCGCCAGGACTGACGACCGCCAGCATCCGCCGCCTGACCCCCTCTTTGGACCAGCGGATCAACAGCTGGGTGCGCAGCGCCCGCAGCTCCTCGGCGCGTGGGTGAAACGGTTCGCAGGCGACAACCAGCTCGCTGCTGATGCTTGCGTCGCGAGGGAGGAAATGGGGAAGATCATACTGCTTCGCAACCGCGTAACGCAGGTCGTCCGCGGTAATCAGGCCCAGGCTGAGCGCCGCTTCACCGAACGCCAATCCCTTCACCTGCTGCAGCTCCAGTACCCGCTCGATGTCCCCAACACCGAGCTTTCCGTATTCCGCGAGTATGCTGCCGATGCGGCGGTCGTGATGCGCAAGAACGCGCCCCGACCCTTCGATCGGCAGGATATTTTCCTGGGCTTTCATCGTCACTCAGCTCGGGCTCGGTAAGGCCGGCCCGGCGCGGCCGGGTCCGGCAAGCAGACGGTTTTCGGCGGGCTGCCAGATGTTGAGTACGGCAAGCATCGGCACGTTCCAACCGTTCTCCAGGTCGTTGGGTGAACGCACGCGGCGGTCGAACATTTCCATAAGGATCACGATGCCGATGCCGAGCATCGTTCCGACCAGCACCGACAGGACGATGTTAAGGACGACCTTGGGATGGGAAGGCACCCCCGGCACGAACGCCTGGTTGAGCACCGTGACGTTGGTTTGACTCGCACGGCTGTCGACCTGGCTCACGACCGAGCGCTGCATGGCGGTGTCGTAGGCGCGTTCGGCGGATTCCACGTTGCGCCTGAGCACCGTGAGCTCGTTGCGACTTTCCTTGAGTTCGAGTAGGCGCGCGCGCTGCGCGGCCAGCGCTTTCGCGAGTTCCACCTCGTGCTGACGGCTCTGGCGCGCGGAGCTCTCGACTCCCGCCACGACCTTCCGCATTTCGGAGTCTAGTTTTTCACGCAGGCTCTGGTTCTCGGACACTTGACGCTGGTATTGCGGGTGGTTCGCTCCGTACTGCGTGGCCAGTTCCTGCAGCCTTGCTTCTCCGTGCAGGAGATCCGTCTTCAGCTTCTGAATGAAAGGATTGTCAAGAACATCCGGGAGTCTATCCGGAGACCGTCCCTGCTTGAGAAAGCTCCGCGCCTGTTGCTCCCGGCTGTTCCATTGAAACGTCTGATCCTGCGCTCTAGCCACTTGGTCTGAAAGGAGTCCCAACCGCGTGTTCTCGACGTCGGAGCGCTCGTCAGCGGAGACAATCCCCTGCCGCTGGTGATACTCCGTCAGCTTCGCCTGAGCGTCCTCCAGATTGGCTCGCAGTGTCTTCAGCTGTTCGTCGAACCATGCCGCCGCCTGCCGCGTGGGTTCCACGCGCAACTCAAGCATCGTGTCGATATAGGCTTTGGCGAACGCGT
>Ga0137409_10002987_pt1 | contig 17985 bp, 15 predicted proteins | sample CZODoug1_16funga_FD_122059 | JGI IMG/M metagenome (GOLD analysis project Ga0137409, IMG submission 122059) | Vadose zone soil fungal communities from Angelo Coast Range Reserve, California, USA - CZODoug1_16fungal (Hybrid Assembly) | ecosystem: Environmental > Terrestrial > Soil > Vadose zone... | reverse complement strand
CTGGACGAGCGCATGTTCGTCTGCTTCTTTTCCTTGGTGACGTTGACGTCCATGTCCTGCTCGCGCGAATTTTCGCCCACGATCATGCCTTCGTAGACTTCGATCGTCGGCCCGATGAACAACTCACCGCGTTCTTGAATATTCCACAGTGCAAATGCCGTCGATGGGCCACTGCGATCCGCCACCAAAGCGCCCGTTGGGCGTAGCGCCATCTCTCCGCCGTATTCCATCCAGCCTTCGAAAATCGAATGAATCAGCGCCGTGCCGCGCGTGTCCGTCAGCAACTGGCTGCGAAGCCCGATCAATCCGCGCGAGGGAATCTTGAAGTCCAGTCGCACGCGGCCCGAGCCGTGATTGCTCATCTTGATCATCTCGCCGCGCCGGCTGCCAATCGTTTCCATGATGATGCCGATAAAATTCTCGGGCACATCGATCACCAGCCGCTCCAGCGGCTCCAGTTTCTTGCCGTTCTCCGTGCGCGTGACGATCTCCGGCTTGCCCACCATCAGCTCGAATCCTTCGCGCCGCATCGTTTCAATCAGGATCGCCAGCTGCAATTCGCCGCGCCCCAGCACGCGAAACGATTCCGGCGTGTCCGTGTCTTCCACGCGGATGGACACGTTGGTAAGCAGTTCTTTTTGCAGGCGGTCTCGCAGGTCGCGCGAAGTGAGGTAGCTGCCTTCCCTGCCGGAAAGAGGGCTGCTGTTCACCGTAAAAATCATCGCCAGCGTCGGCTCGTCAATCAGCAGCGGCTCCAGCGGCATCGGGTTAGCCAGATCAGTGATGCTTTCCCCGATGTTGATGCCCTCGACGCCGGCAATCGCTACGAGATCGCCAGCCCCGACGGCTTCCGCTTCATCGCGTTCCAGTCCGCGAAAGGTATACAGCTTCGTGATGCGCGTCGGCGTCAGCTTGCCATCCAGCTTGCTGATGCCCACGTCCGCGCCGCGCTTCAGCGTGCCGTTGAACACGCGCCCAATCGCAATGCGTCCCAGGAATTCGCTGTAATCCAGGTTCATCACCTGAATCTGTAGCACGCCTTCCGGATCGCCCGGCGGAGCTGGAATGTGCTTGACGATCGCCTCAAAAAGCGGCAGCAAGTCCTTGGAGTTGCCTTCCGGCGAGTTCATGGCGTAACCATCCCGCGCATTCGTGTAAATCACCGGGAAATCAAGCTGGTCTTCCGTCGCGTCCAGATCGATAAAGAGGTCGTAGATTTCATCGAGAACTTCCTTCGGCCGCGCGTCCGTTCGGTCAATCTTGTTCAGCACGATCACCGGAGGCAGCTTTGCCGCCAGGGCCTTCTGCAGCACGTAGCGCGTTTGCGGGAGCGGCCCTTCGCTCGCATCTACCAGCACCACGACGCCATCCACCATGCGCAGCGCGCGCTCCACTTCTCCGCCGAAATCGCTATGGCCCGGGGTATCCACGATGTTGATTTTCGTATTGTGAAAAAAAAGCGCCGTGTTCTTGGCGAGAATCGTGATGCCGCGCTCGCGTTCCAGGTCGTTTGAATCCATCACCCGCTCGACCAGGGCCTCGTTAGCGCGGAAAATCCCGCTTTGCCGCAGCATGGCGTCGACCAGCGTCGTTTTGCCGTGGTCCACGTGCGCGATGATGGCGATATTGCGAATCTCTTGACTCATAGTTTCTGCTTCTAATGACCCTATCCGGGTCAAGTCCTCTAAAGACAAAAATAGCTGCTGAAACAACCAGCAGCCTTGACGAATGTACCTATCTGTAGGTTGACCGCGCGGCGGTCACACATCCTTAGGTGCGGTGCAGCAAGTAATAGTTTAACAGACTCGCCAGCTTGCGGGCCAATAAAGTGGGACCGGCATTCTTGCCAGTCCTCTTCTGCTTCTCCCTATTCTGAAACGGACAGACCAGAATCTCTGTCTTACTCCACGCGAAGCGCGACGATGGGGTCCACGCGGGAGGCGCGGCGCGCCGGAACGTAGCAGGCCACCAGCGCGGCCAGCCCGAGCACTACCGCTACTCCGGCATAAGTCAGCGGATCCGTTGGTGTCACCTCAAATAGCAGTTGCTGTAACAGGCGCGTAAGCCAGAGCGCGCCGAACAAGCCAAGCGCCACGCCGGCTAAGGCGAGCGCGAGGCCCTGGCCCAGGATCATGCGCAAAATCTCCCCCGGACGAGCGCCGATGGCCATGCGCACCCCGATCTCATGACGGCGCTGGCCCACTGCCAGGGCCATCACCCCGCCAATGCCTGTTGCTGCAATCGCCAAAGCCAGCAGAGCGAACAGTCCCAGCAAATTTGTAGTCAGCCGCGGAGCCGCGACGGATTCCGCGCGCACTTGTTCCAGCGATCGCACCCGCGCGGCCGGTTGGTTCGGATCAACGCCATGCAGCAGCTCGATCACGCCGCGGGCGATGCTCATCGGTTCCACTGCCGTTTTGATCACCAGACTGGCCTGGCCCATGGGATTTTGCGCCAGCGCCACATAAATCTCATCGACTACATCTTTATCGAGCCCGTACTGCTTGATGTCGCCGACTACCCCAACCACTTGGATCCAGCCCTTTCCTCCATCCGCGGAGAACCGTGTCCCGACAGGATCCTTCCCTCCCCACAGGTGGAGCGCGGCGCTGCGGTTCAAGACAGCCACGTCCGGATTGCTTGGCCGATCGGTTTGTAGGAATCCTCTCCCATTCAGAATGGGGATGTGCAACGCTTCGAAATAAGATGGGCTCACAATTCGGAAATCAGCCTTCGGCATCGCTTGCCCAGGCTCGGGTGCCTGCCCCTCGATCTGAAAATCGCCGGTCATTGTCATGCCTGAAGTAAAGGGAATCATCATGGAAGCGGCCGCCGATTTGACTCCGCTCTGCATCTGGACCTTCTCCAGCAGGGTTTCAAAAAACGCGCGTTGCTTGTCGTTGGTGTTGTATTTAACAAAGTCCAGCGCGATGTCCATCGTCAAGACATTTTCCGGTTGAAAGCCCGGATCCACGTGCTGCAGTTTCACGAAGCTGCGCAACATCAATCCCGCGCCGATCAGCAGAAGGAAGGAAACCGCCACCTGCGCGACAATGAGCAAGTTCCTCATCCGGTGCTTCCCGCGCCCGATCGTGGACTGCGCCCCACCTTCTTTCAGGCTACCCACAACTGCCTCACGCGACGCCAGCGCCGGGGCGGTCCCCGAGAGGAGGCTGGTCAGCACGGCCACGAGAAAAGTAAATCCCAGCACCATGGAGTCCATCTGAATTTCACGGGCACGCGGCGTGAAGCGCGCGGCGAAACTCACCAGCAAACTCAGCGCGCCCCAGGAAAAAAGCAGGCCCAGGCCGCCGCCGATCACCGCGAGCATGAAACTCTCCGTCAGCAGTTGCCGGAACATGCGCACTCGTCCCGCTCCTAGCGCGGCGCGCACCGCTAGCTCGCGTTCGCGCCGCACCATTCGCGAAAGATTCAGGTTTGCGACATTCGCGCACGCAATAAGCAAGACAAAGCCCGCAGCCGCCAGCAGCACCAGCATCGTGGGACGAGCGTTGTGCGTCAGCGCTTCCTCGAGCGCTGTTGTTTTCACCGAATAGTTGTTCCCTTCCGGATAGTCTTTCGGATACGCTTTTTGCAGATTAGCGGCAACTCCGCTCAAGTCCGCTTGCGCCTGGCTCACGCTCATTCCCGGCTTCATCCTCCCGAATACCTGAACCATGCGTGCTTGCCGGTTGGCGACAGTAGAAGGGCGCGACCGGAAAGGGCACGCGGTGGTGGGCATGTACACGTCATTCTCGTCGGGATATTGCGGCACCGGAGGCAGCACGCCGATTACCGTATGAATCTTGTCGTTCATCGTGAACGTCTTGTTCACCACTGTGGGGTCGCCGCCGAAACTCTTGATCCAATATTCATAACTGAGCATCAATACAGCCGGTGCGCCAGGCTGTTCATCTTCCGGACGAAATGCGCGCCCAAAGAGCGGTTTGATTCCGAAAACATCGAAGTAATTCCAGGAAACCACACCGGTTTCCACGCGCTCCGGCTCGCTGCGGCCCAGCAAAATGAAATTCATGTTGTGGTATTCCACCAGCCCATCCAGCGCCCGGCTTTGCGTGCGGTAGTCGCTGGTGTCTAAGGCCGAGAAACGCTGATTCAGTGCCCCCATGCGATGCTGCAAGACAAGCAGGCGGTCGCCATGTTCGTACGGCAGTGGTTTCAGCAGCACGGCATTCACGACGCTGAAGATTGCCGAATTGGCGCCGATTCCCAGGCCCAGCGTGAGGATCGCCGCCAGCGTGAACCCCGGACTCTTGCGCATCATTCGCAGCGCGAAGCCCGCGTCTTGGCGAAACATCGCCAAGTGTTCGCCCGGAGCCGTCCGGAAAATTCCCACAATCGTTTCCCACCACAGACGCAGAACACCCGTGGCGCCCTTGCGCCGCTCCGCTTCTTGGTGTTGTTCCTGGAAAACCGTTTCCATCTCCGGGCCGTAATCGCTCCGAAAATCGAACGGAAGGAGCCGCAAGAGTGCGCGATAGATGCGCGATGCTCGGGAATCAATCGCTGCCATGGTGTCCTCCTTCGGCGCCACCACAGCACCGATTTTCAGGCCACTCGTTTTAATCGAAGCCCGCTCGCGGCTCCGGCAATCTCGCTACGCCAGCCGCGCTTTCTTCAGCAGATTTCTCGACCGCGCGACGGATAGGATTTCGTCCATGCGCTCCGCTTCCGCGGTGGCGACCTGCCGGCCCTGCGGCGTCAACCGGTAGTATCGCCGCCGCTCGTCGTCATTGGATTCCGCCGGCCGCGAACGCAACTCAGCAATCAGTCCGTCGTTCAGCAGACGCTTGATGATTCCATACAGCGTTCCAGTGCTCAGACGCACCTTGCCGCCGGTGCGCAATTCCACTTCCTTAAGAATGGCGTACCCGTGGAGATCGTCGCCCGCCAGCGCCAGCAGCACATGGAACATTGCCGGGGTCAGCGGCCCGAGGGGTTCGGCGTGGCTTTGGGGAGCAGTCAAGGCGCATTCTCCACAGAATTAGATATTCTGTCGTCATACGCTATATCGCCACACGCCATAGTGTCAAGCCTTTTTTCCGGCAACCGCTGGCCATCTACGGCTTCGCCGGTTTCGCTGGGTCATTCTTGGACGGCAGTTCGCTCAAGTGCGCCACGCACGCTGCGGCCGTAAAGCGCACCACGTCCTTTTCGTCATCGAGTGCTGGCGCAATCTCGCGCAAGAGCGAGCGATCATCCCGCTGTGCAATCGCTTCAAGCGCGGCCGCCCGCACTTGCCATTTCTTATCCTTAGTAGCCGCTACCAGTGCCTTCGCTGTGGCGGGGTCTGGATCGTGCGCAAGCTGTTTCGCCGCAGCCGCGCGCAGCGGTGAAGAGTCGTTTTTCGTCACCGTCTTGAATGCCTCGTAACCCATTCCCGCAAAAGGAATAAATCCGATGCCCTCTTCGAATCCAAGTTTTGCCATCTGTTTTTTGTTCTTGAGCGTGTCGAGTTGTCCCTTGATCAATCCTTTGTCAGCGCGCCTTTCGTCCGTCAACACCGCGAAGTAAATGTCATAGCCCAAGCTATCGTGAAGAAGGAGCAAAGAATTCGCCGCCGCCAGCACCACCGCTGGTTCGGGATCTTCGAGCACGTTTTCCAACGCGATCTTGGCGTGCTCCGCGTGCATCGACCCGAGCGCTGCGGCCGCCGCCGTCCTGACGCTCGCATTCTTGTCTTCCAGCGCGGATATCGCGGAATTCTCCGCCTCCACATTTCCGCTTAGCAGGCCCAGTGCCCTGACCGCCAGGGCGCGTTTGTCCGCACTCTTGTCCTTAATCCCATCGCGCAGGATTGCCCAGGCCTTTTCGCCGGGAGCCGCGACCGGAACGCTTGTCTCAAGGGATTTCTCCTTTGCAGAAGGTGGAGTCTGCGCAGATACAGAGACTCCCTGTAGCCACGCAATACCTAAGACAGCCGCCGTCAGGCCCAGTCTGCAAGAAATCGTCAACCACGTTCGCTTGCTCATCGCCCACATCTCCTTTTCCCTGAGAAATGGGATGACTATACGCGAAGGTAGATGTTCAGTGGGAACTCCGAACCGGGCGGGACTGGCCAATCGCTACTTTTTTCGGTTGTACGTGAAGTCATACTCCACAAACCAGGTCTTGCCGCCATCATTCGAACCTTGGCTGAATTGCCGGACCTTGTCAGGCCCGAGCTTGATGAATTGCAGATGGCGTTTTAATTTCTTCCCGTCCGGTTGCGGAATTTCATCGGTCCAATAATCCATTGCTCCATCCTTCAATCCGCCGTAAAAGAAAATGTTGCCCCCGGCGTTGTCCACCCAGTATTGTTCCCACCGCTTCAGCGCCGCATTGTAGATGTTGTAGCTCTTTCCCGAATATCCGATGTTTCCCGCGCTCGTCCAGTTTTCCTGCACAACGCAATCCTCGAGGATCAATTCAATCCGGCTGTCTCCCGCGGCCGTCTCCCCCTTGCTGGTGACCACGCTCCATTCGCCCAGCCAGAAGTCAAACTGACGATTTTCCGCCGCGTACGCGCAGGGTTTTTGGTTGTGCGTCACCATTTCCAGTATTTTCGTAAAGCGGGCGTCGGACTTCAGTTCCGCCAGGTCGGTATCAGTCGACAATTGGTCCGGTTGGCTCAAGCCATTTTGGGCGGCTTTTTCCAGGTGCTCAAATGCTCTATCCTTATCTCTTTTCGAAGCGAAGACCGTGGCGATGCCGTACTCGGCAAATTGCGGCGGCAGTCCCAAGGCTCTGCCTTTTTCAAAGGCCTCGATGGCTTTATCCTTCTCTCCGGTCTTATTTAAGGACACGCCTAACCGGTACCACGCGCGCGGATTCGGCGCCGTCGCCACAATCTGCCTATATAGCTTGACGGCCTCGCTCCAATTCTTTGCGTCGTAAGCGGAGGCCGCTTCGGCGGCGACTTGGCCAACGGAATCTGTCTGCTGCGGGTGCCCAAGCGCCGCGGCGGCCCCTGACAACAGAAGCAAAACGAACGCTACATGAGACTTCATGTGAAACGCCACATTTTTGTCACCTCATGTGATGAGTAGTTCCGAATTGGCGTTTTAGACGTCCGGAGCCGGAAAAGGGCACTTCCTTGAATGCACGGAACTCCAATAATTCATATAAATCACTTCTAAATTCACGCAATTCTGCTCTATAACATACCCATTTACAGATATGCCCTCCTCCGCCTTCTTCACCGGGTTCGATCTGCTCCTCACCTTGGAACTTATCGATGAAATCTTTCGTAAGAATAGAAAACTCTTGAGTGGTTATTGCGTCTATACAGGTATAGGGGTGAACGTCCATGTCACCGGAAGTGATCTCCATGCGAGAACCGGATGAAGTGACGACTTCGGAGCGGATAGTCCTCTCCTCTGGCCGTTATGTCCATTTTGGGCCCTTCCGGATTGACCAACAACGGCAGGAAGTGACCCGGGATGGGTCTCGAGTAAAGCTCCAGGGCAAGGTTTACCAGGTCTTGATCACGCTCCTCGAAAAACCAGGAGAAGTCGTTACCCGTGAGGAACTTCGCTTCCGCCTTTGGCCTGCCGATACGCATGTGAACTACGACGCCAACGTAAATACGACCGTCAATAAACTTCGCCTGGCGCTTGGCGATTCCTCTGATAAACCGCTCTATATAGAAACCATTCCTAGGAAGGGCTACTGCCTTTTGGTGCAGCCTGAAGTCTCCGATAAGGCGCCCCATTCTCACTTTGCCCGGACTGAACCGTCTGCGGATTCCGGCCAGGAACCTTCACGCAGCCTGCGCGGCGCGGCTTTTACCAAATCGGATGCCTGGGTTGTGCTCGGAGTAATCGGATTGATTCTTGCCGGGATGCTCCTCGGAGCCGGGATCACCCGTTTCTGGATTTTTCACGCGGCGCCGTTGGCACCTAATCCCCTGATGTCGATCTTCTCGCACCCGTCCTCGACAGTATTTTTTTGAGTGTCTAGCTCATTCTTTGGGGGATTGACCTGACCGGAACTCCGTCCACGGGCCTGCCTTCATGTCCCGCAGGTAAGGCTCCTCCCACGCGAACTCTGGGTGTGCCGCGAGAAACGGTTTGGCTAGAAAATCTCCCCCGCAGGGATGACCCATGCGCGCCATGAACCGCATATCCTTCGCCATAGTTGCATCCGTCGCTTTGCCTTGTACCGCTCCACCAGGATAATAGGCTTGCCAAGCCCACTCTTTTACGCCGCGCGCCGATCCATCCACGTGGCCGCACAGAGTCCGCTCGTTGGTATCCTCCTTTTTCTCTACGCTGTCGGTGTGGTCGCCAAGCATTTTTTGCGCAAGCGCCACATCGATCTTTCCTTTGTTTTCCTTCAGAAGTTCATCCCATCGGGCCCGTCGCGCGTTTGGTGAACTCTCTTTATTGCCGGGATCAAATTCCGGTGCGTCCACTTTCAACACTTTCGGGTCGCGCGCCCAGTTCGATCCAGAGAGCACGCCATCCTTTGTTCGCCACAACTTGTAGGCCTTCAACCCCAGCTCCAGTTGCGCGATTTCGCCGGTCTTCCGATCGCCGAGCAGCCAGTCGTTGGCATATCCTCCGTTGTTTCCGTCCAGCATGATCTTGGTGTATTCGTCGATCGAGCCCGCGTACTGCAGCGCTTTGCGTGCGCGCGCAAATTCTGCTTTGCCGTTCGGGTCCCAGCCTTCGAATTGCGTGATCGTTGTTTCCGTCACCATCAACCCATCGCTATTGATTCCAAAATCGTCGTCGCTCGCGATCACTCCGGGGAAACCATCCATCAGCATCCGGTAGCCATTCTTCGGCGCGATGTCAAAAACAATTCGCCAGCGTTCGCCGTTCCGGTAGCTCGTCCAGTTGTTGTGTGCCATCACGATCTGTCCGTCTTTTGTCCAGCTTCCGGCAGCCACGAAAGCGCTGCAATTTCCGGGGCTCTTCAGATTCGGCGCATTTGCGGCCATTTGCCTCTTGTTGAGCCAGGGCACGTAATAATCGGGCAGCTCCTCGAACGCATTGAACGCCACGATGTCGTCCACATCCAGATTTGACCCGGTTCGTGCGCGCAGTCCCTCGACGATGCCTTGAAGCTCCTGTTGGTATTCTGCATCGATTTTCGGCCACAGCATCTCGTGCGCGGCCTTCCGGAAAAATTCCCAGTCGCGCCTGGTGGAGTGCATCATCCCGGCGCTTACCGCCGCGAACCCGTCCTCGATCTCCGGCGCCAACAGGTACCCGTGCTGATAGCCCATTGCGCCGGGTTCGCCTTCGAGATGCACGTAAATCCAGCCGCCCTCTTCAAAGCGCGAGGCGCCTTTCAAACGCGGATCGTTCGCCGCCACACGCTCGCGCGCCGCCGCGATCGTCGCCACCATGGCATCATTTGCCGATGCGGAGGCCGGCGCTCCACTCCCCGCCCACCACAACGCAACCCCTCCCAGGACCAACAAGAGAATCGCCGCCGCGCGCCTCATCGAATCATTCATCGCACTCGCCTCCCACACATCGAATCGTGGCCTAGAGTCTATTCCGCCTCCCTGCTTCCTTCAACGTTTCCTTCCCTCCCATCGTTCTCGTGTAAACTTTCTTTCGAAATGCTCACCGCCATTACTCGCGCCGTCAGCCCGGCGATCGTCCATTGCGAACTCTCTTTCATCGATCGCCAGCCCATCAATCTCACGACCGCCCAGGAGCAGCACCGCGCCTACGAGAACCTGCTCGGCAAATTGGGCGCCCGCGTTATTTCTCTTCCCCCCGAGCCCGATCTTCCGGACTCCATGTTTGTCGAAGACCCCGCCATCGTTCTCGATGAATTGGCGGTCATCCTGCCGCTGGGAACGGATACCCGTCGCCGCGAGGCTGCGTCGCTCGCTCAGGCACTCGGCAAGTTTCGAAAGCTCGCCTACGTTTCGCTCCCCGGCACGCTCGAGGGTGGCGACGTCCTTCGGATTGACAGAAAAATCTTTGTAGGTCTAACCAAACGCAGCAACGCCGAAGGCATCCGCCAACTCGCCGCCATCCTCGCCCCGCACGATTACCAAGTCATCGCCGTCCCCGTCACTGGCTGCCTTCATCTAAAATCTGCCGTCACCTATCTCGGCCGCAACACGCTCCTCGCCAACCGCGCCTGGTTCGACACCGCTCCGTTTTCGGGCTTCCAATGGACCGATGTCGATCCCGCCGAGCCCCACGCCGCCAACGCCCTGGCGCTGGGAGGAACGACCATTTTCCCCGCTTCGTTTCCGCACACGCGCGCCCGCATCGAAGCTTGCGGCTTCCACGTCACACCACTGGACATCTCCGAACTTCAAAAAGCCGAATCCGGCCTCACCTGCTCCAGTCTTCTTTTCGAAGACGCAACTTTGGCAGGTTCTTGAGGCGGCGGAGGCCGCGAAGATGTCTCGCGGGAACACGCCATAGTCCTTCCACCAAAAGAAAACGGCCACGCGGTTTCGATCCGCATGGCCGTTTCCTTCGATCTGTTTCCAATGACTATGGATGGAAATTGAACTCCAGCAGCGCGGTGGTTTCTCCGCTGCCGGGAGCGTATTTCCAGGTCTTCAGTGTTTCCTCGACCGCATTGACGAGCACTGGGTGTCCGCCGACGAAGCTCGTTTCCTTGATTTTTCCGTCTGCCCCGATCACGATTTGTACCTTGACCGTGCCTACCAGGCGCATTCGCTTGGCGACTTCCGGGTAAGTTGGGGCAGGATTGGAGAGTGCCTTGCGGCCTTCCTGCGCCTGCATACTTCCAGTGCCCAGGCAAAGTGCCATCGCCAGCAACGCACCACCCAGGATTCTTCTTTTACCATCCCTATTCATATTGAACTCTTTCTTTTGACCTGGCGTTCACCAATTCTCTGAACGCTCTCGAATTTACCGTGCTCGGGACATGCATCCAACTTACCCGCATTCCTCTAACTCCGCATCAATCGCGCGGGACAGGTGTTTCTCACCCAAAACTGACCCCCAGACCTAGGGAAAAACCTGTAGACGGGTCAGGTAGCCTTCCTTGGGATCCCCTAAACTAATCTAAAAGAATGACTTAACGGAAGAATGAAAAGCACCCCGTTCTAGGGAATTACCAACCCTCCGCAAACCGGATAAGCTGCAACCCGCTTAAGATTTCGCAGATTCAGTATTTTGCGGATTTATTACAAAGACCACCTTCCCTGACAATTGCGCCTCTCTCGATTTATCCCCTTTTCTGCGAAACCCTCCTGTGTTATCCTGGAGGCGATATGTTCTCCATCGCCACTAAGCGAATTACGTCCAAGTCGTCCATGTCGACCACCTCGACTACGACTAAGACGACTATTTCCGCTTCTGGTGCGTGGAGAAACAGCTAGCCAACTAGCAAAAAGTTTCCAACCCACCGCCAGAAGCGACCTGGCGGTGGGTTTCTTCTTTTTAGCCCGCTCCAGAGACGCTCCAGCGGTTGCAATCGCAAAGGGAATCCAGGAGCGCAGGTCATGAGCCTCGAAAACGTACCGGAAGATGCAGCAGCAGAACCCAGCCCCGCCGCGTTGCGCCATCGCGTGCATTGCGCCGGCGGGGAAGCCAAACAAATCCGCAACGTCGTCGCTTTCAAGTTTGGCGGCAGTTCGCTTCTCGGTGCGGGCCGCATGCTCCATGCCGCGAGCCTCGTTTACGCCGCCACTCGTACCTCCCGTGTCACCGTCGTCGTTTCCGCTATGAAGGGCGTCACCGATCATCTTCTGTCCATCGCGCGCGCTCTTGCCGGTGGCAGACTCGCGCACGCCCGCCGTGAAGCCGAGTTCGTACTCGATCTCCACCTTGACGTCCTGCATGATCTGCACCTTGGCGACAATGAAGACCTTCGCGTCCGCCGCGAGTTGCATCTCCTGGGACGCGATCTTCTTCATGAAGTTCCCGTTCACTTCAGCGTCTCCGCCGGTGCGGACCTCTTCGATCGCCTCGCCTCCTTCGGCGAGCGCTTCAGCGCCAGGCTCTTCGCCGCCACCCTTGAAAAGTCCGGCGTCCCTGCCGTTCCCGTCACTTCCTCGGATTTCGTCCTGACCTGCGACACTTTCCGCGAAGCCCAGCCGCAGCTCGCGCAAACCAAGCAGCGTGGCCGCGACGTTCTGCTTCCGCTCCTCGAGGCCGGCATCGTGCCTGTCGTCACCGGCTTCATCGGCGCCACTCCCGATGGCCGTATCACTACCCTCGGACGCAACAGTTCTGATTTCTCCGGCGCCATCATCGCCCACGTCGTCGATGCCGACGAACTCGTCATCTGGACCGACGTCGATGGTATTTACACCGCCAATCCCAGCGAATCCGCCGAAGCGCGACTTCTCCACGAACTCAGTTATGACGAAGCCCACGCCCTCGCCGCCAGCGGTGCGAAAGTTCTTCATGCCAAAGTTCTGCCTCTCGCCGCTGAAACCGAAATGGTCGTCTGGGTTCGCAACACCTTCAATCCCCTGGCGCGCGGCACACGCATCGGCTCGCCGCGTTCGCAGCGGAATGCGCAACTAGCTTCACCGGCGGATTCTCTTCCGAGTTTTTCGGTTGCAACTCACCAAGGCGGTGCAGTATGAATTCCCCATCCCAAAACAACGGAGATCAAGTCATGCACGCGAATCGCCCAGCCAAGAAGTGGAAGGCAGGAGTCCTCGGCGCTACCGGTGTCGTCGGCCAGCGCCTCGTTCAAATGCTCGGCGATCATCCCTGGTTTGACCTCACCGAAGTGGCTGCCTCCGAGCGTTCTTCCGGCAAAACCTACGCCGAAGCCGTCCGCTGGCATCTCAACGCCCCCATCCCCGAATCCGCTCGCAACCTCGTCGTCCAGGGTCTGGATCCTTCCCTCGACTGCGACTTCGTCCTGTCCGCGCTCGATTCTTCCGTCGCTGGAGAAGCCGAAGAGGCTTTCGCGCGCGCTGGCTATCCCGTCGTCAGCAATTCCCGCAACCACCGCATGGACCCCGACGTTCCGCTTCTCATTCCAGAAGTGAACGCCGCCCATCTCGACGCCATCCCTCGCCAGCAAAAAAATCGCGGCTACGACACCGGCTTCATCGTCACCAATCCCAATTGTTCTACCGCCGGCCTGGTCCTTGTTTTGAAGCCGCTCGCCGATGCCTTCGGCTTGGAGAAAATCTTCGTCGTCACGCTGCAAGCCATCTCCGGCGCCGGCTATCCCGGCGTCCCAGCGATGGATATCCAAGGCAACGTCGTCCCCTTCATCAGCGGTGAAGAAGAAAAAATGGAAGCCGAGCCCCAGAAACTTCTCGGCAAATGGGATGGCTCGCGTTTCGTTGACGCCGGCCTCGGCATCAGCGCCCACTGCAATCGCGTCCCGGTCGTCGACGGCCACCTCGAATGTGTCTCCCTCGGCCTGAAAAAAATCGCCTCCCTCGACGAAGTCCGCGAAGCTCTGCGCACCTTCCAAGTCGACGCCGAACTGGCCTCCCTCCCTACCGCCCTTAAAAACCCCGTCATCGTCCTCGACGAAGAAAATCGCCCCCAGTCCCGCCGCGATGTCAACGCGGGCAACGGCATGGCCGCTGTCGTCGGCCGCGTCCGCGAATGCCCCTTGCTCGACGTCAAACTCACCTTGCTCTCGCACAATTTGGTCCGCGGTGCCGCCGGTGCCGCCCTCCTCAACGCCGAACTCCTGGCCGCCCGCGGCTTCCTCAAGCATCGCGTCACCCCGAGCGAGTCTCGCCTCGCCGAACCCGTTCCGCGATAACCCGCGCTGTTTTCGTAGCCGAGGTTCTGTCGGTTGCAGGAACCGTCCATAATTGCCAATGCGAGCGCCATGATCTACGCTTCCAAACATTGAGGAGGCTTTCGTGTCCACCCCGCGCTCAGTGCAACGGTTTCTGTGCTTCGTCTTGCTGGCTTCAATTCCATTTCTCTCCGCCCACAGCAAGCCTCAAACACAACAAGTCGCCAAAAGCCTGCCCGGTCCCGTGCACTTGACCGCCGAACAAGATCATCAGCGCCTCATGGACCTTCTCCACATCACTTCGCTCCGCCGCGGTCCTGACGGCGACCCCAACTCCCCCAATGCCGCGAACTATGACGAGTCCAAGGTCACTCCTCCACAAAATCTTCCCGACCCGCTGAAGCTGAACGACGGCAAACCGGTCACCTCCGCGAAAATGTGGTGGGATCAGCGCCGCCCCGAAATCGTCGAATCCTTCGACCGCGAGATTCTCGGCCGCCTCCCGAAAAACACTCCCGCAGTAACTTGGCAAGTGACCAGCACCGCCACCGAAAAAAACGGCGACGTCCCCGTCATCACCAAAAATCTCCTCGGCCACGTAGATAATTCCTCCTATCTACCCATCAACGTTGACATCCAACTGACGCTGACTACTCCCTCCAACGCCACCGGTCCTGTCCCCGTCATCATGGAGCTGAGCTGGAGCGCCGAAGCCATGGCCGCCATCCGCAAGCGCTTCACCGAAGCGCAACTGGCTGCCCTCGCCGACAAAGGTCCCACCTGGCAGCAGCAGCTTCTCGCCAAAGGCTGGGGCTACGCTTCCATCATCCCCACCAGCATTCAGCCGGACAACGGCGCTGGCCTCACCGAAGGCATCATCGGCCTCGTCAACAAAGGCCAACCCCGCAAGCTCGATGATTGGGGCGCCCTGCGCGCGTGGGCTTGGGGAGCCAGCCGCGCCCTCGACTATTTTGAAACCGATAAATCCGTCGACGCCAGGCAAGTCGGCCTCGAAGGCCACTCCCGCTACGGCAAAGCCGTCCTCGTCACCATGGCTTACGATCCCCGTTTCGCCATTGCGTATGTCAGCTCTTCTGGAGAAAGCGGCGCCAAGCTCTACCGCCGCAACTTCGGCGAGCAAATCGGCAACGTCGCCGGCTCTGGCGAATACCACTGGATGGCCGGCAACTTCCTCAAGTACGACGGTCCGCTCACCGAAAACGATCTCCCCATCGACGCCCACGAACTTATCGCTCTCAGCGCCCCGCGTCCCGTCTTCATCGGCGCCGGCGCCACCCAAGGCGACGGCTGGGCCGACGCCAAAGGCATGTTCGTAGCGGAAGCCGCAGCCGGCCCCGTCTACAAACTCCTCGGCAAAAAAGATCTCGCCGTCACCGAATTTCCTCCCATCGAAACTCCCCTCCTCGACGGCGACCTCGCCTTCCGCCAACACTCCGGCGGCCACACCCCCGCCCCCAATTGGCCCGCCTTCCTCACCTTCGCCTCCCGCTATCTCAAAACTCCATGATTGGCCGCGATCCGCCACTTGGTTTTGTAGAGGCGACTTCATGTCGCCATCTTGGTTGTAGCGGCGGGGCTTGCCCCGCCCCCTTCAAGCGCCCAGTCAATCCATCCATTTGAGGTTATAATGCGCGCCAAGAGCGTGCCCGTCGGCACCGAACAAGGAGTCGTCCATGTCCACGATCTCGAGAAGGGAATTTCTCAAATATTCCGCCGCCACCGCCGCCTCTGCTGGACTTCTTTCCGCTGGCGCCCTCGAACTTTGCGCCAATCCGCTGGGCTTGCCCATCGGCTGCCAGACCTGGCCGGTCCGCCAGATGATCGCCAAAGACTTTCCCGGCACCATCAAGCAGCTCGCCGACGCCGGTTTTCAGTCCATCGAACTCTGCTCGCCCGTCGGTTACGCCGACTCCGGCTTTGCCGGCCTCGCCAAATACACAGGTGCCGAGCTCCGCAAAATTCTCGCCGACGCCGGCGTCACCTGCATCAGCGCTCACTTCGGCATCGACGAGCTCCGCAAAGATCAGCCCGGCCGCATCGCCTGGGCCAAGGAAGTCGGCCTCAAGCAAATGATCGTCCCGAGCCTCAGCGGCCCCAAGAATCCCACCATGGACGACGTCAAGCGCGCCGCCGATGAATACTTCAAAATGGGCGAACTTGCCGCCATGTCCGGCATTCAGCAAGGACTTCACAACGAGGACTTCGAGCTCTCCATGGTCGACGGCAAGCGCACCTACGATTTACTCCTCGGCCTTCTCGATCCCAAGTTCGTTCAGTTCCAGTTCCAGGTTTCCACCATCAGCCAGGGCTACGACGCCGCGGAATATTTCACTAAATACCTTGGCAGCTTCTTTTCCATGCACGTCCAGGGTTGGTCCTCGCAAACCAAAAAAATCATGCCCGTCGGCCAGGACACCCTCGACTGGAAAAAAATATTCACCGCCGCCAAAACCGCCGGCATCCAGAACTATTTCGTCGAAATGAACCTCGACATGATGAAAGCCAGCGTCCCCTACCTCCGCGCCTTGCAGGTCTGATGACCCGGTCCGCTGCCCCATCGCGCGTCTTTTGCGCGATGAATCTCTCTTCGCCTCTGTAGCCGCGACTTCATGTTGCCCTCTTGGCCTTGCCTGGTGATTGCCCGGCGGTTATACTCAGGGTATGAAAACGGCCGTGTCCATTCCCGATGAAGTCTTTGAAGGCGCTGAACGCCTCGCGCGCCGCACCAATCGCTCCCGTAGTCGCTTGTTCAGCGACGCGCTCAAGGAATACCTTGCGCGCCACACTCCCGACAAGGTGACCGAGGCCATGAACAGCACTCTCGCTCTGATCGGCGATGAGCAGGACTCCTTCGTCTCTTCAGCCGCTAACACAATTCTCGAGCGCACCGAGTGGTAATCTCACAAGGCGAGATCTGGTGGGCGGACTTGCCCCCGCCGGCGGGCTCCGGTCCTGGCTTCCGCAGACCTGTTGTCGTCGTTCAAGGCGACGCTCTGAATCGCAGTCGCATCGCTACCGTGGTCTGCGTCCCTTTAACCACCAATCTTAAGTGGGCTGCGGCCCCCGGGAATGTACAGTTTTCAGCGCGGCTCACCGGATTGCCCAGGGATTCCGTCGCCAACGTGTCTCAAATCGTCACCGTGGATAAGGCCTTCCTCACCTCGCGCGTCGGCAAGTTGCCGCGCCAGAAGCTGGCATTGCTCCTCGCCGGCATCGACATCATCCTCGGTAAGTAGCCCCCTTCCCCTTGCTAGTTTCTATTTTTCTCCCCCACCGCTCTCCAATTTCTGATTTCTAGTCTCCACATTCTAGTTTCTGGTTTTGACTTTATCCTTCTCGTTCTTCTCCGCTTCCACCTTCTAATTTCTGTTTTCTAGTTTCCACATGCTAGTTTCTAGTTTTGCCTTTTCCCTCTCCTACTTTCCCGCCCTGCAAGGAAACGCTCCCGCCAGCGCAATCGACGCCACGTAACGCGTCGGACGATGCGCCTTCCCAGGATTCTCCGCCAGGTATTTCCGAATCACGCGAACGATTTGAATCGTCGTCACTCCCCGAGGCACGCAAGCCATCCGATCCTTCTTCGGAACATTAAGCAGCTCCCCATATACCAGGAACCCCTCCGCAAAGCCTTCCGCCCACCCCAAACAAGTAGCATCCCTTTGGATCCGGGCCGCGTCTCTGTCTCCTTCAGCTCCCACGCTCGCGCAAACTTGCAAGAAATCCTGACCCGATCGGCTGATATCCGCCTGCTCCGGTATGCTCTTTGCGCCAGTGCTAGTGTCCGGTCTCTGAAATCCGTGGATAACTGTTGCCGCCCCAAGTCCTTGTAGGGGCGCAGCATGCTGCGCCCTTTCTTCTGCCACCAACCACTGGGATGGGTCTCCATCACGCAAACAAACAAAGAAGAATCCAAGCAGCGCAACAACCAGAAATACTCGCACGGCATCCCCCCATCCCTTTGACCTTGCTTCTGTCCTTCCGACTTCTAGTTTCTACATTCTAGTTTCGCCTTTCTCCCTTCTGCTTTCTAGTTTCTAGTTTTCCTATTCTCCCCGCGTCCTCTCCCTCGGCTACCCGCCAAAGTCAATTTCCAAAGAGCCGCCTGACTCAAACGGGAAGCCACGACCGATTCGCGAAGCGCCGAGGAAGTGGTAGTCGCCTCGCCTGCGAGTTAATCGACAGCCACTTAACATCTTTCGATAGTAAGATATTGACAAAATTAGCGGAGCAGTGGCCAACAAGGAACGCCAGCCCACTCCTGGAGGGCAGAGATGCCTGATGACTCCG
>Ga0137409_10002983_pt1 | contig 17994 bp, 13 predicted proteins | sample CZODoug1_16funga_FD_122059 | JGI IMG/M metagenome (GOLD analysis project Ga0137409, IMG submission 122059) | Vadose zone soil fungal communities from Angelo Coast Range Reserve, California, USA - CZODoug1_16fungal (Hybrid Assembly) | ecosystem: Environmental > Terrestrial > Soil > Vadose zone... | reverse complement strand
CCTGGTAATCCACCGTTCTGTCATTGTCGCCGGCGATGAGCAGCAGCGGAGCGGTGATCATGCGTACACCCTCCGCGCCCCATGATGCCAGCGAGCCGCCGCCGGCGGGCGAGATCGCAACCACCGCGCGCAGGCCCTTGACGGTGACCGCATCGAGCAACGCTCCGCCGCGCGCGAACGGAAGCATCAACCCTCCGGGCACCAGCTTCACGGCGCCGCCGTTGGGATCGAGCGTCGCACCCGCCGCGGTCAGCACGCCGTAGCCCCCCATGGAGTAGCCGACCAGCGCCGTGCGGGCCGGATCCACGAGGTGATCCGCGGCGAGCGTGCGCTGCAAGTCCCTCGCCACAAAGGCGATGTCGAGGGGTCGGCGCATCAGAGGTTGCGGGAACCGCGTGCGGTCGGTGATCGGAGGGTCATCGTGGCGGATGGCGGCCACGACGTAGCCCTTCGATGCGAGGTTCTCCGTCAGCCATGTCATTGCAGCGGGATCGTTGCTATAGCCATGCGAGACGATCACCAACGGCAAGTTCGTGCCCGACGGCGGCGCGTCGCGCACGGCAAGGCCGGGAACGGAGAAACTCGCCGGCGCAGCGGGAGGCTCGGAAGGCAATCTCGCGGCATACACGACGCGCGGCGCGCCAACGCGTGGGCGTGCGGGATACCACAGATCCACAGCCAACGGGCGATCCGCCAACGGGGCCGACCCCTTGGCTGCGTCGAAGGCGAGCACATCGATTTGTCCATGTTCGACCAAATGCAAGGTCCTGACTCCCACGGCGTGGTCACCGAGGCGCGCAAGTTCCGGCGCATCGACGCCATAACGACTGGGCGGCTCGCCCGCGAGAACCGGTCCCATGCAAGAGACGATCGCCAGCAGTACCATTTTTCGCATTAGGCCACCTGGAGCAACGCCGGAAGTTCGGCCAAGGAATCGAGGAGCAGGTCGCACTCCAATGTGCGCGGATCCCGCCCCTCATTGTATCCGTACGACACACAGACGATCGGGATACCGGCGGCGCGTGCCGCCTGCACATCGTTGACCGAGTCGCCGACCATCAGGGACGCTGACGGCGGCACCTGCAGCGATTCGCACGCGAACAGCAATGGCTGTGGGTCGGGTTTGCGCCGTGCGCAGGTGTCGCCGCCGACCACGGCATCGATCCAATGCGCGAGACCCAGTCGGCTGAGCAGCGCCTCGGCGAAGCGATGTTGCTTGTTGGTGACCACCGCGGTTCGCAGTCCCGCGTCGTGCAATGTGCGCAGCGATTCGGCAGCGCCGGCGTACGGCCGCGCGCTGTCTTCATTCGATTCCTCGAGTTCGCCATAGTAATGAAAGAAGCGCTCGGTCATCGCCGCCTGGGTCGTGGCGTCGATGATCCGGCCCTGCGAGGCTGCGGCACGCTCGATCAGAATCGGCGAGCCGCGTCCGATCATGCGGCGTACGTCGACTTCGGCCAACGCCTTGCAACCGTACTCGACCATCATCCGGTTGAGCGCCAACGCGATATCGGCCACGGTATCCAATAGCGTGCCGTCGAGATCGAACAGTACCGCCGCCAGGCGCTGCCCGCGCCAGTGCGCGCCCTCGAGGCTATGCATCGAGCGTGATGCTGACCGGGCAATGATCGCTCCCCAAGACGGCGGGATGGATCTCGGCCTGCTTCACCGCGTCGCGCAATTGCCGCGACACGAGAACGTAGTCGATTCTCCACCCGATGTTCCGCGCCCGCGAATTGGCGAAATGGCTCCACCACGAGTAGTGCCCGTTACCCTGGGTGAACAGCCGGAAGGTGTCGACGAAACCCGCGTCGACGAAATTCTGGAATCCCCGGCGTTCTTCATCCGTAAAGCCCTTCTTGCCGCGGTTCGGCTTGGGGTTGGCCAGATCGAGCTCGGTATGCGCCACATTGAGGTCGCCGCAAAAAATGACCGGCTTGGTCTTTTCCAGTTGCTTGCAATAGGCGAGGAAGGCCGGATCCCAGTGCTTGGATCGCAGCGGCAGACGGCTGAGATCGTCCTTGGCGTTCGGCGTATAAACCGTCACGACGTAGAATTTCTGGAATTCCGCCGTCATGACCCGGCCTTCCTCGGCGCTGTCGCGCTGCAGTTCGTCGGCGAACGAGAAGCGCTTTGCAAACTCGAGAGGAAAGCCGTTGACTACGGACAGCGGTTCTTGCTTCGAGAAAATCGCGGTGCCCGAATAACCCTTCTTCACGGCGGAATTCCAGTACTCGCGGTAATCGGGTAAATCGATCTCGAACTGTCCGCGCTCGGCCTTGGTCTCCTGCAGACAGACGATATCGGGCCGAAACTTCTCCAGAAACGGCTGAAACACCCCTTTCTTGATGACGGCGCGAATACCGTTGACGTTCCAGGAAAAAATCTTCATTCAAAATCTCTCATTCGATGACAATGCGGCCGGGCCGAAGTCCGCATTATGCATGCGGCGACGCCGATCAGCGCCGCGCGGTCGCTGCGGCGTTCGGTTCGGATACCGCCCAACCGGCGCCCAGTGCCTTGTACACGGCGATCAAGGAGGTGGCGGTATCGGTGCGGCTCTGCGACAGCAACAACTCCGCGCTCAACGCCGTGCGCTCCGCATCGAGAACCTCGAGAAAGTCGATCAATCCGCCTTCGAATCGCTTGCGCGCCAAGTCGGCGGCCTTGTCGCTCGCGGCCGCCGCCAACTGCAGCGAATCGCGCCGGGATTGCGAACGGCCATAGGTGATCAGCGTACCTTCCGTGTCTTCGAGCGCGTTCAACACCGCCCCTTCATAGCCGGCGAGAGCCGCGTCCGTCTGCGCCTTCGCCGAGCTGATCCGCGCACGCACCCGGCCGATATCGAAGGCTGCCCAGGTAATGCTCGGTCCCACCGAGAAAAACTCCGCGTTGCGACTGCCGAAGTCGCCGAAGGTGGGAGCCTGGTAGCCCCAGTCGCCGACCAAGGTGACCTTGGGGAATAAGTCGCCCATGGCGACGCCGACGCGCGCCGTGGCGGCGGCCAGCCGGCGTTCCGCGACCCGGACATCTGGCCTCCGCCGCAGCAGCTGCTCCGGCGTACCAATGGGGTTCAAGGCGGGCAGCTGAGGGCTCGGCGCTTGCGGCGACAGCCGCTCGCCGAGCGCCGTCGGCTGTCGGCCTGTGAGCACGCTCAACCGATACATGGTCGTTGCGATCGACGCCTGCAAGGACGGAATGGACGCCAAGGTGGTTTGCCACTGTGCCTCGGCGCGCGCCGTGTCGAGCTCATTGCCTCTGCCCGCCTCCAGCCGGGTCCGGGTGAGCTTTGCCGTGTTCAATTGGTTGTCGGCGTTGCGGATCGTCAGCGCCAGCTGGTCCTGGAGCCCGCGCAGGATGAAGTAGTCGCGCGCCACTTCGGCGATGACGCTGACGCGGGCATCCTGCAACGTTGCCGCACTGGCGCCCACATCGGCGCGTGCTGCTTCTACATTGCGCCTGACGCGCCCGAACAGATCGAGTTCCCATAAACCGTCGAAGGCGCTCTGCGCGCTGTCGAACTCACGGTCATGCCGGTCGAGGAACGGCAACTGCTGCTTGGAATCCAGGATGTGGCTATAACTGCCGGCGAACGTGGCCGTCGGAAATTGATCGAATCCGGCCAGCCGCCTGGCTGCACGTGCGGCCCGCAAATTAGCCTCCGCCACGCCCAGGTCCTTGTTGTGCGCAAGCGCATCGTCGATGAGGCCGTTGAGCGAAGGTTCTGCAAACCCGGTCCAGTATCGCTCGACGGCATCCCCGTCCTTGAGGCCCGGCTCGCCGGCGTTGGCGAAATGCGCATCGACGGGCGTCCCCGGTCGATGATAGTTGGGGCCCACCGCGCAGCCCGCGAGGATCGCCGCTGCCGCCATACCGATAACGAGCCGGTGCGCCCCGCGGCGGATCGCCGTCCCGTGGTTCGCCGCGGGGCCGTTTGTGGCCCAACCATTCGCGGCCCGGCAGTTCGGGGTCCGGTTACGCACGGCCTGGCTCCTCTTCGGCGGCGGAGACCGGCGGCTGCTCGGTGCCCACATTCCTACGTTTCTCCAACCACAGCTCGATGGTCACGAAAAATACCGGCGTCAAGAACAAGCCGAAGAACGTCACGCCCAGCATGCCGGAGAACACGGCGATGCCTATGGCCTGGCGCATTTCGCTGCCGGCGCCGCTGGCGGTCACCAGAGGGATCACGCCCATGATGAACGCGAACGAGGTCATGAGGATGGGGCGGAGACGCAGCCGGCATGCTTCGATCGCTGCTTCGATGGGCGCCAAGCCGTGCTCGACGCGCTCACGAGCGAACTCCACGATCAGGATGGCGTTCTTGCATGCGAGTCCGACGAGCACGATGAAGCCGATCTGGGTCAGCACATTGTTATCCGAGCCCTTCAACCACACGCCCGACATTGCGAACAGCAGGCACATGGGCACGATGAGAATCACGGCGAGCGGCAGCGCCCAGCTCTCGTACTGAGCGGAAAGGATCAAGAACACCAGCATGACGCAGATGGGGAACACGAAGAGTGACGTGTTTCCCGCGGACTTCTGCTGGAATGTCAGATCGGTCCATTCGTATCCGAAGCCGGTCGGCAGGGTGTCGCGCAGCACGCGTTCCATGGCGGCCGAGGCCTGTCCGGAGGAAGTGCCGGGAGAACCCTGTCCATTGATATCCGACGCGAGATACACGTTGTAGTGCGACACGCGATCCGGCCCTGCTTCGAAGTGAACATCGGCGACCGCTCCCATCGGCACCATGTCGCCGCGCAAGTTGCGCATTTTCAAGTTCGCAATGTCTTCGGGTTGACTGCGGAACTGCGGCTCTGCTTGAGCATACACTCGATAAGTTCGTCCGAAGCGATTGAAATCATTGATATAAATGGAACCCAAATAGGCTTGCAGGGTATTGAATACATTGGACAGGGGTACCGCTTGGTTCTTGGCCTTGACGCGATCCACATCGGCATAGAGCTGCGGCACGCTGTTCTGAAACGTCGTGTAGGTGGCGTAAGGGTTGAGCTCGCGCTGTTGCCGCGCCTTGTTCAACACCTCCGCCGTGACCCGCGCGAGCTCGTCATAGCCATGCGCGCCCCGATCCTGCAAGAACAGCTTGAACCCGCCGGTGGTGCCCAAGCCCTGAACGGGCGGCGGCGGCACGGCGAATATCACGGCATCCTGAATGGCGCTGAATTTCTTGTTGAGCGCTCCTGCGATGGCGCCGGCCGACAAGTTCTTGGTGGTGCGCTCGTCGAAGGGCTTGAGCGGGAAGAACAGCACGGCCGCGTTGCTCAAATTGACGAAGCCTTGCACCGAAAGACCCGAAAATCCGATGGCATGATCGACGCCGGGAGTTTCCTTCGCGATCTTCGACATCTGCCGCACCACCCTCTCAGTGCGGTCGAGCGAGGCGGCGTCCGGTAATTGCACGATGCCGATGAGGTACTGCTTGTCCTGCGCGGGAATGAAGCCGCCCGGCACGATGTTGAAGATGCCCCAGGTAGCGGCCAGCAGGCACACGAACACCCCGAGCACCACGACGCGGATCGCGGCAATTCGACGCACGCCGTGGCCGTAACGCTCCGAGGCTCTCTCGAAGGTGCGATTGAACAGCGCGAAGAATCGCCCAAAGATGCGATTGATGGCGCGCTGGAATGGGTCCGGAGGCGCGCCCCTCGGCTTCAACAGCAGTGCAGCCAGCGCCGGCGACAAGGTCAGCGAGTTGAACGTGGAAATGATGGTGCTGGCCGCAATGGTGATGCCGAATTGACGGTAGAACTGGCCGGTGAGTCCGCTCACGAAGGCGACCGGTATGAATACGGCGCACAGCACCAGCGCGATGGAGATGATGGGCCGAGTCACCTCGCCCATGGCCGCATGCGCCGCTGCATGCGGATTCAAGCCCTGCTCGATCTTGCGTTCGATGTTCTCGACCACGACGATGGCATCGTCGACCACGATACCCGTGGCGAGTACCAAGCCGAACAAGGTCAGCGAATTGATGGTAAAGCCGGCGAGCAGCAGGGCCGCCAGCGTACCGACGATGGCCACCGGCACCGCGACGAGCGGGATGACGCTCGCACGCCAGGTCTGCAGGAACACGACGACCACGAGCACGACCAGCAACACCGCCTCGAACAAGGTGTGCACCACCGCCTCGATGGAACTGCGCACGAATATCGTGGGGTCGTAGTCGATTTCGTAGCTGACCCCCTCCGGGAAGCTCTTGGCGAGTTCCTTCATGCTGGCGCGCACTCTGTCCGATAGCTGCAACGCGTTCGCGCCCGGCAGCTGGAACACCGGAATGGCGACCGCCGGCGCGCCGTCCAGCATGCTGCGCAGCGCGTAAGTGTCGGGACCGAGTTCGAGCCGCGCGATATCGCGCAAATACGTCGTCTCGCCGTTGGCCCCGCTCTTCACGACGATGTTGCCGAATTCTTGTTCGGTCTGCAGCCGGCCTTGGGCGTTGACGATGTACTGGAACTGCGTGCCGGGAAGCGACGGCTGGCCGCCGATCTGACCCGCCGCCACCTGCACGTTCTGCTCGCGCACCGCGGCCAGCACTTCATCGACGTCCATGGAGCGCGCGGCGATCTTGCCGGGGTCCAGCCACAATCGCATGGCGTAATCGCCGGAGCCGAACACTCGCACGTCGCCCATGCCCGGCAGGCGCGCCAACACATCCTTGATCTGAATGACCGCGTAGTTACGCAGGTACAGCGAGTCATAACGGCCGTCGATGGAACGCAGGAACACCACCATCGTCAGATCCGGCGAGCGCTTCTGAGTCACCAAGCCGATCTGGCGCACCACGTCAGGCAGTCGCGGTTCCCCTTGCGCAACGCGGTTCTGCGTCTGCACCTGGGCGATATCGAGATCGGTGCCCAGCTTGAACGTCACCGTGATGGAGAAAGTCCCGTCGGGTGTGGCCGTGGAATTGGTGTAGATGGCGTTTTCTACCCCGTTGATCTGCTGTTCCAATGGCGTGATCACGGACTCCGCAATCGTCTTGGGCGAGGCCCCGGGATATTGACCGCTGACCACTACCGTGGGCGGTACGATCTCCGGATATTCGCTGATCGGAAGCACCGGCATCGCGAGCAGTCCCGCCACGGTGATCAGGATCGCCAGCACCGTGGCGAATATCGGCCTCTCGATGAAGAACGACGAGATATTCATCGCGGGGCGGCCCTAACCGGACGCCGGGGCTGCGGAGTCCGTTCCGGTCGCGCCCATCGTGACCCGCTGGGGAGCCACGGTGACTCCGGGATGCACGCGCTGAGCGCCGTTCACCACGATCACGTCTCCCGGCTTCAAGCCCTCGCGCACGATGCGTAAACCCTGGATCACGCGCCCGAGTTTCACTTTGCGATACTCGATCTGATTGTTGGCGCCGAGCAGCAGCACGTACTTCTGGTCCTGATCGGTATTGACCGCGCGGTCCTCGATCAAGATGGCCGAATATTCGCCGCTCACCAACAATTGCACCCGTGCGAACAAGCCGGGCGTGAATTGTCCGTTCTTGTTTTGCAGCACGGCTCGCGCGCGGATCGTGCCGGTCTGCGGATTGAGTTGATTGTCGACGAAATCGAGGGAGCCGGGGTGCGGGAATCCGTCCTCGTTGGCAAGGCCGACCTGCACGGGATTTTGCGCGCCGTTCGAGCCCGGCCCGACCGAATGCGCGATCTGCGAGTAACGCAGGTAGCTCTGTTCATCCGCGTCGAAATACAAGTACATGGGATCCATCGACACCACCGAGGAGAGCAAGGTGCCGCCATTGATCCCGCCGGTGACCAGATTCCCGCGCGTCACTTCCGCGCGGCTGACCCGCCCATCAATCGGGCTCGTGACCCGGGTGAAGTTCAAATTGAGCGACGCTGTTTCGAGGGCAGCCTCGGCTCCCCCCAAGTTGGCTTCGGCCTGTGCAACCGTGCTCTTGCGCTCATCCAGCTCCTCTTGGGAGACGGCGCCGCTGTCCTTCAGCCGCTGCACGCGGGTCAATTCGATGCGCGCGAGCTCGAGCGCGGTCTTGTAGCGCTTGACGTCGGCGGCGGCGCGATCGTATTCCGCCTGGTAGGGCCGCGGATCGATGACGAACAAGAGGTCGCCGCGCTTGACCTGGCTGCCTTCGGTGAACGCCAACTTGTCGATGTAGCCCGACACCCGCGGGCGGATTTCCACCGTCTCCACGGCTTGCAGCCGTCCGGTGAACTCATCCCAATCCTTGACGCGCTTCTCGAGAACCTGGGCCACGCTGACTTGCGGCGGGGGCGGTGCGCCGCCGCCTGACTTCCCGCATCCGCCGATCAGCAGCAGCGCGCAGACGGTAACCCCGGCCATGCTTGTAGTGAGAATTCTTGTCACCCCGGTCTCCCTCGATCCGATGCCACACCCCTGATGAGATTTCACCACAAGACGGGCGGCGATTGCGCTCACATTAGGTTAAATTCAAACATTAAATTGAACGGTATTGACAATCATTCGCATTCGCGTTCACAATGCAGACATGATCATATGCGTCTGCAAAGCGGTTTCCGAGAGGCACATCAGGTCCGCCGTGAAAGACGGAGCCAGGAATTTGCGGGATCTCACCCGTGAGCTCGGGGTGGGCACCTGCTGCGGCAAATGTGTCCCGGAAGCCAGGGCGACCTTATCTGCCTCCCTCGACTCGCGCAGCGAATCCGCGGTGCGCGCGGCTGCGCACGCCTGCTTCCCCCGCACCGGCAGCGGATTCGCCGTCTAGCCTAGGTGTCTCGAGTGTCGACCGAGTGTCTCAAGCGTCGACTGATGCCTCGAGGCGGATTTCGGGCATACAATCCCTGGGCATTTGATCGCATCCAACCACCGAACACCTAAGGGGCTGCCGTGCAGGGCGACGCGAAAGTTCTGGACTTCCTCAACCAGGCATTGAAGAACGAACTGACCTCCATCAATCAGTACTTCCTGCACGCCCGCATGCTCGATAACTGGGGGATGAAGCGCCTCGGCAAGATCGAGTACCAGGAGTCGATCGATGAAATGAAGCATGCGGATCGCCTGGTCAAACGCATCCTTTTCCTCGAAGGACTGCCGAACCTGCAAGACCTCGGCAAGCTGTTCATCGGCGAGGACGTGAAAGAGATCTTGCTCTGCGATCTGAAGCTGGAAATGGCCGCACATCCTTTGTACGACGCCGCTATCGAGCACTGCGAATCGGTCCGGGACTTCGTCAGCCGCGAGCTCCTGGTCCACATCCAGCAAAGCGAGGAAGAGCATATCGACTTCATCGAGGAACAGCTGGGGCTCATCGACAAGATGGGCCTGCAAAATTACATTCAATCGGCCGCCGGCGAATTGAACGAGAGCGGTTCCCCCTGACGCGCGCCTCGGCGGCCGCAGCAGGCGCATCATTAGTCAGACAGGCTCCTAGCCGACGGCGGCTCGCGCTGCCGTTTCCGGGGCCGGTTTCATCCACTTGTCGAGCATGCTCGCGAGGAGTGAACGGTCAACGGGCTTGGCCAGGAAATCGTTCATGCCGCAGGCGAGCGCGCGTGCGCGGTCCTCGGGAAACGCATTCGCGGTCATGGCAATCACGGGAATGTCATGATCGAGAACGGCGGAGCTGCGATCGCGAATCACTCGGGTGGCTTCGAATCCATCCATTTCCGGCATTTGACAGTCCATGAGGACGAGGTCGTAGCCGGCCTTGCCCAGCATGTCGATCGCCTCGCACCCATGTTTGGCCACGTCGACCTGATGCCCCAGTTTGGTCAACATGTAGACGGCGACCCTTTCATTGACGAAATTATCTTCGACCAAGAGCACGCGGCCTGCGCCAAGCGGCGCCCCGCTGAGTGTGGGCGCCACGCTGAGCGTGGGCGGCACGCCAAGTGCGGGCGGCGCGGCGGGTGCGGGCACTGCGGCGACCGGCTCGGCGGCCACGGCCACCAGCGTCGGCACTGCCGGCGACTGCGCGGCTTTGGTATCCGTCTGCGGTTGCTGGCCAGCGATGAGCGGCAATGTGATCCAAAACGTCGACCCCGTGCCCTGATGGCTCTGAGCGCCGATGGTGCCGCCCATGAGCTCCACCAACGTCTTGCTGATCGCGAGCCCGAGGCCGGTACCGCCGTAGCGCCGGGTCGTCGATGAATCCGCCTGAGTAAAGCGCCGAAACAGGCGATCCAGCTGCTCCGCTGCGATACCGATGCCGCTGTCGGCCACGCTGATCTTGAGCTGGGCTCCGTCCAGCCGTGAGACTTCGATCCGAACCGTGCCGCGTTCGGTGAACTTCACGGCGTTGCTCGCCAAGTTCAACAGGACTTGACGTAAGCGTACCGGATCGCCCTTGATGAATTCCGGCAATGTCGCATCGTACGCAAGACTCATGATCAGTGCCCGTTGCGCGACCTGCGCCTGCAGAATCGAGCGCACCTCATCGCACACCGAGCGCAGACTGAAATCGATCTGCTCGACGGTCATCCCGCCCGCTTCGATCTTCGAGTAATCGAGCACGTCGTTGATGATGGTGAGCAATGCATCGCCCGAGTGCTGCACCGACTGGGCGAATTCCCGCTGCTCGGCATTGAGCGGCGTCTCGAGCAGCAGATTGGCGAAACCCAGCACGCCATTCATCGGCGTGCGGATCTCGTGGCTCATCATGGCGAGAAAGTCGCTCTTGGCTCTCGATGCCGCTTCGGCGCGTTGCGCCTGAATCTCGGCCTGCTGCTTGGCGTCGGCCAGCCTCGCTTGAACGATTCGATCGCGGCGCCGCGCCCGCGAGGCTGTGCGGCTGAGGCGATACACCACGAAGCCCGCGAGCACCGACAGCATGGCGACGGCGGCCAAGGCGCCGATTCCGGCGCGCCGAATCGCGCCGACGCGCGCGTCGAAATCCCGCACCCACATGTCGACACCGGTCACTCCGACGAAGCGTCCCTGCGAATCATAGAACGGCGCGTACGCGCTCATGTAGCTGCGCACCGCCTCTTTCACCGGCTCCTCGTTGACGGCGATCTCGTGCCGTTGGAGCGCGCGGCGCAGCGTCGGATCCAAGGTGTCGTGCGGGGCCATGATGGCATCGGGCGCTTCACTGTCGCCCTCGACGTGATACAGGTAGTCCGTGCCCACGACATAGTAAATTCGGTTCTCGTCGAGGATGGCGGTGTAGACGTAGATGATGTCGGAAGTGGCTTTGTGAAATTTGACGAGCGGGGCCAGGAGAGCCAGGTGATCGGGGCTGCCGGCTTGCGCCTGCGACTTGAGCAGCCGGTGCCGGTCACCATCGACCAGTGTCGCCGCAACACGGGCCAACTGCTTGAGCTCGGTTCGCACCGCGTCCAGCTGTGCCTCCCGCGCGGAATGCCACAGGTAGAACAGACCGAGGGAGGAAATCACCATGATGGCGCATCCCGCCAGCATCCCGTGCAGCAGCGGACCGTCGATACGTCCAAATAGGCGTTTCAGAATCTGCATGGTACACAACCGCTATCGGCTCATTCCGGCGAAGCTATAGAGTACGGCGTTCGCCGGTACGTCCAGTAGCGAGTAGCTGGAGAACTGCGACACCCATCAATATATGGCGGCGCGGGACTGCCGCGGCATGCTGCTGCCGCGCAGCATCCGTTCGCTATGCGCGTTTCCCTAAGCGCGTGTGCCCGTGAACGTCGCCTTGCCCAGCAGATGCTTGGCGGCGCCGCTGATGCGATCCGCCTCGACAGTGGCAGTGAATTTGAAACTCATGCGCGTCGGCTTCGTGATCTTGGCCGACCAGCTGAGCTTGTTGCCCTCCACCTTGCCGTCGCTGATTGCGGCAAAGTGCTCAGCATCGGACAGCGATCCCGTCAGTGTCGTCCCCTCGATCTTGAGATCGAGCACGCCCGATTTGTCGCCCATCGGGGTTTTGATCGTGATGTTCCACTTACCCTGCACCATGCCCTACCTCCGGCGCCGCTTGGGAACCGACATCGGCGCTTGGCGCCCAATGATGGACTGAAGCCTACCAGCCGCGAATTCGACAAAGGCCGATACAGCGGTCGGAATCTGCTGACTGCTGGGCAGTATCACATTGAGATCGGCACCCTCGCGGCCATAGTCCGGCAACACGCGCACCAAGCGGCCGGCATGGATGTGCGCGTCGATCATCACTCCCGGCAGCAACGCAATCCCTAGGCCGGCCAGGCAACTCGTGACCAGCACCCGCGCGCTGTTGGCGCGGAATCGGCCGCTGACCTTGACCTCTTCCCGGCCGCCTGGCCCGTGCAAAGTCCATGTGACCAGACCCGGCTGTCCGGAGGCCGTCAGACAATCGTGCCGGCCCAGCTCCTGCAAGGTGGCCGGTTTTCCGCGCGTTTTCAGGTAGGCAGGACTCGCCACCAACTGGATCGATTGGGTCATCAGCCGGCGGAATACGGGCTGCTGATCGGTAACGGAGCCGCCGCGGAACGCGACGTCGATCGCTTCGCCGATCAGATCCGCCCGGGCATCATTCAGCACGAAATCCAAGCGTACCTTGGGGTGCTGCTCCAAGAATTGCACCACCCACTCTATCTTGAAGAAATCGAGAAAGTCGGCAGGCGCTGCGATTCGCACCGTGCCACTGGCGAACTGACTGCCGCCGGCCAAATCCTTTCCCGCATCCAACACACCGTCCACCGCCGGCGCACAGCGCTCGAAGAACGCGGAGCCTGCCGCAGTCAGGGTGAGCTTGCGGGTCGAGCGCTGCATCAAGCGGGTGTCAAGGCCGGCCTCCAGCTGACGCACTCGTCTACTCAGGGTATTGGGAGGCACTCCCAGTCGACGCGCGGCCTCGGCAAAGCTTCGGGCGCGAACCACCTGGACGAACATGCGCACTTCGTTGAGATCCAGCACGACGATTCCTTACAAGATTGGCTCAGTCTGTTCCTATTATGCCATCTTGTCGGGGTATGGAGGATGGCTTAACCTTCCGCTCGACGACAGTCACTCCAACTCGAGGATCCCCATGGCAAAAATTCTGGTTCTTTATTACTCGTCCTATGGCCACGTGGAAACCATGGCGAAAGCCGTTGCCGAGGGTGCCCGCTCCGCCGGCGCCAGCGTCGACATCAAGCGCGTACCCGAGACCGCGCCTGTTGAAATGGCGAAGGCAGCACATTTCAAGCTGGATCAGAGTGCGCCGGTTGCGACCATCGACGAGCTGGCGAACTACGATGCCATCATCATCGGCACCCCCACGCGCTTCGGCCGAATTTCTTCGCAGATGGCGAGCTTTCTGGATCAGGCCGGCGGCCTGTGGATGCGCGGAGCCCTGCACGGCAAAGTCGGCGGTGCCTTCACCTCGACCGCGACCCAGCACGGCGGCCAGGAAATGACCTTGTTTTCGATCATCACCAATTTATTGCACTTCGGCATGACCATCGTCGGCCTGCCCTACAGTCACCAAGGGCAGATGACTCTGGACGAAATCGTCGGCGGCAGCCCGTACGGCGCAACCACGGTCGCAGGCGGTTCCGGACAGCGCCACCCGAGCGCTCTGGATCTCGCGGGCGCGCGTCATCAGGGACAGCTGATCGGCGAGACCACGAAGAAATTGTTCCCCGGCTGATCGGGACCGTCTTCGGCCGGTGGATTCGCCGATGCGGGCAGCAGCGGCCACGCGGTGTGGCGCGACGTCGTCCATCCGCCCGCTGCGCCCCAACGGAATGTAGCGATCGACGAAATCCCGAACGAAGGCCGGGCTGTCGATCGCCTCCGACATCGGGTTCGCAAGTAACCCGGCGCGACGGCGTTGACACGAATGCCGAATTGCGCGAGTTCCAAAGCCATCGTCTTGGTCAACATGACCACGCCTCCCTTGCTGGCGTTGTAATGCGCATAGCCCGCTTCGCCGGCGATCGCATTCTTGCTCGCCATGTTGACGATGGCACCGCGGCGGCGCGGCACCATACGCCGGGCAACGGCCCGGGCGACGACGAACATGCCCGTCAAATGGCGCGGCCGATACCGCGTGCCTCGCCCGTCACGAACACGTGCTTGCCTTTCAGACCATTGGGCATGTTTCCCTAATGTCAGCAGCGCCAGGACGGTGCAAAGCGGCAGCCCGATGCACCACTTTCGCGCGCGGAACTGCGTCACGGAACGAGGGTAATGTCATTGACTTGAGAGTCACGGAACCGTAGGTTTTACAAGTAGGATTTCGCTCCATTCTTCAGGTCAGGCAAATCCTGAATCCGGGGCTAGTCCATGAGGGTGGACGCTAAGAATGACAGTTCATAATCGTTTGGGATGGATTGATTGTACCGATGGAAATGCCGCGACCGCCCTCATGCAGGCGGTCCAGCTGCCTTGGGCAATTCAGAAATGGGATGCGGAAAACGCGTTGCAAGCGCTGAGCGAGCGGCAGCCCGATGCCATCGTGTTCGACTTCTGCGACGCGTCGAAAGAGAATCTGCGGTTGCTCCTCACGGTCAAGCGTCGATATCCCGCGATACCGATATTGATGGTCACGGAAGAGCATAGTGAAACCCTGGCGATATGGGCGTTTCGTGCGCGGGTATGGAATTATTTCGTCAAGCCTGTGTCGATCCGCGAGTTCAACCGCAACTTGACGCAGCTTGCCAAGGTGATAGCCGCGCGAGGATCCTCGAGCCGCGAGATTGAACGCCCCAGCAGCACATTCCCGGGTCAATCCGACGCCGGTGAGAACTCGCCTGGGGTGGTCGATCTCATCGCTGAAACGATGCGCCGCGATTATGCAAGGGAACTGCGCGCCGGTGACCTCGCGCAATCCTTGAAGATGAGTCGCTTCCAATTCTGCCGGCTGTTCAAGCGAAGTTTCGGATGCAGCTTCCGCACCTACCTGACGCGCCTGCGGATAGGGTCAGCGTGCCGTTTGCTCAGTAAATCGGGGGGTGCTGCGTCGGTGACCGAGGTGGGCTTGGCAGTGGGCTTTCAGGACGCATCCTATTTCGCGCGCATGTTCCGGCAGGCGACCGGCGAGAGTCCCTCTACGTACGCCCGAACGGCGGTAAAGCCGACAGACCGGGAGGCGTCAGTCTTTGAGGAAGCGGACGATATGGACGAGTATATTTCAGGACAGACGGAGTTGGTTTCAGCGACAGGCTCGGACTACTAATTACCGTCCACGGCCAGGTGGTCCCGGAGCATCGCGAGCTACCGAGCTTGGGGTCGCGAGCCTTTCGCCAGCCGCCATACTGCCAGTCCGGACCCGTCACCACGGATCGGCGCCTCGACTTACGAAGCCTTCGCAGTGCAGGGTTTCGTGCCCACTACTACGGGTGCACAGGAGAATCTGCTTCGCCTGTGAGACAAATCATACAACGTCGACAAACTGACCGTACAATGCTCCGTTGAACCCCACGCCCACATCATCCAGTCCGATGATTGTTCCCTTGACGTCGCTTCGAGGTTTCGCCGCTCTCGCAGTCGTTGGATTTCATTTCGCCCCGCTCATGGCAGGCATACCCATATTCAACAGAGGTTTCCTGGGAGTCGATCTCTTCTTGCTTCTGAGTGGATTTATCCTCACCACTGTGTACAGCAAAGAATTGAACCTGCGGTCGTTTTTTGTGGCAAGGGCTGCGAGAACGTATCCATTGCATCTTTTCACCCTCGCAGTGCTGCTGCCTTGTTTTGGTAGAGCACAGGAATATTCGGCCGACTCCCTCGTATGCAACCTCACCATGACCCAGGTCGTGTGTGGCGGTACTTTGAGTTGGAACTCGGTATCCTGGTCGCTGAGTGCCGAATGGATCTCCTACCTTTTGTTTCCGATTCTCCTTCGTCCGGTCCTGTTGTGTCCACGATGGATGGCCGGTGTTCTAATCCTAGGCTGCGCGGGGATTATTATCGCGATATCCCCGATAACCCATCTCGACGTCTACAGAATGGGGGCGCTCAACAGATCATTACCGGAGTTCCTGGCAGGGATGATCCTGTACCGAGCTTACTGCCACAAATGGCTCGCACATTGGAGCTACTTCGTCGGCGCCGTCGTTGTATTGGTTTCAGCGATTGCCACGCATGCGCCAGACATTCTCGTTATCTCAGCCTTTGCCGCGCTCATTCTGGCGAGCCCATACGTCAGGGCGATGGAGCACAAGGCCTTGTCGTTCCTCGGGGATATCTCTTACTCTCTCTATATGGTCCACGCGTTGATCGGGATATTCGTCATCCAGGCGGCGGTAGCGATCGGCATCAGAAATAGTCTCGCCACGGCGGGGATAGCAATTGCAGCATCCGTGGCATTCGCGGTTGTGACCTACAGGTACATCGAGGTCCCGGCCCGAGCAGCAGTTCGAACGTGGATGACCGCTCGCGCTCCCCTCCCGTCGTAGTGGGTTGTGCCAGCGTTGAATAACATCATAGGGAGCGTTGGATTGCGTGAACGGCAACACTTCTTGTTCCTTCAAACGCAGGCTTTGCGCTCGCCCCGATGTGCTCATACGAGCGGGACGATGAGATGATTGGTGGCCTCCCTTCCAGTAACCCTGACGTTCGAGCCAGGCGTTCGTTTGCTGACATTTACGTTAATTGGTTTCTCAGGGTATGGGGTGCGCGAGACGTTCGGCCATGGCGGTTACGGGCTGTTTTTTTTGCCGGCTTGGCGCTGATTTGCGGCACAACGGCGCTGGTGGGTGCGGTTCCGACCCGAGTCTTTGGACATGATATTTTTTTCCTGCTGGACAACGGATGGCGGGTGATCAATGGCCAACGTCCGCATTTGGATTACTACAGCCCATGGGGCCCCGTCACATTCCTCATCACTGCGACGGGCCTTACGATCTCCGGCTATTCGGTAGATGGGATTGGATATGGCAATGCCCTCGTAGCCTTAGCTATAGGGAGTTGGACTTTCTATCTTGTCAAGAATCGCCTGACGCCGCCGATTCGGCTCATCCTTAGCTTTTTTCTTGCTGTGTTGGTCGCAGCACCCTACGCGTTGGGCACTTCTCCTCTCTTGTCCAGCCATGCCATGGTTTACAACCGCTATGGATATGCTCTTCTCGGTCTGATCGTGCTCGAATCATTCCGCTCTTCCAGCGGCGACGGACGGGATACGAGAGCGGAGTGGATAGGCGGTATTTCGACCGGGATCGCCCTTAGCCTCACGCTATTTCTGAAAGCCAGCTACTTCTTGGTGGCAGTCGCGGTCGTGATGATTCTCTCGGCGTCCCTTCGACGGCTTGCGATTCAGCGCATCGCAGGCCTGTGTTTCGGAGGCTTCTTCACGGCGTTCTGCATGTTGGCGTATTTGCATTTCGACGCGTCGGCGATGATCAGCGATCTGCGGATGGAGGCGGGCGCCAGAGCGGAATCTCTGAGCATTTGGATCGCTATAATTAACTTCCTGAATCACACTTGGTTTCTGCTGGGAGTGCTTGCTTTCGGCAAGGCCTCCGCACTTGTGTTCGGGAGCCGCGTTCCGCGGTGGCGCGGGTGGCGCTTGCCCGTTGCAGGGTTTTTTTTATTTTTCGTGGACATCGCTCTCATGTCGAGCAACGCGTCGCAAGTAGAAGGGTTTCCGATATGCGCCGTCTTCGCGCTTCTGGTGTTGAACGAGGTCATTGATTATCGGCAGACTGCGCCGCCTCACCCAGCGCCGCCCCCAGCTTCTTACCGCGCAGCGGCAGCGGCACTGTGCATTGGTCCGTTGCTGTGTATTCCGCTATTTGTGTCGGACCTGACGGGAATCGCGTACGGAGCGTGGAACAAAGCGCGGCCAGCTCCAGCGACTGCACTGCATTTTACGACGCGCAATTTGCAGGCTCTACTCTTGTACGACACCGACGGATATTACCCGCACCCGCGCAGTAACGGACGAAACTACACTACCTACGTGAATGACGGTGTTGCTCTTCTGGAACGCGTGACCCGACCGGAGGAGAGAGTTCTGACGATGGACATGGTGAATCCTTTTCCCTATGTCATGGGGAGACGACCGCCCCGGGGAGGTATTGCCGCGATGGCGTATCATTACACGTTGAGCGATGGCCATCGGCCTTCCGACGACGCGTACTTTGG
>Ga0137409_10002982_pt1 | contig 17999 bp, 17 predicted proteins | sample CZODoug1_16funga_FD_122059 | JGI IMG/M metagenome (GOLD analysis project Ga0137409, IMG submission 122059) | Vadose zone soil fungal communities from Angelo Coast Range Reserve, California, USA - CZODoug1_16fungal (Hybrid Assembly) | ecosystem: Environmental > Terrestrial > Soil > Vadose zone... | reverse complement strand
CTCGGCAACCTCGTCCGCGCTCGCTCGGCCCTGGAAAGGGAGGACGGTCCATTGTATTCGGCAAGAGTCAAGAGCGATCTCTCGGAGCGATTCCTTGACCACGTTGGCGTAATTAGAGACGATCCAGTCTCTAACGACCATGTTCGGTGCTGCAATGATAAGAACGCCAGGTTTTGAGCAGTCAGAGACCTTTAAAGGCCGAAACCAGGTAGCGACCGCTTGCTTACCTAACCTGCGCTCCACAGCTTGAAGGAAAGGTTGCCAAATGTTCGTTTGAGTCTCGATCTCCATGTAGAGAACAACGCGCACTACAACATACAATACCAGATAGATCGGCTGAGCCCGATCGCTTCCATCTACGTCGTTGTCGAGGTAGTCGGAACGTAACATAGGCACTCGCTGGAACGCAAGAAAAACAACGAGAATTCGGTGGATAGACGTAAATAGACGGAAGGAACCGTTGGCGGGTGCGCTCACCGTTGACTATTATGCATAGTACAAGTATGCATGCTAGGAAAGATGAGGCGCTGAGGCAGCGGCAAGCGCGCCGGCGGGAGCAATCGCGTTGTATATACGGTCGAGATCGGCCAGGCTGTAATACTCGATCTCAATCTTGCCGGACTCTCCTGGCTGGTTCGGAATGATTCTCACCTGGGTACCCAAATGTCGCCTCAGTCGAGCCTCAGCGGCGCGAAGGTTAGGATCCTCACGAACGGATTTATTCAAAGACCGAGGCTCCTTTGGGGCGATAAGATTGCGCACCCGGCGTTCCACTTCGCGCACCGACCAGTTGTTCTTCACAATCTTTTGCGCTAGCCGTCGCTGCAAGAGCGCGTTGTCAATTGTGAGTAGCGCGCGCGCATGGCCGAAAGAAAGCTTTTCACGTTCGAGGAGTAGGCGAATTTCTGATGGAAGCTTAAGGATGCGGAGGTAATTGGTTACAAAGGATCGGTCTCGGCCTACGCGCTGAGCGACTTCCTCCTGGGTGAGCCCGAGAGACTCAATAAGTTTCTTGTAAGCGTTGGCTTCTTCAACTGGATTGAGATCCGCACGCTGAATATTCTCAATTAGCGCCAGCTCCAGGAGCTTCTCATCTGGTATATCGCGAACAATCGCGGGAACAGTACGAAGTCCAGCAATTTGCGCAGCCCTCCATCTCCGTTCGCCGGCTACCAGTTCGAACATGCCGCCGCGGCGGCGGAGGAGGAGCGGTTGAATAATGCCACTGGCCCGGATCGATTGTGCGAGTTCGTCAAGCTTTGCCTGGTCAAAGGTGGTTCGTGGCTGCTGATGACCAGGCTGGATGAGATCGATTTGGACGTCAAGGACCTCTTCGTTATCCACTGGCCGCGAGTCGGTCGAGAGCAAGGCGCTCAGGCCCCTGCCCAGCGGTCTCTTCGTCATTGGTTAACATCTCCTTTGCGAGTTGCAGATACGACTCCGTACCGCGGGATCGCTCGTCATAGTACATAACTGGTTTGCCATAACTGGGGGCCTCAGCCAGACGGACGTTTCTGGGAATGCTTGTTTCAAAAACGAGGCCGGTGTAAAAACCCCTAAGGTCCGCCGCCACGGCGGACGAGAGATTTATGCGCTCATCGAACATCGTGAGAAGCAGCCCTTCGATCTTGAGTTGTGGGTTCAGGCCGCGACGGACCTGGGTCAGAGTATTGAATAGTTCGGAAACACCCTCAAGAGCGTAGTATTCGCACTGTATGGGTATTAGCAGAGAGTTGGCGGCCACTAACGCATTCAGAGTTAACAAGTTTAGCGCGGGCGGGCAATCAAGAAGGATGTAATCGTATTCCCCCCGAATCGGATCAACGGCCCTTCTCAAGATTAGTTCGCGATCTGGCATGTCAACGAGTTCGATCTCCGCGCCGGCAAGGTTCCTGTCTGACGGCACGACCTGGAACCCAAAATCCGTAGGCAATACGACGTTTTTGATCGGTTCCTGCAACACCAGGACGTGATAGATGTTGTGTTGCACGCTACCTCGGAGAACTCCGACACCGGAAGTTGCGTTTGCCTGGGGATCAATATCGATCAGAAGTACCCGTTGGTTAAGTCTTCCGAGCGCTGCGGCGAGGTTAACCGCGGTGGTGGTTTTCCCGACGCCACCCTTTTGATTTGCAATAGCTACAGTCTTGGCCATGCATCTGAACCACCATCTGTTGGTTAAGCGACAGATTAGCATACTACACCGTACCGGGCGACTGATTTTTGTGCTGAAAAAGGGTCCTCCCTCAGCAGAGCTGAGGGGAATGCCGTTTCACGTGAAACATGGCTGAGCTGAAAGGCTATCGAGGGCTGACTGCGTGGTCCCTGGCAGTCAGGTGCAGGAGGAGATTGGAAAGCGCCGCCGGCGTTATTCCAGGGATCTTGCGGGCCTGTCCGAAGCTCTGAGGACGGGCCCTTTCAAGCCGCTCGATCATTTCATGTGAAAGGCTGCCTACGCCCTGAAACAAGAACCCGTCAGGTATACGGAGCTCGTCGTGCTGATTGAGTCGGTTGAGGGCGCTTGTCTGAGAGCCCAGGTAGCCCGCATAGACCTGGTCGGCGAGGGCAGACTCCAAGTCCCTGGAAGAAATCTCCCCGCGCGCCGACGCAGGTAAGAGCTGAGACAGCAGTTTCGCGTCAACGTTGGGTCGCAGCGCCAACTGCGCGAATGTTATCGGCTGCTGGAGCTCATGCCCGGTTATTGTCCTTATCTCTGCGTGCGCCGGGTCGGACGGAAGGAGTTTGTGAGTCTCCAGGAGAACGCGCGCGTTCGCCAGTCGTGACCTGCGCTCATTAAATCGCTCCCAATCCAGATCTCCCACCAAGCCGAGCCTACGACCAAGAGGCTCGAGGCGCTCGTCGGCATTGTCGTGCCTCAACGCCAGGCGATGTTCGGATCGAGATGTGAACATGCGATAGGGCTCATCAACTCCATGGGTAATGAGATCATCGACCAATACGCCTATGTATGATTCCTGGCGCATCACGCGGAAGGGCGACCTCTTTTGTGCTGCCAGCGCCGCATTAATACCAGCCATTAGACCCTGGCAGGCCGCCTCTTCGTAACCAGTTGTCCCATTGATCTGGCCCGCGAGAAAGAGTCCGCTTAGTCGCGTGGTTTCGAGGAACGGTGACAATTCCCGCGGATCAATGAAGTCGTACTCGATTGCATAGCCGGGCCGAATGATCTGAGCGTGCTCAAATCCCGGAATCAAACTGAGAACTTCCTGCTGGAGCTGGACCGGAAGCGAGGTGGAAAAGCCGTTCAGGTAAACCTCGTTGGTTTCATAGCCTTCCGGCTCAAGGAAGAGTTGATGCCGAGTCTTCTCGGGAAACTTTACAACCTTATCCTCGATGGACGGGCAGTATCGCGGCCCTACCCCTTTGATCTTGCCTGAATAAAGCGGGGACTCGTGCAGATTGCGTCGAATAGAATCATGAACGGCCACGTTAGTGTAGCCAAGGTGGCAGTTCAATTGTCGCTGCGTTATTTCATCCGTGGCAAAAGAAAACGGCACGATGCGCTCGTCCGGAGGCTGGGGCTCAAAGGCATCCCAATCGATGGTCCTACCGTCCAGTCGCGGAGGCGTACCCGTCTTCAATCTGCCAACAGGGAACCCCAGTTGCCTCAGCGCTTCGGCAAGTTCCGTTGACGCTGGCTCACCCGCACGCCCGCCGCCGTAACTCTGGCGACCGGTGTGTATGCGGCCATTTAGAAAAGTACCAGTGGCGATAACCACGGCAGCGGCTCCGATTCGCCGCATGTCCTGCAACTCCACTCCTTGAACTCTGCTTCCTTCGACGACAAGGCTTGTTACAAGACCCTGGCGCAAGGTTAGGTTGGGTGTCGCTTCAAGTGTGCGCCGCATCTCTACGCGATAGAGAGCCCGATCAGCTTGCGCCCTGGGCGCCTGAACAGCCGCGCCCCGCGACCGATTCAAAAGGCGAAATTGGATCCCAGTCCGGTCAATGACTCGCCCCATGATCCCGCCCAGCGCGTCAATCTCACGGACCAGGTGACCCTTACCGATCCCACCAATCGCCGGGTTGCAGGACATCTGTCCGATTAGGTCAAGGTTCAGAGTGAGGAGGGCGGTATCGGCACCAAGCCTCGCGGCCGCCGAGGCGGCTTCGCAACCCGCATGGCCAGCACCGACAACAATCACGTCGAAGACTTCATCGAACGCCATGGCTTTTCTTTTCATGTCTTGTGCAACGGGGCATGAATCACGCCGTTCCTATTTTCCGATACAGAAGGTGGAAAAAATCTGGCCCAGAATATCATCGCTGGTGGTCTCGCCGGTTAATTCGTCCAAAAAGCGAAGCGCATTGTGAAGACCAACCAACACAAGTTCTTCACTGACGCGCTGGTGCATCAGACTCTCTGATGTCTGAAGGGCAGCGATGGTTCGCGTTAGCAAGTCATGATGCCGCGCGTTAGTAATGAGCAGGCCATCGCTTTGCGACCTCCCATTGAGGAACGGCTTGAGTATAGCAGCCCGAAGAGTTTCAAGTCCCGCCTCGGTTTTCGCGGAAACAGAAAGAACGCCGACGCAATTCGCACTCGCGGAGATTTCATGCTCAATGCGCGAGGCGGAAAAGGACTCCAAGTCGCTCTTGTTCAGGGCGACCAGATGAAGTTGATTCTCCACTTCCGACAACACGTCTCTGTCTTCGTCGTGCAAGCGTGCCGATCCGTCTACGACGACGATCAGGATGTCCGCGTCGGCTGCTTCGCGCTTAGTGCGCTCGACCCCCATAGCCTCGATCTTATCGATCGACTTCCGGATGCCAGCAGTGTCAATCAGCAGGACCGGCACTCCGTGGATGCCAATCGGCTCCGTCAAAGTGTCGCGAGTGGTACCTGGAATCTCGGTTACGATAGCCCGGCCGCGTCCCAGCAACCTATTGAAAAGACTCGACTTACCGACATTTGGCCGTCCGATGAACGCAGCCTTGAGTCCGTCGCGTAAGAGCTTTCCGGCAGCGAAGGTTTGGCTGAGCCGCGACAGATCGTTTTGGATAGCTTGAAGTTCGCCGATCAAATCATCGTGTTCGACATTTGGGAGATCCTCTTCGACAAACTCGATTGACGATTCCAGCCTGACGATGACCCTGAGCAATTGTTCCTTCGCGGGTTGGAGAGTATTTGAGATTTCTCCTTTGAGTTGGCGAGTGGCTTGCCTTACGGCGGCATCCGTCTGGGCATCGACCAGATCACGAATCGCTTCGGCTTCGGTCAGTTGAAGTCGACCGTTGCTTACCGCCCTGAGCGAGAACTCGCCCGGGTCCGCCAGGCGTGCGTCGAGTTTGAGAATGATATCGACGATCGATTGCAGCAGCACCGGTGAGCCGTGACAGTGCAACTCGACTACATCCTCGCCGGTGAATGAATGGGGAGCTTCAAAGAAGCACACCAGGGCACGATCAAAAACTTCCCCGGAAGATGGATCAAAGAGACTGCGCAGTGCCAGGAGATTAGGTTGCGGACTGAACGATGGACTGGCTATCAACTCTCTCAGGATTTTCAAGGAGTCTGAACCGCTTAGCCTGATGACTCCGATCGCGCTTCGGCCGGAAGGAGTACAAAGAGCAACTATCGTATCAGCTTGAATGTCCACGCGGATCTCTCGAACGCGTCAGAAAACCTGAAAATCTTCACTGGCTGGCAGGGGTCCGCAAACTGACTCGCAGGCGTCGCGCATTGCCTTCGCCGATCGACTCCGTTGCGAGATCTTGTTCCTCGGCCAGCGACAGATGTATGACGCGTCTTTCACTGGAATCCATGGGACCGAATACGAATGCCGAAGACGTTGTCCGAACCTGGCGCGCCGCGTGCTGGGCCATAGCGCGGAGTTCAGCTTCCCGCGTTGCTCGGTAGTTATTGGCGTCGCAGACGATCCGCTCGCCTTTCGGTAATTCCCGCCCGAGCGCTTGATTGAGGATCTGCTGCAGCGCATCGAGTAGCTCGCCGCCCTGATTCAAGAGTAGGCCGCTGTCCGATCCTTCGATTGACAACAGGCAGCCGGCCTCCGACTCCAGAGCGGTAGCGCGAAGGTCAAAGCCTGCGCCATCGAATACCGAATTGAGCAGGTGCTCAGCTTTACGACAAGTTTCGTTCATCAGTTTTAGAGTAGGGATTGTACCGCAAGAAGGCACTACACGGAACGAGCGAGCGACGCTCGGGCGTCGGAGAACAGGCGGGGAGATGAGGCGTGACCTATTCCTTCTTCTTGATGAACACCTCGCCGCGCTTTGTTAGGCCAGCTTTGTTAGCCAGGGTATTCAAAACGGAGTCGAGCAAATCCTTGTTCTCAAGACGGAAGCTGGTGACGCCGGCAGCTTTGCTGTCGGGATCGTTGTATTGAAGAGTTAGATATCGCACCTTTGTCTTGATGAAGCCGATTGGGAACCCGACGTAAGGGACGTTGCTGCCGATACTGGCGGCCCTGGGTCGGACCGCGTGGCTATCGGCGTACGCCCCGGTGAGGGCGTTGTAGGGAATGAAAAGAACTTCTTTCTGTTGTTCGTTGCGAAAAAGTAAGCGCTGGTTTGTTGATGTATCGGCTGCGCGAAGGCCTGCTCGAGTTTCTGCTCGTCCATCCCGGCGGGCCTTTCTGGAAAAACAAGGATGCCGGCGCCTGGACCATTCCCAAGGGCGAACTCCTGCCCGGGGAAGAGCCGCTCGCGGCGGCGAAACGAGAATTCCACGAAGAACTGGGCCTCACCCCCGAAGGCCGTTTCATCGAGCTCACTCCAATCACCCAGAAAGGCGGCAAGCTCGTTCATGCCTGGGCGTTTGAAGGCGATTGTGACCCCTCCCAAATCAGCAGCAATTCCTTCACCATGGAATGGCCGCCCCATTCCGGGCGCATCTCCACGTTTCCCGAGGTTGACCGCGCCGTTTTCTTCAACCTGGCGGAGGCCAGGAAGAAGATCAATTCCGCCCAGGTCGCCTTGCTTGAGGAACTCACGGAAAAACTCGCCTCCTCCTAAGGTTTTTTCGCGCTCATCCTCACCTTGAGCCATTCGAAGTCGGTCCTGGGCGTCGCCGGGAACCCGCCGCGCGCGGCCCCTTTCACCGGGGCGCGGATCGTATCCGCCACTACCCAGCGATGCGACTCCAGGTGCCCATCGACAAATGACAGATTCACCGCCCCATTATGGTAGGACCCCGGCACATTTCCCCAGGTGTAATCCTCGAGCCGATTGATGAAAAAGCCGTCGTTGAGCGTGTCGCAATGTTCATCCAAAAAAACGAAGATGCCCGCCGGGTTCGGCGCTTCGGCCGCCTTGTAGAACTGCACGTAAAGAGGGTTGAACCGGTTGGTCAGTTCGCCGGGATTGCCCACCATCCCGTTCATTGACATGCTCCGGATCCGCTCGCCATTAGCCGCCGGCTCCCGATCCGCCGGACATTTGTAAATTCTCGTGGACCGGTTGGCATAAGGGCCAAGTTTTGACTCGCTCAGATACACCACGTTCGTATTGTCTTCGCCATCCACCCAATCTTCGACGTTATTGGCCCAGGTCTGCCGACGGGCCAGTGTTTCCGGCACTCCATGGTTATTGACCAGCAGGTCACCATTTTCGTCGGCGTACAATTGCCAGGCCAGCCCCAGTTGCTTGATATTATTGGCGCATGTGGCGCCCTCCACTTTCGCCTTGGATTTCGTCAATACCGGCAACAGGAGGCTTGCCAGGATCGCCACGATGGCAATCACCACCAGCAGCTCGATGAGGGTGAAGCCGTGACGACTGCGGAGTCTGCCTGCTCGTCTCGTCATGGCGAAGCTCCTCTGCGCTGGAAGGGAGTAACAGGGGTGGGTTGAGGCGCGCAGAATAGGTCGCGACCGTACTTCCGTCAAGCGGGGCGGCGAGGCCTGATCACCGGTCCTTCAAGAAGTCGCCGAGCGTCATGCCGAAGCCGCCCTTCTTGGCGGCATCCTTTATATAGGCCTGGGTCTCGGCCTGCTCCTCGTGCACCAGCGCCTTCTCGCGCGACAGGCGAATGCGCCGCCCGCCCTCCTCGAGCGCCAGCACGAGCACCTTCATCTCGCTGCCCGCGGGAAACATCCGGCGATGATCGGTGCCGCGCGCCGTGCCCAGCTCGGCGTTGGGCACGAGCCCCGTCTGGCCGGGGCCGAGGCGCACGAAGACGCCGAACGGCTCCACGCGGTCCACCGTGCCGGTCAGCACGGCGCCGACGGCGACGGTCGAGGCCATCTCGTCGCCGACCGCCGAGCCTTCGGGCGCCAGCGCCAGCGCGATCCGGTGCTTGGTCATGTCGACGTTGACGATCATCACGGCGATCTCAACGCCGGCGCCCACCGCCTCGCGCATCGCCCCCTGGCGGTGGCGCGGGATCTCGCTGATGTGCAGCAGCCCATCGACGCCGGGCAGCAGCTCGACGAACACGCCGAACTCTGTGGCCCGCAGCGCGCGGCCGCGCACCACCTGCCGCTCGCGCAGCCGCCCCGGCACCGCCGCCCACGGGTCGCCCTCGAGCGCCCTGAGGCTGAGCGTGAGCCTGCCCTTCGCCTCGTCGATGCGCAGCACCTTGACGGTCACCGACTCGCCCACGCGCAGCCGATCGCCGGCGCGCTCCACGCGCGCGTGCGAGAGCTCGGACATCGGCACCAGCCCCTGCACGCCGCCCAGATCGACGAAAGCGCCGAAATCCGCCAGCGAGACGACCGTCCCCGGCAGCACCGCGTCGGGCAGGATCTTCTTGCGCGTCTCCACCGCCGCCTGCTCCGCCTGTTCCTCCAGCAGCGCGCGGCGCGAGAGCACGAGATTGCGGCCGCCCTCCGCGTACTTCGTCACGCGGAATTCGAGCACGCGCCCGACGTATTCCTGCTCGGATTCGACGCGCCGCAGCTCCATCTGCGAGAACGGACAGAAGGCGCGCATGCCACCCACCGTGACCTCGTACCCGCCCTTGATCACGCCGGCGACCTTGCCCTCGACGGGCACGCCGGCCTGCGCCGCCACCGCCAGCGCCTCGCGCGCCTGGGCGCCCTGCCGCAGCCGGTGCGAGAGCCGGATCTCGTCGCCCGTCGCGACGACCGTCGCTTCGATCTCATCACCGACTTTGACTTTGAGGCGGCCTTCGTCGTCCGCCAGCTCCGCGCGGTCGATCCACGCCTCACCCTTGCCGCCGACGTCCACGAACACGTGCTCGTCGGAGATCTGGATGACGCGCCCTTTCACCATCTGGCCGATCTCGAGCGCGCGCCGCGCCTCGTGCTGCGCAAACATCGCGGCGAAGTCTTCGTCGGAGTTGGGTTCGCTCATGGGGGCTCAGGGAATTATATTCCCTTTGCCGCGGGGGCCGCTTGGGGCGCCCGAAAAGCGGAGACCGCGATGCGACCGAGCTAACGCTTGCCGTCGCCACCCATGAACCGGAGGGGTTCCTTGCCTCTGAGCGTGTCGGGCGTGATCGTCCACGTGCCGCCGCAGGCCGCCGTCGCGACCTTCCCGGCCGTCTCAGTGCCGCCGAAGGGCAGCGTCAACCCGCTCGTGACGGCGCCCACGAGGCAGAAGCCCGTCTTCGCCGGCGCGTAGAGCAGCGTCGAGAACACGCTTCCGGCCCCGTACGCGGCTTCCTGCGCGCCCGACTCCGCCGCCTCGGCATGGACGGCGAGGATCGGGGTCGATACGAACAGCACCAGCGCCACCGCGCTTCTCAGGATCTTGTGCATGCTCTTGCCTCCTCGAAGTGAGAGCGGAGCGCCAGGCGGCGCTCCGCCGAGAGGACCTGTCCCTATTTGCCGGCGAGCCGGTGCTTCTTGATGAATGCCCAGAGCTTCTTGGTCATCTCAGCGGGTCCGATCGGCTTGTCGCCCATGACCGACTCCAGCGACTCTTCCCGACCACCGAACTTGACCGCGTACCCTCCGAAGTTCTTCTTACCGGTCATCCGTCACCTCCGCCGAGGATTTGCGCTCGTGAGCGCGGCCCTACTCTCTCATCCGACCTGGCCGCAGACCAAATTATCTGTGCGGCTTCTCACGGTGACTCGTACCCGCCCGCGGCGGCCGCCACGGTCTCGGCCGGCGCGATCGGCCGGTCCAGGCTGAACTGGGGATACGGCCATCGAGGCGCCGGCCCGGCTCCCGGGATGACGTACTTCCGCATCGCGGCGTCGCACAGGGCATAGCCGCCGTTGATCAACCGGCACTGCTCGGCGTCGGTGAACGGGTTCAGCCGCGTTCTCATCGACGACAGGTAGCTGGTCGCCTCGGGGGACACCGGCAGCGCATCCGCGAGCTGGTAGTCGGCGACCGAGGTCGTGATGCCCCAGTAGCTTCCGCGGTGCGCTGCGGATCTGAAATCATCGATCAACGCCCGCTTGCGCAGCGCCCGCGCCTGGTTCGTCGCGATGTCGAACGCCCGGAGCGCCTGCTTCACCCACGTCTTGCTCGGGTCGGGGTCGACGACGAAGGGCGCGCCCGCGTCGCTCACGAGGAGCGTCTTGCAGCGCTTGTCGAGCGTCTCGAGCCCCAGGTTGTCGTAGACCCCCCCGTCGGTGAGAAACAGCCGCGTGCGGTACGCGACGTTGCCGTAGAGATCGGCGCCGGGGACCGGTCTGAACAGGTTCGGATCGATGTCCCGAACGACGGGAGACAGGAACGGTGGAAAGGCGCTGGAGGCGGTCACGGCCAGCGCGACGCTCAGTGTCGGGCCCGGGATCTGGCCGATGCGATAGTCGCCGGCGTAGGGCTTCGAGAACCGGAAATCGACGCCGGTCATGAAGTTGGTGGAGTTCACGATGAAGCGCGGCCGATCCGGAAGCTGCTGCAGGGTGACGTCGCCGACCAGATGCTGCCGGTACTGCGCTTCGATGATGTCGCTGATGTCCTTCCACGGCAGGATCGCTCCTTCCGCGATCGCCGGTCCGTCGATGAGGCGGCCGCAGAACTCGCGCAGCGGCTTCACGATCTCGTCCTGGAAGTTCGTCGCGAGGCCGTTGGCCCATTGCAGGCGGGGCCAGTGAACGGCCAGGACTCCGCAGGTGATCGAGCCGCCGGAGACGCTCGAGATCCGATCGATCTTCGGGAGGTACGCGAGCTCGTTCAAGCGCCACAGCGTGCCGAGGTGGAAGAGCGTGGCGCGGAAGCCGCCGCCGGACATCGCCAGGCCGGTGAGCTTGTCGTCGATGCCCTCGCTACCGAACGGCATGCCACACCTCCAAGGACCCGGAAGCGATCATAGTCTCTGCTGGCAGCGCCTGCCTTTCACACGGGGCGCGCTCCGGGGTCTCAGGGGCGTATGGAACCCATGGCGGAACGCGGATTCCTGGTGCTGGCAGACATCTCAGGCTTCACCCAGTTCGTGGCCGGGACCGAGCTCGAGCACGGGCCTCCGATCATCGCGGATTTGCTCGAGGTCGTGATCGACCGGCTGGCGCCTCCCCTCGCGGTCCAGGAGGTGGAGGGCGACGCCGTCTTCGCGTTCGGTCTCGACGGCGCCATCGTCCCCGCGACGACGCTGCTCGATGTCGTGGACGACGCATTCGTCGCCTTCAAGGCTCGGCGGCGCGTCCTGGCCGCCGACGAGAGCTGTTCGTGCCGGGCATGCCGCAGCGTCGGCAGTCTTGACCTCAAGATCATCGCCCACCACGGAGCTTTTCTGCGGCAGACGGTGGCCGGACGGGCACAGCTCGGCGGTGCCGAGGTCATCCTGGTCCATCGGTTGCTCAAGAATGGTGTGGGGCGCGTCGCCGGCTACCTGCTGCTGACCGAGGCGGCCCTCGCCTGGATGGAGATCGACCCCAGGGCGGCCGGCCTGGTCGCGCAGTCCCAACGCTACGAGCATCTCGGCGAGGTCCGCTGCTTCGTCGCCGAGCCGGGATCTATCGCCCGACCGGTGCCGGCCACCGCCTAACCGATCTCGACGAGGCGGTCACGACTCGGTGGCGGCCAGCCGGGCAAACTCTCGCTTCCTCGCGTTGACGTGCGCGAGGTACCGGCCGACGTCGTGGTCGCCACACCGCTGCCCGGCGGTCAGCCGGAACCCGCGTCGCGCGTAGGCGTCGCCGGGCCCGGCGCCGCACAGGTGGATGACGGCGGCGAGATCCTGCTTCTGGCCCAGGGTGGCGGTGGCGATCCGGTGGCGCTCCAGCGTCTGGGCGACGCCGCGATCCAGGAGCGCGGCGGTCAGCTCGACGGCGTGACTGGGCACGACCCGGGTGTAGAGGCCGTTGAACCAGCACGAGCGCACGTCGTGCCAGACGCCGTCTTCGACCACCACGTGGTCGCGGACGCAGAAGCGCCTCGCCTCCCGGAACGTCGCATCGGTGATCTGATACATTCCGACCGCGCTCGACGCGGGCTGGTACACCTCGAACGGATTCCACGTCAGACGCCACCGCCAGTACGTCCTCGCCACCGGATTGCCCGCGCCTTCGACCTGGGCCAGGGCGGCGAGGAGCTCGGGCGTGATGACCACCGTGGAATGCCGGCGGAAGAGCGGGCCGTACTGCCGCCACGTTTCGGGCGGCGCCTTGGCCAGCACGCCGCTCACGGGAAAGAAGAGCTCGGTCGGCTTGCGCACGACCTGGTACAGCCAGTTCGCCGCCGACCACACCGCGAGGACCGCGACCGCACCCACGAGGATCCGGACCGCGAGCGGCGCTGCCAGCAGCGCCATGAGGGCTCGCCGGCCGGAGCGCGTGATGCGCCAGACGGATGCGATCCGGGCCGGGCGCCCGCGCCTCCGTCGCGCTGCGGTCCTGACGGCGCGTGAATGGGCCATGACGCGGATACATCGAGTATGCATCGAAGTCCCCGGAGTCTGCGCCGCGACTATAATCGGGCCGCACGCAAGGAGGACCGATCATGAGGAGACGAGACTTTCTGAAGGCCGCGGTCGCCGGTGGCGCCGGCGCGAGCCTGGGCGGCCGGATATATCCGAGGACCGCGTGGGCGCAGGGCCCGATCAAGATCGGGATGCCGGCCGCGCTCTCGGGCGGCTATGCCCAGTACGGCATCCAGGCCAAACGCGCCGCGGACCTGTTCGCCCGGGACATCAAGGCGAAAGGCGTCCTCGGCCGGCCCGTCGAGTTCATCTTCGAGGACACGGCCGGTGATCCGGCCGCCGCCGTGCGCAAGGCGCAGAAGCTCGTCGAGAAGGACGGCGTGAAGTTCCTCACCGGCGTGGCGCTGTCGTCGGAGGCGCTCGCGGTGTCCGCGAAGTGCCCCGAGTGGAAGGTCATCTTCATGTCGACGATCAACGGGGCAGGCGCGCTGACCGCGAAGTCCTTCCATCGCTACTTCTTCCGGGTGAACACGAGCGGCCCGATGGGCGCGCGCGCGGTCAGCCTCTATCTCGCCGAGTCGCCGATGAAGCGCTTCTTCACGCTGGGCAGCGACTACGCCTGGGGCCGCGACAGCGTCGCCTCCTTCACGTCGCAGATCACGGCGGCCAAGAAGGACATCGTCGGCGCCGACTACCCGCCCGTCGGCACCAAGGACTTCGCGAGCTACATCGCCAAGATCAGACAGTCGCGCGCCGACGGCGTCTACCTCGTCCTGCCCGGCCAGGACGCCACGATCTACCTGAAGCAGGCCCACCAGTTCGGCCTCAATCGCGAGGTGAAGCCGATCATGGAGATCCTGGAGCTGGAGAACATGAAGGCGGTGGGCGACGCGATGGTGGGGGCGATCGGCAGCTCGCGCTACCCGTTCACGGTCGACACGCCGAAGAACCGGGACTTCGTCAAGCGCTTCCACGAGCTGCACGGCCTGTATCCCGACATGTTCGACGGCGAGACGTACGAGGGCCTCGAGTGGCTGGCGCAGGTGATCGCCAAGGCCGGCACCGACGACGTCGAGAAGGTCATCGACGCCTGGGAGGACTCGAGCTACGACGGCCTCGAGGGCCCGTTCTTCATGCGCAAGTGCGACCACCAGGCCGTGCAGCCCGGCTTCGCGGTCGAGTGCGTGAAGGATCCAAAGTATCCGCATCCCATCCCCAAGATCCTGGCCACATATCCCGGCGAGAAGGTCACGCCGAAGTGCCGGACGGAAGAATTCTCGTAGCCCGTGGCCAACCTGCTCGAGCAGCTGCTCAACGCGCTGGCGCTGGCGGGACTCCTCTTCCTGGTGTCCGCCGGGCTCTCGCTCGTGTTCGGGATCCTCCGCGTCGTCAACTTCGCGCACGGAGTGTTCTACATGATCGGCGCCTACCTCGGCTTCACGACGGTCGCGCTGACCGGCTGGTTCTGGCCCGCGCTCGTGGTGGTGCCGCCGATCGTCGGTCTGCTCGGCGCGCTGCTCGAGTCGTCCACGCTGCGCTTCATCTATCGGCGCCCGCCGATCTACCAGTTACTCCTGACGTTCGGGCTCGCGCTGATCCTGGAAGAAAGCGTCCGCGTGCTCTACGGCCCGACCGCCAAGGGCGTGGAGCCGCCGCCGCTGCTGCAGGGCGCGATCGACCTGGGCGGCCTTCTCTATCCGCGCTATCGGCTCTTCCTGGTCGTCCTCGGCTGCACGGTCGGCGTCGCCGTGTGGCTATTCTTGAAGGCGACGCGCGCCGGGCTCGTGATCCGCGCGGTCGCGCAGAACAGCGAGATGGCCGACTGTCTCGGCGCCGACGTCGCGCGCGTGCGCACGCTGGTGTTCGGCGCCGCCTGTGCGCTGGCCGGGCTGGGCGGCGTGGCGGCCGCGCCCATGACCACCGCGTACCTCGGCATGGGCATCAGCGTGATCGTCGATGCGTTCGTCGTCGTGGTCATCGGCGGGCTGGGGAGCATCGGCGGCTCGATGGCGGGCAGCCTGATCGTCGGCGCGGCCCAGACGTGGGGGGCCTTCTACCTGCCGGAAACGGCCATGGTCATCATGTACGCGGTGATGGGCGCGATCCTCGTCTTCCGGCCCTGGGGTCTCTTCGGCGAGGAGGAATGATTCCCTCGCGGCTGTTCGCGCTGGCGGGGCTGGTGGTGCTCGCGGTCGTGCCGTGGGTCCTCGCGCGCCACCAGCTCTCGCTCCTCACGGATCTGCTCATCGCCGGACTCTTCGCCATGTCGCTCGACCTGATCATGGGCTACACCGGCATGGTCTCCTTCGGCCACGCCGCCTACTTCGGCCTCGGCGCCTACGCGAGCGCCCTCGTCCTGCTGCACTTCGCCCAGCCCGTCCCCATCGCACTGCTCGCCGGAGCGCTGCTGGCGGGCGCGGTCGCCGTGCCGGTCGGCTGGTTCTCGACCCGCGCCACCGGCATCTACTTCGCGATGCTGACGCTGGCCTTCGCCCAGCTCCTCTACACGGTGGCCTACAAGTGGCGCGACCTCACCGGGGGCTCCGACGGCATCGCGGGCGTGCCGAAGACGCGGCTGTTCTGGGGCGGGCCCAGCCTCGCCTCGTCGCAGGCGTTCTACTTTCTGGTGGCCGCCTGCGTCGTGCTCTCGCTCGTGGTCTGTCGCGCGGTCGTCCGTTCGCCGTTCGGCCGCGCGCTGCAGGCGATCCGCGAGAACGAGCGCCGGTTCACGAGCCTCGGGCGCGACCCGCGCCCGTTCAAGCTCGTCGTCTTCGTCATCGCCGCGGTGTTCGCCGGCCTGGCCGGCGCGCTCTTCGCGCCCTTTCGTGGATTTGCCTCGCCGGAGGTCATGTTCTGGGTCTTTTCCGGTCAGGGACTCATGATGGTGATCATGGGCGGGATCGGCACGCTCGTCGGGCCGGTCCTCGGCGCGATGCTGTTCATCCTCATCCAGGAGGTGCTCTCCAGCTACACGGAGCACTGGATGATCTTCACCGGGGTCGTGTTCGTCCTGATCGTCATCTTCCTGCCGGGCGGCCTGGTGGGGACGGCGCGGCGGCTCGGGACGCGGGGATGACCGCGCTGCTGGAAACGCGAGGGCTCGGGCGCGCGTTCGGCGCCCTGCAGGCCGTCGCCGACGTCAGCCTCGCCGTGCAGCCCATGGAGCTGCGGGCGATCATCGGACCCAACGGCGCCGGCAAGACGACGCTCTTCCACTTGATCTCGGGGCTCCTGGCGCCGACGTCGGGCCGCGTGCTGTTCCGTGGCGACGACGTCACCGCGCTCGCCGCCCCGGCGCGCTGCCGCCGCGGGATCTCGCGCACCTTCCAGATCACGAGCATCTTCCCGGAGCTCTCCGTGCTGGAGAACGTCCGCGTGGCCGTCCAGCTCAAGGTCGGCGAGAATTTTCGTCTCCTCGGCGGCCGGGCCGTCCTCGAGGCCAGCGCGCAGCGCGCGCGCGACAGCCTGCGTCTGCTCGGACTCATCGACCGGGCCGAAGAGCCGGCCTCGACGCTGCCGCACGGCGACCAGCGCCTGCTCGAGATCGCGATGGCCGTGGCCCAGGAACCCGCGCTCCTGCTGCTCGACGAGCCCACCCAGGGCCTGTCGCCGGAAGACACGGCGGCCACGGTCGCGGTCATCCGCCAGGTCGCACGCGAGCGGAAGCTGACGATCATCCTCGTCGAGCACGACATGGACGTGGTCTTCGATCTGGCCGACCGGATCAGCGTGCTGCACTTCGGCCAGCTGATCGCCGAGGGGACGGCGGCGGAGATCCGCGCGAACCCGGAGGTGCAGAAGGCGTACCTCGGAGGTCTCGACTGAGCGTGCTGCTCGCGGTCGACGCGCTGCACACGTTCTACGGCAAGAGCCACGTGCTGCGCGACGTGTCCTTCACGGTGCCGGCGGGTCAGATCACCGTGCTGCTCGGGCGCAACGGCGCGGGCAAGACGACGACGCTGCGCTCGATCATGGGACTGACGCCGCCACGCGCCGGCGCCGTGCGCTTCAAGGACCGCGAGATCACCGGCGAGCCGCCGCACCGCGTCTTCCGGCTCGGGGTGGGCTACGTGCCCGAAGGGCGCCAGATCTTTCCGCATCTCGACGTCGGCGAGAACCTCCGTCTCGCGACGCGGCGCGACGGCGAGAACACGCGCTGGACGCTCGAGCGCATCTTCGAGTACTTCCCCGTCCTGCGCGAGCGCTGGCGGCAGCGCGGCCGCAGCCTCTCCGGCGGCGAGCAGCAGATGCTCGCCATCGCGCGCGCCCTGGCCGGCAACCCGGAGCTCGTGATGCTCGACGAGCCCTCGCAGGGCCTGGCGCCCCGCCTCGTGCGCGAGCTCGAGGCGCTGCTGGTCCGCCTCAAGGGCGAAGGCGTCACCATCCTGCTCGTCGAGCAGAACGCGCGCATGGCGCTGATGGTGAGCGATCAGGTGCTCGTGCTCAGCAAGGGCACGGTGGTGTTCGCCGGACCCACCGCCGAGTTCCACCGGCGCGAAGCCGAGCTCAAGGGGCGCTACCTGTCGGTGTAGTCCCCAGGCTGCCGCGGCGCACGATCGTGCGGCGCAGCGTGCCCTCGCCGATGAGCTCGCGCGCGTTGTGCGCTTCGACCCGGAACAGGAGCTTTCGGCCGTCGACCTCGACGAGCTCGGACGCGACCCTGAACCACGCCCCGACCGGCGTCGCCCGTCGATGGCGCACGCAGATCTCGTAGCCGACCGTCGTGTGGTCGTCGGGCAGGAACGTCTGCGTCGAGTCCTGCGCGGCCAGCTCCATCTCGAGGATCATCCAGGCCGCCATGAGGACGCCCGGGCCGCCGGCGTGAGTCGTCGCCATCGTCGGCGTCACCAGCGCACGCCGCTCGCCACGCAAGCCGGCCACGATTCCGACGAACGGTGCTGCGCTCACACGGGCGGCTCGGGGAGCTCGAGCTGGCCCTCCCCGGCACGTATCCGATTCTCCGGGCGAGCGCGACGGTCATCGGGCGGCCGGCGCCCGGTCCGCGGCCGTGGAAATTTGAGGCGCAGTCCCTGCGCCTGAACCTGGAAGAGCCTCTCGGCATCCGGAAGGCCAGGCAGGCGATGTCGACCGAGACTGCGGAACCGCATGCCGGTCGGTGCCGATGCCCCGATCGCGATTCTCGTCGCGGCGGACACGACGATCTGTCCTCCGTGGGCGGCCGAGCACACGCGAGCCGTCGTGTGCACCGCCAGACCGATGTACCCGAGATCGGTGAG